>Ga0209782_1000014_pt1 | contig 106006 bp, 96 predicted proteins | sample WorMetmaBAHAMAS1_FD_187390 | JGI IMG/M metagenome (GOLD analysis project Ga0209782, IMG submission 187390) | Marine gutless worms symbiont microbial communities from Max Planck institute for Marine Microbiology, Germany - Inanidrilus... | ecosystem: Host-associated > Annelida > Digestive system...
GGTGGCGCGCGTTCGGCGCACGCGGATCAGGAAGGTCGGAAAACATCAGCAGCGCTCCTTGTGAATCGCCGCCAGTCGAATCCCTGCCTAATCACAACGCAACCAAAATCCCATATGCGATTCCCCTCTCCCCATGGGGGAGAGGGGCTTATTTGTACCCTTTTCCCCAGCGGAGAAGGTGGCCCGGAGGGTTGGATGAGGGGGCAGTGTCTGCTCTTTACGCCTTCAGCATCGTCAGGAATTCCTGACGCGTCGCGGAGTTGTGGCGGAAAACGCCGGTCATCTGGCTGGTGGTCATGGTGACGCCGGTCTTGTGCACGCCGCGGGTGGTCATGCACTGGTGCGCGGATTCGATCACCACGGCGACGCCCAGGGGTTTGAGCACCTCCGAGATCGTGTTCGCGATCTGGGCGGTCATCTTTTCCTGGATCTGCAGGCGCTTGGCGAAGACTTCGACGACCCGCGCCAGCTTGGAGATGCCGACCACGCGCCTGTCGGGCAGGTAGGCCACATGCGCCTTGCCGATGATGGCGACCATGTGATGTTCGCAATGGCTTTCGAAATCGATGTCCTTCAGCATCACCATTTCGTCGTAGCCTTCGACCTCTTCGAAAGTGCGCTCGAGAATCGCGATCGGGTCTTCGGTATAGCCGGCGAAGAATTCCTCGTAGGACCGCACCACCCGGTCGGGCGTTCCCAACAGGCCCTCGCGGTCGGGGTCGTCGCCGGTCCACTCGATCAGGGTTCGGACGGCCTTCTCCGCGTCTTCCCGCGAAGGACGGCGACGGAGCGCTTCTTCGCGTTCGCGCTTGAAATCCTCGATCAGCTTGACGTGCTCGGCGCTCACGGGCGACCTCCTTGTTCATGCAATCCCGACAGAAATACGGGCCGTCGACGTGGCCGGATTAGTTTAGGTCGACAAATGGTTAAGGCACCGTTCTTGCGCGTGAATTCGGCGCGCACGGGCGCTCACGCGTTGATCGTACCGCCGTCGATGTTGATGCACTGTCCCGTCACGTAGCTGGAATCCTCGCCCAGCAGGAAGGCGATCACGCTGGCCACCTCGCGCGGGTGGCCGAAGCGGCCCAGCGGAATCTCGCCCATCAGCTTCTCGGCCCGCCGCGCGCGCAAGTCGGCGGTCAGCGAGGTTTCGATTATCCCCGGGGCGACGGCGTTCACCAGGGCGCGGTCGCCCAGCCGCCGTGTCAGCGCCCGCACCATGCCGATAATGCCGCCCTTGGCGGCGGAATAGGGCACGAAATCCACGCCGCCGCGGCGGAACGCCAGCGACGAGACGAACACCAGGCGGCACATTACGGCGCCGTCGAACCGTTCCGCCACGGCGGACGTCATGTCATAGGCGTTCGTCAGGTTGTTGGCGATGGCGCGGTCCCAGACCGCATGATCGGCCGCCAGGTCCGGGTCCCGCTCCATCAGGCCGGCCAGATGCACCAGGGCGTAGATCGGGCCGTCGATCCCGGTCAGCGCGTCTACGCAGGCGTCAAAACCCGCAAGCGTGCTTTCCAGCGTCAGCACGCTCACCTCCTGCTCGCCGGCGCCGTCGCGCGCGGCGGCCACGGTATCCACCAGCGACACGCCGGGGATGTCGATCAGCAGCTGGCTGTACCCGTCCGCGGCGAAGCGCCTGGCGCATTCCTGGCCGATTCCGCCGGCGGCGCCCGTCACGACGACCCATTTTGACATTGTCCCACTGCCTCCCTGTCGATTATTCGTGTCATTGCATCACACCGGGGCCCGAGACGCCATCCGTCGCGTCAGGTCCCGCGCGGAGAACCCGGGGAAACGCAACCATGACCTCCGTCGTCTGTCTCGGCATTGCCGTGCAGGATATGGTCTTCGCCGTCGACGACCTGCCGACCGGCGGCGGCAAGGTCCTGGCGTCCGACCTTGTGGAGGTCGGCGGCGGTGTCGCGGCGAACGCGGCGGTCACGGTGGCCTGTCTTGGCGGACGGGCCGCGCTGCTGACGCGGCTGGGCGACGACCGGGTGGGCGACGCCATCGTCGAGGAATTGTCCAGGCTGGGGGTCGACCTGACCGATACGCTCCGGGCCGCCGGACATCGGTCACCACTGTCGGCCGTCCTGGTGGATCGAAGCGGCGAGCGGCTGGTGGTCAACCATGCCGACCCCGCGATGCCCGAAGCCACGGACTGGCTGCCGCTGGACCGGCTGGAGGGGACCGATGCGGTGCTGGTGGATCCGCGCTGGCCCGACGGTGCCGCCGCGCTGCTGCAGGCGGCCGGGGCACGCGGCATCCCGTCGGTCCTGGACGCGGATCGGCCGATGGACCTGGCGCGCCTGACCGCGCTGGCCACCCATGTGGTCTTTTCCGCCGACGGCCTGCGCGCACATGCCGGCATCGACGACCTGGGCCGGGCGCTGGCGGAAGCGGCTAAGGGGACCCGGGCCTTCCTGGCGGTGACCGACGGGCCTCAGGGCGTGTTCTGGCTGGACGGGACGACGGTCCGCCATCTGCCCGCCTTCACGATCGAAGCCGTCGACACTCTGTGGGGGCCGGCGATGTGTTTCACGGCGCCTTAGCGCTGGCCCTGGGCGAGGGGCAGGCGGTCCAGGCCGCTTTGCGCTTTGCGTCTGCGGCGGCTGCCCTTAAATGTACCAGCTTCGGCGGCCGGTCCGGCATTCCGGACCGCGCGGCTGTCGACCGTTTTCTGGAGGAACACAAGGGATGACCATTTCCGCGGGCAAGCTGTGGGGGCTGCGCCGGATGGCGGACGATGCCGGCCGGTTCAAGATGACCGCTGTCGACCAGCGCCCGCCGATCAAGAACCTGATCGCCGAACGCCGGGCTGCCGCCGAAGCGCCCTATGAAGACGTCTGCGCGGTGAAGGCGCTGCTGGTCCGGGAACTGGGGGCCCAGTCCTCTGCCATGCTGCTGGACCCGCATTATGCGGTGCCGGCCGCCGTGATGGATCTGAGCCCGGCCAAGGGGCTGATCCTGACCCTGGAGGACTCGGTCTTCGCCGACGGGTCCGGCGGGCGGGTGTCATCCGAGATCGACCACTGGAGCGTGGAGAAGATCAAGCGGGCGGGCGGCGACGCGGTCAAGGTGCTGGCCTGGTACCGGCACGATGTCGACGCGCATGTCTGTCAGGCCCAGCAAGACTTCACCCGCAAGATCGGCGAGGCCTGCGCCGCCTACGACATCCCGTTCGTGTTCGAACTGCTGGTCTATCCCTTGCCCGGCGATGGCGACCAGACCACCGACTATGTGGAACACCGGTCCAAGAACCCGGAACTGGTGCTGGACAGCGTGCGCACCTTCGCCGCGCCGGAATTCGGCATCGATGTCTTCAAGCTGGAAAGCCCGATCCCGGCGGAAACCGTTCCGGACCCGGAGGGTGAGGGGGCCGATGCCGCGCAGGCCCTGTTCGACGAGATGGGGCGGCTTGCCGGCCGGCCCTGGGTGATGCTGTCGGCGGGGGCCGGCAAGGAGGCGTTCAAACGGGTGCTGACCTTCGCCTACCGGGCCGGGGCCATTGGCTATCTGGCGGGCCGGGCGATCTGGTGGGACGCCTTCCAGGCCTTTCCGGACATGGACGCCATGCGCGCCGGACTGCGGTCGGATGGCGTTGCCTATATGGAGACACTCAACGCCCTGACCGACGCCCAGGCGACGCCCTGGCACGCCCATGCCTGTTATGGCGGCGATGTCGGCCTGGCCGGTTTGGGCGCCGGCTTCAGGGCCGCCTATCCGGATTTCGGGGGAAAGACATGAGCGAGACGAAACGCATCGGTGTGGTGGCACTTGCCCGGCCCACCTTCGACGTCCCCTTTGCCGAGGAGGTGGCGGCGGAGACCTTCTACGCCCTCGACGGCCTGGGCGTTGACACCGTGGGGCCGCGCACCCTGTTGTTAGACGCGGCAGAGGCCGAGGTGGCTCTCGAGACCCTCAAGGCCGAACCGCTGGACCTGCTTCTAATCCTGCAGGTGACCTTCACCGACGCCACCATGACCGTGGCGCTGGCCCGGGCCATCGACGCGCCGGTGGCGATCTGGGCCTTTCCGGAACCGCGCACCGGCGGGCGCCTGCGGCTGAATTCGCTGTGCGGGCTGAACCTGGCCGGGCACGCGCTGGGCCGGGCCGACGCGTCCACCGCCTACGTCTTCGGACGCGCCGACGATGCGGCGGCGCTGCAAGGACTGCGGACCCTGATCGACGGCACGCTGCCTTCAGAATCTACTAGTAGAGACTCATCGGACGGCGAGGCAGTCGCCGATCCGGCTGCCGCGGAAAAGGCCATGGCGGCTCTGGCCGACCGCCGCATCGGCGTGGTCGGCCGGCACCCGGACGACTTCGACACCTGCCGTTACGACGCGGACGCGCTGGCCGGTCTGACCGGGATCGGGGTGGAGCAGATCGAACTGCCGGAGCTGTTCGATCGGGCGCGGGCGATCGACGAAGAAGAGGTCGCAGATATCCGCGGCCGGTCGGATGCCGCGCTGGGCAATCTGGACGAGATGGAGCCCGAACCCCTGGACAAGAGCCTGCGCGTCTATGCGGCGCTCAAAGGACTGGCCGCCGACAAGGGCCTGTCGGGCCTGGCGGTGCGCTGCTGGCCGGAAATGTTCACGGACTACGGCTGCGCCGCCTGTGGGCCGATGGCGATGATGAACCAGGAGCGCGTGCCCTGCGCCTGCGAGGCCGACGTCTACGGCAACGCCTCGACCCTGATCCTCCAGGCCCTGGCCGATGCGCCGGTCTTCATGGCGGATCTGGTGGACCTGGACCGGGACAGCGACACGGGCGTCTTCTGGCACTGCGGCCTGGCGCCGCTGGAGATGGCCGACCCCGAAGCCACGCCCCACGCGACCATCCATTCCAACCGCCGGAAACCTTTGTTGAACGAACTCCCCCTAAAACCTGGGCGCATCACCATCGCCCGGCTGAGCCAGGCCCGGAACGAGACCAGGCTGGTCATCGGCGGGGCGGAGATGGAGCGCGCGGCCCAGAGTTTTTCCGGAACGTCGGGCGTGGTGCGCTTCGACCGGCCGATGGACCGGGTGCTTGAAACCGTGATGGAGGAGGGGCTGGAGCACCACTATGCCTTCGCCTATGGCGACCACCGCCCCGGACTGAGGGCGCTCGCCGAACGGATGGGGATCCCGGTGCTCACCCTATGTTGACGTGGAAGACACCAAACCGACAACACAACACGGCATCCTGATAGCCGTCGGGACGGTTTTGCCGTTTCCGCTATATTGGTATATGCTTACATACTATCGTTGGGTTTTCTTCCCCGGCGACGTCGTGGTGCAGCCCCAGATCACCCAGGGATTGGACTGGCTGGCGGCCGGGATGTGGCCGCTGCTGACTTGGCATGCGGCAATCCAGTTCATCCTGTTGAAGAATGGGCGCAATCAGACCGACTTCTATGCAGCCTGTCTTTTGAGCGTCGCTGTGCCTGTGGGCTTGATGGCAATGGTCATTTATGCGCAGCAAGCAGGGATAGGCTAAGCGGGCAAAAAGCCCCGGCGGGGCCGCTGACACGGCTTGACTTGGGCTCGTAAGGAGCGTACCAATCCGGCCGCTTTGGCCGTTTGCAAAGCAATGCGCGGGCGTAGTTCAGTTGGTTAGAACGCCGGCCTGTCACGCCGGAGGTCGCGGGTTCGAGTCCCGTCGCTCGCGCCATCCTTCGCCCTTCGGGCTTCGGATGGCAGGCCATCCCAATCAACGCAATATAGGCAACGACGTGCCCTCCGAATCATGAGCGGAGCGGCCACGCCTAGGTCTGCTGCAACGTTCCTTCGATGACCCACATCGTCTCCGGGAAGCTACAGGGCAGGGTCAGGCCGTGGTTCATCAGGTAGCCCCCGCTGAGCGTGACCGGCCCGGACTTCAGTAAAGGCTCGCCACGCGAGAGGGCCGGGGCATCGCCCCGATTGATCACTTCGATACGATAGTCCGCGTCCCTCGTGAGACGCGTCAATGTCAGCGGGCGCGGCGCAATCTGCTCGGAGGTTGTTGCCTTGCCGGCGAAGACGACGAAACGGCCGCCGCCTTCCGCCAGATTCTGTTCGGCAAAGACCGCGGGATCGGCGCTGTCCAGCCGCAGGATATCGGCACGCGCCATCCAGTCACGGTTGGCCTTCCACCACGCCGTCACCCCTTTCAGGACCTGGGTCTCTTCGTCGGTCAATTCCCGCGGGTCCATCTCGAACCCCAGATGCCGCTGGGCGGCGACCCAGGCCCGGAACCGGATGTCCAGTGTTCTGCCCGACGTGTGGCAGACCCGCGGGCCCACATGGCTGCCGGTCACCACCGACGGCAGGAAGATCGCGGCGTTGTGCTGCATCTTCAACCGTTCGACCGCGTCGTTGCTGTCGGAGAGCCAGATCCGGTGGGTGCGGCTGAGGATCCCGAAATCGATCCGCCCGCCGCCGGACGCACAGCTTTCGATCTCCACCGCGGGGAACGCCGCGCGCAAACGGTCGATCAGTTCGTAGGAGCCGCGCGTCTGCGCCGCATCCGGCATCGGCAGCACGCGGTTGTGGTCCCACTTGATGTATTCGATCTCGTGATCGTTCAGCAGTTTGCCGATCCGTTCGAACAGAAAGTCGCGCACCTCCGGCAGGTCCATGTTCAGCGCCATCTGGTAGCGGCCCATGATCTGGTCTTCGCCACCCAGCGCCCAGTCCGGGTGCGCGCGGTGGATGTCGCTGTCGGGGCTGATCATCTCCGGTTCGAACCAGAGGCCGAAGGTCATGCCTAGGTCCTGCACATGCGCGATCAGCGGCTGCAGTCCGTAGGGGTATTTGCGGGGGTCGACCTCCCAGTCCGAGAGCGAACGGGTATCGTCGTCGCGTTTGCCGAACCAGCCGTCATCGAGAACGAAACGTTCCGCGCCGAGGTCCGCGGCGATCTCCGCAATCTCGCAAAGGTCGGGGAGGTTTTGGTCGAAACTGACGGCTTCCCAGCAATTGTAGTGGACCGGGCGCGGGCGTGACGGGTCGGGGAACTTCACGATGCGATCGCGCAGATGCCGCCGGAAGGCCACGCAGCATCCGTTCAGGCCGTCGTCGGAGAAGACGGCATAGAGCGTTGCGGTCTCGAACTTGGTGCTTGGATCGTTTTCCAGCCTCGCGGCGTGCCCGAACTGGATTTGCCGCCGTCCGTCCGGCAGTTCCTCGGCGATCATCCGGTGCCCGCCCGACCAGCCGTAGTGGAATGCATAGGCGTGCCCGCTGGCGTTGGTCGCGCCCCGGCAGGGCACGATCAGGCCGGGGAAATGCTCGTGCCCGGTGCGGCCGGTGCGGTTCTCGCGATAGCGCATCCCGGGCGACCACGCGGTGTGGTTCATCTGGAATTCGCCGCACCATCGGCCGGCAAAGTCGATCATCTCGTCCGACAGTTGCGGGGCCGGAAACACCGGCGCGGAGAGCCAGTGCAGGTGCATGAGCCGATTGGCTTCCAGCGTTGCCTTGGCCTCGATCACATGGGTGACCGGATCGATTGCGAAACGCGCGGTATAAGTGAGGGACTTCGTCTGGTCCACATAGACCAGGTCGAGCGCGTTTTCCTTCCTTTCTTCGGCTTCGAAACAGAACTTCGGCAGGAACGGCGTGCCGTCGCCGTCGCGGATTATCAGCCCCGGCTGGCCAGGAAAGGTGCGGGTCGCCTCGGGGCAGATCGACAGTTCCGGGTTGGTGTCCAGCATGCCGCCGGTCACGTCGATATCGTGGGCCTGGTAGACGGTCTCCAGGTCCTCGTCGTCCGGCAGCCTCGGCCCCCAATAGACGACTTCGGCGAGGCGGTCGCGCTTGGAGCCGAGGATTAGGGTCTGGCGCCCGTCATCCAGCCGCCAGCAGCGGATCATTTCACGGCGCCGAGTGTCAGGCCGGCGATGAAGTGCTTTTGCATCAGGAAGAACATCGCTACCGGCGGCAGCGCGGCGACGATGGAGCCCGCGCTCATCAGATGATAGGCGGCACGGAACTGGGCGTTGAACGACGTGATGCCGGCGGTGACCGGCTGGCTCTCCGGTCCCTGGGTCAGCACGATGGCCCAGAAATAGTCGTTCCAGATGAAAGTGAAAATCAGGACGCTGAGTGCCGCGATCGCCGGTTTCATGAGCGGCAGGACCACGAACCAGAAGATCCGCCATTCCGCGACACCTTCGACCCGGGCCGCCTCGATCAGCGGGAAGGGCAGGGCGCGGATGAAATTGCGCATGAACAGGGTGCAGAAGCCCGACTGGAACGCGATGTGGAAAAGCACCAGTCCGGTCTTGGTGTTGTACAGCCCCAGATCGAGCGTGAGATCGCGCACCGGCACCATCAGGATCTGGAACGGCACGAAGTTGCCGGCAACAAACATGAAGAAAATCAGGAGATTTGATCTGAACCTGTAGATGCCCAGCGCAAAGCCCGCCATGCACGACAGGGCAACCGCGCCGATCACCGTCGGGACCGTGATCAGAACGGAATTCAGAAGATAGCGGGGCATATCCGAGTTGAAGAAGACCTGCCCATAGTTGTGCGCGCCTTCGAACGAACTTGGGAGCCCCCAGTAATTCCCCTGCGTGAAGTCGAGATCGGGCTTTACGGAGAAGATTGCCACGGCGATGAGCGGCGCCAACCACATGAGCAGCGCCAACGGAAGAAGCGACTGGTAGCTGATTTGCCAGGCGCGCGGGGACTGCTCGATCGGTCTTGGAAACATCTCAGCGGCCTCTTTCTTCTTTCCACATCGAGTAGAGGAAATACGCGATGAAGAAGAGCATGATCAGGAAAAGGACCACCGCGATCGCGGCGCCGTATCCCATGCGGAAGCCGTATTCGGAGAGCGCCTTTTCGAACATGTAGAAAGACAGCACCCGGCTCCTTCCGAACGGCCCGCCGTTGGTCATGATCGAGATCAGGTCGAACGAGCGCAGCGCCCCGATGATGGTGACGACGAATGCGATGAAGGTCGCCGGCTTGAGTTGCGGAATGATGATGTACCACAGCATCCGCCAGCCCTTCGCACCGTCAAGGCGCCCGGCTTCGATCTGCTCCGGATCGACCGCGTTGAGACCCGTCAGATAGAGGATCATGCAGTACGCGGTCTGCGGCCACAGGCCGGCGACAATGATGCCGTAGGTGGCCAGTGTCGGATCTCCGAGCACGTTTACCACCGGGATGCCGAAGGCGCCGAGAAAGCTGTTCAGGAGCCCGAAAGTGGGATCGTAGAACCAGGTGAAGACCAAGCCGACCACGACCTGGCTGATCACGAACGGAAAGAAAAAGAGCGATTTGTAAAGCCGGATCCCGACGACCGTCTGATTGAGGAGCAGCGCGATAAACAGGCCCGCGGGAATCGCCAGCAGATAGAGGATCAACCATCTGAGATTGTTCCAGAGCGAAACCTCGAAGGTGCTGTCGTCGAACAGCTCCTCGTAATTGCCAAGCCCGATGAACTCTGCATCGCCGAGACCGTCCCAGTCATAGAGCGAGATCGAGAAGCTCTGGAAGATCGGGAAGATGACATAGAACAGGAAAAACAAAATGGCGGGAGCGAGAAACAACCACGGTGTGACCGCGATTTCGTTGCGTTTGTACCAACTGCGTCGCCTTACGCCCGCGGCATGAAGATCGGCGACAGTTGCGTCGGTCATGTGCGTTGCTCCCCGAACGTGCGGCGCATGCGAATATCCCGAACGTGAACCTGCCTGTACTGCGACTGCGTCCTGGTTCGCCCCGCACAATGCGGAACGGCCGGGCGCCAGATGGCGCCCGGCCGGCCAGATCTACTTCTTGTAAACGCGCTCGGCGATTTTCTCGAGGCGGTTCAGGATGTTGTCCAGTTCGTCCGGAAACACCATGAACTCCTGCAGGCCCTTCATGGCCTCGGCGGCCAATTCCGCCGGGTAGTCGCGGTCGAAGAACTGCGCAACACCGCCGGGGCTGTTGGGCGACAGCATGGTGAAGCCCTGCTTCAGGAACTTGTCGTCGTCGACCGACGATTTGGCGTTCACGGGCAACTGACCCAGGTTCTGACCGTTGTTGATCTTGGTCTGAACATCCGGCGAGACGACAAAGCGCAGGAACTCCCGCGCGGTGTCCTTGTTCTGGGCGTTGACCGGAATGTGGAAGGTATCGGTCGGCGCGTCTTCCGCCATCTCGACGCCATCGGTGATGGCCGGGAACTGGTAGAAGTCGAGCTTGCTGTCATCGAGGCCGGCGTCGCGCAGAGGCGCCACCGCGAAGTTGCCGATCAGAATGCCGGCCGCGTCGCCCGAGACGATGAAGGGAAGCGACTCCTGCCAGCTGTAGGTCTGGTGGTTGTCCACATAGGCGCCCATGTCGATCAGCTCGCGCCATTTGGCGAAAGTCTCGCGCACGCGATCGTCGGTCCATTTCACTTCGCCCCGCGCCAGCGCCATGTGGAAGTCGAAGCCGTGGACGCGCATGTTGACGTAGTCGAACCAGCCGCCGGCGGTCCACAGGAACTTGGTGCCGATGGTGAAGCACTTCCGTCCGGAATCGAGGATCTTCTGGCAGTTGGCCTTGAACTCATCCCAGTTCGTCGGCTCGGCGAGGCCCAGTTCCTCGTAAATGTCCTTCCGGTAGTAAACGCCCCACTGGTAGTAGGTATAGGGCACGCCCCACTGCTTGCCGTCGATCGTCATCGCGCCTTTGGTCGAGGCGAGGTTCTCGGCGATCGCCGGTTCCTGCCACAGGTCCGAGACGTCTTCGAACAGGCCCGCATTGACGTAGGGCGCCATCCGGTTCGCGGCGTACCAGGTTGCAACGTCCGGCGCGTCGGCGGTCAGGAAGTTGCGGATCTGGGTCTTGTAGGCCTCGCGGTCGATGACCGTGATCTCGATATTGAGATCGGGATGCATCGCCTGGAACTCACCGATCATGGACTCCATCGTCGCCCGCGGTGCCGGGTTGGACGTGTCCAGGAAAATCTTGAGATCGCCGGTCAGTTGTTGCGCGAAGGCGCTTCCCGAAACCAGCATCGTGGCCGCGACGGCCGCAGCCGACCATGAGTGTCTAAAGTTCACGGTATCCTCCCTGTGATCCGCATGTTGAAGCGAACGTTTTGATTATTGAAAAAACATTCTGGACCGTTTTAAGCTGTCAACTCAATCTTAAACCAAGAACGCGGGGAACCGGCAGGGGTGTATGGCCGATCGGCGCATAATAACGAAGAAACACGATACGGACGGAGCGACGACAGTCGCCAAGGCGCTGGAAGTCTTGGACCTGACTGCTGACATCGGCCGTCCGGTCCGATTCGCGGAACTGCAGGACCAGAGCGAGCTTCCGAAGGGAACGCTCTATCGTTTTCTTCAAACGCTGACCAAGCAGGGTCTGCTGACCTACGATCCCGACCGGAAGGTCTACTTTCTTGGCATGCGCCTCGTTCGCCTGGCGCACGCGGCATGGAAACAGTCCTCGCTGGCCCCGGTCGCCCAGCCGCATCTGGATGCGCTGGCCGGGCTTGTGCGCGAAACGATCCATCTTGCGCAGCTCGACGGCGGACACGTTCTTTACGTGGACAAGCTATACCCGTCACGCCCGGTCGAGATGTTCTCCAGTGCAGGAAAGGTGGGGCCGGCCTATTGCACCGGCGTCGGCAAGGCGATGTTGGCCTACCTTGCCGAGGAGCAGCTTGAGCGCGCCATCGCGCAGCAGTCGTTCTATCGCTTCACCGACAGAACGATCACGACGAAGGCTGCGCTGCTGGCGGAACTCGCGGCGATACGCAAGCGCGGCTTCGCGATCGACGATGAGGAACATGAACGCGGCATCATTTGCGTTGCGGTCCCGATCCTGACCGACCTCGGCCACCTGCTTGGCGGCTTGTCGGTGACCACGTTGAGGGGCCAGAAGGACTTCGACAAGTTGGAGAAGCTGGTGCCGACGATGCAGACGACGGCCGCCAGAATTGCTGCGGACACGGAGAATTGGCGTTTTCCAGAAACCAATCAATGCATCCAACCAATGGGGGCGTAACAGAGATGACCGGAGTAACGCTGAACAACGTCGTCAAGCGCTATGGCGACGCGCAGGTCATTCACGGAGTGGACTTGGAGATCGAGGATGGGGAGTTCTGCGTTTTCGTCGGTCCGTCGGGGTGCGGCAAGTCAACGCTGATGCGCATGGTCGCCGGATTGGAAGAAACGTCGGAAGGCAAGATCCACATCGGCGAGCGCGACGTCACCAATATGGATCCGGCCGAGCGTGGCGTGGCGATGGTGTTCCAGACCTATGCGCTCTATCCGCACATGACCGTTCGGGAGAACATGGGCTTCGGGCTGAAGATGAACAAAGTGCCCAAGCCCGAGATCGAGGCGAAAGTGGCCGAGGCGAGCCGCATTCTGAAGCTCGATCCGTTCCTGGATCGCAAACCGGCGGCGCTTTCGGGTGGCCAGCGACAACGGGTGGCCATCGGCCGGGCCATCGTGCGCGGTCCTGAGGTGTTTCTCTTCGACGAGCCTCTCTCCAACCTGGACGCCGAATTACGGGTGGAAATGCGGGTGGAGATCGCCCGGCTTCATGGCGAAATCGGTGCGACCATGATCTACGTGACGCACGATCAGGTCGAGGCCATGACGATGGCGGACAAGATCGTCGTCCTCCGGCTGGGCAACATCGAGCAGATCGGCGCGCCGCTCGACCTCTATCGCGATCCGGACAACCGGTTCGTCGCCGGTTTCATTGGGTCGCCGTCGATGAATTTCCTGTCCGGAACCGTAAACGGCAACGGTGCGATTGACGTGCCTGCGCTGAAGACCGCGGTGACGCTGCCGGTGACGGCGCCGGCTTCGGGGACCAAGGTCCAGCTTGGGATCCGGCCGGAGCATCTCGAAGTTGTTCAGGGCGATACAAACTCCATCGAGCTCACGGAGGCGCTGGGCGGCGTTTCCTACGACTATGTTCGGTCGGACAACGGCGAGAGCCTGATCATCGAAGAACGCGGGGACGTGCGTTCGGACGCAGGCGTGCGGGTCGGCCTGAAGTTCGACCCCGCCCGGGCATACCTTTTCGACGAAGAGACCGGGCAGCGACTGCGCTGACGCGGGCGCCGATTCCCCGAACCTGACCGTTATCAACATCGCGCAGGTCTGAGCGGCCATGCTGGGCGTTTGCTACTACCCGGAACACTGGCCGGAAGAGAACTGGACCCGCGATGCCGCCCGCATGGCCGAAATCGGCATCCGCTTCGTGCGTGTCGCCGAGTTCGCCTGGAGCCGGCTCGAGCCCTCCCGGGATGACTTCCGCTGGGACTGGCTGGACCGTGCAATCGAAACCCTGGGTGCCGCCGGTCTGAAGGTGGTGATGTCGACGCCGACCGCGACGCCGCCGAAGTGGCTGATCGACGCTCGGCCCGAGATTCTCCCCTTCGACGCCGACGGCCGGCCGCGCCGGTTCGGGTCGCGCCGCCACTATTGCTTCTCAAGCCCCGCCTGGCTGGAGGAGACGCGGCGGATCTGCGAGGCGGTGGCGGACCGCTACGGCGAGAATGCCCATGTGGCGGGATGGCAGCTGTGTAACGAGTACGGCTGTCATGACACCGTCCTGTCCTACGCCGCGCACTGCCGCCCGGCGTTCCAGGAATGGCTGCGCCACCGCTACGAGACGATCGAGACCCTGAATGGGGAATGGGGGACGGTCTTCTGGTCGAAGGAATACGCGGACTTTGCCGAGATCGACCTGCCCAACCAGATGGTGACCGAACCCAATCCGGCGCACAGTCTCGATTTTCGCCGCTTCTCGTCGGACGCGATCGTTGCCTACAACAAGCTGCAGGCCGAGATCGTGCGCGCCCGTTCGCCCGCGCGGTTCGTCAGCCACAATTTCATGGGCTATTTCGACCAGTTCGACCACTACAAGGTTTCGGCCGACCTGGACGTCGCGACCTGGGATTCCTACCCGCTGGGTTTTACCGACGAACGCATGGGCCTGCCCGCGGAAACCCGTGTTCGCTGGGCCCGGTCTGGGCACCCCGATGTGGCGGCGTTCCATCACGACCTCTACCGCGGCATGACCCGGGGCGGGCGTTGGTGGGTGATGGAACAGCAGCCGGGCCCCGTGAACTGGGCGCCGCACAACCCGGCGCCCGCGGACGGGATGGTGCGGCTGTGGACCTGGGAGGCGCTGGCCCACGGGGCCGAGGTTGTCTCCTATTTCCGCTGGCGCCAGGCGCCGTTTGCCCAGGAACAGATGCATGCCGGTCTCAACCTGCCGGACGGCACACCCGACGTGGGCTCCCGGGAGGCAGCCCAGGTGGGACGAGAGCTGGCGGAGACCGGCTTTGCGCCGACCCCGGATGTGCCTGCGCCGGTGGCGCTGGTGTTCGACTACGAGGCCGCCTGGGCGATCGGTGTCCAGCCGCAGGGTGCGGAGTTCGACTATCAACACCTGGTCCGCGCCTTCTACACGGCGCTGCGGCGGCTGGGCCTGGACGTGGACATCCTGCCGCCCGACGCGGACCTCTCCGGCTACGCGTTGGTCTGTGTGCCGACGCTGCCCATTGCCGACGGGCCCGCGATCGAGTGTCTGCATGGCGTGACCGGCGATCTGGTGATCGGGCCGCGCAGCGGGTCGCGCACGCCCAGCCACCGCATCCCCGACAGCCTGCCGCCGGGGCCGCTGCGCGACCTGATCGACATTCGCATCACCCGGGTTGAGAGCCTGGATCCCGCCATGGTGGAAAAGCTGCGCTGGCACGACCGCGTCTACCCGGTCTCGCTGTGGCTGGAACATGTGGAAGGGCCCTTGGAGCCGGTGGCGCGGCTGTCCAACGGGAAGGGCGGTGCCTATCGCAGCGGTGACGTTCACTACCTGTCCTTCTGGCCGGACGAGCAGTTCCTGATCGACTATTTCGATTCGCTGCTGGTGGCCCGCGGGTTCGAAGCCGTGCGCCTGCCGGACGCGCTCAGGCTGCGGCGCGGCGGCGGTCTGACCTTCGCCTTCAACCGCGCCGCCGCCCCGATCGCGGCACCCGCCCCGGACGGGGCCGATTTCGTGCTGGGCGGCAGACAGGTGGCCCCCTATGGCCTTTCCGCCTGGAGACAGCGATGAGCACGGCCGCCCTGATCGCCGTCGACTGGGGAACGACCAACTTCCGCGCCTATCTCCTTGACCGGGACGGCGCGGTCCTCGATCGCGTGTCGGCCAAGCACGGGATCATGAACGTCGCCGGCGGAGACTTCATGGCGGCCTATCTGGAAATGGTCGGGGCCTGGCAGACGTCCGAGACCCCCGTGCCGGCACTGATGGCGGGCATGATCGGGTCGCGCAACGGTTGGGTCGAGGCCGCTTACGTGGACTGTCCCGCCGATCCTGCGTTGCCGGCGAAGGGGCTGACGAAGGTGCCGATGGCGGAGGATCGCGCGGTCTGGATCGTGCCGGGCATCGCCTGCCGCAACAACGGCGTGCACGACGTGATCCGCGGCGAGGAAACCCAGATCACAGGTGCCGTCGCGCTGACCGGGCGCACGGAGGCGGTCTTTTGCATGCCCGGGACGCACAGCAAGTGGGTTTCCGTGCGCGATCGTGCGATTGTCGGCTTCCAAACGGCGATGACCGGCGAGGTGTTCTCGGTGCTGAGAGACCATTCCATCCTGGGACGCCTGATGGCGCCAGGCTCCGACGCACCGCCCGGACCGGCCTTCGAAACCGGGTTGGACCGCGCCGGGGATGCGGGCGACCTGCTGCACCACCTGTTCGGCGTGCGGGCCGAGGCCCTGTTTGAAGCCATCGGCGAAGCCGAGACCGCCGACTACCTGTCCGGCATTCTGATCGGGCATGAAATCAATGGCCTGGGCGCGCGCGGCCCGGTGACGCTGATCGGAACGGATGCGCTCAACCAACGCTACCGGCGCGCGCTGGAGCGCTCTGGCTATCGGGTCGACAGCGTGCCGGGCGAGGATGCCGTTATTGCCGGCCTGTGGTCGGTCGCGCGCCAGGCCGGCATTGTGGAGAACGTCCGATGAGCGGATCGCACTTGCAAGACTGCATGGCCCGGCTGCCGCTGGTGGCGATCCTGCGCGGCGTTCGGCCCGAGGAGGTTGTGGCCATTGGCGGCGCGCTGGTCGAGGCGGGGTTTGCGTTGATCGAAGTCCCGCTCAATTCTCCAGACCCCTTGAACAGCATCGAACGTCTGGCCGAACGGTACGGCGAGACCGCCATGATCGGTGCCGGCACGGTCTTGGATCCGGCGGACGTTCCGCGAATCGCCGAGGCCGGCGGACGGCTGATCGTCATGCCGCATAGTTACACCGTCGTCATCGGCGCCGCGAAACGGGCAGGCCTGGCCTGCGTGCCCGGATTTGCAACCCCGACCGAAGCGTTCGCCGCGCTCGCGGCGGGCGCCGATGGGCTGAAGCTGTTTCCTGCCGAGGCGAGCCCGCCGGCAGTGTTGAAGGCGATGCGGGCGGTGCTGCCCGCGGCTGTGCCGGTCCTTCCCGTCGGCGGTATCACGCCGGATTCCATGGCCGCCTACCGTGCCGCCGGTGCTGCCGGCTTCGGACTGGGCTCGGCGCTTTACCGTCCCGGCATGACCGCGGTGGATGTTGCCCACAACGCGGCCGCGTTCCGGGCCGCGTTCGACGCGACCGCCGTGGCCTAGCGGGCAGCCGCGCTGCGATGATGAGTCGCGCGTTTCCGCCGCTCGTTGTGCTACATAAATGCAGGGCGGGCCCACCGCTCTTTACCTTTTCTTTACGGTGCAGGACGCTAGTGAACAGGTGCCGATAACGCTTTGCATGACACGGGTGGCTCTCTATATTTCGACCCGCCGTCGTCTGCGGTTGCAACGGCTAGTCTGCGACGGTCTTCGGACGTGTCTTGTGCGAGGCGGTCGTCTCGTGTTTGGAGGCCACCCCCCAGTTATCCCGGAGGTGGTTGAGCGAATGGCATGGGGAGCGGAATAGTCATGGACGACCTCCTGCGCGAATACCTGCCCATTCTCATTTTCCTGGTCATTGCCATCGGCCTCTCGCTGATCATGGTGTTCGGCAGCATGATCGTCGTGCCGCAGCACCCGGATTCGGAGAAGCTGTCATCCTACGAGTGCGGCTTTGAGGCGTTCGACGATGCGCGCTCACGGTTCGACATCCGGTTCTACCTGGTGACGCTGCTGTTCATCATTTTCGATCTGGAAGTGGCATTTCTCTTCCCCTGGGCCGTCAGCCTGGGAGAGACCGGGGTGTTCGGCTTTTGGTCGATGATGATCTTCCTGGGCATCCTGACCGTCGGTTTCATCTATGAGTGGCGCAAAGGGGCATTGGAATGGGAGTAACATCGACGCCGACCGGCGGCGCGCCGCTGCCGCCCGGTGACGACCAGACCGCCGCCCTGAAGGCGGTCTCCAACGAGCTTCAGGACAAGGGCTTCGTCATCGCCAATGTGGACAAGGTGGTGAACTGGGCCCGGACCGGATCAATGTGGCCGATGACCTTTGGTCTGGCCTGCTGTGCGATCGAAATGATCCATGCCTACACGCCGCGCTACGACCTGGACCGGTTCGGCGTGGTCGTGCGGGCCTCGCCGCGGCAGTCCGACGTGATGATCGTCGCGGGAACACTCACCAACAAGATGGCGCCGGCGTTGCGCAAGGTATACGACCAGATGGCCGAGCCGCGCTGGGTCATTTCGATGGGGTCCTGCGCGAACGGTGGTGGCTATTACCATTACTCCTATTCCGTCGTCCGGGGCTGCGATCGGATCGTTCCCGTGGACATCTATGTGCCGGGCTGCCCGCCGACGGCTGAGGCGCTGGTCTACGGCGTCCTTCAGCTACAGAAAAAGATCAGACGGACCGGCACGATCGTCCGATGAACGGTCGATCGGACGCAACAGCGTGAAAGAGCAGGCATGGACGAAAAGACCGAAGCCCTGATCGACCTTGGCGAGGTGTTCGAAGCGGCCTTTCCCGACGATGTAATCTGGCAGGGTCTGGTCAACGGCGAACTGATCGTCGAGGTGAAGCCCGACGCGATCGTCAGGGTCGCCAGTTTCGCACGCGACGACGTCAACTGCCTGTTCAAGACCTGCACCGACATCTGCGGGGTCGACTATCCCGAGCGCGATCCGCGCTTCGACGTGGTCTACAACCTGCTCAGCCTGAAGCATAACCAGCGCATTCGCTTGAAGGTGGCGACCGACGAGGACACCCCGGTGCCCAGCGTCACCGACGTCTGGCCGGCGGCCAACTGGTACGAGCGGGAATGCTGGGACCATTACGGCGTGTTCTTCTCGGACCACCCGGACCTGCGCCGGATCCTCACCGACTACGGTTTCGACGGCCATCCGCAGCGCAAGGACTTTCCGCTGACCGGCTATGTAGAGGTCCGCTACGACGACGAGCAGCGCCGGGTTGTCTACGAACCGGTCAAACTCACCCAGGAGTTCCGCAGTTTCGATTTCCTCAGCCCATGGGAAGGCCTGACCCGGCAGTTGCCCGGCGACGAGAAGGCCGCCGCGCCAGGGGAAGGAGAGGGCGCATGACGACGGCCCCGAGCAGCCTGGCCAATACGGACCAGGACCCCACCATCAAGACCCTGACCATGAATTTCGGGCCGCAGCATCCGGCGGCCCACGGCGTGTTGCGCATGGTCATGGAAATGGACGGCGAGGCGATCGACCGGCTGGATCCGCATATCGGCCTGCTGCATCGCGGCACCGAGAAGCTGATCGAATACAAGACCTACATGCAGGCCGTGCCGTATTTCGATCGGCTGGATTACGTTTCACCGCTGTGCCAGGAACATGCCTTCGTGCTGGCGGCCGAGAAGCTCCTGGGCATCGAGGTGCCGCTCAGGGCTCAGTATGTTCGCGTTCTATTCGCCGAGATCACCCGGGTCCTCAACCACATCCTCAACATCACCGCCTATGCGATGGATGTGGGCGCCATGACGCCGATGCTGTGGGGATACGAGGAACGCGAAAAACTGATGGAAATCTACGAGGGGGGCTCGGGCGCGCGGCTGCATGCCGCCTACTATCGCGTCGGCGGCGTCCACCAGGACATGCCGGTCGGCATGGCCGAGAAGATCCTCGAGTGGGCCGAGCAATACCCGAAATTCCTCGACGATACCGAGACGCTTCTGACCGACAACCGCATCTTCAAGCAGCGATCGGTCGATATCGGCGTGGTCTCCGCCGAGGACGCCATGGCCTGGGGCTTCACCGGCCCGATGCTCCGCGGCTCCGGCGTGCCGTGGGATCTGCGCAAGTCGCAGCCCTACGATGTCTACGACCGCATGGACTTCGACGTGCCGATCGGGAAGAACGGCGACTGCTACGATCGCTACCTGGTGCGGATGGAGGAGTTCCGCCAAAGCCTGCGCATCATCAAGCAATGCCTCGAGGAGATGCCGGAAGGCCCGGTCATGACCACGGACGGCAAGGTTGGGCCGCCCAAGCGCGGCGAGATGAAACGCTCGATGGAAGCGCTGATCCACCACTTCAAGCTCTACACCGAAGGGTTCCACGTGCCGCCGGGCGAGACCTATACGGCGGTCGAGGCGCCGAAGGGCGAATTCGGCGTCTACCTGGTGTCCGACGGCAGCAACAAACCCTACCGCTGCAAGATCCGCGCGCCCGGCTTCGCGCACCTGCAGGCCATGGACTTCTGCTGCAAGGGCCACATGCTGGCGGATTCTGTCGCCATCCTCGGTGCGATGGACATCGTTTTCGGTGAGATTGATCGTTAAAGGCGAACCATAAATGGCTTTGAACGTTCCGAAATTCGCCTTCGAAGGCGCCTATGCCAAACAGGCGCAGAAGGCGATGGCGAAATACCCGCACGATCGGCGGCAGAGCGCTGTCCTGGCACTGCTGGATTTGTCCCAGCGCCAGACGGACGGATCGGTCCCGCCGGGCGCGATCGAGACCATTGCCGACATGCTGGACATGGCGCCGATCCGGGTGATCGAGGTCGCCACCTTCTTCACGATGGTCAATCTACAGCCCGTGGGCCGGTATCATCTGCAAGTGTGCGGCACCACGCCCTGCATGCTGTGCGGCGCCGACGAGATCGTCGAAGCTGCGGAAGCCCATCTCGGCATCAAGCGGGGCCAGACGACCGACGACGGTGAGTTCACCATCTCGGTGGTGGAGTGCCTGGGGGCCTGTTGCAACGCGCCCATGGTGCAGATCAACGACGACTATTACGAGGACCTGACGCCCGAAAGCTTCGTTGCGCTGCTGGACAAGCTGAAGGCGGGCGAGACGATTACACCGGGGTCCGTGACGGGGCGCACCTGCTCGCAAGGCAAGGACGGACCGACCACGCTGACCACGTTGTCGTTCGGTCAGCCGGGCGGAGGGGACTGAGCGATGCTGGAAGACAAGGACCGCATCTTCACCAACCTCTACGGCCTGCACGACTGGCGCTTGCCGGCGGCCCGCCTGCGCGGCGACTGGGACGACACCAAGGGCCTGATCGAGAAGGGCCTGGACTGGCTGGTCAACGAATGCAAGGAGTCCGGCCTGCGCGGCCGCGGCGGCGCCGGCTTCCCAACCGGCGTCAAGTGGTCCTTCATGCCCAAGGAAAGCGACGGCCGGCCCGCCTATCTGGTGGTCAATGCAGACGAGTCCGAGCCCGGAACCTGCAAGGACCGCGAGATCATGCGCAACGATCCGCATAAGCTGATCGAAGGCTGTCTCTTGGCCAGCGTCGCGATGAATGCGCACGCCTGCTACATCTATATCCGCGGCGAGTATGTCTACGAGGCCAAGATCCTGGAGGCGGCGATTGAGGAGGCCTACGAGGCGGGCCTCATTGGCAAGAACGCCTGCGGATCGGGCTACGACTTCGACATCTACGTGCATCGCGGGGCGGGCGCCTACATCTGCGGCGAGGAAACGGCGCTTCTGGAGAGCCTTGAAGGCAAGAAGGGTCAGCCGCGCCTGAAACCGCCTTTCCCGGCGATGTCGGGTCTGTGGGGCTGTCCGACGACCGTCAACAACGTGGAATCGATTGCGGTCACCCCGACGATCTTCCGGCGCGGTGCCAACTGGTTCAAGGGCTTCGGCCGGGAAAACAACTACGGGACCAAGCTGTTCTGCATTTCAGGGCACGTGAACACGCCCTGCAATGTGGAAGAATCGATGTCTATCCCCCTGAAGGAACTGATCGAAAAGCATGCCGGCGGCGTGCGCGGCGGTTGGGACAACCTGCTGGCGATCATTCCGGGCGGGAGTTCGGTACCCTGCATTCCGCGTCCGGTCTGCGACGAGGTCCTGATGGATTTCGACTCGCTGAAAGAGGCGCAGTCGGGCCTCGGCACCGGTGCCGTCATCGTGATGGACAAGTCCACGGACATCATCAAGGCGATCGCGCGGCTGGCGCATTTCTACAAACACGAAAGCTGCGGCCAGTGCACGCCGTGCCGGGAAGGTACCGGCTGGATGTGGCGGGTGCTGGAGCGCATGGTCAAGGGCGACGCGGCGGTCGAGGAGATCGACATGTTGCTGGACGTCTCCTATCAGGTCGAGGGCCACACGATATGCGCGCTCGGCGACGCTGCAGCCTGGCCGATACAGGGCCTGATCCGGCATTTCCGGCATGTGATCGAAGACCGAATCATGCAGAAGCAAGGCAGGGCCGCCGCCGAGTAGGGGGATCGGAACAGCGCTATGCCGAAACTGAAACTGAACGGCGAAGAGGTCGAGTTCGAGCCCGGCATGACGGTCCTGCAGGTGTGCGAGCAGGAGGGTATCGAGATCCCGCGCTTCTGCTATCACGAGCGCCTGTCGATCGCCGGCAACTGCCGCATGTGCCTGGTCGAGGTCAAACCCGGACCTCCCAAGCCGGCGGCGTCCTGCGCGTTGCCGGCCGGCGACGGGATGGAGGTGCTGACCGATACCGACATGGTCAAGAAGGCCCGCAAGGGCGTCATGGAATTCCTGCTGATCAATCACCCGCTGGATTGCCCGATCTGCGACCAGGGGGGCGAGTGCGACCTGCAGGACCAGGCCATGGCCTACGGGTTCGAAGGCAGCCGGTACGAGGAGAACAAGCGTGCGGTGAAGGACAAGTACATGGGTCCGCTGATCAAGACGATCATGACCCGGTGCATTCACTGCACCCGCTGCGTGCGGTTCATTTCCGAAGTGGCGGGCGTCGATGACATCGGCCTGTTGAACCGCGGCGAGAACGCCGAGATTTCGTCCCTGGAAAAGGCCGTGGGCAGCGAGTTGTCGGCAAACGTGATCGACCTCTGTCCGGTCGGCGCGCTGACCTCCAGGCCCTATGCCTTCAACGCCCGGCCTTGGGAGCTGAAAAAGACCGAGTCGATCGATGTGATGGATGCGGTCGGCTCGAACATCCGTGTCGATGTGCGCGGCAACGAGGTGCTCCGGGTGCTGCCGCGCCTGAACGAAGACGTCAACGAGGAGTGGTTGTCTGACAAGAGCCGCTATGCCTGCGACGGGCTGGGGCGGCAGCGGCTCGATACGCCGTATGTCCGGAACGCGAACGGGATGCTGGAGACGGCCACGTGGGACGCGGCCTTCGCCGCGATCGCCGAACGCCTGAAAGGCGTTTCCGGCGACCGCATTGCGGCGCTGGCCGGCGACCTGTGCGACACGGAGTCCATGTTTGCCCTCAAGCAGTTGATGGAAGCGCTGGGCTCGCCGAACCTGGATTGCCGCCAGGACGGTGCGGCGCTGGATCCGTCGGTGCGGGCCGGATACCTGTTCAACACCACCATTGCCGGCATCGAAGAGGCGGACGCGTGCCTGATCGTCGGGTCGAACCCGCGTTGGGAGGCGCCGATCATCAATGCGCGGATCCGCAAGCGCTGGCTGCGCGGCGGGCTGAAGGCCGGTGTGATCGGCCCGCAGGTCGACCTGACCTATCCGGCGGAGTATCTGGGCGCGGGACGGGACACTTTGCGCGCCGTTGCTGACGGCAGCCATCCCTTTGCGGAGGTTCTGCGCCAGGCCGAACGCCCGATGCTGATTCTGGGGCAGGGGGCTTTGGCACGCAGCGACGGCGCCGTGATGCTGTCGCTGGCGCGCCGGATTGCCGACGCCCTGCGGCTCGTCAAGGACGGCTGGAACGGCTTCAACGTGCTGCACACGGCCGCCGCACGCGTGGGTGGGCTGGACATTGGCTTTGTGCCGGAGAGCGGTGGACGTGATACTGCCGGCATCATCTCCGGCTGTGGGGCCGGCGACATCGACGTGTTGTACCTCCTGGGGGCGGACGAAATCGACATGGCCGCACTGGGCAACGCGTTTGTCATCTACCAGGGCCATCACGGCGACGCCGGCGCGCACCGGGCCGACGTGATCCTGCCGGGGGCCGCCTACACCGAGAAGAGCGGCACCTATGTCAACACCGAGGGTCGGGTCCAGGTGGCCAAGCGCGCCGCGTTTCCGCCCGGTGACGCGCGTGAGGACTGGGCCATTCTGCGGGCCCTGTCGGCAGCCCTGGGCCAGACGCTGGCCTATGACGACCTGGGGGCGCTGCGCCGGTCGCTGCACGCGGCCTGTCCGCACTTCACCCTGTTGGACGAGGCACCGCAGGCGGCGTGGGGCGCATTCGGCACAGAGGGCGAGAGCACGGGCGCACCGTTCGTGTCGCCGATCGAGAACTTCTACATGACCGACCCCATCAGCCGGGCCTCCCAGACCATGGCGGAGTGCACGCAGATCTTCCTCGACCGCCAGGAGGGGACGGGTACCGATGGCTGAGTTCTGGACATTCTATGCCTGGCCGACGATCTGGATCGTCTTTCTGATCCTGTGCATCGTCGTCCCGGTACTTCTGGCGGTTGCCTATCTCACCTATGCGGAACGCAAGGTGATCGGCTGGATGCAGCTGCGCAAGGGCCCCAACGTGGTCGGTCCGTTTGGCCTTCTGCAGCCGTTTGCCGACGGTTTGAAGCTGTTCTTGAAGGAGACCATCGTTCCGTCCGGCGCAAACAAGGCACTGTTCCTGTTCGCGCCGATGCTGACCCTGACCCTCGGCATGATCGCCTGGGCCGTCATCCCCTTCGACGAAGGGTGGGTTCTGGCCGACATCAATGTGGGCGTTCTCTACCTGTTTGCGATCTCCTCGCTGGGCGTCTACGGCATCATCATCGCGGGTTGGGCATCGAACTCGAAATACGCCTTCCTTGGCGCGCTGCGGTCGGCGGCGCAGATGGTGAGCTACGAGGTTTCGATCGGGTTCGTGATCATCACGGTGCTTTTGTGCGTCGGCTCGCTCAATCTGTCTGAGGTTGTGCGCGCGCAAAGCGGCGGCATCCTGTCGTGGTTCTTCCTGCCGCTGTTTCCGATGTTCGTGATCTTCTTCGTCTCGGCGCTGGCCGAGACCAACCGTGCCCCGTTCGACCTGCCCGAGGCCGAGGCGGAGCTCGTGTCGGGCTACAATGTCGAATACTCGGCCATGGCCTTCGCCCTGTTCTTCCTGGGCGAGTACGGCAACATGATCCTGATGAGCGGGATGACCGTCGTCCTGTTCCTGGGCGGCTGGATGGCGCCGCTTGACATCGCGCCCTTCAACCTGGTGCCCGGACCGATCTGGTTCGCGCTGAAGATCGCGATGGTATTGTTCGTGTTCCTCTGGGTGCGCGCGACCTTCCCGCGGTACCGCTACGATCAGCTCATGCGCCTCGGCTGGAAAGTGTTCCTGCCGTTCTCGTTGTTCTGGGTTGCTGCGACCGCCGGGTTCCTGGTGGCGTTCGACAAGGTCCCGGGCGCCGGGGCGTGAGCGCTGGATACGCTATAAGAGGTTGATGGAAAATGGCTTTCGTTGACAGAGTGGCGCGATCCTTCCTGCTGACGGAGCTGGTCAGCGGCATGTCCCTGACGCTCCGGATGATGTTTCGCCCCAAGCACACCATCAACTACCCCTATGAAAAGGGGCCGTTGTCGCCGCGCTTTCGCGGCGAACACGCACTGCGGCGCTATCCCAACGGCGAGGAACGCTGCATCGCGTGCAAGCTTTGCGAAGCCGTCTGCCCGGCCCAGGCCATCACGATCGAGGCCGAGCCGCGCGACGACGGTTCGCGCCGGACCACGCGCTACGACATCGACATGACCAAGTGCATCTATTGCGGGCTTTGCCAGGAGGCCTGTCCGGTGGATGCGATCGTGGAGGGGCCGAACTTCGAGTTTGCGACCGAGACCCGCGAGGAGTTGTTCTACAACAAGGAAAAACTGCTCGAAAACGGCGATCGGTGGGAAGCGGAGATCGCTGCGAACATTGAATTGGATGCGCCTTATCGTTAGACACGGACCTGCGCGCGCCGGTGCGCCTCGCCGGATGGCGATGCGCCCGTTCCCGGAGAAACGCAGCCTGCGGGCTGCCGGTTGCCGGGACAGTGGGTCACGGGGGGACAGATGATCGTTCAGGGGCTGGCCTTCTATCTGTTCGCGATCATCACGATCGCGTCGGCCGTCATAGTTATTTCGCTGCGGAACCCGGTCCACTCGGTCCTGTTCCTGATCTTCGCGTTCTTCAATGCCGCGGGCCTGTTCGTCCTGATGGGGGCGGAGTTCCTCGCGATGATCCTGGTCGTGGTTTATGTGGGCGCCGTCGCCGTCCTGTTCCTGTTCGTCGTGATGACGCTGGACATCAACTTCGCAGAGCTTAAGCAGGGATTCCTGCAGTATCTGCCGATCGGGGCGCTGATGGGTGTGGTGCTGCTGCTGGAACTGGCCTTCATCGTCGGCACCTGGGTGATCGCGCCCGAGGTGGAAGCCGTCGCGGCGGCGCCGACGCCACCGGTCGAGAAAGTCAGCAACATCGAGGCGATCGGTCGGATCCTCTATACCGATTACATCTACCTCTTCCAGGCGGCTGGCATGGTGCTGCTGGTGGCGATGGTCGGCGCCATCGTGCTGACCTTGCGGCAGCGCGCAGGCGTCAAGCGCCAGCTCATCGCCAGCCAGGTCGCTCGTCGGCGCGAAGATGGCGTGGAAGTGGTCAAAGTGCCCACGGGGAGCGGCATCTGATGCTGGAAATCGGGCTCGGACACTATCTGACGGTTGCCGCGATCCTCTTCACCCTGGGCTTGATCGGCATCTTCCTCAACCGCAAGAACGTGATCGTCATCCTGATGTCGATCGAACTCCTGCTGCTGGCGGTCAACATCAACCTGGTGGCTTTCTCGACCCAACTGGGCGATCTGGTCGGCCAGGTCTTCGCAATGTTCGTGCTGACGGTTGCCGCCGCCGAGGCGGCCATCGGACTGGCGATCCTGGTCACCTACTACCGCAACCGCGGCAGCATCGATGTCGACGACATCAACCTGATGAAGGGCTAGCGCCGACGATGGAAGTGGCAACGGTTTTCCTTCCCCTGGCCGGTTTCCTGATCGCTGGGCTGTTCGGACGCTGGATCGGCGACCGCGGCGCTCAGATCGTGACGTGCGGCCTGCTGATCCTCAGCACGATCCTGGCCTGGATCCTGTTCTTCGATGTGGCGATGGGCGGCAACCCGCGCACGGTGCCCTTGTTCGACTGGATCGTGTCCGGCGACTTCGCCGTCGATTGGGCCTTGAAGGTGGACCAGCTGACCGCGGTGATGCTGATCGTGGTGACCACCGTCTCTGCGGTGGTGCACGTCTATTCTGTCGGCTACATGTCGCACGACAAGTCGATCCCGCGCTTCATGGCCTATCTCAGCCTGTTCACCTTCTTCATGCTGATGCTGGTGACGGCGGATAACCTGGTGCAGCTTTTCTTCGGCTGGGAAGGCGTGGGGCTGGCGTCTTACCTGCTGATCGGTTTCTGGTACGAACGGCCCTCTGCGAACGCCGCGGCCATCAAGGCCTTCCTTGTGAACCGGGTTGGCGATTTCGGGTTCGCGCTGGGCATCTTCGCGACCTTCGTCCTGTTCGACACGATCAAGCTCGACACGATCTTCTCGCTGGTGCCGGAACAGAGCGACGCCGTCATGACGTTCCTGGGCGGTGAATTCCACGCGATGACCGTCATCTGCATCCTCTTGTTCATCGGTGCGATGGGCAAGTCGGCGCAGCTTGGCCTGCACACCTGGCTGCCGGACGCCATGGAAGGCCCGACACCGGTCTCCGCCTTGATCCACGCCGCCACGATGGTGACGGCAGGCGTCTTCATGGTGTGCCGTCTGTCGCCGATGTTCGAATACTCCGACACGGCGCTGGCGCTGGTCACCATCGTCGGCGCGTCGACCGCCTTCTTCGCGGCAACCGTGGGCCTGACCCAGAACGACATCAAGCGGGTGATCGCCTATTCCACCTGTTCGCAACTGGGCTACATGTTCTTCGCCGCGGGCGTTTCAGCCTATCCGGCCGCGATGTTCCACCTTACGACCCATGCCTTTTTCAAGGCGCTTCTCTTCCTGGGTGCTGGTTCGGTGATCCACGCCATGTCGGACGAGCAGGACATGCGCAAGATGGGCGGGATCTGGAAGCACATCAAGCAGACCTACGCCCTGATGTGGATCGGGTCGCTGGCCCTGGCCGGGATCTTCCCGTTCGCGGGCTATTACTCCAAGGACATCATCCTTGAATCCGCCTTCGCGGCGCATACCGGGGTCGGTGCTTATGCTTTCTGGCTGGGCATCGCCGCGGCCATCATGACGGCCTTCTATTCCTGGCGCCTGTTGTTCATGACCTTCCACGGCGCCCCGCGCAGCGACGAGAAGACCATGGCGCATGTGCATGAATCTCCCGCGGTCATGCTGATCCCGCTTTATGTTCTGGCGGCCGGGTCCATCGCCTCTGGCTTCCTGCTGGTCTACGGGACCGGCCTCGTCGGCGAGAACTGGGCCGACTTCTGGGGCGATTCGATCGTTATTCTCGGCACCCATCAGGCGCTCGAGGCGGCGCATCACGTTCCGGCCTGGGTGGTCTACGCACCGCTGGCGATGGGCATCCTGGGGATCGCCCTTGCCTGGTGCGTCTACATTCACCGGCCCGGCTCGGCAGAGGCTCTGGCACGGACGTTCCGGCCGCTCTACCAGTTCTCGTTCAACAAGTGGTACTTCGACGAGCTGTATGACTTCCTCTTCGTCCGGCCGGCATTCTATCTGGGTCGCGGCCTGTGGAAGTCGGGCGACGGTGCGGTGATCGACGGCGTCGGGCCCGACGGGATCGCGGCGACGACGCAATCGCTTTCCCGGCGCACCAGCCTGCTGCAGTCGGGCTACATCTATCACTACGCCTTCGCCATGATGATCGGCGTCTTCGTGCTGATCTCCTGGTATGTGTTCTCAGGGTAGGGGAAACCGGTGATCGCACTCGACTGGATCCTGACCACCACGATCTTCCTGCCGCTGTTCGGCGTGGTCGCAATTCTGCTGGTCAGCCGCCGCAGCGCCTATGCCGATCGCAACGTGCGCTACGTGGCCCTGTGGACTTCGGTGGTCACTTTCCTGGTTTCGCTGCTGATCTGGTGGAACTTCGACTACACGACCGCCGACTTCCAGATGGTGCAGCGGGCCGAGTGGATTCCCGGTCTGAGCATCAATTACATGGTGGGTGTCGACGGGATCTCGGTCTTCTTCGTCCTGCTTTGCACCCTGCTCACGCCGATCTGCATCCTGGCCAGCTGGGATGCGATCAAAGTGGGGGTCCGCGAGTACATGATCGCCTTCCTGGTGCTGGAAACTATGATGGTCGGCATGTTCTGCGCGCTGGATCTGGTGGTTTTCTATATCTTCTTCGAAGGCGTCCTGATCCCGATGTTCCTGATCATCGGTGTCTGGGGCGGCCCGCGCCGGATCTACGCGGCCTTCAAGTTCTTCCTCTACACGCTGGCGGGCTCGGTCCTGATGCTTCTGGCCATCATGACCATCTACTTCCAGTCGGGAACCACCGACATCCCCAGCCTGATGACCTTCATCCTGGATCCCGAGCTTCAGCGCTGGTTGTGGCTGGCCTTCTTTGCGTCCTTTGCGGTCAAGGTCCCGATGTGGCCCGTTCACACCTGGCTGCCTGACGCCCATGTCGAGGCGCCGACCGCGGGCTCGGTCATCCTGGCGGGCGTCCTCCTGAAGATGGGCGGATACGGTTTCCTGCGGTTCTCCTTGCCCATGTTCCCCGACGCCAGCGCCTATTTCGCGCCCATGATCTTCACGCTGAGCTGCATCGCGGTGATCTACACGTCCCTGGTGGCGCTGGCCCAGACCGACATGAAGAAACTGATCGCCTATTCGTCCGTCGCCCACATGGGGCTGGTGACGGTGGGCATTTTCGTGATCAACGAGCAGGGCGTATCCGGGGCGATCATCCAGATGCTCAGCCACGGTCTGGTTTCGTCCGCCCTGTTCCTGTGCGTCGGCGTGGTTTACGACCGCATTCACTCGCGCGAGATCGCGCGCCACGGCGGGCTGGTCGAACGCATGCCGCGCTATGCGCTGTTCTTCATGGTCTTCATGCTGGCCTCGGTCGGCCTGCCCGGTACCAGCGGTTTCGTCGGCGAATTCCTGGTCATGGTCGGCGCCTTCCAGGCTTCGACGCTGTTGGCGGCTCTGATTGCGACCGGCATGGTGCTGGGCGCGGCTTACATGCTGTATCTCTACCGACGGGTCATCTTCGGCATCATCACGAAGGATGATCTCAAGGCCATCCTGGATCTCAACCCGCGGGAGATTGCCGTTTTCGCCCCGCTTCTGTTGCTGGTGTTCTGGATGGGGATCTATCCGCGGTCGTTCCTGGATCCGATCGAGGTCTCCGTCACCAATCTGGTCGAGACCTACCACACCCGGCTGGCGGCCAGCGAAAATGCCGTCGGCGCATTGGCGGCACGCTGAAGGAAAGAGAGACCGGATGAGCGATCTGCCCGTGATGATGCCCGCCCTGCCGGAGATCTTCCTGGCCGCAGCCAGCATGGTGCTGATGATGGTCGGTGCTTTTTCTCCAGAGAAACGCGCGTTCCGGACCGTCATGCTGCTGGCGCTCGCGATGCTGGTTGCTGCCGCCGTCCTGGTTCTGATTCCGGGCCGCGGCACGCAGGATGCCTTCAACGGGCTGTTCCGGGTGGACGATTTCGCGGTCTATATGAAGATCCTCGTCCTGGCCGGCTCTTTCCTGGCCATCGTCATGAGCCTCGGTTTCGTCCAGCGCGAGGGCATGGCGCGGTTCGAGCTGCCGATTCTCATCATCTTCGCCACCTTGGGCATGATGATGATGATCTCGGCCAACGACCTGATCGCGCTTTATATCGGGCTGGAACTGAAAAGCCTGTCGCTCTACGTCGTTGCGGCCTTCAAGCGCGATACGGTTCGGTCGACCGAGGCCGGCCTGAAGTACTTCGTGCTGGGGGCGTTGTCGTCCGGCATGTTGCTGTACGGCTGCTCGATGATTTACGGCTTCACCGGCACCACGCAGTTCGCAGTCCTCGCCGACCGCTTCATTTCGTTGGAAACGGTGCCGGTCGGTCTCGTGGTCGGGCTGGTGTTCCTGGCTGCCGGGCTTGCATTCAAGATTTCCGCGGTTCCGTTCCATATGTGGACGCCGGACGTCTATGAAGGCGCGCCGACGCCGATCACCGCCTTCTTTTCCATCGCCCCGAAGATCGCGGCGATGGCGCTGTTCGTAAGGGTCATGATCGGTCCGTTCGGAGAACTGATCGACGAATGGCGGCAGATCGTGGTCGTTGTGTCCGTCCTCTCGATGGTTCTCGGCGCGCTCGCGGCGATCAGCCAGACCAACATCAAGCGCCTGATGGCGTACAGCTCCATTGGCCATGTTGGTTACGCTCTGGTCGGTCTTGCCGCCGGCACCGAGGAGGGCATCAAGGGGGTCATCATCTATCTGACCATCTACCTGGCGATGAACGTGGGCACGTTCGGCTGCATACTGTCCATGCGGGTCCAGGGTCGGATGGTGGAGCAGATTTCCGACCTGGGAGGCTTGGCGAAGACCAACCCGCGCATGGCCGCCGCCCTGCTGTTGTTCATGTTCTCCCTGGCCGGGATCCCGCCGCTGGCCGGTTTCTTCGGCAAGTGGTTCGTGTTCGCCGCGGCCATCAATGCCGGCCTGGTGACACTGGCGGTCATCGGCGTGCTGGCCAGCGTGGTCGGTGCCTTCTATTACCTCCGGATTGTCAAGGTGATGTATTTCGACGAGGCGGTCGAGCCCTTCGACAAGCCCGACCGGTCCATGGCCGTGGTCCTGTCCGCCAGCGCCATCGTCGTCACGGTGCTCTTCCTGGTCCTCAGCCCCGTGGATACAACCGCTGCGCTGGCCGCGACCGCCCTGTTCGCTAACTGACACAGCGGCTATGCCGGGCCCGGTTCAGGCCCCGCCGGGCTATACCGTGATCGCGCGCGATGCCGTGCATTCCACCCAGGACGAGATCCGCGCGTTGGCGGCCGAGGGCGCGGCCGACGGAACCGTTCTCTGGGCCGCCCGGCAATTGACCGGCCGCGGTCGGCTGGCCCGCCACTGGGACAGCCCGGAAGGCAACCTATATGTTTCCTTGCTGGTCCGGACAGGGGTCGACCTGGCCGATGCGGCGCAGCTGTCTTTCATCACGGCGCTCGCGGTGTTCTATGCGCTGGGCCGGCACCTGGCAGGGAAGGCGCGGCTGGCGCTCAAATGGCCCAACGACGTGCTGTTGGACGGCGCCAAGGTCGCCGGCATTCTGCTGGAAACCGAGACGGGCACGGACGGGGGCCAGCCGCTGGTCATGATCGGCGTCGGCGTCAACCTGGTAAGTCACCCGGCCGATGCGGCCTATCCGGCCACTGACCTGACCAGCGCCGGGTGTGGGCACTTGACGCCTGCTGGCCTGTTGGGCGATTACCTTGCCGCCTTCGCGGAATGGCGGCAGCGGTGGCAGGATGGCGGGTTTGCCCCGGTCCACGAAGCCTGGCTGGACCGCGCGGCCGGCCTGGGCGGCCCGGTTACGGCGCGCATGCCCGGCCAGACACTGACTGGACGGTTTGTAACTCTGGACGAGCGTGGCGCCCTGGTCCTGGAGACCGAGACAGGCACGCGCCACCGTGTCACGGCCGGTGATGTGTTTTTTTGATGGGATGATCAGAGCCAATGCTGTTGGCGATCGATAATGGCAATACGAACGTGGTGTTCGGCGTCTATGACGGGGACACGGCATTGGGAACCTGGCGCTGCCAGACCGACGTCAAGCGAACGGCGGACGAATACGCCGTTTGGCTGACCCAGTTGATGGCGCTGAAGGGCCTCAAACCAGACGATATCACCGCCAGCATCATCGCCAGCGTGGTGCCCGGTGCTTTGTTCAACCTGATCACCTTGTGCCGGCGTTATTTCGGGCGCGACCCGGTGGTGGTCGGGGCCGAAGGTGTGGAACTGGGCATGCAGGTGCTGATCGATCATCCCGAGCAGGCCGGTGCCGACCGCCTGGTTAATGCGGTTGCCGCCCAGAAACACTACGGAGGGCCGGCGGTCATCATCGACTTCGGCACCGCGACTACCTTCGACGTCATCGATGCCGACGGGAACTTTCGCGGCTCTGCCTTCGCACCCGGGATCAATCTGTCGATGGAAGCACTGTACATGGCCGCGGCCCGGCTGCCCCGCATCGAGATCAAACCGACCGAGAAGATCATCGGCAAGGCGACCGTTCCGGCGATGCAGTCAGGCATCTACTGGGGTTACGTGGGCATGATCGAAGGCCTGGTCGCGCGCATTCGTGACGAGTTCGGCGCGCCGATGAAGGTCTATGCAACGGGCGGTCTGGCGGCTCTGTTCGACCAGGCGACCGAGGTGTTCGACATCGTCGACCCGGAACTGACCATGAAAGGGCTGGTCGAAATCCATCGCAGTAACCGGGCGGCATGACCGAACCGCGGCGTGGTTACGAAATCACCAGAGAACCCGGTGACGACGAGGTCCTGTTCGTGCCCCTTGGGGGTTCTGGCGAAATCGGGATGAACCTCAATCTCTACGGGCACGCCGGGCGTTGGATCGTGGCCGATATGGGGATCACCTTCGGGGACGAGACGACTCCGGGAATCGAAGTGATCTTGCCGGACCCCGCCTTTCTCGAGGAACGGCGCGATGCGCTGGACGGCATTGTGCTGACCCACGCGCACGAGGACCATATCGGCGCCGTGCCGTACCTGTGGACCCGGTTCGAGTGTCCGCTTTACGCGACGCCGTTCACGGCCGCGGTGCTTCGGCGCAAGCTGGACGCCGAGGGAATGATCGATGTGGAGATCACCGAGATCCCAATGTCGGGCAATATAACCATTGGGCCTTTCCAGATCGAGCTGATCACGCTGACCCACTCGATCCCCGAGCCGAATGCGCTGGTTCTGCGGACTGGTGTGGGCACGATCCTGCACACAGGCGATTGGAAACTCGATCCGTCGCCGCTGATCGGCGAGACGGCGGATGAGGCGGCGCTGAGGGCGGTAGGCGCCGAGGGCGTGCTTGCCATGATTGGAGACAGCACGAACGCCCTGGTTGAGGGGCATTCAGGCTCGGAGGAGGATGTCCGCGACAGCCTGGTGGAACTCATCGCGGGCTGTCCCCATCGCGTTGTCGTGGCCGCATTCTCGTCGAATATTGCCCGCATGGATTCCGTCGCCCACGCGGCCCGCGAGAGCGGCCGGGAGGTGGCCCTTGTGGGCCGGTCCTTGTGGCGGATGCACGATGCAGCGAAGCAGACCGGCTATCTCAACGGGGCGTCAAGGTTTTTGACCGACGAGGAGGCGGCCCACCTGCCACGCGACAAGGTGGTACTTCTGTGCACCGGCAGCCAGGGGGAAAGCCGTTCCGCCCTGGCCCGCATCGTCCGCGAGGACCACCCGCATATCGCCCTGGAGGCTGGGGATACGGCGATCTTCTCGAGCCGGGTGATCCCCGGCAACGAGAAGGTTATCGGCGGCCTTCAGAATGCCCTGGCGATGCTTGGTGTGGAGGTCATCACTGCCGATCAGGCGCCGGTCCATGTGTCAGGCCATCCCAACCGGGACGAGCTGGTCCAGATGTATCAATGGATCAGGCCGTCGATCGCCATTCCGGTGCATGGTGAGCCCCGCCATCTGTTCGCCCATGCGGCGCTGGCCAGGGAATGCCAGGTCCCGTACACGCAGGTCCCGTTCAACGGCGCCGTCATTCGCCTGACGAAGGACGGGCCGACGCTTGTCGACGAGGTCTATGCCGGGCATCTTGCGGTCGACGGCAACCGGATCGTCCCGTTGGAAGGGGCGACGATGCGCAGCCGCCGCAAGATCGGCTATTCCGGGGCTGCAACCGTGACCGTTGCCGTGGACGAAGACGGCCGCCTCATGGCCGACCCGCAGATCAGCGTGACCGGCCTGCTCGACCAGGACGACGGCGACCTGATCGACGAAGTCGTGGACGAGGTCTGTCAGGTGGTGGATGATTTGCCCCCGGCGCGGCGTCGAGACGACGATGCGTTGAAGGAGGCGGTCCGCCTTGCGGCCCGGCGCACGATCCACGCGCTATGCGGCAAACGTCCGCCGACCACGGTGCATTTGGTGCGGTTGTGAGAAGAACCATTCCTGGGAGAGCAAACATGATCGGTCGATTGAACCATGTAGCGATTGCGGTGCCGGACCTTAGCTCGGCGTCCGCGCAGTATCGGGATACCCTGGGCGCCTCGGTGTCAGATCCCGTTGACTTGCCTGAGCACGGCGTTACCACCGTCTTCGTCGAGCTTGAGAACACCAAGATCGAACTGCTGCATCCCCTGGGTGAGGGCTCTCCGATTGCGCGGTTCCTGGATCGCAATCCGGCAGGCGGCATCCATCACATCTGCTACGAGGTCGGAGACATCGCTGCGGCCCGGGGCAAGCTGGAAGCGGCCGGCGCGCGGGTGCTGGGCGACGGCGAACCCAGGATCGGCGCCCATGGCAATCCCGTTCTGTTCCTTCATCCGAAGGACTTCAACGGCGCCCTGATCGAGCTGGAGCAGGTGTAACCTGTCCGATGCAGACCTTCACCGGCATCATGCTGTTCGTCATCATCTGGTGGATGGTGTTCTTCACCGTCCTGCCATGGGGAAACCGCGCCGTTGAAAACCCGGAACCCGGTCACGCCGCCAGCGCTCCGGCCAAGCCGCGCCTTTGGCTGAAGATTGCGGTTACCACGGGAATTGCCGCCGTGCTGTTCGTGGTCGCCCGGCTGGTGATCGACAGCGGGCTGATTCAGCTCGGAACCTGATTCCTAACCGCGCGCGCGGTATGGCCGATGCCCAGCGGATGGGCAACGAAGCAGGCAAGTGCCGACAGCTTTGGCAATTGCCACGGAAAATGCACACGGACCCGCACCCTGGGTTGATTCGTGCTTGCATGGCGATGAACTTGGCGGGAGACTGCAAAAAGAAAGCGGGGCAGAGCCCCGCTTCGAGCAACCGGACGCCTTTCCAAGCATCCGTGAAAGCCGTCCGATTGGTAAGTTTCCTCCCTAGACTTGGGCCGCACCGTTGCATCCATGATGCCGGTGCGGTTTTTCTTGTGGCGCGGAGTGTACGCAATCCGCACGCTGGCGTCATGAGTTTTTTTCCTAAGTGCCAATTTCGTAACGAAAATTCGCGTTTCTGCTATGTCAGCGAGGGCGCATACAAAATACGGTTGCACAAGCTATCCCACATACGACCTGTTGATGGCGCCGTCCCCTGGTTTGGACAGGATTTCGCCGGCGGGATGGGGATAGCGGGTGGCCAGGAGGAGAGGAATCGACCAGCCCGAGGAATAGTCAATTCCACCCTTTCGCGGGCGAGTGGCCGCGGCGATCGCCCGTGGACAAGGCCGAGGGCTTTCCTTATGTAAAGTGCGCCGTCCGCGGCTTCTTCGTCTCTTACTGCCGAGCGTTTCCATGCATCTGAACCCCGCCGTCCGCCTCTCACGCTATTACCTGTCGACTCTGAAGGACACCCCTGCAGAGGCGCAGATCGTGTCGCACAGGCTGATGCTGCGGTCGGGCATGGTGCGCCAGGCCAGCGCCGGCATCTATTCCTGGCTGCCGACGGGCTTTCGGGTCATGAAGAAGATCGAGCAGATCGTCCGCGAAGAGCAGGATGCTGCCGGCGCCCACGAGATCCTGATGCCGACAATTCAGGCCGCCGACCTGTGGCGCAAGTCGGGCCGGTACGACGATTACGGCAAGGAAATGCTGCGGATCCTGGACCGGCACGAACGCGAAATGCTGTACGGCCCCACCAACGAGGAACTGATCACCGACATCATTGCCGGCAGCGTACGCAGCTACCGCCAGTTGCCGCAGTTGCTGTACCATATCCAATGGAAGTTTCGCGACGAGATCCGGCCCCGCTTTGGAGTGATGCGCGGCCGAGAGTTCTACATGAAAGACGCCTATTCCTTCGATGTGGACGAGGCGGCGGGGCGGATCGCCTACAACAAGATGTTCGTTGCCTATCTCAGGACTTTTGCCCGCATGGGCCTGCAGGCAATTCCGATGGCGGCGGATACGGGACCGATCGGCGGCGATCTCAGCCACGAATTCATCATCGTCGCGGAAACCGGCGAGAGCGAGGTCTACTGTCACCAGGACCTGCTGGATCTCGATCCGTTGCAGGAGAACGTCGATTTCGACGCCGACCTGCAGCCGATCGTCGATCGCTGGACCGCGTCCTACGCGGCGACGGACGAACAGCATGACGAGGCGGCTTTCCATGCGGCAGTGCCGGAGAACAGGCGGGTCACCGCACGCGGCATCGAAGTCGGCCATATCTTCTTCTTCGGCGACAAGTACTCCAAGCCCTTGGGCGCAGTGGCCATGAACCCCGACGGCGAGGAAGTGCCGCTTCAGATGGGCAGCTACGGCATCGGCGTGTCGCGCCTTGTCGGCGCGATCATCGAGGCCAGTCATGACGAAAACGGTATCGTCTGGCCCGAACCGGTGGCTCCGTTCCGGGTCGGCCTGATTAATCTCAGGACGGGCGACGAGGCCTGTGACGGGGCCTGCGAGACCATATTCCAGTCGCTGGTTGGGGCCGGCGTCGACATCATGTATGACGATCGGGACGAGCGCGCGGGCGTGAAGTTCGCGGACATGGATCTGATCGGACTGCCCTGGCAGGTGGTGGTCGGGCCGAAAGGGCTGGCCGGCGGGACGGTGGAAGTCAAATCCCGCAAGACCGGTGCGCGCGAGGAGATGTCCATCGACGCCGCTCTCGCCAAACTGAGCGGCTAGGCGAGGGCATGTTCTCCCCATTCGAGCGCCTGGTGGCGTTTCGATATCTGCGAGCCAGGCGCCAAGAAGGCTTCATCTCGGTCATCGCCTGGTTTTCCCTGCTTGGGATCGGCCTGGGTGTGGCCACGCTGATCATCGTGATGTCGGTCATGAACGGCTTCCGGGCCGAACTGCTGGGCCGGATCCTGGGGCTGAACGGGCATGTGACGATCACCCGCTATGCCGAGCCGCTGAACGACTTCGACCAGATTGCCAGCAAAGTCAGAGGTATCGACGGTGTCGTTAGCGTGACGCCGATGGTCGAAGGACAGGTGATGGCGACGGCCAACGGAGTCGCGGGTGGTGCCCTGGTTCGCGGCGTGCGCAAAGCCGATTTCCGTGCCCGCCAGGCCCTGGCCGAGGGCTTGGTGCGCGGCGCGCTGGACGGCTTCGATGACGGCGCCGGTGTGGTGATCGGTGTCCGCATGGCCAACCGGCTGCGCCTGCGTGTCGGCGATAGCGTTACGTTGATTTCGCCTAGGGGAACGCAGACCGCCTTCGGCACGGTTCCGCGCATGAAGGCCTATCCCGTGCTCGCCGTCTTCGATGTGGGGATGTACGAGTACGACAACACTTACATCTACATGCCGCTGGAACAGGCACAGGTCTATTTCCAGGTCGAAGGCGCCGTCAGCGCGCTTGAGGTCATGCTGACCAATGCGGATGACGCGCGGCGCATGCGCGGGGTGATCAGCGGCGAACTGGGCCCGATCGCCAATGTGCTGGACTGGCAGCGGGTCAATTCCAGCTTCTTTACCGCGCTGCAGGTGGAACGCAACGTGATGTTCCTGATCCTGACGCTGATCATCCTGGTCGCCGCGTTCAACATCATTTCTAGCCAGATCATGCTGGTGAAGGACAAGGGGCGCGGCATCGCTATCCTGCGCACGATGGGTGCGACACGGGGCATGATCCTTCGCATCTTCTTCATCACCGGCAGCAGCGTCGGCGTCATCGGCACTGTCTTCGGCAGCATCCTGGGGATTTCGTTTGCCGCCAATATCGAGACAATCCGGCAATGGATCCAAGGGCTGTCCGGTGCTGACCTTTTTCAAGCCGAGATCTATTTCCTGTCCCAGCTTCCGGCCAAGATCGACCCGGACGAGGTGGCGGCCGTGATGCTGATGGCGTTGCTGCTGTCCTTTCTGGCTTCGATCTATCCGGCTTGGCGCGCCGCGCGCCTCGATCCGGTCGAAGTGCTGCGCTATGAGTGAAGCGCCCGTCCTGGCGCTGGATCGGGTTGGTCGCACCTACCGCCAGGCCGGCGCGCCGCTGGAGGTGCTGAAGGAGGCCAGCCTGCAGGTTTTTCCGTCGGAACTGGTGGCGCTGATTGCGCCCAGCGGCGCCGGCAAGTCCACCCTCTTGCACGTGGCCGGCCTGTTGGAACCGCCCGATGCAGGCGACGTGCTGGCTGGCGGCCGCTCCAGCAGCCGTATGGGCGATCAAGAGCTGACGGCTCTGCGGCGCAACACGATCGGCTTCGTCTACCAGTTCCACCATCTCTTGCCCGAATTCTCGGCGGTGGAGAACGTCATGCTTGGCCGGATGATCGCCGGGCGGTCGCGCGGTGAGGCCACGGCGACGGCCCTGGAACTGCTTGATCGGGTGGGGCTGGCGGCCCGGGCGGACCACCGGCCGGCGCGGCTGTCCGGGGGCGAACAGCAGCGGGTTGCCATTGCCCGGGCCATCGCCAACGACCCTGACGTCCTGCTGGCGGACGAGCCCACCGGCAATCTGGATCCGCATACGGCCGACGACGTGTTCGACCTGCTGGTGGGGCTGGTCCGCGACAGCGGCCTGGCCGCGCTGATAGCCACCCACAACATGGCGTTGGCCCAGCGCATGGACCGGGTGCTCACCCTGGAGGAGGGCAGCGTGGTTGAGTACCGCCCCTGAGCAGGGCTGCCCGAGTCGTATAAACCGGCCTTTGCCGCACCTGGGTCCGGTCCATTTGCACGTGCCGGATGATCTTGGAATGTGCGGGTTCGGCGGCTGGACGCCGCCCCTCTTTGACGATCCGCGGGGCTGGTGTATCACCGTGAAGTAGCCATGACCCACGCGTCCTTCGTTCATCTCCGCACCCACTCGGCCTATTCGCTGTCCGAAGGCGCCCTTCACAACAAGGCGCTGGTGGCGCGGTGCGCCGAGCATGGCATGCCAGCGGTTGCGGTTACCGACACCAACAACCTGTTCGGTGCTCTGGAGTTCTCGCTGGCGGCGCGGGAGAAGGGCGTCCAGCCGATCGTCGGTTGCCTCGTCGGGCTGAAACGGCAGGACGCCGGGCCGCATGGGGGCGAGGCGGTCGCACCGGACCAGCTGCTTCTGCTGGTGCAGTCGGAAACCGGATATCTCAATCTGCTCGATCTGATCAGCCGGACCTATCTGGAGACCGAACCCGGCCATCCGGCCCAGGTCGGCATGGCCGTCCTGGCCGAGCACAGCGACGGACTGATCGCGCTTGCCGGCGGGCCGGATGGGCCCTTGGGCAGGCTGCTGGCGGAAGGGCAGGGACCGGCCGCCCAGCAGTGTGCCGAGGACCTGGCTCAGGTTTTTCCGGGCCGGTTCTATATCGAGCTGATGCGCCACGGCATGGAGCGGGAGGAGCGGATCGAAGGCGATCTCATCGACCTCGCCTACCGGTTGGATTTGCCGCTGGTCGCAACCAATGACTGCTTCTTCGCCACCGAGGAGATGTTCGAGGCGCACGACGCGCTGTTGTGTATCGCAGGCGGCAATTACGTGGCCCAATCGGACCGGCGGCGGCTGACGCCGCATCACCGGTTCAAGTCCGCCGAAGATATGCGCGAGCTGTTCCATGACGTGCCCGAGGCGGTCGACAACACGCTGGTGATCGCCCGCCGCTGCGCCTTCACGCCCGACACGCACAAGCCGTTGTTGCCGCCGTTTCCCAAGCTGGAAGGGCGCAGCGAGGTGGAGGCCTTGCGTGAAATGGCGAAGCAGGGGCTGGAAAGCCGGCTGGACGCCATCGCCCGTGCCGACGATCTGGATGCCGACGCGCGCGAAGCCGCCGCCGTGCCTTACCGGGAACGCCTTGACTACGAGATCGGCGTGATCGATTCCATGGGGTTCAGCGGCTATTTCCTGATCGTCGCGGACTTCATCCAGTGGGCCAAGGCCAGGGGCATCGCCGTCGGTCCCGGGCGCGGCTCGGGCGCCGGCTCCGTCGTTGCCTGGTCGCTGACCATCACCGACCTGGACCCCTTGCGCTTCGGCCTGCTGTTCGAGCGGTTCCTCAACCCCGAACGCGTGTCCATGCCGGACTTCGACATCGACTTCTGCCAGGACCGGCGCGACGAGGTGATCCGCTACGTCCAGGAGGAATACGGCGCCGACCGGGTCGCTCAGATCATCACCTTCGGAAAACTGCAGGCTCGCGCCGTGTTGCGCGACGTGGGGCGGGTGCTGGAGATGCCCTACGGCCAGGTCGACCGGATCTGCAAGATGGTGCCCAACAACCCTGCCAACCCTGTCACCCTGGCTCAGGCCATCGATGGCGAGCCGCTGTTGCAAGCAATGCGCGATGAGGATGAGGCGGTTGCCCGGCTGTTGGACATCGGGCTGAAGCTGGAAGGGCTCTACCGGCACGCCTCGACCCATGCCGCGGGCGTCGTCATCGGCGACCGCCCGCTGTCGCAGCTGGTGCCGCTCTACCGCGACCCCCGGTCGGACATGCCGGTGACCCAGTTCAACATGAAATACGTGGAGCAGGCCGGCCTTGTGAAGTTCGACTTCCTGGGGCTGACCACGCTGACGGTGATTGAAAAGGCGCTGGAGCTGATTCGCACGCGCACCGGGGAGGAGCTGGACATCAGCGCCATTCCGCTGGACGACGCGGCCACGTTCGAAATGTTGTGCAAGGCGGATTCGACCGGCGTGTTCCAGTTGGAATCGTCGGGCATGCGAGACGTTCTGCGCAAGCTGAAGCCCGACCGTTTCGAGGACATCATCGCCGTGGTGGCGCTCTACCGGCCCGGCCCGATGGACAACATTCCCAGTTATATCGCCCGCAAGCACGGCGAGGAGCGGGTGGTCTACCTGCATCCGGTGCTGGAGCCGGTGCTGGGCGAGACCTTCGGCATCCCGATCTACCAGGAACAGGTCATGCAGATGGCCCAGACCCTGGCGGGCTACACCCTGGGCGGCGCCGACCTGTTGCGCCGGGCGATGGGCAAGAAGATCAAGGCGGAGATGGATGCCCAGCGGTCCGACTTCATCGATGGCGCGGCGGCAACCCACGACGTGCCCACGGGCCTTGCCGGCCAGATATTCGAACAGATCGAGAAGTTTGCGGGCTACGGCTTCAACAAAAGCCACGCCGCCGCCTATGCTCTGGTCGCCTATCAGACAGGGTGGCTGAAGGCCAACTACCCGGTCGATTTCCTGGCCGCGTCCATGACCATGGTGATGGGCAACACCGACAAGCTGAACGCCTACAAAGTCGAGCTTGAACGCCAGGGCATCGCCTTGTTGCCGCCCGACGTGAACCGGTCCGGCGTGCATTTCACGGTGGAGGAGACCGCGGACGGGACGTTGGGCATTCGCTATGCGCTGGCCGCGATCAAGAACGTGGGCCACGGAGCGATGGAACAGCTGGTGGCCGAGCGCGACAACGGCGGGCCGTTCGCCGACATGTTCGACTTCGCCGCCCGCCTCGACATCCGGGCCTTGAACAAACGGTCGGTCGAGAACCTGGTCAAGGCGGGCGCCTTCGACGACCTCAACGCCAACCGCCGGCAGGGCCTGGAATCGGTGGAGCTGTTGATGCGCCACGGCGCTGCCCTGCAGGCCGACCGGGACAGCAACCAGGTCAGCCTGTTCGGCGAGGCCATGGCGGAGGTGTCGCGGCCGCCGCTGCCCGACGTGGTCGACTGGGCCACCCAGGACCGGCTGGCCCAGGAGTTTGAAGCGGTCGGCTTCTACCTGTCCGCGCACCCGTTGGAGGCCTACAAGTCGAGCTGCGCGCGGCTGGGCGTGCTGCCCTGGGCCGAGGTTGCCGGCGGCAACGTGCCCGAAGGCCGGATCAAGCTGGCTGGCATCGTCGGGTCGCGGCGCATCACCACCACCTCGCGCGGCTCGAAGATGGCCTTCGTTGCCATGTCCGATGCCAGCGGATCCTACGAGGTGACTGTGTTCCAGGAGGTCCTGAACGATACCCGCGAGCTGTTGGAGGGCGGCCAACCTTTGATGGTGACGGCCGATCTCCAGCGCCGGGGCGACGACGGTGATTTCCGGCTGACCGCCACCCGGGTCCAGCCCCTGGACGAAGCCGCGGCGTCTGCGGCCGAGGGGATGGTCATCTACCTGCGCGACCCCAGGCCGCTGGACAGCCTCGCATCGGTCCTGGAGGCCCACGGGCGGGCCGGCCGCGGCCGGGTCAGCCTGGTAGTGGACCTGGCCGACAAGGAGGTGGAGATCGACCTCAACCGCACCTTCATGATCGACGCCAAGATGCGCCAGGCGGTGAAGTCGATCCCGGGGATCATCGACGTGCGGGACATCTAGGGGACGCAAGAACGAAGCAGGACCCGTCCGCGAGAGGCCGCGCCGACGCGAGCCAGAATATTGCCCTAATCCATAGATATCAGTAGCTTCACTGCCGATCGGCGCAACAATCCGACGGCGGTGCCGTGCGGCCTGTTGGTCAGAGTTTTTGTCAGGAGAGTTCAGGTGCCGGATAACAGGACCAGTCAACAGCATTCCGAAAAAGGGACCCTGACGCGCCGACGCTGCACAAGCGCCCTGGTCGTCGTCCTGCTACTGCTGGCGGCCAACCCGCCCGCACTCCAAGCGATGGACCAAAAGGCAGGGTCTCAACAGTCGATTGAGGCGCTTGAGACGGCGGTCGCGTAGTTGGAAGGGCGCGAGTCCATGCTGCTGGCCGGGCTGGCAAACCAACAGATACGCGCGAATGACCATGTGACCGCCGCATTGGTCGCTCTGCGTGGCCTGTCGAGCCCGTCCTTCAACGAGCACGATCCACTGTTTGCGCCCGTACGTGCGGCGCTCTACCGCGCGCTCCATCTTCGGCGCGAACAGTCGGTGCTTTCAGGGCATGAAAGAACGGTAATCCACGCCGCATTCAGCCCGGACGGGACGCGGGTCGTGACAGCACACAATGATGGGACGGCACGCCTGTGGGGCGCGTCGAGCGGTGAGGCGCTTGCCGTGCTGGAGGGGCATGATTCGTTTGTCAACCACGCGGCGTTCAGCCCGGACGGGACCCGGATCGTGACCGCGTCTTCTGATACAACGGCGCGCCTTTGGGACTTGTCGAGCGGAAAAGCGCTCTCGGTGCTCAAGGGGCATGAAGCCCTGGTTTTTGCCGCCGCGTTCAGCCCGGACGGGACGCGGGTCGTGACGGCGTCTGACGATGGGACGGCACGTCTGTGGGACGCGTCAAGCGGAGAGTCGCTTGCCGTGCTGAAGGGGCATGAGCGTGGGGTTAGGGACGCGGCGTTCAGCCCGGACGGGACGCGGGTGGTGACCGCGTCTGATGACGGGATGGCACGTCTGTGGGACGCGTCAAGCGGTGAGGCGCTTTTCGTGCTGAAGGGGCATGAGATGTGGGTAAAGCACGCCGCGTTCAGTCCGGACGGGACGCGGGTTGTGACCGCGTCTTCTGATGAAACAGCGCGCATTTGGGATGCGTCGAGCGGTGAGGCGCTTTTCGTGCTGGAAGGGCATTTTCGGTCTGTCAACCACGCGGCGTTCAGCCCGGACGGGACGCGGGTGGTGACGGCCTCTGAAGACAGCAATGCGCGCCTTTGGGACGCGTCGAGTGGAGAAGCGCTTCTCGCACTAGAGTTGCATACGAACGATGTGACGCATGCCGCGTTCAGCCCGGACGGGGGACGGATTGTGACCACGTCTACGGATGACACAGTACGTTTGTGGGACGCGAGCAGCGGAGAAGTGCTTGCTGTGCGAGACTGGTATCTTGAGAAGGTCTGGCACGCAGCGTTCAGCCCGGACGGGACGCGCGTGGTGGCTGCGTCCGAGGATGGTACGGTGCGTCTGTGGGACGCGTCGAGCGGTGAGGAACTTGCCGTGCTGAGGGGGCATGAGAAGGCAGTGCGGCGTGCTGCTTTCAGCGCCGACGGGACGCGGATCGTGACCGCGTCTGAGGACGGGACGGCGCGTTTGTGGCAAGTCTTTCCATACGGGAACGACCTGATCGGATATGCACAGGCCGTTCTCTCACGCACCCTGTCCAAATGCCAGGAGATCGCCCTGTTCCTGCGGCGGAATGACGGCCTGACAGAATGCCCTTGATTTGAGGACGCCGGGCAGGGGGCATCCGGTCCTGGGGAAGCCGCCCCACACCCCCGATTTCCCTTGAATCCAGGCCCCCGAGGCGGTATATCCCGCGCCATTCACGCACGCGGGTATGGCGGTGGCCGGTGCCGAAATGGCGGCGGCGATCCCTCCGGTCCGGGCCTTTGCCCGGTTCAGCCCGCGGAGGCTAACCGGAAAAAAGGGTTAAATATCATGTCGATGCCGACCTTTACCATGCGCCAGCTGATCGAGGCGGGCGTTCATTTCGGGCACACGACCCGGCGCTGGAACCCCAAGATGAAGCCGTATCTGTTCGGCGAGCGGAATGGGGTTCACATCATCGATCTGGAACAAACTGTGCCGATGCTGCATCGGGCCCTGGAGCAGGTGCGCGACATTGCTGCCGGCGGCGGGCGGGTCCTGTTCGTCGGCACCAAGCGCCAGGCCCAGGACGCCGTGCGCCAGGCGGCCGAGCGCTGTGGCCAGTATTACGTCAATCACCGGTGGCTCGGCGGGATGCTGACCAACTGGAAGACCATCTCCAACTCGATCAAGCGCCTGAAAACTTTGGACGAAAAGCTCTCGTCCGAGGAAAGCGGCCTGACCAAGAAGGAGCTTCTGGGCCTACAGCAACAGCGCGACAAGCTGGAGCGGGCGCTGGGTGGCATCAAGGAAATGGGCGGCCTGCCCGACATGCTGTTCGTCATCGACACCAACAAGGAATCCATCGCCGTGCGCGAAGCGAGCCACCTGGGAATCCCCGTGGCGGCCGTGATCGACAGCAACTCCGATCCGGACATGATCACCTTCGCCATCCCGGGCAACGACGACGCGATGCGGGCGATCAGCACCTATTGCGACCTTGTCTCCAGCGCGATTCTGGACGGGTTGCAGCAGGAACTGGTGGCATCCGGCGTCGATGTGGGCGAAAGCGCCGAGCCGGTCGAAGATGACCTGGCGGCGGCGGAGGCCCCGGGCGAGGAGCCCGCATCGGAGGAGGCGCCTGCCGAGGCGGCCGCGGAAGCGGATGCAGCCGCAGCCCCGGCCGAGACGGAATCCGAAACTGCGGACGAAGCCGCGGCGGCCGAGGCTGCCCCTGAAGAAGCGTCCGAAACGGAAGAGAAAGCCGCCAAGACCGCCTGACTTGTGGCTTGACGGCAGAAGGGTTTGAACGGCGGCGCAGGTGCCGCCGTTCCTGTGTAGGTGCAGGTTTACGGCCTGCGACAGCGATTTTTGACCGCGGGCACGCCGGCGGCATGAACGGAAAGGGGTAACGGCGGATGACGGCGATCTCTGCTGCAATGGTGAAGGAACTGCGCGACAAGACCGGCGCAGGCATGATGGACTGCAAGAAGGCGTTGAGCGAGACCGACGGCAAGATGGAAGAGGCTGTCGACTGGCTGCGCACCAAGGGCTTGGCCGCGGCGGCGAAAAAGGCCGGCCGGGTTGCAGCCGAAGGCCTGGTCGGCGTGACCGCCGAGGCAAGCCGGGGCGCGATGGTCGAGGTCAACGCCGAGACCGATTTCGTGGCCCGAAACGAAACCTTCCAAGCGTTCGTGACATCCGCCGCACAGGCTGCGTTGGAGCACAACGGCGATGCCGGTGCGATCCTGGGGGCAACCTATCCCGGCGGCGGCAACAGCTTCGAGCAGCGGTTGACCGACAACATTGCCACCATCGGCGAGAACATGAGCCTGCGCCGCGCGACGGCGTTGTCGGTGGAGAAAGGCATTGTCGCGGCCTATGTGCATTCGGCCCTGGCACCGGGCCTGGGCAAGATCGGGGTTCTGGTGGCCCTAGAGTCTGACGGCGATGCCGACAAACTGGCGGCCCTGGGCAAGCAGATCGCCATGCATGTGGCGGCGGCGCGGCCGGAGTTCCTGTCGGTCGAGGCGGTCGACGCAACAGCCCTGGAGCGCGAACGCGCCGTCTTGAGCGAGCAGGCGCGGGAAAGCGGCAAGCCCGAGGAGATCATCGCCAAGATGGTCGAAGGCCGCCTGCGCAAGTACTATGAAGAGGTGGTCCTGTTGGAACAGGTCTTCGTCATTGACAACGAAACCAAGATCAAGAAGGTCATCGAAAACGCCGCCACGGATGTGGGCGCCCCGGTGACGCTGAAGGACTTTGCCCGGTTCAATCTGGGTGAAGGCATCGAGAAGGAAGAAGAGGATTTCGCCGCCGAGGTTCAGGCAACGCTGAATGCCTGACACGCCCGGATCCGTTCCACACTGGCCGGCAGGGGTAGAATGAGCACAGCTTCGTCAGACACACCCCAACCGCAGGGCGCGGCCTATCGGCGCGTTTTGATGAAGGTGTCCGGCGAGGCACTGATGGGCGACCGCGAATACGGTTTGGACCCCGAGACGGTCGGGCGGATCGCCGGCGACATCAAGGCCGTACAAGATCTCGGTGTCCAGGTCTGCCTGGTGATCGGCGGCGGCAACATCTTCCGCGGCGTGTCCGGTGCGGCCAAGGGCATGGACCGGACGACGGCCGACTACATGGGAATGCTGGCGACGGTGATCAACGCGCTGGCGATGCAGAGCGCGCTGGAGCGGGTCGGCGTCTATACCCGCGTCCTGTCGGCAATTCCGATGCAGTCGGTGTGCGAGCCCTATATCCGCCGCCGTGCGGTGCGGCACATGGAGAAGCGCCGGGTGGTGATCTTCGCCGCCGGCACGGGCAACCCCTTCTTCACAACCGACACCGCCGCGGCGCTGAGGGCATCGGAGATGGAATGCGATGCCCTGTTGAAAGGCACCCAGGTCGACGGGGTCTATTCCTCCGACCCCGCCAAGGACCCGAACGCACAGCGACACGAAAAACTCAATTATCTCGAGGTTCTCAGCCGCGATCTTAAAGTCATGGATGCGTCCGCGGTCTCGCTCAGTCGCGAAAACGGTATCCCGATCCTGGTGTTCTCGATCCACGAATCCGGCGCATTTGCGGACGTGATTCAGGGCCGCGGCCGGTATACGATCATCTCGGATAACTGACCGACCGGGCCGAAGGCGGCCCGCGAAACAACAACGAGGGTAGGACTGTGCCGGAGTTCGATTGGGCCGACATCAAACGCCGCATGGACGGTGCGGTGGAGGCGCTGAAGAAGGAGTTTGCCGGTCTGAGAACCGGAAGGGCCAATCCACAGCTGCTGGAGCACCTTCAGGCCGAGTGTTACGGGTCGATGATGCCGTTCAACCAGTTGGCCAGCATCTCGGTGCCGGAGCCGCGCCTCCTGAACGTGCAGGTTTGGGATGCGGCAAACACCAAGGCCGTGGAGCGGGCGATCCGGGAGTCGGAACTGGGCCTCAATCCCCAGACCGAAGGAAACCTGATCCGGGTTCCAATCCCGGAACTGAACGAAGAACGCCGCCAGGAACTGTCACGGGTCGCGGCGAAGTATGCTGAACAGGCCCGGGTTGCGGTCCGGAACATCCGGCGTGACGGCATGGAAAAGCTGAAGCGGATGGAAAAGGATCACGAGATCTCCCAGGATGAGCACCATCGCGACGGCGACGAATTGCAGAAGTTGACCGACGGCCACGTGAAGCAGATAGACGAGTTGTTGGCGGCAAAGGAACAGGACATCACGCAGGTCTAGCATGATGGCAACGCCCACGCCGCAGACGATGGACGGACCGCCACCGACCCATGTTGCCATCATCATGGATGGCAACGGGCGTTGGGCGAAGGCGCGCGGTCTGCCGCGCACCGCGGGGCATGCCAAGGGCGCGGAGGCGGTCCGGCGTACGGTCGAAGCGGCCGGGGAAATGGGGATCAGTTATCTCACTCTATTCGGCTTCTCCTCCGAAAACTGGAAGCGGCCAAGGGACGAGATCGGCGACCTGATGGGGCTGATGCGGCGGTACCTGCGCTCGGAAATCGCCGAGATTCACGCCAAGGGCATTCGCCTGAAAGTGATCGGCGAACGCCATCGCCTGGACGACGACATCGTCCGCCTCATCGAAGACGCAGAGGCGCTGACTGCGGACAACACGCAAATGACGCTGGTGCTTGCAATCAGCTATGGCGCTCGCCAGGAGTTGGCGCGTGCCGCCCGCCGGCTTGCTGCAGCGGTCCAGTCGGGGATGCTCTCGCCTGAGGACATCGACGAAACCGCGGTTGAAAGCCGGCTGTTCACCGCGGATATCCCCGATCCGGACGTGATGATCCGTACCAGTGGCGAACAGCGTATCAGCAACTTCTTGCTGTGGCAGATGGCCTACACGGAGCTGGTCTTCGTCGACCGGCTGTGGCCGGACTTTGGCGCGGCGGACCTGGCTGAGGCCATTCGGGAGTTCAACAGGCGCGATCGTCGTTATGGCGCAACCTACAGCTCTCTCCGTGCCGAGCAACCTCGCTCTTAGGACGCGGTCGGCGGCCGTCATTCTCCCGGTTGCCCTGCTTGCGATCTGGGCGGGCGGCCTTTGGTTCAGCCTTTTCGTTGCTTTGGTCCTTGTGACGATGGCATGGGAATGGGCCAGGTTGTGCGCGCCGGGTCAGATTGCGATCGTCGCCATGACGGCGGGCCTGGGAGTGGCGATCCTGATCGCGGTCTCGATCGGCCACTATTGGCCTGCCGTGGCACTGGGCGGTTTGGGCGCTGTGGTGGTCGCTGCGTCGGTTCGCGAGCAGACCGTGGTCGACCGGTTGATCGCGGCGTTCGGGGTCGTCTATCTCTCTGCGGCCTGTGCCGGCGCGATCTGGCTTCGCGGCCTTTCCGAGCCAGGTGCCCAGGTTCTTTTGTGGCTCGTGCTCGTGATCGTCGCGACGGACGTCGGGGCCTACGCTGCGGGGCGGACCATTGGTGGCCCGAAGTTGGCGCCGCGCATCAGCCCCAACAAGACACGGGCAGGCCTGATCGGCGGGGCAGCCGCCGCCGCCGTCATCGGCATTGCGGCGGCGCCGTTTTTTGCGGGCTTTACGGGGCACCTGGGCCGCATCGCCGTTATTGCCGCCTGCCTTGCCGTGGTCGCGCAGGCCGGCGACCTGCTGGAATCCCATCTGAAGCGGCGCGCAGGTCTTAAGGATTCCAGCAATCTCATACCGGGCCATGGCGGTGTCCTTGACCGCCTGGACGGGGTGCTTGCGGCGGTCCCGGCATTCGTCGCGCTTGTCGTGCTGGGCGGGGCGGCCTGATGGTCGCGAGCCTGGCTCAGTGTGCTCCGGAGGCGGTGCCGCGCCCCCGTCGCGTCACCATCTTGGGGGCTACCGGGTCGATCGGCCGCAATACGATGGATCTGATCGCGCGGTATCCCGACCGGTTCGAGGTGGCGGCGCTGACGGCACTGCGCAACGTGGATGCGCTTGCGGCTTATGCCCGGCGCTTCAGCCCCGCGTTCGTGGCGATTGGCGATCCCGCCTGCTACAGCGACCTGAAGCACCTGCTGGACGGGACCGACGTGGAAGTCGCAGCCGGCCCGGAGGCGCTCATTGCCGCCGCCGAGATCGAAAGCGACTGGACCATGGCGGCGATCGTCGGGGCGGCCGGTCTGGCACCGACGCTGGCGGCGGTGCGCAGAGGCGGCATCGTTGCGCTTGCCAACAAGGAGTGCCTGGTTTGTGCCGGCGAACTGATGCTGGAGGAGGTTCGCAGCAGCGGTGCGCGTCTGTTGCCGGTCGATTCCGAACACAACGCGATCTTCCAGGTGTTCGACGCGGCGCGGCCCGAAACCGTCGAGAAGCTGATTCTGACGGCGTCCGGCGGTCCGTTCAGGGAGTTGGACCTGGATGCCATGCGCACGGTGACGCCGGCCGAGGCCTGCGCCCATCCAAACTGGGATATGGGCGCGAAAACCTCGGTTGATTCTGCAACCATGATGAACAAGGGGCTTGAGATCATCGAGGCGCACCACCTGTTCGCGATCCCCGAGCCCCAGATCGAGGTGCTGGTCCATCCGCAGTCGGTCGTTCATTCCATGGTGGCCTACGTTGACGGCTCCGTGCTTGCCCAGATGGGGTCGCCTGATATGCGGACGCCCATCGCGCACACCCTGGCCTGGCCGGGTCGGATCAGCACGCCGGCCCAGCGGCTGGACCTGGTATCCTTGGCCAGTCTGGATTTCGAGCCGCCCGATCTCGAGCGATTCCCGGCGCTCCGCCTGGCCCGCAACGCCCTGCAGGCCATGGGGGGGGCGCCAACGATCCTGAATGCGGCCAACGAAGAGGCGGTTGCGGCTTTCCTGGCCGGAGAAATCGGCTATCTGGATGTGGCGGCCGTGGTGGCCTATTGTCTCGAAACTGTGTCCGGGCAGGGCATTGATTCCCTTGAAGACGTATGCCACCTAGACCTCGAGACGCGGCGCATCGCGGCGCAGAAGATCGCTGGTGGAGCGGCCTGAGCCGCGTTTAGAACCAAGGTGAAGACGGATGGAGCTGGTTTCCTGGATCGGACACAATGTGGGCTGGTTTCTTGTCGTCCTGACGGCACTGGTCTTCGTCCATGAGTTGGGCCACTACCTGATCGCCCGCCGGAACGGCGTCAGGGTCGAGGTGTTCTCGGTGGGATTTGGCCCGGAACTCTTCGGATACACCGATAAGGTAGGAACGCGCTGGAAGTTCAGTGCCATCCCGCTTGGCGGTTATGTCAAAATGTTCGGGGAGGCCTCTCTGGAGCACCACGATGAGGTACGGCTGAGCGATGCGCAAAAAGCCGTGTCTTTCAGCCACAAGACGCTGGGCCAGCGGGCCGCGATCGTGTTCGCGGGGCCCGCTGCCAACTTCATTTTCGCTATCGTCGTGCTTGCCGGTCTGTTCATGGCTGTCGGCCGTCCGATGCCCCAGGATTTCGGCGAGGCCGGCATCGGGGGGGTGGTCGAAGGTTCCGCGGCCGATGAGGCAGGCCTCCTGCCCGGGGACAGGATCATGGCGGTCGACGGCCAGCCGATTGGCGACTTCTTTGACCTCAAGGTCGTGGTGGAGGGCAGCGATGGTCGGGCGTTGGCTTTCGAGATCGCGCGCGACGATACCGTCTTCACGGCCACGGTGACGCCCAGGATCGCCACCAGCACGACCGAGGCGGGCGAAGTGAAGGCTTACCGACTGGGCGTCTACGCGCCCGGGCCGACCTATGTCCGGCTCGGTCCGCTGTCGGCGGCCTGGCAGGCGGTCGTGGAGACGGGGCGCATGACCGTGGGGACGCTGGCGGCCGTGGGAGAGATCATCGTCGGTGATCGGGGGACGGACGAACTGGGCGGCCCCCTGCGCATCGCCAAGCTGTCGGGCGACTTCGCCGAAAGCGGCGTCGTCACCCTGTTCAGTTTTATGGCCCTGCTGTCGATCAATCTGGGTCTGATCAACCTGTTTCCCGTGCCAATACTGGACGGGGGGCAGCTGCTGTTCTACGCAATCGAGGCGGTTCGTGGTAAACCGCTTGGGGAAAGAGCACAAGAATACGGCCTCAGGATCGGTCTGGCTCTTATCCTTAGTCTTATGGTATTTGTGACGATTAATGACTTTGTTCATTTGTCTGTTCTTGATTTCATAAGAGATTTATTGACCTAGATATCGCGCGCGGTGGAGGCATAGTGTGGGTTAGTTTGGGATTCCGGGTGGCGGTGGCTGTCGTGCTGGCCGCCCATTTGCCTTGGCCGGCTGCGGCGCAGGGCCAGGGACCGGCCATTCTAGCGCCGGCTCCCGCGGCGCCGCCTGTTCCCCGTGCGGCCCCCACGATCGACGTTCGTCCCGAAGCGGTGCGTCCGTCGGGGCCCACCGTCGGGAACATCGTGGTTGAAGGCACCCGCCGGATCGAGTCCGATACGGTGCTGTCCTACCTTTCCGTCAAGGTCGGCGATCCGTTCGACCCTTCCCTGATCAACCAGTCGCTGAAGACCTTGTTTTCGACTGGGCTGTTCGCAGACGTGACCCTCAGGCGCGAGGGCGACACGCTTGTGGTGCGCGTGGTCGAAAACCCGATCATCAACCGCATCGCGTTCGAAGGGAATAAACGGATCAACGACGAAATCCTGACGCAGGAAGTCCAACTGCGGCCCCGGATCGTCTACACGAGGACTCGTGTCCAGAACGACGTTCAACGCATCCTGGATATCTATCGACGCTCGGGCCGTTTCGCCGCCTCGGTAGAACCGAAAGTCATCCAGCTGCCCCAGAACCGCGTCGACCTGGTTTTCGAAATCACCGAGGGCCCCGTGACCGGGATCAAGAAGATCAGCTTCATTGGCAACGAGTATTTCGACGACGGTGAACTGCAACGGGTCATCCAGACGAAGGAGTCGCGGTGGTACCGCTTCCTGACGAATTCGGACACCTATGATCCGGACAAGCTGACATTCGACCGGGAACTGCTCCGTCGTGCCTATCTTGAGGCTGGCTTTGCGGACTTCCGTGTGGTGTCGGCGGTGGCGGAGCTGTCGGACGACCGGGCGGACTTCTTCATCACGTTCACCGTTGAGGAAGGCGAACGGTACATCTTCGGCACCATGGACGTGGTTTCCAAGATTCGCGACGTCGAGGCTGAGCCGTTGAAGGCGTTCATCGAGTTGGAGCCTGGCGACTGGTACAACGCCGACGAAGTTGACCGGACGGTTGCAGTCCTTACCGATGCGGTCGCCGACCAAGGCTACGCATTTGTCGATGTGCTACCGATCGTCGAAAGGGATCGGGAAACGAAGACCATCAACATCACCTTCGAAGTTCAGGAAGGACCGCGGGTCTATGTCGAAAGGATCGACATCCGCGGCAACGTACGCACCCTGGACAAGGTGATCCGACGCGAATTCCGGCTGGTCGAAGGCGACGCTTTCAGCGCATCCAAGCTGCGTCGCTCGCGCCAGCGCATCTCAAATCTTGGTTTCTTCGGCGCCGTGGATGTCAACAACGTGCCCGGCAGTTCTCCCGACAAGACGATCATTCAAGTCGACGTGGAAGAGACCTCGACCGGCGAACTGACGATCGGCGCCGGTATATCGACCGCGGACGGCGCGCTTGGCGACATCGCCTTGCGCGAACGGAACTTGCTGGGCAAAGGTCAGGACCTTCGGCTGTCCTTCACGCTGGCGCAAAAGCGGCAGAACCTGGACTTCAGCTTTACCGAACCCTATTTCCTGGATCGGGAGATTCGGGCCGGCTTCGACGTATTCCACACCCGGCGCGATAATGACAGCGAAAGCTCGTTCAGGAGCAAGGCAACCGGAACCGGTATTCGTTTCGGCTATTCGATCACCGACGACCTCACCCAGCGCCTGCGTTACACGCTGCGCCGTGACGAGGTGATCGATGTGGACAACAACGCCGCTCTTTCCATTCGGGAAGAAGAGGGGTCTCGCGTCACGTCGGGGGTCGGCCAGGACCTTCGTTTGGGCCGGCTGAACAGCCGGATCGACCCCACTGACGGATACTACGGCGAGCTTTCAACCGATCTTGCCGGGCTGGGCGGCAGCGTCAAGTATGCCAAGGCGGTCCTGCGCGGTGCCTACTATTACCCCTTTACCGAAGAGATTGTCGGTGCCATCACCGGTCAGGGCGGCTTCATCACGGGCATCAACGACGACGTCAGCATCACCGACAGGTTCTTCCTTGGTGGCGACAACTTGCGCGGTTTCAAGGACGCCGGTGCCGGCCCCCGCGACACTCAGACCGAAGACTCATTGGGTGGCAACAACCTGATCACCGGGACGGCGGAAGTCGTCTTCCAGCTCGGATTGCCCTCGGAATTCGGTATCAGCGGCGCGGTCTTTACGGATGCCGGAACACTGTGGACTGTGGACAACGCCAGCAATGTTGACGACACCGCTTCGCTGCGCTGGTCGGCGGGAGCAGGAGTTGCCTGGAAATCGCCTTTCGGCCCGGTCCGGGTCGATTTGGCAAAAGCGATTATTAAAGAAGATTTTGATGAGACTGAGGCAATTCGGTTCCGGTTCGGCACGCGTTTCTAGGGCGGAATTGATCCGTCCGGCGTGTCATGGCGTGGCGCTGACCCTTTTGGTGTTGGCAGCGCTCTTGCTGCCGCAAAGCGCCTTCGCCCAGGCGGACAACTTGGCCGGCGTGGCGGTCATCGACACCGAACGGGCAACCAAAGAGGCGACCGCATTCATCAGCCTCAACCAGCAGATGCAGGAACGATCAGGCGTCTTCGAGGAGGAGATCCGCCAGATCCAGAACCAGCTGCAGGAAGAGGAGGAGCAGCTGGAAGGTCAACGCGCACTGTTGTCCAACGACGCCTTTCAGGAGCGGGTCGAAGCCTTTCAGGCCCGTGTCAACGACGCCCAGCGTGGCGTCAATGAACGCAAACGGTTGTTGGACGAGGCGTATTTGTTCGGGCGTCAGCAGATCAAGCAGGAATTGCGGTCGATCATTCTACAGTTGGCCCAGGAGCGCGGGTATCGCTTGATTTTGAACTGGGAGCTGACCGATACCATGGTGATCTTTGCCGACCCGTCGTTGGACATCACCAACGAGGTGGTGGCGCTGCTGAACGAGCGCCTGCCAAGCGTCTCTCTACCGCAGCAGTAGCAGGCAAATGGCCGATCCTCGTTTCTTCGACAATGCCGGGCCGCTGTCGCTGGGTGATCTGGCCGTCAGGATCCAGGCGACACTGGCCTATGGGGCCGATCCTGCGCTGGAGATCGCGGATGTGGCGCCACTTGACCTTGCCGGGCCCCGCGACCTGAGCTTTCTGGACAACAAGCGGTATGTGGAGAGCTTTAGCCGTTCGGGCGCTGCGGCCTGCATAGTCGAACCGGCGTTCGTCGACAAGGCGCCCGACGGCATGGCGCTGGTGCTGAGCGAGGATCCCTACCGTGCTTTTGCGCTGGCGGCGCAAGCGCTCTACCCGGACAAGGTGTCGGCACCGGGCATACATCCCAGCGCCGTGGTCGCCGAGACCGCGCAGGTCGCTGCGGACGCCAGCATTGAGGCTGGCGCGGTGATTGGCGAAGGCGCGATCATCGGCGAAGGCGTGCTCGTCGGCCCCAACGCGGTTGTCGGCGATCATGTAGAGGTCGGGCCAGGCTCCAAGATCGGTGCAAACGCGTCACTCAGCCATTGCACTGTGGGTGCGCGCGTCAATTTGCATCCCGGCGTTCGTATCGGAAACCGGGGCTTTGGGTTCGCAATGGGCAAGGCCGGCTCGGTGGACGTACCGCAACTGGGGCGCGTGATCGTGGAGGATGGGGTCGAGATCGGTGCCAATGCCACGGTTGATCGGGGGGCAGGGCCGGACACCTTGATCGGCGCCGGGGCGAAGATCGATAACCTGGTGCAGATCGGGCACAATGTCGTCATCGGCCGTGGCAGCGTGATCGTCGCGCAAGCGGGCGTTGCGGGCAGTTCCCGGCTGGGAGAGCATGTCGTTCTGGCTGCGCAGGGGGGCATCGCCGGGCACCTGACCATCGGTGCGGGCGCGCAGATTGGCGCCCAGGCAGGCGTCATGCGAGACGTTGAGGAGTGGGCAAGGGTCATTGGCTCACCGGCGATGCCGGTCAAGCAGTTCTGGCGGCTCCAGGCCACGCTCGCAAGGCTCCTGGAAGGCAAAAAGAGAGGGTGAACGGACCCATGAGCGCGCCGGAAACAACGGGTACGAAGATAGAGGTCGATCTAGCGGGCGTTCTGAGGTCGATCCCGCACCGATACCCCTTCCTATTGATCGACAGCGTTCGCGATATCGAGCCGTTCGAATGTGCGACGGGCATCAAGACCGTGACCGCGAACGAGCCGTATTTCCAAGGGCATTTCCCCGGCCACCCAATCATGCCTGGCGTCCTGATCGTGGAGGCAATGGCGCAGACGGCCGCGGTCTTCGTCGTCCAGTCGCTTGGCCTGGAGAGCGAAGGGAAGCTCGTCTATTTCATGTCCATCGAAGGCGCGAAATTCCGCAAGCCTGTGCTGCCGGGTGACCTGCTGCAGCTGCACGTGCGCAAGCTGCAACAACGCGGCCAGGTCTGGCGTTTCAAGGGCGAGACCCATGTGGACGGCAAGTTGGTGGCCGAGGCCACGATTTCAGCAATGATCAGGGACCCTTGATGCCAGATATCCACCCGACCGCGGTGGTCGACGCCGGCGCGAAGATCGCAGATAACGTTTCGATCGGTCCCTATTGCGTCATCGGTCCCGACGTGGAACTCCAGGACCGCGTTGAATTGCTCTCGCATGTGGTCGTTCAGGGCCGGACCCAGGTTGGCCCCGACACGCGGGTATTCCCCTTCGCGTCGATCGGTACCATCCCGCAGGATCTGAAATACCGTGGAGAGCTGTCAAAGCTGGTGATTGGCAGCAACAACAGCATCCGCGAGCACGTGACGATCAATCCGGGCACCGAACGAGGCGGAATGCTGACGCGCGTGGGGAACAACTGCCTTCTGATGGTGGGGGCTCATGTGGCGCATGACTGTCTGCTGGGTGATCATGTGATCATGGCCAACAACGCGACACTGGCGGGCCATGTCACGGTCGGCGACTATGCCATCGTTGGCGGGCTTTCTGCAGTCCACCAGTTTGTGAGGATTGGCGCGCATGCGATGGTGGGCGGCATGTCTGGGGTCGAATTCGACGTGATCCCCTACGGATCCGTGCTGGGCGACCGGGCCCGGCTCTGCGGGCTCAACCTGGTGGGCTTGAAGCGGCGGGGGTTCTCCAAGGATGATATCGACGGCCTTCGCAAGGCATATCGAATGCTGTTCGCCGAAGAAGGCACAATTCGCGAGCGTGTGGAAGACGTGGCCTCCGAGTTCTCGGACAGCGCCCTGGTGAACGACGTCCTGGAGTTCATCCGCGCGGTGATTTCCGCAGAATCGAAACGGAGCCTGACGCAACCGCGTTGACGGATTCGCCGACAAAGCTGGGCATTCTTGCCGGGCGTGGGGACCTTCCGCTGCGCATCGTCGCCCATTGCCGCCGGATTGCGCGGCCGTTTTTCGTGGTGGCGTTCAAGGAACAGGCGGAAGCCGATGCGTTTCGGGACGTGCCCCACACCTGGGTTCGCCTGGGGGCCGCCGGGGCCGCGCTGACGGCCTTGCGCGAGAACGGCGTGGACGAGGTGGTCTTCGCAGGCGGGATCAAGCGGCCATCCCTGGCTGCGCTGCGGCCCGACGCACGTGCGCTCAAGTTCTTTTCAAGGCTTGGCCCGGCAGCCCTCGGCGACGACGGGCTGTTGCGCGCCATCGTCTCAACGCTGGAGCAGGAGGAGGGGGTCCGTGTGGTGGGTGTCGATCAGATCATTGGCGGCCTGACGGTGGCGGCCGGAACCCTTGGCGCCCATGCACCCGATGTGGATGCCGACCGCGACGTGAACCGCGGCATCGACGTCCTGACCGCGCTCGGTGCCTGCGACGTCGGACAGGCGGTGGTGGTTCAAGACGGACTTGTGCTGGGAATCGAAGCCGTCGAGGGGACCGACGCTCTGCTTGACCGGTGCGCTGCGTTGCGCCGCGAAGGCCGTGGCGGCGTGTTGGTCAAACTCGCAAAGACGGGGCAGGAGACCCGCGTCGACCTGCCGACGATTGGCCCGGAGACCGTGCGCCGGGCCAGGGACGCGGGCCTGCAGGGGATCGCGGTCCATGCCGGTAGGACGTTGGTGGTCGATCGCGACGACGTCGTGGCTCTGGCCGATGCGGCCGGGATGTTCGTGGTTGCGGTCGATCCCTGATCGATGACCTCCGAGGCACCGCTCGTCTTCTTGGTGGCCGGCGAGCCATCCGGTGACGCCCTGGGCGGGCGGCTGATGGCGGCGTTGAAACGCCGTACCGGCGGTCAGGTCAGGTTCGCGGGCATCGGCGGCGAGGCCATGGCCGCGGAGGGCATGGAAAGCCTGTTTCCTATGTCCGAATTGTCGATCATCGGCGTCTTCGAGGTTCTGCCGCATGCCAAACGGATCTTTGCGCGGATGGCCGAAGCCGCAGCCGCAGTCGACCGGCTGCAGCCCGCGGCCATCGTGACCATCGATGCGCCGGCCTTCGCGCACGGTTTCGTCCGCCGCATCCGGACCCGTTCGATCCCGCGGATCCACTATGTGGCGCCGTCGGTCTGGGCCTGGCGGCCGTGGCGGGTCGGGAAGTTCCAGCGCAACTTCGACCATCTGCTGGCGTTGCTGCCGTTCGAGCCGCCCCACTTCGAGCAGGCAGGGCTTCCCTGCACCTTCGTGGGCCATCCGGCCATCGAGGAAATGGACGAAGCGGCAGACGGGTCGGCATTCCGGGCGAGCCACGGCATCGGTCCCGATGACAGCCTGTTGTGCGTCCTGCCGGGCAGCCGTCGGTCGGAAGTCGAAAGACTGATCGGCATCTTTGGTCAGACCATTGCCGCCATGGCCGACCGCGTCACGTCGCTGCGCGTGGTGGTGCCGACGGTGGCTGGCGTCGAGGACCTGGTCCGAAACGCGGTGCGCGACTGGCCGGTTCCGGTAACCGTTGTGTTGGGGCGCCGTCAGCGGCAGGCGGGGATGGTGGCCAGCAATGCGGCTTTGGCGGCCAGCGGCACCGTTGCGCTTGAACTTGCCGCGGCGGGCGTTCCCAGCGTCATTTGCTATCGGCTGCCGTTGGCGACTTATCTCGTTCTGCGGTGCATGGTGCGGGTCCGGTTTGCCAACCTGATCAACATCATCCTGGACGAGGCGGTCGTTCCCGAGCGGTTGCAGCGGGAGTGCAGGCCCGACCTTCTGTGCGACGACCTTCTGGCGCTGCTTGGGCCCGAAGGCCGCGAGCAGATCCGCCGCCTGCAGCCGGCGTTGAAGCAACTGAGACCGCAAGGCCAATTGCCCAGCGAGCGCGCCGCAGACGCGATCCTGCAAGTCATTGAACGTACATAGGCGGGAGCGGCGGCGTTGCCGCCGCCGGTCCGGTTCTCAGCGCGGGGCGATTGGTGGGAATGCCCGCGGCGTACTTCCCGTGTAAAGCTGCCGTGGCCGCCCGATCTTTTGCGTCGGATCCTCGATCATTTCCTTCCATTGGGCGATCCAGCCCACGGTGCGGGCAAGCGAGAACAGCACCGTGAACATGCTGGTCGGGAAGCCCATCGCCCTGAGAATGATGCCGGAATAGAAATCTACGTTGGGGAACAGCTTGCGCTCGACGAAATACTCGTCCTCCAAGGCGATCCGTTCCAATTCCATAGCCAGGTCCAGAAGCGGCTCGTGGATGACGCCCAGTTCTTCCAGAACCTCGTGACAGGAAGTGCGCAGCACCGCCGCACGGGGATCGTAGTTCTTGTAGACCCGGTGTCCGAAGCCCATAAGCCGGAACGGATCGTCCTTGTCCTTCGCCTTCTTGATGAACTCTGAAACGTTGTCCTTCGAGCCGATCTGAGACAGCATGTTCAAGACGGCCTCGTTGGCGCCGCCATGCGCCGGGCCCCAAAGGGACGAAATGCCGGCGGAGATGCAGGCGAAGGGATTGGCGCCCGACGATCCCGACAGCCGCACGGTCGAGGTCGAGGCGTTCTGCTCGTGGTCGGCGTGCAGAATGAAGATCCGGTCCATCGCGCGGGCCACTTTCTGGTGCACGATGTACTCCTCGGCCGGGACCGAAAAGGTCATATGCAGGAAGTTCTCCGCGTAGGTCAGGTCGTTGCGCGGGTAAACGAACGGCTGGCCGATGGAGTACTTGTAGGCCATCGCCGCGACCGTCGGCATCTTGGCGATCAGACGGTGCGATGCGATCAGGCGCTGGTGCGGGTCGTTGATGTCGGTGGAGTCGTGGTAGAAGGCCGACAGCGCGCCGACCACGCCGACCATGATCGCCATGGGATGGGCATCGCGCCGGAAGCCCCGGAAAAAGTTCAGCAACTGTTCATGCACCATTGTGTGGTTGGTGATGGTGCTCTCGAAAGTCTCTAGCTGCTGGGCGTTGGGCAGATCCGCGTGCAGCAGCAGATAGCAAACCTCCAGGAAATCGCAGTTTTCCGCCAAGTCTTCGATCGAATAGCCGCGATGGAGCAACACGCCTTCGTCGCCGTCGATGAAGGTGATCTGGCTCTCGCATGAGGCGGTTGACGTGAAGCCGGGATCGTAGGTGAACATCCCGCTTTCCGCATACAGCTTGCGGATGTCGATCACACGGGGGCCTTCCGAGCCTTCCATGACGGGAAGATTGAAGCTTCGGCCCGTGGCGTGATCGGTCAGCGTGACGTGCTTGTTGTTTGCAGCCTGCTTGGCCGCTGTCGCGTCCTGGCTCATCTAATTCCCCTCAATTGTGATTGACTGCCCCAACCGCCGACGCCGGCTGAGGCGGGGCGCACCGATGTTGTGCTTTGCTGCAGCGCAGTAAATATACCATTACGGCATTGGTTAACGCAAATCGACCCGGCCGATCAGGCAACGCCCGGAACGGCCCGCAAACGGGCCAGACACTCGTCCCGGCCCAGGATTTCCATGACTTCGAATAGGCTGGGCGATGCGTTCGACCCGGTCAGCCCGGAACGGATCGGTTGTGCGATCTTACCGAAACCCACGTTAAGATTCTCTGCATGTTCCCGCATTGCCGCTTCAAGGTGGGCGGCGTCCCAGGGCTCCTGCCTTTCGAGCGCATCCAGGCATCCGGCGATCAGCGCCGGCGCGTCGCCCTGCAAGGCTTTCGCAGCCTTTGCGATGGCCAACGGATAGACCGGCCGTTGAACGTAGAACAGCGCGGCATCGGCCAGCTCGTTCAGGGTCTTGGCGCGCTCCTTGAGGCCATCCATGCCGGCGGTGACCCGTCGGGCCATGCCCGGATCCAGCGCGCTGCCCGCCGCTTCCTCGAGCCTGGGTGTGATCAGGGCGGTCAAGGCAGGGGCGTCGGTATCCCTGAGATAGACGCCGTTCAGGCTGTCCAGCTTGGCGAAATCCATGCGCGACGGCGACCGGCCGACTCCCTCCAGGTCGAACCACGCGATCGCCCTTTCCGTCGGAATGATTTCGTCGTCGCCGTGGGCCCAGCCAAGGCGCAGCAGGTAGTTCCGCAGTGCCTCAGGCAGGTATCCCATGTCGCGATAGGCTTCGACACTGAGGGCGCCGTGCCGCTTTGACAGCTTTTTGCCATCCGGCCCGTGAATCAATGGAATGTGGGCGAAAACCGGCGTTTCCCATCCCAGCGCGCGATAAAGGTTCCACTGTCGGAAGGCGTTGGTCAGGTGGTCGTCGCCGCGGATCACATGCGTAATGCCCATGTCGTGGTCGTCCACGACGACGGACAGCATGTAGGTGGGCGTGCCGTCCGCGCGCAGTAGCACGAAGTCGTCGAGCTGGTCGTTGGCGATCCGCACCTGGCCCTGCACGGCGTCTTCGATGACGGTTTCGCCTTCCAGGGGCATCTTGATGCGGACGACGGGATCGATCCCCTCCGGGGCCTCGCTGGGGTCGCGTTCGCGCCAGCGTCCGTCATAGAGCCGCGCACTGCCGGCAGCGCGGGCGTTTTCGCGCATCTCGGCCAATTCCTCTGGACTGCAGTAGCAGCGATAGGCCTTGCCCTCGTCCAGGAGCCGCTTGGCCGACGCGGCATGCGCGTCGGCCCGTTCGGACTGGTAGACCACGGGGCCGTCCCAATCCAGGCCGAACCATTCGAGGCCGTCAATGATCGCCCGGATCGCGTCGGGGGTGGACCGCTTGCGGTCCGTGTCCTCGATCCTCAGGCGGCATGTGCCGCCGTGGTGGCGGACAAACAGCCAGTTGAACAGCGCCGTGCGGGCACCGCCGATATGCAGGTATCCGGTTGGGGAAGGGGCGAAACGGGTAACGACCGACATGCGGGCTCCAGCGTGACGTGGCCGCGCTGTCACGGGCCGCGCGCGATGTAACACAGAACCGAGGGCGGCGGCAAAACCGTTCTTAACCACTGGCGAGGGCCCGTCGACCGTCGTGGTGGCGGGCATGGGTTGTCAGGAAACGGGTCGGAGCATGTTCGCCTCCGTTGCAGAGGTCGTCCGTTGGCGATGGACACCGTGGCTCGACCTGGGAGCCGTTGTCGAGGCCGAGCGGGAAAGGCTCATCCTCTGGGCGCCGGTCTTCTATGGCGCGGGAATCGGCGCCTATTTCGGCCGGGCCACCGAACCGGACGTTTGGGTCGCCGGTGCCGGTGCACTGGCGGCAGCGGGCCTTGTCTGGTTCAGCCGCCGCCGTGCCGTGCCGTTGCTGCTCTGTGCGGCCCTGGCCCTCTTCGCGTCGGGGTTTGCGGCGGCCAAGCTGCGGACCGAACTCCAAGCAGCGCCGGTGCTGACGCGGGAAACCGGCACCCTGATGCTCAGCGGCCGCGTGGTGGCGCTGGAATCCCATGGCAAGGCCCGCCGAGCCATCCTCGACCGGCTCGTGCTGCCCGGCGTGGACCCCGCCGAAACCCCTGCCAAGGTGCGCATCCGCCTTCTTCCGCGGGACACCGCGAAGCTTGGCGAAAGGATGCAGGTGCTGGTCCGGCTGCGCCCGCCTCCGATCCCGGTCCTGCCGGGCGGCTACGACTTTCAACGCCGGGCCTATTTCCAGCGGATCGGCAGCGTCGGTTTCGCCCTGCAGCCCGGTCGGACCGTGCCGGGCATCAGTCCTGCCGGCTGGCTGGACCGCGCCGGTTTGTGGGTCGGCGGCCTGCGCCAGGCCCTCAACGACAGGATCAGGGCCTCCCTGCCCGAGGTGCCCGGCGCAGTCGCGGTCGCGCTGATCACCGGTGATCGCGGCGCGATACCAAGGCCGGTGCTGGACGACATGCGCGCCGCGGGTCTGGCGCATCTCCTGGCCATCTCGGGGCTGCATCTGGGGCTGGTTTCCGCGTTGATCTTCGGTGGCGTGCGCTTGTGCCTGGCACTTGTTGGTCCGCTGGCCCTGCGCTTTCCGATCAAGAAATGGGCGGCCCTGGCGGCGTTGGCCGGGAGTTTGCGTATCTCCTGATGGCCGGCGGCACGGTTCCCATCCAACGCGCCTTCATCATGACCGGGGTGGTGCTGGTGGCGGTGCTCGCCGACCGCAGGGCGCTCTCGATGCGCATGGTCGCCTGCGCCGCCATGATCGTCCTGACCCTGCGTCCGGAGGGCTTGACCGGCGCCAGCTTCCAGATGTCTTTCGCCGCCGTGACGGCGTTGGTCGCCGTCTACGAAGCCCAGACACCGCGCTGGTCGCGGCCGGGCCGTGCCGCAACCCTTCCGTCGCGCCTTGCTCTCTATGTGGGCGGCATCCTGCTGACGACCCTGATTGCCGGAAGTGCCACGTCGCTTTTTGCCCTCCACCATTTTGGCCGCGTCTCCAGCTACGGGATGCTGGCCAACCTGGTGGCCATTCCGGTGACCGCGCTGTGGATCATGCCGTCGGCGATCGCATCGGTTCTGGCGATGCCGCTGGGCCTGGAACAGGTCCCGCTTGCGATCATGGGCCAGGGGATCCGGATCGTGCTGGGGCTGGCCGAAGCCATCGCCGGCTGGCCTGGGTCCGAGCGCGCGGTGCCACCCTGTCCACCGCCGCGGTGGCGATGGCGGCTGCCGGCGGCCTCTGGCTTTGCCTTTGGCGCACGCGCATCCGTTTCTTGGGGCTTGCGGGCCCGGTTGCCGCCCTGTCGACCCTGTTGTGGGTCAGCCTGCCGGACCTCCTTGTCTCCAGCGACGCGCGGCTTGTCGGCCTGACGGATCCTCAAGGCCGGCTGTTGCTGTCAAGCCGGCGCGTCGGCAAATGGGCGGCCCGGTCCTGGATGGAAAGGTTGGGCGAACGCACGGCCGCGCCTTGGCCGCGGCCGGGTGCGGCGCCGGCGGGCGGTCCAGTGCAGTGCGACCGGACGGGGTGTCTCTACCGACACGGCAGTGCCCGGGTCGCGCTGGTGCAACGGGCCGAAGCGCTGCATGAGGACTGCCGGCGCACGGACATCGTCATCGCCCGCATGCCGGTTCGGGGCCAATGCGATGCCCGATTGATCATCGACAGGTTCGATCTGGCCAAGAAGGGCGCCCATGCGGTCTGGATCGGCAAGGCCGGCGATTTCCGGGTCGAGACCGTCGCGGACAGGCGTGGACAGCGGCCTTGGACGGCCAAGTGCGGCCTGCGCAGTTGGTGGCCGACGTGGTAGACTGATGTGGGCACGCGGGAGGCCAGGGCTTGGCGACCTTGCACTTCACCAGCCATTTGCGGGCTGTTGCACCACCGGAACCGATAGAGGCGGACGGACCCACATTGGCGGCGGTGCTGGAGACCGCCTTCGACGCCTATCCCCGTCTTCGCGGGTACATTCTGGACGATCAGGGCCGCGTGCGCCGGCATGTTGCGGTGTTTGTGGACGGCCAGATGCTGGACCGAGCGGACGCGTTGGCGGCGCCCATGACGACGACCTCCGACGTTCATATCCTGCAGGCCTTGTCGGGCGGCTGAACCTGCTAGGTGAGGAGGAGAGAACATGAGCGGTATTCTGGCGGTGGGGACCCGCAAAGGACTGTTCCTGTTGCGGCAGGGCAAGGGAGGAGCCTGGGAGATGGACCCGCCTGCCTTTCTCGGCGCTCCCGTTTCGATGGTGGCTGCGCGATCAGGCGGGCAGCAGCTCTTCGCCGCGCTGGACCACGGTCATTTCGGTGTCAAGCTGCACCATTCGGAAGATGGCGGGCGGACCTGGACGGAGCGCTCGGCGCCGGCGTTCCCGGCGGACGCTGCTGCCAAGGACGCCGCGGAGGCGCCGTCGGTCAGCCTGGTCTGGAGCCTGGAGGCGGGCAGCCATGAGGGTGTTGACGTGCTTTGGGCCGGCACGATTCCTGGCGGGCTGTTCCGGTCGGACGACGACGGCGAAAGCTGGAGCCTGATACGGGGACTGTGGGACCTGCCCGCGCGTGCCGACTGGTTTGGCGGCGGCTACGACGACCCCGGCATTCACTCCATCTGCATTGATCCGCGCGACAGTCTGCACATCGCGATCGCCGTCTCGTGCGGCGGCGTCTGGCGCAGTGCGGATTTCGGCGAAACCTGGACTGCCGCAGGCAAGGGCCTTTGGGCGGCCTATGTGCCGCCGGAACGGCGCGAGGATCCCGAATACCAGGATCCGCACCGGATGGTGCAGTGTTCAACGGCGCCGGACAACTACTGGATCCAGCACCACAACGGGATCTTTTTCACGGAAGACGGGCGCAAACCTGGCGGCAGGTCGAGCCGGTGCCCGTCTCCGATTTCGGATTCGCCGTGGCGGTACATCCGGTCGATCCAAGGACGGCCTGGTTCGTGCCGGCGGTCGCCGACGAAAAGCGGGTCGCCTGCGACGGTGCCCTGACAGTCCTCAAGACGGAGGATGCCGGTCAGTCATTCGTGGAACAGCGCGAAGGGCTGCCGCAGGCGGACGCCTACGATTTGGTCTATCGGCACGGGCTGGACGTTTCGGAGGACGGCGCGACGCTGGCGATGGGGTCGACCACCGGCGGCCTTTGGATCAGTTCCGACGGCGGCAACGCCTGGTCACTGGCGTCAGCGCACTTGCCGCCGGTCTATTGCGTCCGGTTCTTGCCGGGGTGAGGCAAGGCGTCAGTACCGCCGCAGCAGCCCCACAAGCCGGCCTTGTACCTTGACCCGGTCGGGTCCGAAGATCCGTGTCTCGTAGTTGACGTTGGCCGGTTCCAGCGCGATCGAGTTGGTTTTTTTGCGGAACCGTTTCAGCGTGACTTCGGCGTTGTCGATCAGGGCAACGACGATGTCGCCCGTGTCGGCGGTCTCGGACCGTTCGATGATGACCACGTCGCCGTCCAGAATACCGGCATCGACCATCGAATCACCGTCCACTTCGAGCGCGTAGTTCTGGCCGCGGCCCAACAGGTTGGTGGGCACGTCCACATGGTTGCTGTCGTCCCGGAGCGCCTCGATCGGGGTGCCGGCCGCGATCCGGCCGTAGAGCGACAGGCTGGTAATCTCCGGGTTGGAGGGGTGCTCGCGGACCATCTGGCGTGTCGTGATGGCCTCTACGACCTTGGGGTTCCGCGCCGGCCGTTCGGAAAAGGCGTCTTCCGGCAGTTTGACAACCTCCAATGCGCGCGCCCGGTGGGGCAGGCGGCGGATGAAGCCGCGTTCTTCCAGGCCCGTGATCAACCGGTGGATGCCTGACTTGGACCTGAGGTCCAGGGCTTTCTTCATTTCCTCGAACGATGGCGAAACGCCGGTGTCGTTCAGGCGCCGGTGAATGAAAATCAGCAGGTCGTGCTGTTTCTGGGTCAACATCGTGCGGTGCTCCGGTTGCGCGGCCCCGCAACGGCGACCGGTTGCGCGCCATGTGAACAAAAACGAAACATAGTAGAACGTTCTACTTGCGTTCTTCTGTGAAGTCAACGTTGTGGATAAGTCCGCACCGAACAACGATGCTCAGATTGCGCAGATACCGCGCTCCAGGGGGAGTACATCCACCCGCTCGCCGGGCGCCGCGGCCGGGGCGTGCGGCGGCCGCACGATCAGGCAGTCCGCCGCGGTCAGGGTCGCCATCATCGAGCTGTCCTGGACCTCGAACGGCGTCGCCACAAGCGTTCCGTCCCGGTCATGCGCCAATCGTGCCCGCATGTAGTCCTCGCGCCGGTCGTTGGCGGGCAGGGGGCCGCCGAGGCGCGCCCCGCGCAGGGGGACGGCGCTGCCGTCGAACCCCAACAAGACGGCCATGGCCGGCTGCAAGAACATGATCGCGCAGACCAGGCTGGAGACTGGATTGCCCGGCAGGCCCAGCATCGGCGTGCCGTTGAAATCGCCAAAAATCAACGGTTTGCCAGGACGCATGGCGATCTTGAAGAAATCGAGCTTCAGGCCACTTTCGCCGAGCGCATCCTTGATCAGGTCGTGGTCGCCGACCGAGGCGCCGCCGGTGGTCACCAGCATGTCGGCGCCCTTGGCACCCGCCGCCATGGTCTGCAGGGCCCTGCTGTCATCGGGCGCGATGCCCAATAAGGCAGGTGCGCCGCCGAAGGCGCGCACCGCCGAGGCCAGCGCCAGGCCGTTGGAGCTGACGATCTGGTCAGGGCCGATTGGATCACCGGGCATGACGACCTCGTCGCCGGTGGACAGGATCGCGACCCGGGGGCGGCGGCGCACCATGAGCCACGGCACGTTCATTGCGGCGGCAAGGCCGACATCGCGCGCGCCCAGGATCCGGCCGGCGGGCAGCAAGACATCGCCGGCGGCGAAGTCCAGGCCGGCGGGGCGCACATAGGTGCCCAAGGCGGCCGATTCTTCGACCGTGACCGTGCCCTCGTCGGGCCGGGTCGTGTTTTCCTGGATGACGATCGTGTCGCTGCCCTCGGGAAGCGGCGCGCCGGTGAAGATCCGCACCGCCTGGCCCGGGCCGACGGCTCCGGCGTAGGCGCTGCCGGCCGGGGCGCTGCCGACGACCGAAAGCGTTGCTGGCACGTCCGACACGTCCGCCGCACGCACCGCATAGCCGTCCATCGCCGAAACCGCTTGCGGCGGCTGGGTAACGCGGGAGATCACGTCTTCGGCCAACACCCGGCCGTGCGCCTCGCTGAGGGCAACCTGCTCGGCGGCCAGGGGTCGCAGCGCCGATGTGATGCGCTGGCGCGCTTCGGCGACGGAGATCATGCCTCAGTCCGCGGTGAAGGTGCCGGACTTGCCGCCGGCCTTGTGGGTGAGACGAATGTCGGTGATTCGGATGCCCCGGTCGGCGGCCTTCAGCATGTCATAGACGGTCAGGGCCGCCACGCTGACTGCGGTCAGCGCTTCCACTTCCACCCCGGTCCGCCCCTTCAGGCGCACCGTGGCGTCGATGTCGATGGCGCTGCGGTCCTGGTCGAGGGCGAGGTTGACCGTCACCGACGTCAGCGCCAGGGGATGGCACAACGGGATCAGGTCGGCGGTGCGTTTCGCGCCCATGATGCCGGCCAACTGGGCCACGGTCAGCGGATCACCTTTCTTGACGCCGCCCTGCGCGATCAGAGCCGCCGTCTCCGGCGCTACCAGGACAGTGCCGCGGGCGGTTGCCGTGCGCTCGGTGACGTCCTTACCGGACACGTCAACCATGACGGCATTACCGTCCCGGTCGAAATGCGTGAGTTCCGCCATGGTGTCAGACCGCTGCCGGGACGGGCGCCGCCAGCAAGGCACGGGTCGCGGCGGCAACGTCGTCCTGTCGCATCAGCGACTCGCCGACCAGGAAGCAGCGTGCGCCGACGGCGGCCATGCGGGCGAGGTCGTCCGGGCTCGCCAGGCCGCTTTCCGCGACCACCAGCCTGTCCTCGCCGATCCGCGGGGCCAGTGCCTCCGTGGTTGCGACGTCCACCTCCAGGGTCTTGAGGTTGCGGTTGTTGATGCCGATCAGCGGCGAAGACAGCGCAAGCGCGCGGTCCAGTTCCGCTTCGTCATGCACCTCGATGAGCACGTCCATGCCCAACGAGACCGCCAGCGCCTCCAGTTCGGAGGCCTGGTCATTTTCCAGTGCGGCCATGATCAAGAGGATGCAGTCGGCGCCGATCGCGCGGGCCTCATAGACCTGATAGGGGTCGATCATGAAATCCTTGCGGAGCACCGGCAGGTCGGTCACCATCCTGGCCGCCGTCAGATAGGAGTCCTTGCCACGGAAATAAGGCTGGTCGGTAAGCACCGAGAGGCAGGTGGCGCCGCCGCTTTGGTAGGCTCTGGCGAGCGCGCTGGGCGCGAAGTCATCCCGGATCAGGCCTTTGGACGGCGACGCCCGTTTGATTTCTGCGATTAGCCCGTAGCCGTCGTTTGCCGCCTCGCGCAGCCGGCGGGCAAATCCGCGCGTCGGCGGCCCCGCCTCGGCGCGCAGCCGGATTTCGTCTTCCGGCGTGCGCTCCCTGCAGGCGTCCACATGCGCGCGCTTGTCGGCCAGGATCTTGGCGAGGACGTCGCTCATTCTGAGCCTTCGTTGCTGATGGCGATCACCTGGTCCAAGACTTGCGCCGCTTTGCCCGTGTCGACGCTTTCGGCGGCAAGCCGGATACCGTCGGCCAGGTCGTCGGCCTTGCCGGCCACCACCAGCGCGCCGCCCGCATTGACCAGGACGATGTCGCGATAGGGCCCCGGCTCGCCGGCCAGGACCGCGCGCAGGGCGCGGGCATTGGTTTCCGCATCTCCGCCCTTCAGCGTGCCCAGGACCGCGCGCGTGATGCCGGCGTCGGCCGGATCCACCTCGAAACGGCTGAGTTCGCCGTGCTCCCAGGCAACGACGCTGGAGGGGCCCGTTGTGGTCAGTTCGTCGAGGCCGTCTGCGCCGTGCACGACCCACACCTTTTCCGCCCCCAGGGCCCCCAGTGTCGCGGCCATGGCCTCTTGCAGGCCGGGATCGTAGGTGCCGACGAACAGGCGGCGGACATTGGCCGGGTTCGACAATGGTCCCAGGATGTTGAAGACCGTCGGCGTTGCCAGTTCCACCCGGGTCGGCATGACGTTGCGCATGGCGCCATGGTGCCGTTGGGCCAACATGAAGCAAAAACCGGCTTCGCGTAGGGATTTCTCCAAAAGCGCGAAGTCTGCCTCCACATTGACGCCAAGGGCGGCCAGTACGTCCGCCGCGCCCGACTTGCTGGATGCCGCGCGATTGCCGTGTTTGGCGACCGGGACACCGCTCCCCGACACGACCAGTGCCGCACAGGTGGAGATGTTGTAGGTGCCGGACTTGTCGCCGCCCGTGCCGACCAGGTCGATGGCGTTGTCGGGCGCCCAGATATGGCGTGCCTTGGCCCGCATGGCGGAGGCGGCACCGGTTATCTCCTCGACGGTTGGGCCCCGCATGCGCAGCGCCATCAACAGAGCCCCCATCTGCGAGGGCGTCGCGTCGCCGGACATCATGATATCGAACGCGCGACCGGCCTCGTCCCGGCTCAGCGTCGCACCCGTCGCCACTTTGGCGATCAGGCTTTTCATGTCGGTCGTTGCTGCCGCCATACCAATTCCACCCCTCAATGCCGCGTCGCTGTAACGAAGTTCTTCAGCAGGGCGTGACCATGCTCCGATGCGATGCTCTCGGGATGGAACTGTACGCCGAAGACCGGGAATTCCCTATGCTGCAGACCCATGATCGTGCCGTCGTCGGTTTCGGCAGTCACCGACAGCGCGGCCGGCAGGCTGTCCCGGTCGACGATCAGCGAGTGATAACGGGTCACCGAAAAGGGCGAGGGGAGGTCCGCGAAGACCCCCCGGCCCGTGTGTCCGATCGGGGACATTTTGCCATGCATGGGCTCATGTGCCCGCACAACCCTTCCTCCGAAGGCCTGCCCGATGGTTTGATGCCCCAGGCAGACACCGAGGACCGGCACATGGCCGGCGGCCGCCGAAACCAGCGCCAGGCAGATGCCGGCCTTGTCGGGATCGCACGGACCCGGCGAGATCACGATGCCCTCCGGCTGCTTCGTCAGCGCCTCTTGCACGGTGATGGCGTCATTCCGGTAGACCTCGGCTTCCACGCCGATTTCCCCCAGGAAATGCACCAGGTTGTAGGTGAAGCTGTCGTAGTTATCGATCAGGAGATACATGGGTTTCCGCGCTTTTTTGGCCGCGAAGGCGCAGCCTTATAGCAGGGAAATCGGGGGGACGGAAGCTGCTCGCCGGACGCCCCCCCACCGGATGCTCACCGGGTCGGTGAACCCATCCGGCGACCGCGCGAAATATCTACTAGTAGTTATTCTTGGGCTTGGTCAGCAGAAACTACTAGTAGATAAATGGCTCCAGGCATTGGGGGCGACGACGACAACCACGGCATAGAAAGCTGGTCTCCGGCCCCGTGTTTCGACTACCTTCTGGCCACGACTTGCCACGGTTTGGTTGCAGAACGGTATGGAAGATACATCCAATAGGCGGCGAACCAGGGGCGGGCTGTTCAGCTGGCTGAGTCGCTCGCTGTTCGCCGCTGTCATTGGCATCCTTGTGTTCCTGGGAGGGATCGGGGCTGGCACCGGCCTCATCGGCTATCTGGAGCGCAGTGGTCTGCTCGTGCCGCCGGCAGGCATCTTGGCGAAGCGGCCATCGGTGTTGCTTGCCGTTCCCGCCATAGAACCGGATGCCGAGCCCGATGTCCAAGTCGCCGCACCCGCGCCGCCGCCACCGCCGGCGCGCGGCCAGCCGGGTTTGGAGCCTGCACCTTCCGCCGATGAAGGCCCAGCGGCTCAAGCTCCAACGGAACCGACACCGCCGGTGACCGAACCGGCCGCCGAGGCACGGGTCATCCCGGCATGGATGCTGGCCGCGGTTCCCGTCCCCGTGCCCCGCGACCGGCCGATGGTGGCGATCATCATCGACGACCTTGCCGTCGACCAGGCGCGTTCGCGCCGTGCCATCGAGCTGCCGGGGCCTCTGACCATGGCGTTCCTGCCCTACGGCAGCAACCTGGAGGCTCTGGTCGCCGCGGCGCGCGACAGAGGCCACGAAATCATGGTGCATCTGCCGATGGAGCCCCATGACCCGGAGGCAGCCCCGGGTCCGCACGCGCTTCTGAACGGGCTGGATGCAGATGAGATTCGCGGACGTTTGGCGCTGAACCTGACGGCAATCGACGGCTATGTGGGCGTCAACAACCACATGGGCAGCCGGTTTTCGGCCTGGGAGCCGGGAATGCGGCCCGTGATGGAGGAGATCCGCCGCCGCGGGCTGATTTACGTGGATTCTCTGACGACCCCGGAAACAGTTGCGAAAGACCTGGCCGGGTCGCTCGATGTGCCCTATCTGGCGCGTGACGTCTTCCTCGACTACGACCGGCAGGCCGAGACGGTCACGCGCCAACTGCAACAGCTGGAGCTGATTGCGATGGCGCGCGGCTATGCGATCGGGATCGCCCATCCCTACGACGCGACCATCGAAGTTATGAAGGCCTGGCTTGAGACGGCGGAGGAACGAGGGTTTGCCGTGGTGCCGGTTTCGGCGATCGCCCGGTTGGACTTCGCCCTCAGGGGATAGCGTTGCCTAACCGTGCCGTGCCGCGAAGCGCACCGCCTCCTGGGCCGCGCGCACCAGGGCACGGGCCTTGTTCACGCATTCGGCGTGCTCGCTGTCGGGTTCGCTGTCTGCGACGATACCGGCGCCGGCCTGGATATACATCCGCCCATCCTTGACAACGGCGGTGCGCAGGGCGATGCAGGTATCCATAGCGCCATCGGCCCCGAAATACCCGATGCACCCCGCATAAAGCCCGCGTTTGACGGGCTCCAGCTCGTCGATGATCTCCATCGCCCGGACTTTCGGCGCGCCTGATACGGTGCCGGCCGGAAAGCCTGCGACCAGGGCGCTCAAAGCATCGAACTCGGGACGGATCTTGCCTTCCACGTTCGAGACGATGTGCATCACATGGCTGTAATACTCAACGATGTTGCGCTGGGTGACCCTGACCGACCCGATCTCCGCGACCCGGCCCACGTCGTTGCGGCCCAGGTCCAGCAGCATCAGATGCTCGGCGCACTCCTTTTCGTCTGACAGCATGTCCTCGGCCAATGCAGCGTCTTCCTCCGCTGTCTGGCCGCGCGGCCGGGTGCCGGCGATGGGGCGGATCGTGACGGTGCCGTCGCGCAACCGGACAAGGATCTCCGGGCTGGAGCCGACGATCGCGAAGTCGCCGAAATCAAGAAAGGTGAGGAAGGGCGACGGATTGGTCCGCCGCAGCGCCCGGTAGAGGGCAAACGGCGGCAGTGAGAACGGTGTTTCGAACCGCTGGCTCAACACCACCTGAAAGATGTCGCCCGCGAGGATGTATTCCTTTGCCGCGCGCACCATGGACATGTACGCCTCCGGCGCCATGTGGCCGATGGGTTCGGGCAGTTCGCTCAGCCCGACGGAATCCCGACGGTAGGGCAGGGACCGCGCGAAATCCGCGACCACGTCGCCCAGGCGTTCGCAAGCCTGCGCGTAGGCGGCGTCCGCACTTTGTCCGGCAGCCGGGCGCACGGGGGTGACGACCGTGACCTGGTCCTCGATGCTGTCGAAGATGGCGATCACCGTGGGACGGACGAACAAGCCGTCGGGAAGCCCAAGCATGTCGGGGTTCTCGTCCGGCAGGTGCTCCATCAGGCGCACCGTGTCGTAGCCCATATACCCCACCAGGCCGGCCGCCATCGGCGGCAGGCTCTCCGGCAGGTCGACCTCCGACTCCTCGATCAAGGCCCGCAGCGAGTCCAGCGCGCCCGCGTCGCAGGCCTCGAAGCTGTTGGGATCGATCCGGGCTTGCCGGTTGATCTCGGCCTGATCGCCATGGCATCGCCAGACCAGGTCGGGCTTCAGGCCGATGAAGGAGTACCGGCCGCGGATCTCTCCGCCTTCGACGGATTCGAAAAGGAAGCTGTTGGCGCGGCCGTCGGCCAGCTTCAGGAAGGCGGAGACCGGTGTTTCCAGGTCCGCGACCAACGTGGTCCAGACAACCTGTGCCTTGCCTTCATCGTAGCCGTCACGAAAGGCCGAAAGAGACGGGCTGGTTTCCATGTGCCCTAGCGGCGCGCAGCGCCCAGCCCGTCATAGACCAGGTCCACCATGGCGCTGTTCACGGTCACCGGGTGCTTGTCCCGCAGGACGCGATTGAACTGTTCGACCAGGTCGCCGGCGATCGCAGCAACAAGTTGATCGTTCACCTGGTCCCGCAATCCCTCAACCGATGCAGTCGTGGCGGCCTGGATTTCCTTGAGCTGGGCGACCACGAAGCCGTCCGGTGCTTCCCCGACCGCGATTTCGCCCGGTCGGGTCGTCGCAAAAAGATCGGCCACCAGCCCGGGCGGCAGCGGGCCGCCAAAACCACCGTCGCGGCGGGAGAAGGGCTCGCTAAGCGTGGCTTCCGCGCCTGCCTGCTGGGCGACCGTCCCGATCGCGTCCCCGTCGCGGATCGCCTGGGCCAAGGACTGCGCCCGTTCTTCCGCGGTCTTTCGACGCTGCTCGGCCTCCCAGCTTTCGATCACCGTATCGCGCACCTCCTCGAGAGCCTTCAGCCGCGGCGCCGTCACCGCGTCCACACGCAGAACGAAGAACCCGTCGTCGGCGGTTTCGGTAAGGAACCCATCCTCGCCTTGTGCCTGTTCGAAGGCCACCTCCAGAAAACGGCCTGACGGCAGGTCCGGGATCGGCGTTCCGTCTTCGTCATCGCCGCCGGGGCTCAACGCGTCCACGGTCATGGTTTTCAGCCCGAGCTGGTCAGCCGTGGCCTCCAGTCCGGTCCCGGCCGATACGAGGTCCTCGACGTCTCGGGCAAGCTCGTAGACGCGGTTGACCGCCACTTCGCGGGCCAGCTCGTCGCGGATCTGGTCGCGCACCTCTTCAAAGGATCTTGTGCTGCCCGGTTCGGTCTCCGTGGTCGTTACCACGTACCACCCAAACAATCCCTGGACCGGCTGGCTGACAGACTCCGCCTCCAGCGCAAATGCGGCCTCTGCAAGGGCTGGATCGGGGATCTGGTCGCGGGTGACCAGCCCGAGGTCGATGGCGGCCTCGTCCTGGCCGGAAACGTCCTGCGCCACCGCCGCAAAGGCCTCTCCAGCCGAAAGGCGCTGGACCACCGCCGTTGCGGTTTCCTCGTCATCGACCAGGATGCGCAGGACGCGCCGCCGCTTGGTAACGGTGAATTCGCCCTGCCGGTCGTCATACTCGGCCCGGACGCGATCCTCGTTGACCTCGATGCTCTGAACCACCGTATCCGGCGTGATCGCCAGATAGGTGACCTTGCGGAACTCCGGCGCCTCGAAGCGGCCCTGGTTTTCGTCGTAATAGGCTTGAAGATCGCTTTCGGCGGGTGACGCAACCGCTGTCGTCGTATCGATGGGCACGACGAAGGTTTCGGCGATCCGGTGTTCTCCATAATAGGCGAAAAGCTTGTCCACGAACTGGGTAGGCGCCTGCAGCCCTGCAGTGACGGCATCCAGCAGCTGGGCCCTCGTGGTCTCTTCGCGCAGGTCGGCGGCAAACATGCTCTCGGTCAGCCCGTTGGCCGCCAGGATCTGTTCGAACCGAAGGCGGTCGAACTGCCCCAGCTCGTTCCTGAAGATCGGATTGCTGCGGATTGCGGCGGCCAAAGTCGCGTCGTCTGTGGTCAGGCCGAGGCTCGCGCTCTCGGCGTCGAACACCGTCTGTTCGATCATGCTTTGTAGGACCTGGTCCGCCAGCCCCAGAAGCCGGGCCTGCTCCGGCTCGATCTGGGTGATCTGCAGCCGCGAGAGCTTGCGCTGATAATTCTCGTAGAGGTCGTAGGTGGTGATATCCACATCGCCAACCGAGGCCGCAGGGTCGTCGGTCGGCTGGATTTGGAGATAGTCCGTGATACCCCAGGATCCAAAGGCCAGGATCAGCAGCCCGAACAGGACGAACTTGATGATCGGGTTGTTGGTCGATTTGCGCATGTTTGTCAGCATGGAACACCTGCCGATGGACTGGGATTGTGCGTGGCGTGGCCGGCGGGGGCCGCGCGGCGCGGCATCTTAGGGGCGGCCCCGGAGCCCCGCAACCGCGAACTGGCGCCGATCACCCGTTCGTCAGCGGCCGTGCCCCGTGCCAAACGATGCGCGGCTTCACCTGCGGCCGATAGCCGTGCTAGTGAAACGTCACAGGGGCACGCAACACGAAACGGGGGCAGGACACATGGCTGAGACCCGCACACCGCTGGTAGCCGGCAACTGGAAAATGAACGGCCTTTCGACCGAGGCGGTGGGGCTGGCCGCCGCAGTGGCCGAAGCGGTCGGCACGGTCCCCTGCGACCTGGTCGTCTGCCCGCCTGCCGTGCATCTGGCGCTGGTCGCCGATGCGCTCGAAGGCAGCGGCGTGGGGCTGGGCGGACAGGATTGCCACGACAAACCAAGCGGCGCCCATACCGGTGACATCAGCGCTGCGATGCTGGCCGACATCGGCTGTGGCTATGCCATCGTCGGCCATTCCGAACGGCGGACCGACCATCGTGAAAACGATGCGCTGGTCCAGGCCAAGGCCGCGGCGGCGCACGGGGCCGGCCTAGTTGCCATCATCTGCATCGGCGAGACCGAGGCGCAGCGCGACAGTGGTGAAACCCTGGCCGTGGTGCAGTCTCAGATCCAGGGCAGCGTGCCGCCGTCCGCCGATGCGGACAACACGGTGATCGCCTATGAGCCGGTCTGGGCGATCGGAACAGGGCGTACACCGACACCGGAAGAGGTCCAGGAGGTGCATGCCAGCATTCGCGACGGGCTGGGCGATGTCCTCGGCGCAGGCGTGGCCGCGGGCACGCGGTTGCTCTATGGGGGATCGGTGAAACCGGCCAATGCCGAAGAACTACTGGGGCTGGCGGACGTGGACGGCGCCCTGGTCGGCGGTGCCAGCCTGAAGGCGGATGACTTTCTGGCCATTGCCGCACATTCCGGCTAGCCAAACGGCCGTCCAGACATTAAATACCTGCCGTTCCCGCGGCGTGCCTCACGGGTCCGGGCTGATACAGGCCGCGGCGCAGCACCGAAAGACACCGGCATGTTACAGATACTCTTGGTCGTTCACCTGCTGATCGCCATTGCCATGGTGGTGACGATCCTGCTTCAGCGCAGCGAAGGCGGCGCGCTGGGTATTGGCGGGGGCGGCGGTGGCGGCGGCGGCGGAATGGGCCTTTTCTCGGCCCGCGGCACTGCCAATGCGCTCAGCCGATCCACCGCGATCCTGGCGATCTGTTTCTTTGCGACCAGCATCGGCCTGGCCCTGCTTGCCAACACCGGGCGCGGCGAATCGGGTTCCATTCTCGACGCGCCGACGGCCGAAACACCGGCCCTGCCGGCCGAACCGACCGAACCCTCGGTTCCGCTGTCCCAGTGAAGTCGGCGAAATTCAAGCAGTTAGAGCGAGGAGGCACCCGTGCCGCCTCTTTTATTGGTGTCATCACCAAAAGCGATCCATTACACTGAGGGTCCATGACCACCCGCTTCATCTTCATTACAGGCGGCGTTGTTTCCTCACTCGGTAAGGGTCTTGCCTCGGCGGCCCTGGGCGCGTTGCTCCAGGCCCGGCGCTACCGCGTGAGGCTGCGCAAGCTCGATCCGTATCTCAATGTCGACCCCGGGACCATGAGCCCCTACCAGCACGGCGAGGTCTACGTCACCGACGACGGGGCCGAGACCGACCTGGATCTAGGCCATTACGAGCGTTTCACGGGCGTTGCGGCCCGCAAGTCCGACAACGTCACGACCGGGCGCATCTATTCGGGGGTCATTGCCAAGGAGCGCCGTGGCGACTATCTGGGGGCGACGGTCCAGGTGATCCCGCACGTCACCGATGCGATCAAGGAATTCGTCATGTTGGACCTGGCCGGCGAGGATTTCGTGATTTGCGAAATCGGCGGCACCGTGGGCGACATCGAGGGCACGCCCTTTCTGGAGGCGATCCGCCAGCTCGGCAACGACCTGGGCCACGACCGGGCGATGTATTGTCATCTGACCTGGGTTCCCTACATCCCCGCTGCCGGCGAGCTGAAGACCAAGACCACACAGCATTCGGTCAAGGAATTGCTTTCGATCGGAATCCAGCCCGACATCCTGCTGTGCCGCTGCGACCGGGAAATCCCGGCGGAGGCCCGGCGCAAGATGGCGCTGTTCTGCAACGTTCCCCCGGAACGGGTCATTACCGCCATCGATGCGGACACGATCTACGAAGTGCCGATGACCTATCACCGCGAGGGCTTCGATACCGAGATCCTCAAACGGTTCGGGATGCTGGAGGAGTCCGCGGAAGACACCATCGATCTCGGCCGCTGGCGGGACATCGTCAGCCGGGTCCGCACGCCCGATGGCGAGGTCACCATTGCGGTTGTCGGCAAGTACACCAACCTGCTGGACGCCTATAAGTCCCTGGCAGAGGCGCTGAACCACGGCGGAATCGCGAACACCCACAGGGTCAAGCTGCGCTGGCTGGAATCGGAGCTGTTCGAGCACGACGACCCCGTCCACTATCTGGAAGGCTGCAACGGCATCCTGGTGCCCGGCGGCTTCGGTGAACGTGGTTCGGAGGGCAAGATTGCGGCGGCCAGGTTCGCGCGGGAGCGCGGCGTGCCCTATTTCGGCATCTGTTTTGGGATGCAGATGGCGGTCATCGAGGCCGCCCGAAACCTGGCGGGCATCAAGGGCGCGGGCTCGACGGAGTTCGGCCCCGTCGACGATCCGGTCGTGGGCCTGTTGACCGAATGGACGCGCGGCAGCACCGTGGAACGCCGGTCGATGGGCGACAACCTGGGCGGGACCATGCGGCTGGGCGCCTATCCCTGCAAACTGAGCGAAGGCTCGCGGGCCTTCGACATTTATGATCACGTGCCGTCGATCTCCGAGCGCCACCGTCACCGCTACGAGGTGAACATCAACTACAAGGACAGGCTGGAAGAGGCGGGCGTGCGGTTTTCGGGCATGTCGCCGGACGATACCTTGCCGGAGATCGTCGAAATCCCGGGCTACCCCTGGTTCATGGGCGTCCAGTTCCACCCGGAGCTAAAGTCCAAGCCGTTCGATCCTCATCCCCTGTTCTCAAGCTTCGTGAGGGCCGCCATCGACCAGTCGCGGCTGGTCTAACCGCCGCCCAAGTGCAGGTACGGCGTCGCTACTTTGGCGCTTGAACAGCAGGCACGGCGCCGCTAAGAGAGCCGGAGACGCGGGCGACAAGACGAACGGACGGTCATGACTACCCAGCATCATATTTCGGTCGGCGACATTACCATCGGCAACGACCTGCCCTTTGTCCTGCTGGCCGGGCCGTGTGCCATGGAAAGCCGGGCGCACGCCCTGGAAATGGCGGGTGCGCTGAAGGACATCACCGACACGCTGGGCATCGGGCTGATCTACAAGAGTTCCTTCGACAAGGCGAACCGGTCTTCCATCGGGTCCGCGCGCGGCATCGGCATGGACAAGGCGCTGGAGGTGTTCGCTGAGGTGCGCGAAAGCGTGGGGTGCCCGGTGGTGACCGACGTTCACGCCCCGGAGCAGTGTGCGCCGGTCGCCGAGGCGGTCGACGTCCTGCAGATCCCGGCCTTCTTGTGCCGGCAGACGGATCTTCTGGTGGCCGCGGCCAAGACCGGACGGCCGATCAACGTCAAGAAGGGCCAGTTCCTGGCTCCTTGGGACATGGCCAACGTGGTGCGGAAGCTGCAGGAGTCCGGCAACCAGGACGTCATGGTCTGCGAGCGTGGCGCCAGCTTCGGCTACAACACCCTGGTGACCGATTTCCGCGGCCTGCCGATCATGGCCAAGTTCGGGACGCCGGTGGTGTTCGACGCCACCCATTCGGTCCAACAGCCGGGCGGGCAGGGGACCAACACGGGCGGCCAGCGCGAGTTCGCGCCGGTTCTGGCCCGTGCGGCGGTGTCGATCGGCGTGGCCGCCGTCTTCATGGAAACCCACCAGGATCCGGACAACGCGCCGTCGGATGGACCCAATATGATCCGCCTGGAGGACATGCCCGATCTGCTGCGGACGCTTGGGGCGTTCGACAAGGTGGCGAAGGACGTCCCCGTCGCAATTTAGACGGCGTGGCGGCCTCTTCGGGAAACTGTGCTTGAACTGTCTTCCCTGGCGGGTATAAGCCGGGGCCAAGATCAATCAACTCGGGCGTGCGGGGGTAAATCATGTCTGCGATCATCGATCTACAAGGGCGGGAGATTCTCGATAGCCGGGGCAATCCGACGGTCGAGGTGGATTGTGTGCTTGAAAGTGGGGCAACGGGACGGGCCGCCGTGCCGTCCGGCGCCTCGACCGGGGCCCACGAGGCCGTCGAACTGCGCGACGGCGGCGCGCGCTTCGGCGGCAAGGGCGTCCTGAAGGCCGTCGAAGCGGTCAATGGCGAGATCTTCGACCTGCTCACCGGCATGGATGCGGAAGACCAGGTCCAGATCGACGCCATGATGTGCACCCTGGACGGGACCGAGAACAAGGGAAGGCTGGGCGCCAACGCGATCCTGGGCGCGTCGCTGGCCGTTGCCAAGGCGGCCGCGGACGAGGCAGGCCTGCCGCTCTACCGGTATGTGGGCGGCGCCTTCGCGCACATCCTGCCGGTGCCGATGATGAACATCATCAACGGCGGGGCGCACGCGGATAATCCCGTTGATATTCAAGAGTTTATGATCATGCCAGTCGGCGCGGAGACGGTCGGCGAGGGCATTCGGGTTGGATCGGAGGTGTTCCAGGCCCTGAAGAAAGCGCTCAAGGACGCCGGCCACAACACCAATGTGGGCGACGAGGGCGGCCTCGCCCCCAGCGTCGGATCGACCCAGGAAGCGCTGGACTACATCATGAAATCGATCGAGGCGGCCGGTTACCGGCCCCAGGAGGATGTGGTCCTCGCCATGGACTGCGCCGCGACCGAATACTACCAGGCCGGCAAGTACGAGCTGGCGGGCGAGGGCCGCAGCCTGGACAGCGGTGAGATGACCACATACCTGGCGGACCTGGTCGACCGTTATCCCATCATCTCCATCGAAGACGGCATGGCGGAAGACGACTGGGACGGCTGGAAGGCCATGACCGAGGCGATCGGTGAACGGGTGCAACTGGTCGGTGACGATGTGTTCGTGACCAATCCCGTGCGCCTGAACCGCGGCATCGAAACCGGTGTCGCCAACTCGATCCTGATCAAGGTGAACCAGATCGGGACCCTGTCGGAGACCCTGCAGACCGTCGAGATGGCCCACAAGGCGGGTTATACCTGCGTCATGTCGCATCGGTCAGGCGAAACCGAGGACGCGACGATTGCCGACCTCGCCGTGGCCACCAACTGCGGCCAGATCAAGACCGGCTCGATGTCGCGCTCGGACCGTCTGGCCAAGTACAACCAGTTGATCCGGATCGACGAGATGCTGGGCGACGCGGCGCAATACGCAGGGCGGTCGGCATTCCGGTTCTGATGCTGGGCCGAACCGCCTGGCAATAGAATTAGACTCGTCCTGCGTTAGCTGACAGGTTTCGACCCCTGGACCAGGGCATCTGGCTAAGCGGCGGATTCTATTAGGCCTTGACCCGGGAATCGCGCCTGTGATTCACTCTCGCGCATGGGTCTTGTCAAAGAGTTCGAACGGCGCTCGCGGCAGGTGTTTCTGCCGGTCATGGGCGTCTGCCTGATCGCCTATTTCGCCTATCACACCGTGCAGGGCGAACGCGGCCTGTTTGCCCTGTATCAGTTGGGGCAGGAGGTCACGCGTGCCGAGACGACCCTGGCGGCGCTCAAGGAACGGCGGGAGCAGATGGCCCACCGGGTTTCCCTGCTGCGCCCCGACAACCTGGACCCGGACATGCTAGAAGAACGCGCGCGCGCCGTCCTGCATCTGATCCGCGAAGACGAAGTGGTCATCCTGGATCCGACGGGCCGCTGAGCGCGGCGTGCGGGCCGCGCGGCCCCAACTTTTCCCACACAAATCTTGTTCGTGATGATGCCCGGCGCTGGTGCGTGCGGCCGCATGCGCGGCGGTGCCGTCGTTCCTGATGCACAAAATACCGCCGTTGCCTTAACTTTATTCTGGTTAATTTAAGGTTTCACAAATAATATCAATAGGTTATTAATGGTCAGGTTGAATTGTCCGCCTCTGGTTTTTCGGCTCAAAATATGCTACGGCACCCGCCGTTAACGCTTTCGGCCTCAAGGGCGCGGCCTTCTGCGTCGCCGCCCGCGCAAAAGGGGAACTCACATGGCCGCTGCACCCGCAAAACGCAAACCCAGATCAGGCGCCAAGCAGGCGAACATCGACGTGGAGGCGCTGGGCCAGCACTACCGCGACATGCTGCTGATCCGGCGCTTCGAGGAAAAGGCCGGCCAGCTTTACGGAATGGGCCTGATCGGCGGGTTCTGCCATCTCTATATCGGCCAGGAGGCCGTGGTGGTGGGCATGCAGTCAACGATCACACCGGACGATGCGGTGATCACCACCTATCGCGACCACGGGCACATGCTGGCATGCGGCATGGATCCCCGCGGCGTGATGGCCGAACTGACCGGGCGCGAGGGCGGCTATTCCAAGGGGAAGGGCGGCTCGATGCACATGTTCTCCAAGGAGAAGAACTTCTATGGCGGCCATGGCATTGTCGGCGCCCAGGTGCCGCTGGGCACCGGCATCGCATTCGCGCACAAATACCGCGAGAACAACCTGGTTTCGCTGACCTACACCGGCGACGGCGCGATCAACCAGGGGCAGGTCTACGAAGCGTTCAACATGGCCGCACTTTGGAAGCTGCCGGTGGTCTATGTCATCGAGAACAACCGTTACGGCATGGGAACCAGCGTCGAGCGCGCCTCCGCCAGCACCGAGCTTTACAAGCGCGGCTCGGCCTACGGTATTCCGGGCAAGCAGGTCAACGGGATGGATGTCCTGGAGGTCAAAGAGGCCGGCGCCCGCGCCGTGCAACACTGTCGCGCCGGCAAGGGCCCGTACATTCTGGAGATGCAGGCATACCGCTATCGCGGCCACTCCATGTCCGACCCCGCGAAATACCGTCCCAAGGACGAGGTTCAGAAGATGCGCTCGCAGCACGACCCGATCGAGCATGTGAAGACGCTGCTGATCGAGGGCGGGCATACCAATGAAGACGCCCTGAAAGCGATCGACAAGGACGTCAAGGCGATTGTCTCCGACGCCGCGGAGTTCGCCCAGACCTCGCCGGAGCCCGATCCTTCGGAACTGTGGACCGACGTCCTGGTCGAAGCCTGAAATCTGAAAATCTCAATAAATCAAAACGTTACAACTCCCACAGGGGACCGGAAAATGCCGATTGAAGTACTCATGCCGGCGCTGTCGCCGACCATGACGGAAGGAACGTTGGCACGCTGGGTGAAGTCCGAAGGAGACCAGATCGCCTCCGGAGACGTGATTGCGGAGATCGAGACCGACAAGGCGACCATGGAGGTCGAAGCGGTCGACGAAGGGACCATCGGCCGGCTTCTCGTCGCGGAGGGCACCGAAGGCGTCGCCGTGAACACGCCGATCGCGCTGTTGCTGGAAGACGGCGAGGAAACGGCTGCCCTGGACGCGCCGGCAGCGGCGCCCGCTGCGCCTGCGCCCGCTCCGGCTGAAGCGGCCGAGAGCCCATCGCCGGCACCTGCGGCCGCCGCACCGGTGGCGGCGGCACTGCCCGCCGAAGCCGAATGGACCGGTCCGACGGTCACCATGACGGTCCGCGAAGCCCTTCGCGACGCCATGGCCGAAGAGATGCGGACCACGCCTGAAGTGTTCCTGATGGGCGAGGAGGTCGCGGAATACCAGGGCGCCTACAAGGTCAGCCAGGGACTGTTGGAGGAATTCGGGGCCAGGCGCGTGATCGACACGCCGATCACCGAGCACGGTTTCACGGGCCTGGGCGTCGGGGCGGCCTTCATGGGGTTGCGTCCGGTCGTCGAGTTCATGACCTTCAACTTCGCGATGCAGGCCATCGACCAGATCATCAACTCCGCGGCCAAGACCCTTTACATGTCCGGCGGCCAGATGGGCGCGCCCATAGTGTTTCGCGGCCCGAACGGCGCCGCGGCCCGGGTCGCGGCCCAGCATAGCCAGTGTTATGCGAGCTGGTATGCCCACTGCCCCGGCATGAAGGTGATCGCGCCCTGGTCGGCGGCGGACGCCAAGGGTCTCCTGAAATCGGCCATCCGGGACTCGAACCCGGTGATCTTCCTGGAGAACGAGATCCTCTACGGCCAATCCTTCGACGTTCCCGAGGATCCCGATTGGACGGTTCCCATTGGCAAGGCGAAGATCGTGCGGCCCGGCACGGATGTCACCATCGTTGCCTTCTCGATCATGGTCGGCAAGGCCCTGGAAGCGGCGGAAACACTGGCCGGGGAGGGTATCCAGGCCGAGGTCATCGACCTGCGCACGATCCGCCAGCTGGATGTTGAAACCATCGTTGCATCGGTCCAGAAGACGAACCGGATCGTGAGCTGCGAGGAGGGGTGGCCGCAGTCGGGGGTCGGCTCGGAGATTGCCGCCCTGATGATGGAACACGCCTTTGATCATCTGGACGCACCTGTCGCCCGGGTCGCCGGCGCCGACGTCCCGATGCCCTATGCGGCGAACCTGGAACGGATGGCCTTGCCCCAGGCCGAGCACATCGTCGAGGCGGCGAAGTCCGTCTGCTATCGCGGCTGACGCCGGACGCAGGGAGAAAAAACAATGCCGATCAAAGTCTTAATGCCGGCGCTGTCACCGACGATGACCGAGGGCAACCTGGCCGCCTGGCACGTCAAGGAGGGCGACACGGTCTCCTCGGGCGACGTGATCGCGGAAATCGAAACCGACAAAGCGACCATGGAAGTCGAAGCCGTGGACGAGGGGGTGGTCGGCAAGATCGTCATCGCTGCAAGCACCGAGGCCGTTCCCGTCAACGGTGTCATCGCCGTGTTGCTCGAAGACGGCGAGGATGCGGCTGCCGTGGAGGCCGCGCTGGACGAAGGCGGCGCACCGGCGCCCGCGCCAGCGCCTGCGGCTGAACCGGCAGCACCGGCCGCCGCGCCCGCCGCGCCGGCGGGTGAGGGCGCACGGGTGTTTGCGAGCCCGCTCGCGCGGCGCATGGCCAAGAACGCCGGCCTGGACCTTGCTGCCATCAAGGGGTCGGGGCCGTATGGGCGGATCATCAAGACGGACATCGAGGCGGCGATTGCCGGTGGGGCGCCCGCGCCCGCTGTGGCGGCCGCGGCGCCCGCACCGGCCGCTCCTGCGCCGGTCCCAGCGGTGGCCCAGCCCTTCGAACCGGACTTCGACCTGGTGCCGCACACGACCATGCGCAAGGTCATCGCGGCGCGGCTCAGTGAATCCAAGCAGCAGGTGCCGCACTTCTACCTGACCGTCGATTGCGAGATCGACGCGTTGCTGGCCCTGCGCAAGCAGCTGAACGACAAGGCGGACGGGGCCTACAAGCTTTCCGTCAACGACATGATCCTCAAGGCTGCGGCGATTGCACTGCGCAAGGTGCCGGAGGCCAACGCCTCCTGGACGGACGAAGGCGCCAAGCTTTACAAAAGCGCCGACGTGGCCGTCGCCGTCGCCATCGAAGGTGGCCTGATCTCCCCGGTGGTCCGTGACGCGGGCAACAAGGGGCTGGAGACGATCTCCAACGAGATGAAGGCGCTGGCCCAGAAGGCGCGCGACGGCAAGCTGCAGCCCGAGGAGTTTCAGGGCGGCACTTTCTCCCTGTCCAACCTGGGCATGTTCGGGATCAAGCAGTTCGAGGCGGTGATCAATCCGCCCCAGGGCTGCATCCTGGCCGTGGGCGCGGGCGAACAGCGGCCGGTGGTCAAGGATCGCGCGCTGGCCGTCGCCACCGTGATGACCTGCTCGCTGTCGGTGGACCATAGGGTCGTCGACGGCGCGGTGGGCGCGGCCTTCCTGGCCGCCTACAAAAAGCTGATCGAAGACCCGGTGACTATGCTGTTGTGACCCGTCTTGCGGCCTGTTTCCTGGTATTGGCGGTGATCGCCGCTCCGGTGCGCGCGGAAACCGTTCCGCCATCGAACACCGCGGTCAAGAACCAGATCCGGGGGGCTTTCGACCAGTTCCGCCGCGCCGTGCTTCGCGGTGACCGGGACAGTGTCGCCAAGATGCTGAACGGCGAGGCGGTGCGTTATGGCAATGCCCTGCTGCGTATGGCGCGCAGTTGGGACCGCAAACGCCTGGCGACCCAAAGCGCGGTCACCCAAGTCGCAGTGCTGGGACTGCGGCTGGACACAGAGCCCGGTGAGCTGGACGACATGCTGCCGGCAGAGGCGTTTGCCCGGACCTACGAGGCAGGGGTTGTCGATCCTTTGGTGTTCGAGGAAATGAAACTCGTGCAGATCGACCTCGGCAGCGGCAGGGAAACGGCGACGGCGCTCATCGGCATTGGCGAGCAGCGAAGCGACGCCGCGATCACGTTTGCCAGGGTCAACGACCGCTGGCTCATCGACCCGGTCAGCATCAGCAACCAGATCAGCCTGAGCCTGACCGTCTACTTGGAGAGCCGCGGCGTATCTGAAGAGACGTATGTGATTGATTTTATGAACCAAATGCATGGCGATAGCTTCAACGATCAGGCCTGGGTGCCGGCATCGGCACGGCCCGGGCCGGCACCGGAATAAAGGCGGAGGGCAAAGGCGTGGCTGAACAGGCATTCGACATCATCATCATCGGCGGCGGCCCCGGGGGATACGTGGCCGCCATTCGTGCGGCCCAGCTGGGTATGAAGACGGCGGTCGTGGAAGCGAACCACCTGGGCGGGATCTGCCTGAATTGGGGCTGTATCCCCACCAAGGCCTTGCTGCGCTCGGCCGAGATCTACCACTACATGCAGAACGCCGAGGCCTACGGGCTCAAGTGCTACGGTGCCGGCTTTGACCTTGAGAAGGTTGTGGCCCGCTCCCGCGCGGTCTCCAAGCAGCTCAATGGCGGCGTCGGCCATCTTTTGAAGAAGAACAAGGTCGCCGTCTTCGACGGCTGGGGCAAGCTGGCTGGCGGCGGCGCCGGGGCCCGCAAGGTGAGCGTGGAGAAGGACGGCAAGAAGATCGCCGACCTGACCGCCAAAAACGTGATCCTGGCGACCGGCGCGCGGGCGCGCTCGCTGCCGGGGCTGGAGGCGGACGGCAAGCTGATCTGGACCTACCGCGAGGCCATGGTGCCGGACGTGATGCCCAAGTCGATCCTGGTGGTCGGGTCAGGTGCGATTGGCATCGAGTTTGCCAGCTTCTACCGCACCATGGGGGCCGATGTGACGGTGGTCGAGGTGCTGGATCGCGTGCTGCCGGTCGAGGACGCGGAGATCTCGGCCTTCGCCGAAAAGGCCTTCAAGAAGCAGGGCATGAAGATCCACACCGGCGCGACCGTCAAGTCTTTGAAAAAGGGTAAGGATTCGGTGACCGCGACGATCGAGGCGGGCGGCAAGTCAAGTGAGCTGACCGTCGACCGTGTGATTATGGCCGTCGGCATTGTGGGCAACGTGGAAGACATCGGCCTGGAGGGCACCAAGATCCAGGTCGACCGCACCCACGTGGTCGTGGACCCGTGGCTCGCCACCGGCGAGCCGGGAGTCTACGCCATCGGCGACCTTGTGGGCCCGCCGTGGCTTGCCCACAAGGCGGAACATGAAGGCGTGATCTGCGTGGAAAAGATCGCCGGCGTTAACGACGCGCATCCCCTGAACACCGGCGGCGTGCCCGGCTGCACCTATTGCCAGCCCCAGGTCGCCAGCGTCGGCCTCACCGAGGCCCAGGCCAAGGAGAAGGGGCACAGCGTCAATGTGGGCCGCTTCCCGTTCATCGGAAACGGCAAGGCGATCGCACTCGGGGAACCGGAAGGCCTGATCAAGACCGTGTTCGACGCGAAGACGGGCGAGCTGTTGGGCGCACACATGATCGGTGCCGAAGTGACTGAGCTGATCCAGGGATACGTGATCGCCCGGACGCTGGAAACGACCGAGCAGGAGCTGATGCACAGCATCTTCCCGCACCCGACGCTTTCGGAAATGATGCACGAGTCCGCCCTTGACGCCTATGGGCGGGCCATCCACTTTTAATCGGTCACCCCTTCCGCGAGGCAGCCAGCCGATGAGCACGTCGTCCGAACGGCCTTTTCGCCATCCTGAAAAGCGGAACCGGCCCGACAGCCCGATTCAGCGCAAACCCGCCTGGATCCGGGTCAAGGCGCCGGTCAGCCGGGCCTTTCAGGAAACCCGGGACGTCATCCGCGACAACCGGCTGGTGACCGTCTGCGAGGAGGCCGCCTGTCCCAATATCGGCGAGTGCTGGGCCAAGAAACACGCCACCATGATGATCATGGGGGATATCTGCACCCGCGCCTGCGCTTTCTGCAACGTGGCGACGGGCAAGCCGGCACCTCTGAACTCGTTGGAGCCGTTCAACGTGGCCGCGGCGGTGGAAAAGCTGGGCCTGGAACATGTGGTCATCACGTCAGTCGACAGGGACGACCTGGCGGACGGCGGTGCCGCCCATTTTGCGTCCGTGATCGAGGCGATCCGGACCCGGGCGCCGCAGACGACGATCGAGGTGCTGACGCCGGACTTCAAGGACAAGACCGGCGCGGTCGAGGTGGTCGTGCGGGCGCGGCCCGACGTCTTTAACCATAACCTGGAGACGGTGCCGCGACTCTATTCGTCGATTCGACCAGGCGCACGGTACTTTACCTCCCTGGAACTGCTAAGCCGGGTGAAGGCGCTGGACCCGGCGATGTTTACCAAGTCGGGGATCATGGTGGGTCTGGGCGAGACTCGCGAAGAGGTTTCCCAGGTGATGGACGATATGCGGGCGGCCGACGTGGGTTTCCTGACCATCGGACAGTATCTGCAGCCGACGCCGAAGCATGCGCCGATCGACCGCTTCGTGACGCTCGACGAGTTCGAGTCCTATGCCCGGTTGGCGCGCGGCAAGGGCTTCCTCATGGTCTCCAGCACGCCGCTGACCCGGTCGTCCTACCATGCCGGGGACGACTTCGCCCGGATGCGGGCGGCGCGCGAAGAACGGCTGCTGGGGCAGGGCGGCGGCGTCGACCGCTAGTCCGCCCGTCTCTGCCCTCAGCGTCCGATTTCCGCCGATGCCCACGCATGCAGAAGAGCGCTGGCTGCCTTATCCGCCGGAGAAGCTGTACGACCTTGTCGCCGACGTTGAGCGCTATCCGGAGTTCTTGCCCTGGTGTGTCGCGACCAGACTACGGAGTAGCTCTGAAGACGAGCTTCTCGCCGATATGGTTATTGGGTTCAAGGGGATACGGGAGAAGTTTACGACTTGGGTCTCATTGGACCGGCCAAACCTTCGCATCCATGTCAGTTATGAAGAGGGGCCGTTCAAGTGTCTGAATAATCACTGGTATTTCAAGCCAGCTGATCGCGACAGCTGCGTCATCGACTTCTTCGTGGATTTCGAGTTCCGCTCGCGGATTCTGCAGAAGATGATGGCGCTGTTGTTCAACGAGGCGGTGCGGCGCATGGTGGGGGCGTTCGAGGCGCGTGCCAATGCGCAGTTCGGATCACCCGATCCCTCGGTTCAGCACCAGCCCTGACCGCAACATGTTGTGGCCCCCCCCAGCCAACTGCAAATGTAGACAGGTTTGTTCTTTCCGCGAAACGGTATCGCGGCGTTCCCAGGTCTTGAGGGTCGGATGGATAACGCCCCTATATCTGCCGGGCCCCGCCGTGACATCGAATCCAGGACCGATCATATTAGGCGTGATCCGTAATTGGGGGAGGCGCTCCGGGGCGAGCTCGGCTGTCGGGCGCTCCTCCGAAGTGGCCGGGAGACCGATCTGTCTTGATCACCGCGGCGCAGATCAGAGCGGGACGTGCGCTTATCAACGCCAAGCAATCCGAACTTGCAAAGGCGGCTGGTATCTCTTTGGCAACGCTCAATAACATCGAACGGGGCGTCGGCGACCCCCGATACAGCACACTGGAGGCCATCGAACGGGCGCTGGGCGAGGCGGGGGTGCGGCTGGAAAACGACCGGGCCACCGAAAGCGTGATCCTGCGCCGTTTGACGCGGCCGGATGCGTTCGACACCTTCTTTGCCTCAGAGCGCGTGTTGGAGGTCTTGCGGCCCGGCTCGCTGACCAAGGTGGCGAAGGTTCTGTTCTTCGCGCGCTGGAACCGTGACGGGGTGGGGGGCGAAGACGCGGACCGGGTTAGGGTCTGCCTGCTGATCGAAGGCGAGGCCCGGGCGGTCCTGTTCGATCAAGTCGGGTTTTCGGTCGCCGCCACCAGCCGGGTCGCCGAGGTGGCGGGCATGATGGTCGCGGCCTTTGCGTTTCACCGGGACAAGTTGTTCTACCTGGACCAGGTGCTGGAGGACACCACGGTTGCGGCACTGGAGGAGGCGGTGCCGCGGCTGCGGTCGCTGCCCTGGCAGAAGCTGGACCACCCGGCCGCCTTTTTCGACGTGTTCGACGACTGGGAAGGCCGGCTGATGGCCTTCGCCGAGCGGCCGTGCCTCTCCGATGGCGGAGCTGGTCAGGCTGGCCGAGCTGCCTGGGAAAGACTGAAGGCGAGATCCAGGGCGCGTGCCACGGTTGCCATCCGGACGGCGTGCCGGTCGCCGTCGAAGACATGGTGTTCCACGGCGATAGGAGCGCCGCGCCGCCCTGCAGCCAGATAGACCAGACCCACGGGCTTGGCGTCGGTTCCGCCGCCGGGCCCGGCAATGCCCGTCACCGCCAGGGCGATGTCCACCGGGCTGTTTGCCAGCACGCCTTCGGCCATGGCACGGGCGACAGGTTCGCTGACGGCCCCATGCGCCCGCAGCGTCGCCTCCGGAACCCCCAGCATCGCCTGCTTCGCCCGATTGCTGTAGGTGACGAAACCGCAGTCCACCACGTCCGACGAGCCGGGGATATCGGTAAACAGACCGGCGATCAGGCCGCCGGTGCAGGATTCCGCCGTGGCGAGAGTGAGGTCGCGCCCACGACATCGCTCAAGTATTTCCTCAGCTTTGATTGTTAATGCACTGTCATACATTTTTTTTCGGCATTCTTGACGTTACATGGCAACGCTGACGATGGCTTGGGCGGCGATGCCTTCGCCCCGACCGGCAAAGCCCAGCCGTTCGGTGGTGGTCGCCTTGACGCCGACCCGCTCCGGCTCGATGTCTAGAAGGGCGGCAATGGCGGCGCGCATGGCCGCGCGGTGCGGTGCGATCGCGGGACGTTCGCAGATCAGCGTGACATCCGCGTTGATGATCCTGCCGCCGCGGGCGGCGACCAGGTCTCGGGCATGGCTGAGGAAGGCCGAGGATTGCGCATCTTTCCATTGCGGGTCGGACGGCGGGAAATGTGCGCCGATGTCCGCTTCGCCGATGGCGCCCAAGACGGCGTCCGTCAGGGCGTGTAGCCCCACATCGGCATCGGAATGCCCGGCCAGCGCCCGATCATGGGGGATCCTGACGCCGCAGAGCGTCACGGCGTCGCCACCGGTGAACCTGTGGACGTCGTATCCCGAGCCGACGCGGGTATCCGGGGCCGCCTGCAGCAGCCTGGTCGCCCTGGCGAAATCCGCTTCAGTGGTCACCTTCAGATTCTCCTCCGATCCGGCCACCAGCCTGACCGGCAGGCCGGCCGCCTCCATCACCGCCGCATCGTCGGTGAACGGCCGGTCCGAAAAGTGGCGATGGGCGTTCAAAAGCGGGCCGAAATGAAAACCCTGGGGCGTCTGCGCCCGCCAGATCCCCGCCCGGTCGACGGTGCCGGCAATCGTCCCGTCGATGCCGGCCCGCTTCAGGGTATCGGTGGCCGGCACGGCCGCAATGGCCCCAGGATGGCCCTCCAGGGCCTCGACGACGCGCTGGATGGTTTCCGCGTCCACCAGGGGCCGCGCCGCGTCATGCACCATCACAAGAGCCGGCGGGGCCTCTTCCAGGGCTTCCAGGCCGCGCCGCACCGAGTCCTGCCGCTCGGCGCCGCCGGCAACGGGTGGCTCCAGTCCCAGATCGCCCAGCGCCGCTTCGTAATGTGCCCGGTCGTCCGGCCGGATGACCAGCCGGACCCGGTCCACGGCGGGGTGGGCCAGAAACCGCAGGACGGTGTGTCGCACCATCGGCGCCCCGCCCAGCGGCCGATACTGCTTGGGCAGGTCGCCGCCGGCCCGGACGCCGCGTCCCGCGGCCATGATCAGTGCGGCGACCTCTCCCATACGATAGCAGTCCTCCTGCCGGTGCGCGGCCGGGCCCCGGGCTGTTCGGGGCCTGCGCATTGGTTAACCGGCATGCTATATAGCGTGGCGAAATGGCAAAGTCGCTGCTCTTCCCGGTTCTCGTCCTGATCAGCCTCGCGCCGGCGACCCTGTTGGCCGTGCGCGGCAGGCTGCAGGGCGCGGCGTTCATCGCCAGCCTGGTCCTGGCGGTGCTGGGGCCCGTGGCCTGGGCGGCCTACCAGACGGGCCCGGGATGGCAAACCGGCTTCTCCGCGGCCTTGTGGGTCACCATTGCCGTAACGATGGGTCTGTATGCCGTTCTGGCGCTGTTCAACCAGCCGCTGTGCCGGCTTGCGCCGCTGTTGCTGCCGTATCTCATGGTCCTGGGCGCGGTCGCATTGTTTTGGGGCCAGGCGCCGTCGCAGCCGCTTTCAGGTGGCGCGCCGAGCCCCTGGCTTGCCGTGCATATCGGCGTCTCGGTCCTGACCTATGCCCTGCTGACCCTGTCGGCAACCGCCGCGGTCGCCGTCTTCCTGCGGGAACGGGCGCTGAAACGGAAGGTGGCGGGCGGATTCAGCCGCCACCTGCCGTCGGTGGCCGATGGCGAGCATCTGGAACTGCGCCTGCTGGCCGCCGCCGAGCTCGTGCTGCTGTTGGGCGTGGTCACCGGCATGGCCAACGAATACCTCTCCAGCGGGACCGTGCTGCGCCTCGACCACAAGACGCTGTTGGTGGTTGCAGCCTTCGTAGTGATCGGCGTGCTGCTGATCGCCCATCAGGCCACCGGGGTCCGCGGCCGTCGTGCCGCCCGGGTGGTGCTGGTGGGGTATATGCTGGTGACCCTGGCATATCCGGGCGTGAAGTTCGTGACCGACGTCCTGATGTCCTGACGAGCCCGGCCCGGTCCGGAAAAGGGCGATTCGGGTGGACAAACGTGGGGACGAGGGGTAGGAGTCGGCTGCACAAGAACTAAGCAGATCAGGGGACTGCTCAATTGGTAGGTATATCTGTCGGGCCCGTTCATCTCCCGATGCCGGTGGTGCTTGCGCCCATGTCCGGTGTCACCGACCTGCCGTTCCGCAGGATCGCCCGGCAAATGGGGGCGGGGCTGGTGGTGTCGGAGATGATCGCCAGCGGCGAGGCCATTCGGCGGACGCGCGAAACGCTGAAGAAGAAGACGGCCCGGGCGGACAAGGACGGGCCGATGGCGGTCCAACTCGCCGGACACGAGCCGGCGGTGATGGCCGAGGCCGCCAGGCTGTGCGCGGGCCTCGGTGCCGACATCATCGACATCAACTTTGGCTGTCCGGCCAAGAAGGTGACGCGCAAGCAGTGCGGTGCGGCGATCATGCGCGATCCTGCACTGGCCGCGCGGATCATGCAGGCGGTTGTGGCGGCGGTGGACCTGCCGGTCACCATGAAAATGCGCACCGGCTGGGACGATGGCGAGCGCAACGCCCCGGAACTGGCGAGAATCGCTGAAGAATGCGGCATCCAGATGCTGACCGTACATGGCCGGACCCGCAGCCAGTTCTATACCGGAACCGCGGACTGGCAGTTCATCCGCCGGGTCAAAGAGGCGGTATCGATCCCGGTCCTGGCAAATGGTGACATCGTTTCGATCTCCGATATTGCGCCCTGCCTGGCGGTATCGGGCGCAGACGGCATCATGATCGGCCGCGGCGCCTGCGGCCGTCCCTGGTTTCTTGGCCAGGCCGCAGATTGCCTGAGCGGGGCAGGTGCGCCGCGCGCAGAACCGGCCCTCAGCGAGAAGCTGGCCATCGTCTGCGCCCATTTCGCCGCGCTGGTGGAGCACCACGGCCCGGTGCGGGGCGTCCGGCTCGCCCGCAAACATCTGGCCTGGTACGCCAACGGCCTGCCGAACGCCGCGGCATTCAGAGCGACGATCAACCGGCTGGAGGACCCGGAGCAGGTCCGGGCCGCGATTGTCGGTCTGTTCGAGCCGGCGATCGAAAAGGAGGCCGCATGAGAGCGGCGGAACTGACTTTGAAACCGCAGCCAGGCACGGTAGCACTGGGCATGCCCGATGCCGGCGCTTTGCTGAACGCCCTGCCGCACCCGGTCATCGTGGTCGACGGTCACGACGATATCGTCTTCCTGAATGCGGCCGGGGAGCAGTTCCTTGCCGGCAGTCTGGCCAGCCTGGCCGGGACCAGTCTTCAGGACCTCATTCCCCACGACAACCCGCTGCTGTCGCTCTTGGGCAAGGTCCGCAAGACCGGCAACAGCATGACAGAATACGGCATCCGCCTGAAAACGCCGCGCATCGGCAGCCACTGGGTCAGCGTGGATGCCGCGCCGATGGGCGGACCGGCCGGCACGGTTGTTGTGATGCTGCAGGCTCAGACCATCGCCGGGCGGATCGACCGGTCGATCACGCATCGGGGGGCTGCCCGCTCGGTCACCGCACTGGCAGCCATGCTGGGGCACGAGGTGAAAAACCCGCTGTCCGGAATCCGCGGCGCCGCCCAACTGCTCGACGGCCTGGTGGCGCCGGAAGACCGGGAGCTGACGCGGCTGATCGTGGAAGAGGCCGACCGCATCGTCGCATTGTTGGAGCGGATGGACGTTTTCTCAGACCGGCCGCGGCTGGCGCGCCAGGCGGTGAACATCCACGAGGTCCTCGACCACGTGATCCTGCTTCAGAAAAGCGCGGGCACCAAGCCGGTTCGGTTCGAAGTCCGCTACGACCCGTCGCTCCCGCCCGTTTACGGGAACCGGGACCAGCTCGTTCAAATCTTCCTGAATCTAATTAAGAACGCCGTTGAAGCCATTGATTCAGATGACGGAGAAATCATCGTTCGCACGGCATATCAACATGGCGTTCGGCTTGCGGTGCCGGGGTCGGAGAGCCAGATGCACCTGCCGCTGCTGGTCGAGATTCAGGACAACGGCCCGGGCATCCCCGACGACATGCGGCGGCACATGTTCGACCCCTTCATCTCGACCAATCCCGGTGGGACCGGTCTGGGACTTGCGCTGGTCGCCAAGTTCGTCGACGACCACGGCGGGGTGATCGATGTGGAATCCCAACCCAGGCGCACCGTGTTTTCGGTGATGCTGCCGGTCATCTTGAAGACAGAGACCGAGGAGACGCGCGTTGGCCGCTGAAACCATCCTGGTCGCCGACGACGACCGGGCGATCCGTACCGTCCTCGGGCAGGCGCTGGGGCGGCTCGGCTACGATGTCCGGACGACGGGCAATGCCGCGACCCTGTGGCGCTGGGTGGAGGACGGCGGCGGCGATCTGGTGATCACGGACGTCGTGATGCCCGACGAGAACGGCCTGGATCTGGTGCCGCGGATCCGCAAGCTGCGGCCCGACCTCCGGGTGATCGTGATGAGCGCCCAGAACACCCTGCTGACAGCGGTGAAAGCCACCGAACGCGGTGCCTTCGAATACCTGCCCAAGCCGTTCGACCTCAAGGAACTGATCCACGTGGTCAAGCGGGCGCTGACTGAACCCCGGCGCCGGGCCGCTCCGGAGGCCGGGGGTGCGGACAAGGACGAGGAAAAGCTGCAGCTGATCGGCCGCTCGCCCGCGATGCAGGAACTCTACCGGGTGATCGCAAGGCTGACCGGCACTGACCTGACTGTTCTGATCACCGGCGAGTCGGGGACCGGCAAAGAGCTGGTCGCCCGGGCCCTGCACGACTTCAGCAAGCGCCGCGCGGGACCGTTCGTGGCGATCAACATGGCGGCCATCCCGCGTGAATTGATCGAAAGCGAGCTGTTCGGCCATGAGAAGGGGGCCTTTACCGGCGCCACCAATCGTTATGCCGGGCGGTTCGAGCAGGCCCAGGGCGGGACCCTGTTCCTGGACGAGATCGGCGACATGCCGCTGGAGGCGCAAACCCGCCTGCTGCGGGTTTTGCAGGAGGGCGAGTATTCGACCGTGGGCGGTCGCCGGGCGATCCGGACGGACGTACGAATCATCGCCGCCACGCATCGCGAACTGCGCAACCTGGTCGGCCAGGGCCTGTTCCGCGAAGACCTCTACTACCGCTTGAACGTGGTGCCGATCCGCCTGCCGCCGCTGCGGGAAAGGCGCGAGGACATCGCCGATCTGGTCCGCCATTTCATGGTCCAGGTCGGCACCGAAGGTCTGCCCGCCAAGACATTGGAAAAGGGCGCGATGGAGCGGCTTGAGGCCTATCGTTGGCCTGGCAACGTGCGTGAACTCGAGAACCTGGTGCGGCGTCTGGCGGCGCTTTATTCCCAGGACGTCATCGGAACCGACATCATCGAGGCGGAACTTGCCGAGACGCCGCCGGGTGCCTCGGCGGGCGGCGCGCCGCTCGGCGAAGACGAGAGCCTGGGGGAAGCGATCGAACGGCACCTGCGGCGCTATTTCGATGCTCACAAAGATGCGTTGCCGGCATCGGGGCTGTACGACCAGGTGCTGCGCGAGATGGAGCGGCCGCTGGTGGCCTTGTCGCTGGCGGCGACACGCGGTAATCAGATCCGGGCCGCGCAGCTGTTGGGGTTGAACCGAAACACCCTGCGCAAAAAGATCCGCGAACTGGATATCCAGGTGGTGCGCGGCGTAAGATAGGGCCCATCACCACGGAAGCGGCATGACGGCTACGATACCAAGCGATCAGGCATCGCCGGAAACCGGAACGCACGTCGGCAGGAAATGGATTCGGAAGTGGCGCCTTCCGGAGCGGACGCGGGCGCGCCTGGCACGGACCTTCGCACTAGTGCTGGCATTGGCAGCGGTTGCGTCTGCCTTGGCGACCTATGGCGTACTCACGGGCTCGCCGTATTTCGGCACCAGCCCGAGAGTGCTGATGCTGCTGCTCAATCTGGATCTGGTGCTGTTCCTGTTGCTGGGCATCTTCGTCGCCCGCCGGGTGGTGGCCGTCTGGTCGGCCCGGCGCAAGGGCCTGGCGGGGTCGGGCCTGCATGTCAGGCTGGTGGTGCTGTTCGGGTTGTTGTCGGCCACACCGGCGATCATCGTGGCGCTGTTTTCGGTGCTTTTCTTCGATCTGGGAATCGAGTCCTGGTTCAGCAGCCGCGTCAAGACCGCGCTGGATTCCAGCACCGCCGTGGCCAGTGCCTATCTTGCAGAGCACCAGAAGAACATCCGTGGCGACGCCCTGGCGATCGCGCGCGAATTGTCGGGCAACGCGTCGCGGGCGGGGACAAACCCCAAGATGCTGGAGGATATCCTGCGGTTCCAGGCGCAGGAACGCGGCATCAACGAGGCGCTGATCATCCGCCGCAACGGCGACATCCTGGCGAAGGCGGGCCTGACCTTCACGCTTCAGTTCGAGCCGCTTGAACAGCGCAAGCTTGACGCGGCATCCCGGGGCGAGGTGGTGCTGATGATCAGCGAGACCGATCGGAAGGTCCGCGCGCTGATCAAGCTGAACAACTTCGTCGAAACCTTCCTTTATGTGGGCCGCCTGGTCGATCCGCGGGTCCTGAACCACATCACGCAGGCCGACTCTGCTGTGAAGACCTTCCTGCAGATCGAAACGGTTCGGGACGACCTGCAGATTTCTTTCGCGCTGATTTTCGCGCTTCTCGCCTTGCTGTTGCTGCTGGCAGCGGTATGGGTCGGCCTGAACGTGGCGACCCAGATGTCGCGGCCGATCAGCACCCTGATCACGGCGACCGAGCAGGTCCGGGGCGGTGATCTGTCCGCGCGCGTCCCCGACGAGGCGCCGGACGAATTCGGGTTGCTGAGCCGCGCCTTCAACAGGATGACCAGCCAGCTCGACGGGCAGCGGCGGGAACTGCTCGAGGCCAGTTCCCAGATCGACGAACGGCGGCGGTTCACCGAGGCAGTGCTGACCGGGGTCTCCGCCGGCGTGATCGGGCTTGATGCCGAAGGACAGATCAACCTGCCGAACCGGTCGGCGACACGGCTGTTGGGCGTGGATCTGGAGGAACTGCTTGGCCATGCCCTGGCCGATGTCGTTCCGGAGATGCAACCGCTGCTGATCCAGGCCCGGGTTGCCCGATCGGAAAAACCCATCGAAAGCCAGATCCAGTTGCGCAGGGGGTCAGATCAGGTGACGCTGTTGGTCCGGGTGGCGACCGAAATGACCGACGGCAAGGTCGGAGGCTTCGTTGTCACCTTCGATGACATCACCCAGCTCTTGACCGCCCAGCGGAAGGCCGCATGGGCCGACGTTGCGCGCCGCATCGCGCACGAGATCAAGAACCCGCTGACCCCGATCCAGCTTTCAGCCGAGCGTCTGAAACGCAAGTATCTCAAGGAGGTACAGAGCGATCCTTCGGTGTTTGAGACCTGCACGGACACGATCATCCGCCAGGTCGGCGACATCGGCCGCATGGTCGACGAATTCTCCAGTTTCGCCCGGATGCCCGAACCCGTGATCCGTCCTGAGAACCTGACCGATCTCTGCCGTCAGGCGGTTTTTCTTCAGCGTAACGGCAACCCCACGATCGACTACGGACTGGACCTGCCAGAGGAGCAGGTCCGCGTCGCCTGCGACGGGCGCCAGATCAGCCAGGCCGTGACCAACCTGCTGCAGAACGCGGCCGATGCGATCGAAGGGCGCACCGGATCGGATCTGCCGAAGGGCCGGATTTCGCTGGCAATGCAATGCGAAAAGGGTGATGCGGTGATCGCGGTCGAGGACAACGGAAAAGGCCTTCCGAAGGAGGACCGTGAACGCCTGACCGAACCCTATGTCACGACAAGGCAGAAAGGCACTGGCCTTGGCCTTGCGATCGTGAGAAAGATCATGGAAGACCACGGTGGCAGTCTGTTGTTGGAAGATGCTCCCGAGGGCGGGGCCAAGGTGACGCTGCGCTTTCCGGCGGTGACGGCGGAAGAAGAGGGCGCGGCAGACGAAGACGCGGCACAGGGCGCAGCTGACAATGTCGCATGAGATCCTGATCGTCGATGATGAGGACGATATCCGCTTCCAGATCGCCGGGATCCTGGAAGACGAGGGGTATGAGACCCGTGAAGCGGCCAATAGCTCCGACGCCCTGTCGGCGGTTGCCGACCGCCAGCCGGCCCTGGTGATCCTGGACGTCTGGCTTGCCGAAAGCGAGCTTGACGGTCTGCAGCTGCTGGAGACGTTCCGGCGCAACCAGGCGGACATGGCGATCATCATGATCAGCGGCCACGCCACCTTCGATATGGCGGTCAGCGCCACTAAGATGGGCGCCTACGATTTCCTGGCAAAGCCATTCAAGACGGATGCCCTGCTGCACACCGTTCAGCGTGCAATCGATACCAGCCGGCTGCTGCGCGAAAACCGCGAGCTGCGCGAACAGACCGGCGGCGGCGAGCAGGAATTGGTCGGCGATTCGGCCGGCCTCCAGGACGTGCGCCGCGCCATCGAACGGGTGGCGGCGACAGACAGCCGGGTCCTGATTACCGGTCCGGCGGGCGTCGGCAAAGGCGTTGTGGCGCGCATCATCCATGACCGCTCGAACCGCGGCATAGGGCCCTTCATGCGCCTGAGCTGTGCCGGGATGGAATCGGTCGAGCTGGAGGCGGAGCTGTTTGGTGCCGAACCGGAGGGTGATAAACCCCGGCTCGTCGGGGCCCTGGAAGAGGCGCATGGCGGCACCTTGTTGCTGGACGAGGTCGCCGAAATGCCGCACGAGACCCAAGGCAAGTTGGCCCGTGTTCTGCACAACACGCGTTTTCAGCGGCTCGGTGGCAGCAACTGGGTGGAAGTGGATGTCCGGGTGATTGCATCCACCAACCGCGACCTGACCGCGGCGATGGCCGCGGGCATGTTCCGCGAGGACCTGTTCTACCGCCTCAACGTGGTGCCGATCCGTATCGAGCCTTTGAGCGACCGGCGCGAGGACATTCCGCCGCTGGCCCGGTACCTCTTGGCCCGTTCGGCCGCGGCCAAGGGATGGACACCGCGCCCGTTGAGCGAAGGCGCGGTGGCCGCCCTGCAGGCCCACGAATGGCCCGGTAACGGCTGGGAATTGGCCAATGTGGTCGAGCGGGTGCTGCTGGCGAGTCGCGACAACCCTGCCGAATCGATCGGCGCTGAGATGGTCATCGAAGCCCTGGGGCAGGGAAGCAACGAGAGTGCCCGCTGGGACCAGGCGCATGAGGTTATGAACCTGCCGCTGCGCGAGGCGCGGGAAGCGTTTGAGCGGGAGTATTTGTTCTTTCACCTGACCCGCTTCGGCGGCAATATCAGCCGCACGGCGGAGTTCGTGGGAATGGACCGGGCGGCCCTGCACCGCAAACTCAAGATGCTGGGCGTGCAAGGCCAGATCCGGCCGCAGAAAGCCAGCGCCTAGACCTTCAGCCAACGGATAGTGTCATGAAAGTGGTCATCTGCGGGGCCGGTCAGGTCGGATTCAACATTGCCCAATACCTGGCCAGCGAAGCCAACGATGTCAGCGTGGTGGACCAGTCGCCCGACCTGATTGGCAAGATCAACGACTCGCTGGACGTCCAGGCCTTCGTGGGACATGCCTCGCACCCGAATGTCCTGGAGAAGGCCGGTGCGGGCGAGGCGGACATGCTGATCGCGGTGACCTTCGCCGACGAAGTGAACATGGTCGCGTGCCAGATCGCCCATTCCCTTTTCAACACCCCGACGAAGATCGCCCGGATTCGCGAGCAGAGCTATCTGGATCCCATGTGGGCCGACCTGTTCGCCCGCGACCATCTGCCGATCGACCATATCATTTCGCCGGAGATCGAAGTTGCGCGCGCGATCGGACGCCGGCTAAGCGTGCCGGGCGTGTTCGACGTGATTCCCCTTGCGGGCGACCATGTTCGGGTGATTGGCGTTCGCTGCGGCGCCGACTGTCCGGTCGTCAACACGCCACTGAAGCATCTGACGTCGCTGTTCCCCGATCTCAACATCGTCATCATCAGCATCATCCGCGGCGACCAACCGATGATTCCCAGTTCCAACGACCAGATGCTGCCGGGTGACGAGGTGTATTTCGTTGCCGAAACTGCCCATGTGGACAGGGCCATGGCGGCGTTCGGTCACGAAGAGGAAGAGGCGCGGCGCATCGTCGTGATCGGCGGCGGCAATATCGGGTTGAACGTGGCCAAGCAGATCGCCGAAAGCCCCGAGCGGACAAGCGCCCGGGTGATAGAGTTGTCCCGCGAACGCGCGCGCCTGGTTGCCGAGTTGCTTCCAACCACCAACGTCATTCTGGGCGACGCACTGGACACCGAAATCCTGGAAGAGGCCAGCATCGGCAGCGCGGAGGCGGTGGTTGCGGTTACCGACCACGACGAAACCAACATCCTGTCCTCGCTGTTGGCCAAGCGTTACGGCGTGGAACGTGCCGTCACCCTGATCAACAAGACGAGCTACTCGCCGCTGATGACCACGCTGGGCATCGACGTGGTCGTGAGCCCGCGCGCGATCACTGCGTCGACGATCCTGCAGCACGTGCGACGCGGGCGCATCCGGTCCGTCCATTCCCTGCGCGACGGATTTGCGGAGGTGATCGAGGCGGAGGCGCTGGAAACCACGTCCCTGGTGGGGCGGCCCCTGAAGGAGGCCGATCTCCCGTCAGGCGTTATTGTCGGTGCTATTGCCCGCGGGGAGGAGGTTATTCTTCCGCGACCCGAAACGATGATCCAGAAGGCCGATCTCGTGATCCTGCTTGCCGCGGCGCAGGCAGTCCGGCAGGTCGAGAAGATCTTCGCAGTCGGGCTTGAGTACTTCTGACGCAAATACGCCGTGGCCGGACCGCCGGCCGCACGGGAAAGGACAGCCGATGTTGCAGACAAAGAGGGACCCCGATGCCGCGTGATGCCTATGTTAACGGCCGCTTCGTGCCGCACGGCACGGCCGCGGTTCATATCGAAGACCGGGGCTACCAGTTCGCCGACGGCGTCTACGAGGTGGTGCCGGTGGTCGATGGTCGTCCGGTGGACGAAGAAGGGCACCTTGACCGGCTGGAACGGTCGCTGCGGGAGCTGTCGATCCGGATGCCGGTCAATCGCAGCGTTCTTGAGCTTAAGGCGCGGGAACTGGTGCGCCGCAACGGCCTCAAGAACGGGCTGCTTTACATGCAGGTGACCCGCGGTGTGGCGCCCCGCAACCACGCCTTTCCGGGCGGTTCGGTCGATCCCAGCCTGGTGATGACCACAAAACGCATGGATTTCGCGGCGATGGACAAGTTCCGCGATGGCGTCGGTGCGATCACGGCGCCCGATATTCGCTGGGGGCGTTGCGATATCAAGACCGTCGGCCTGTTGGCGAACTGCCTGGCGAAGCAGCAGGCGGCCGAGGCGGGCGCCTACGAGGCCTGGCTGGTCGACGAAGACGGCAGGGTGACCGAAGGGTCGTCGTCGAATGCATGGATCGTCACCAAGGACGGCAGCTTGGTGACCCGTCAGGCGGACCATGGGATCCTGCGCGGTATTACCCGCCAGACAATCCTGAAACTGGCGGCGGAGGAGGGACTGGGTTTCGAAGAAAGGCCGTTCACGGTGTCAGAGGCCTACGAGGCGAAGGAAGCCTTCGTCACCAGCGCAACCTCGTTCTTGACGCCGGTCGTCCGCCTTGATGACCGGGTCATCGGCAACGGCAAGCCCGGCCTCTTGACCGAGCGGCTGCTGGACGTCTACCGGCACTATGCGGCTGCGGGGCCCGGCTCAGCGAAGACGGAAGGGCGAAGTGCGGCCGCCTGAAGCCATCATCTTCGACTGGGACAATACCCTGGTCGATACCTGGCCGGTGATCCATGCGGCGCTGGCCGAAACCTTCGCTCATTTCGGCCGCGAGCCTTGGAGTCTGGACTTCGTTCGGCGGAACGTGCGGCGGTCCTTGCGCGACGCGTTTCCGACCCTGTTCGGCGATGACTTTGCCGATGCGACAGCGATCTTCTATGCGGCCTTCGAGAGGTAGCATTTGCAGGCGCTCGTTGCGATGGAAGGGGCAGGTGAGATGCTGCACAGCCTTTCTGGCACCGGTATTCCGCTGTCGCTGGTCAGCAACAAGACCGGGCGCTATCTGCGTCAGGAGACGCTGCACTTGGGCTGGGACGGTTATTTCCACCGGGTGGTGGGTGCCGGCGACGCGGCCCGGGACAAGCCCGCGCCCGATCCGGTTCATCTGGCATTGGCCGGGTTGGGCATCGAGGCCAGCGAATCGGTATGGTTCGTTGGCGACGCCGGCATCGATATGCAGATCGCCCACGAGACGGGTTGTCTCCCGGTTCTGATGAGCCGAGACCACGATCGGGAGGAGGAGTTCTCTGAGTTTCGGCCGGTTTTGCGGGTTACCTCATGCGGCGACCTCGCCCAGCGGGTACTGGACATGATTCCCGCAAACGCGTAAGGACACCAGAAGTGAGTGTTTCCGACATCCAACACCCGCAGCGGTTTCCCATACGCAAATTTGGACTATTATCAGTACGCATGACCGTCAAAAGAGCGGGCAGCCCAACAACAAGACACACGGACCTAGGATATGTCCTCAGAAAAGAGTCAGAACCTTCAAGACGTCTTCCTCAACCACATCCGCAAGAACAAGGTTCCGGTAACGATCTTCCTGGTAAACGGGGTCAAGCTTCAGGGGATCATTACCTGGTTCGACAACTTCTGTGTCTTGCTGAAGCGGGATAACCACTCCCAGCTCGTCTACAAGCATGTCATTTCCACGGTAATGCCCGTCACGCCGGTCAGGCTCGGCGAGGCGGAGACCAAGGAAGTCACCGAGGACGCCTAAGACGCCGGCACCGTCGGAGTTTGAGGACGGCCGCGCGGGCACCACCGGCCGTGCGATCGTCGTGCAGCCGGTCAGCCGCGGGCGGCCGGGCGGTGCGCGCGACCCCGACCGACAGCTGGAAGAGGCCGTGGGCCTGGCTGCGGCGATCAACCTGGCCGTTGCCCGGGCAGAGAAGGTCCGGCTGGACACCGCCCGTCCCGGAACGTTTCTGGGGCCGGGAACCGTCGAATGGCTGCATGCGCTGGTGGCGGAGCTTGAGATCACGCTGGTGGTGATCAATGCCGCGCTCAGCCCGATCCAACAACGCAATCTGGAACGGGCGCTGCAGACGAAGGTGATCGACCGGACCGGGCTGATCCTGGAGATCTTCGGTGCGCGTGCCCGCACCCACGAGGGGCGGCTGCAGGTGGAGCTTGCCGCGCTGACCTACCAGCGCTCGCGTCTGGTGCGTAGCTGGACGCACCTGGAACGCCAGCGCGGCGGTTTCGGCTTCATGGGCGGCCCCGGCGAAAGCCAGCTGGAAATCGACCGCCGCCTGACCGACGAGCGCATTGGCAAGCTGCGGCGCGAACTGGAGGGCGTCAAGCGGACGCGGGGGCTGCACCGGCGCGCCCGGAAACGGGTTCCCTATCCGGTGGTTGCCTTGGTCGGCTATACCAATGCCGGAAAATCCACCCTGTTTAACCGGTTGGCAGGGGCCAAGGTGATGGCCCGGGATCTCCTGTTTGCGACCCTTGACCCCACCATGCGGCGGATCAAGCTGCAGGCCGGTCGCCAGATCATCCTGTCCGATACCGTCGGGTTCATCTCAGAGCTGCCGACCAATCTGGTGGCGGCATTTCGGGCGACGCTGGAAGAGGTCAGCGAGGCAGACATCGTCGTCCATGTGAGAGATGCGGCCAACGATGACAGCGTTTCCCAGAAACAGGACGTGGACCAGGTGCTCGCCGACCTTGGCGTCGGGGAAGATCCTCCGCCGATCGAGGCGCTCAACAAGATCGACCTGCTGGATCCGGGCGCGCGCCAGGCGCTGGCCGAACGCGCGGCACGCAATCATGACGTGGTGCTGATTTCGGCCGTGACCGGCGAGGGGGGCGAGGAACTGCTGCGGGCAGTGGAGCGCCGCCTGAGCGCGGCCAGGGTGGTCCGGGATTTCGACGTCGATCTGGTCGACGGGGCTGCGATCGCCTGGCTCTACGCCCATGGCGATGTGATCCGGCGGACGGACGACGATACCAGGGCGCACTTGACCGTCTCGCTCGATCTGGCCGATGCGGCCCGTTTTCTCGACCGCTTTGCCGGCGTGCGGGGACCGGGGGACCAGACCGCCTGACCCTGTTTCTTCTGGCCTGCCGGGGCCCGGATGACCGGCGAGGGCGGGCAGTTTTCAGCTCCCAAGACGCCTGTTTCGTGTTGACGTCCGCCGCCCTGGCACCTATATCGCTGGCACTCACTGAGACAGAGTGCTAACGCAAGGCCTGATTCAACGAGTTGGGCCACCATATCAAAGAGTTAAGAGACACGAACGGAGGGTACGGCATGGATTTTCGGCCGTTACATGACCGCGTGCTGGTCAAGCGCGTGGAAGCCGAAGAAAAGACGGCGGGCGGGATCATCCTTCCCGACACTGCAAAAGAGAAGCCGATGCAGGGCGAGGTCCTTGCGGTCGGTTCCGGACACAAGGCGGACGATGGCTCGGTCACGCCGCTCGATGTTCAGAAGGGAGACCGGATTCTTTTCGGCAAGTGGTCGGGCACCGAGGTCACCATCGATGGGACCGAGATGCTGATCATGAAGGAATCCGACGTCATGGGGATCATCGAATAACCATCCGGCTATCCCGGATTCTGGAATCAAGAAAGCAGGAGCAAAGCTTAAATGGCTGCGAAAGAAGTTAAATTCTCGGTCGACGCCCGTGAGAAGATGATCAAGGGCGTGGACACCCTGGCGGATGCCGTGAAGGTGACGCTTGGCCCCAAAGGCCGCAACGTCGTGCTGGAGAAGTCCTTTGGCGCGCCGCGCACCACCAAGGACGGCGTGACCGTCGCAAAGGAAATCGAACTGCCTGAGAAGTTCGAGAACATGGGCGCGCAGATGGTGCGCGAAGTTGCCTCCAAGACGAATGACCTGGCGGGCGACGGGACCACGACGGCGACTGTCCTGGCCCAGGCGATCGTGCGCGAGGGTGCCAAGGCGGTTGCGGCCGGCCTGAACCCCATGGACCTGAAGCGTGGCATCGACGTTGCCGTCGACGCGGTTGTCGGCGAGATCGAAAAGCGCTCGAAGAAGGTCCGGACCAGCGCGGAAGTGGCCCAGGTGGGCACGATCTCCGCAAACGGCGAATCGGAAATCGGTGACATGATCGCCCAGGCGATGGAACGCGTCGGCAACGAGGGCGTGATCACGGTCGAAGAGGCGAAGGGCCTGGAGACCGAACTGGACGTGGTTGAAGGTATGCAGTTCGACCGCGGCTACCTGTCGCCCTACTTCG
>Ga0209782_1000016_pt1 | contig 104051 bp, 109 predicted proteins | sample WorMetmaBAHAMAS1_FD_187390 | JGI IMG/M metagenome (GOLD analysis project Ga0209782, IMG submission 187390) | Marine gutless worms symbiont microbial communities from Max Planck institute for Marine Microbiology, Germany - Inanidrilus... | ecosystem: Host-associated > Annelida > Digestive...
GGTGGCGCGCGTTCGGCGCACGCGGATCAGGAAGGTCGGAAAACATCAGCAGCGCTCCTTGTGAATCGCCGCCAGTCGAATCCCTGCCTAATCACAACGCAACCAAAATCCCATATGCGATTCCCCTCTCCCCATGGGGGAGAGGGGCTTATTTGTACCCTTTTCCCCAGCGGAGAAGGTGGCCCGGAGGGTTGGATGAGGGGGTTCCGGTGCCTAGACGAAGGTCCCCATCAGGGTCACCTCCTCGCCCCCCAGGCCGCGTTTGAAATGGGCGACACCGGGGGCGTTTGCGTCGTCCAGGCCGCCCAGGTCGACCGCCTCGACGCCTTCTGTCTTCAGCGCACCAAGGGTCTCCCAGACCAGGCGTTTGTGGGCGTGCGCCGACCGGCCTTCCGGGCCGCTCCATCCCGCCTGGTAGGTGGCGCAACGCCCGTGCCGGATGAACAGGGTGCCGGCGACGGGGCTGCCGTCGATGAGGGCGCGGCGGATGCGCAGATCCGCCAGCGGCAGACGGGCCAGCAGGGCGGCCGACGGACCCTGGTAGCCGATCTCGGCTTTGTGGCGCTCATAGGCCTCCAACAGCCAGTCCCGCGCCTGCGCGTCGGTCGTGTCGTCCACGGTGAGGCCGCTGCGTTCGGCGGTGCCGAGTTGGTTGCGCCAGCTTTGGGATAGGGCGGCGCGCAGAGCCGCCGGCTTCCGGGTCAAATCAATCCAGGCGGTCGTGTAGCCCGATTTCACCCGGTTCAGGCGGGCGGCCTGGGATACCGCCTCGGCATCGGGCCCTTCCAGGACCTCCGGCATCAGTCGCAGGATGGTTCGTTTCCAGATCGGAAAGGCGCGTTTTATCTGCCCGATCGCATCCGCCGCCTGATCGGCCGGCGGATCCAATGCCAGGAACAGCGGCCCCCGCACCAGCTTTGCCGCGGCGGCCACGCCCCAGCGGTTGCGGACGAAGACCTGTACGAAGCCGACCACGCGCCGATCCCGATAGATCAGCCCCCGGCGCGGTCGATAGCCCTCGTCGGCGGCCACGGCGTTGCCATAGTCCCAGGTCTGGAACAGGTTCGAGCGGGGACATTTGTCGACCAGGGCCCGCCAGTCATCGCGCCCGAGCACCGGCCAGTCCAGGCGGACGGATGTCATCTTGCGAAGGCCGCCTCAGCGGTGCAACGATGCGACGCCATGAAGAAACGTGCAGCGGCCCACCCACGGATCACGCGTCGGGCGATCCTTTTGTTCCTGGGGCTGTGCGTCCTGCTCGATCTCGTACTGTTAGCACTGTTCCACTTCGGGTTCGACAGCTGCTACGGGCTCTTGTGCCTGTTGTCGTGATCATTCCGCCGCTTTGGCAATCCCGGTCTGGTCCAGGGCCTGGGCAAGATCGGCGATGATGTCGCCGGCATCTTCGATCCCAACCGACAGACGCACCACGTCGGGACCGGCCCCGGCCAGGATCTGATCCTCTTCCTCCAGCTGGCGGTGCGTGGTCGAAGCCGGATGAATGATCAGCGACCGCGTGTCGCCGATATTGGCCAGATGGCTGAAAAGCTCGACCGCCTCCACCAGCCGCACGCCGGCCTCGAATCCGCCTTTCAGGCCAAAGGTGAAGACCGCGCCGGCACCGGCCGGCAGATAACGCTCGGCCAGCGCGTGGTAAGGGCTGGACGGCAGACCCGCATAGGAAACCCATTCCACCGCGTCATGGCCCTCCAGGAACTGGGCCACCTTCAGCGCGTTGGCGCAGTGCTTCTCCATCCTGAGGCTCAGCGTTTCGATGCCGTTCAAGGTCAGCCAGGCATTCATCGGCGACTGGCAGGCGCCCAGGTCGCGCAGGCCGATGGCGTGGCCGTAGATGGTGAAGGCGAGATCGCCGAAGGTCTCCGCGAAGGTGAGGCCGTGATACTCCGGCGCCGGCTTACTCAGGCTCGGGTATTTGTCGTTGCCCAGGAAGTCAAAACGCCCGGAATCGATCACCGCACCGCCGACGGCGGTGCCGTTTCCGGTCAGGAACTTGGTCGTGGAGTGCACGACCATGTCCGCCCCCCAATCCAGGGGACGGCAGAGATAGGGTGTGGCCATCGTGTTGTCGACGATCAGCGGGATGCCCGCATCGTGGGCGATGCCGGCAACAGCCTCCACATCCACCACCACGCCGCCCGGATTGGCCAGGCTTTCGATGAAGATCTCCTTGGTGCGCTCGTCGATCGCCGACCGGAAGGCGTCGATGTCCTCGGGTTCGACGAAGCTGGTCGACCAGCCGAACTTCTTGTAGGTGTGCGCCATCTGGTTCAGCGAGCCGCCATAAAGCTTGCGTGAGGCCACAAGATTGTCCCCCGGCGACATCAGCGGGAACATGGCCAGAATCTGGGCGGCATGGCCCGACGCGGTCGCCGTGGCGCCGCGGCCATTCTCCAGCGCGGCCAGACGCTCCTCCAAGACCGAGACGGTCGGGTTTGTCAGGCGGGAATAGATGAAACCCGGAACCTGCAGATTGAACAGCGAGGCGGCGTAGTCCACATCGTCAAAGACGTAGGATGTGGTCTGGTAGATCGGGGTGGCCCGGGCCCCGGTCGCTGGGTCGGGCGTGGCCCCGGCATGCACAGCCAGGGTATCGAAGCCGGGGTCGTCGGTTTTCTTGTCCGTCATGGCGTTAGATCCTGCGTCGTTTGGCCGAGATAGCCCGGCTGTTGATGCCGTTCCAGCCCAACTCGCCGTTGAGCCGGGCGAATTCGATCTTCGGACAGCGGTCCATCACCACCTCAAGGCCCGCATCCATGGCCCGTCGGGCGGCCGCTTCGTTGACGACGCCCAGCTGCATCCACACCACCTTGGCACCAATCGCAATGGCGGAATCGGTGATCGGGCCGGCCGCCTCGCTGTTCCGGAAGATGTCGACCATGTCGACGGGCTCGGGGATGTCCTCCAGCGAGCGGTAGACCGTTTCGCCCAGCAGCGTCTGGCCGGCCATGCCCGGATTGACCGGGATCACCCGGTAGCCCTTTTGCTGCAGGTACTTCATCGCGAAGAAACTGGGCCGGTTCCAGTTCGCGCTGGCGCCGACCATCGCGATCGTCTTCACCCGCCTCAGAAGGTCGAGGATATGCCGGTCGCTGTATTCCGTCGAAACGGCTTGCGTCCCGGTCATTGGCCGGACCAGGCCGGTTTGCGTTTCTCGATGAAGGCGTCGATGCCTTCCTCGGCGTCCCGCGCCATCATGTTCTCCGTCATCACCTGGGCGGTGTAGGCATAGGCCTCCTCCAGGAGGGAGCGGTCGATCTGGCGGTAGAACGCCTCCTTGCCCGTCTTGATGACCAGCGGCGACTTGCCGACGATCTTGGCGGCCAGATCGCAGCATTCCGTCACCAGTGCATCGGCCGGCACGACCCGGTTGATCAGGCCGATGTCGACGGCCTTGGCGGCGGGAACCATCTCTCCCAACAGCAGCATTTCCATGGCCTGCTTGCGGCCGACCGCCCGGCTCAGCGCCACCATGGGCGTGGAGCAGAAGAGCCCGATGTTCACGCCGGGCGTCGCGAAGCGCGCATCCTCCGCTGCCACCGCCAGGTCGCAGGTCGCCACCAGCTGGCACCCCGCCGCCGTGGCGATGCCGTGAACCCGGGCGATCACCGGCTGCGGCAGGCGGATCAGGCCCAGCATCAATTGCGAGCACAGTTCGAAGGTCTTCTCGTAGAAGGGGCGGGAGGCGTTGGCGCGCAGCTCCTTCAGGTCGTGGCCGGCGCAAAAGCCCTTGCCGGCTCCGGCCAGCACCACGGCCTTGATGGTGCGGTCGGCGCCGACCTCGTCCAGCGCATCGATCAGCGCCTGCATCAGGTCCAGCGACAGGGCGTTATAGGCCCGCGGCCGGTTGAGCGTCAGCGTGGCCACGCCGTCGCCGTCCCGGCGCAGCACCAGGGCCTCATCCGCGGGCGTTATTGAGGCGGTGTCGAGGGTTGCCATGACCTGCTGTCACATCCTTTTCGTTGCTGCCCAAACCCGCTATCTAGGGCGGCCGTTTGCAAATGCCAAGCAGAGTAGCCCATCCGATGCACGACGCCCAAGCCCCCCGGATCACTCTGGACGCCTTTGAGGAGCTGTGCGCCCATTCCGCGCCTTTCGTGCATTATTTTGGCTTCAAGACCGAAGAGATCGGCGCGGGCACGGCCCGGGTGCGGCTGCCCTTTGACGAGAAGTTCGTGCGCCCGGGGGCACCGTCTCGGGGCCGGCGATGATGGCGCTGGCGGATTTCACTCTTTGGGCGGCCCTGTTGGGAGCGATCGGGGAGGTGCCGCTGGCGGTGACCACAAGCCTCAACATCAATTTCCTGCGCAAGCCTGCCAACACCGACATCATCTGCACCGCGCGTCTCCTGAAACTGGGTCGACGTCTGGCGGTGGGGGATCTGTTGCTGACGCCTGACGGGGAGGCACTGCCCTGCGCCCATGTGACCGCAACCTACTCGATCCCACCCCGTGACGACGGTTATTGAGGGGTAAAATGATACCTCACATGTAACTCATTGCGATTAAAACAAAAATCATATCCGAAATCCAACTAAGGTGTTGACAGGGTGCATGCGGGTCTCTAGAAACCGCTGACCGCGCGGCACAAGGCCTGCGCGGGTTTTCTTTTCTTCTGGAATTGGCGCGGCAGCCGATGCCGCGCGACAAAAAAAGGCGAGAAGGCAATGACGACCTACTCGATGAAGCCGGCCGAGGTCGAGAAGAAGTGGTTTCTGGTTGACGCCGAAGGCATGGTGCTCGGCCGGATGGCCGCGGAAATCGCCAAGGTGCTGCGCGGCAAGCACAAGCCCGGCTACACGCCGCATGTGGATTGCGGCGACAATGTCATCGTGATCAATGCCGACAAGGTTCGGCTGACGGGCAAGAAGCGGACGGACAAGGTGTACTACTGGCACACCGGGTATCCCGGCGGCATCAAGAGTCGCACGGCGGCCCAGGTGCTGGATGGCCAGCATCCGGAACGGGTGGTGCTGAAGGCCATCGAACGCATGATCCCGAAGGGACCGCTGGGACGGCAGCAGATGAGCAACCTGCGGGTCTATGCGGGTACCGAACACAAGCACGAAGCACAGCAGCCCGAGGTGCTGGACCTCGGCTCGCGCAACGCCAAGAACAAACGGAGCGCCTAGCACGATGTCTGACGAAGCACAGGTGGTGACCGATCTTGCCGATCTGGGGCAAGCGACCGGCACGGTCGTCGAGCCCGCCGCGCCGGCCGAACCCAAGCTGGACGCGTTCGGTCGGGCTTACGCCACGGGCAAGCGCAAGAACGCGGTGGCACGGGTCTGGATCAAGCCTGGGTCCGGCAAGATCACGGTCAACGGCAAGGACCTGGCGGTCTACTTCTCCAGGCCGGTTCTGCAGATGATCATCAACCAGCCCTTCGGTGCCGCCCACCGGGACGGCCAGTTCGACGTGATGGCCACCGTGACCGGCGGCGGTCTGTCGGGCCAGGCGGGCGCCGTGCGGCACGGCATCTCCAAGGCCCTGGTCGATTTCGAGCCGGGCCTGCGCGGGACGCTCAAGGGCGGCGGGTTCCTGACCCGCGACGCGCGCGTGGTGGAACGCAAGAAGTACGGCCGCCGCAAGGCCCGCCGCAGTTTCCAGTTCTCGAAGCGCTGATCTGGAGCGACGCTTTTTTTGGGCCCGATAGGGGCCGGTCTGAGGGGCGTTCCGGGTGGAACGCCCCTCTCGCTTTGGGCATAGTGCCCGCATTGTCGGTTCACAGTTATTCGGTGGGAAGAGCCATGGAAAAGGTCAGAATCGGAGTATTGGGAGCAAGCGGCTACACGGGCGCGGAGCTGTTGCGTCTGCTGAGCCTACATCCTGCGGCTGACATTGTCGTCTTGACCGCCGACCGACACGCCGGGCAGATGATCCAGGATGTATTCCCGCATCTGAGCGCGTTGGATCTTCCGGAAATGAGCCGGATCGAGGAGTCCGACTGGCATACCTGCGACGTGGTCTTCTGCGCGCTGCCGCACGGCACCACCCAGGAAGTGATCGCCCAGGTGCTGGACGAGTCGCCTGAGACCAAGGTGATCGACCTGTCGGCCGATTTCCGGCTGGCGGACCTGCATGTCTATGCGCACTGGTACGGGCAGGAGCACAAGGCGCCCGAGATCCAGCCCATGGCGGTCTACGGGCTGACGGAGATCTACCGCGAGGATATCGCCGGCGCGCGCCTGGTGGCGAACCCGGGCTGCTACACGACCACGGCGCAGCTGCCCCTGATCCCGCTGATCGAGGCCGGTGTCATCGAATCCGAGGACATCATCATCGATGCCAAATCCGGCGTCTCCGGAGCCGGCCGGGCGGAGAAGCGCCACATCCTGCATGCCGAGGTCTCCGAAGGCATCCATGCCTACAGCGTCGGCGAGCACCGTCATGCGCCCGAGATCGAACAGGGCCTGTCGCGCGCGGCTGGCCAGCCCGTGACGGTGAACTTCACGCCGCACCTGATGCCCATGAACCGGGGCATCCTGGCAAGCTGCTACGTCAAGCTGGCCGGCGGGGCCGATGCCGTCACGCTGCGCGAGGCCTTGAAGGACAAGTACGACGTGGAGCCCTTCGTTCACGTGGTGCCCGAGGGTGTCAGCCCGGCCACCCGGGACGTGCGCGGGTCCAACTATGTGCTGATCGGAGTCTTCGAGGACCGGGTGCCGGGCCGCGCGATCGTGCTGGCGGCGAGCGACAACCTGGTCAAGGGGGCAAGCGGCCAGGCAATCCAGAACATGAACGTGATGCTGGGGATCGAAGAGACCACCGGGCTTGCCCAGGTGGCCCTGTTTCCCTAAGGGGCCGGGGCGGATGGCCGACGTGCTTTTGCCCTACCGGGGCGTCATGCCCAGGATCGGTGCGGGCTGTTTCATTGCGCCTACGGCAGCGGTGGTCGGCGATACCGAGATCGGTGACGAGTCGAACATCTGGTTCAACTGCGTCGTCCGCGGCGACGTGAACGAGATCAGGATCGGGACGCGGGTCAATATCCAGGACGGCACCGTCATCCATGTCTCCAGCGACGGGCAGGGGACCTATATCGGTGACGATGTGACGATCGCCCATTCCGCATTGGTCCACGCCTGCACTGTGGAAGACCGCGCCTTCATCGGCATGCAGGCCTGCGTGATGGACGACGCCCGGGTGGAGACCCACGGGATGGTCGCGGCCGGCGCCTTGGTGACGCCCGGCAAGGTCGTGCGCGGCGGCGAGTTGTGGGCCGGGCGACCGGCGCGGAAAATCCGCGACCTCAAGGCCGAGGAAATCGCCTATATCGACTTTCTGCCCGGGCACTATTGCAGGCTGGCCGCGGAATACCTTGAGGCCGGCATTGGCCGGCCGTCGGCGTGATCCGCTCTCTGGGCCTTGCATAGGGGCGGCAAGCTTGCCGTGCAGGAGCATTGCATGGTGTACCGCCTTCGCCATGCCGTGATTGCGCTCGTCGTCGCCGCACCGGCGGCGGCAGATCCGCAATCGGGCACCGGTTTCAGAGACTGCGACCACTGCCCTGAGATGGTGGTGGTCCCGGCCGGATCCTTCCGGATGGGCTCGCCAGCAACCGAAGAGGCGCACAGCGACGACGAGGGCCCTGTCCGCACCATCACCATCGCCGGCGCCTTCGCCGCCGGCAAGTACGAGGAGACCAGGCTGGAATACGCCGCATTCGTGGTGGCGACCGGTCGTCCGATTCCGTCGGATTGCTATGTGGACGAGACCGGGGATTGGGAACTGAAAACGGATCGGTCCTGGAAGGACCCCGGCTTCGAACAGGGCGAGGACGAGCCGGTGGTCTGCGTCAGCTGGAATGACGCCGACGCCTATGTCGCCTGGCTGTCTGCTGGGACCGGCGAACGGTACCGCCTGTTGACTGAGGCGGAGTGGGAATACGTCACCCGCGGCGGGTCGGACGGCCCAAGATACTGGGGCGAAGACAACAGCTTGGCCTGCGACTTTGCCAATGTGCATGACTGCACCAGCAAGGCGGAGGTCGTCGGGATCTCCTGGAGCCCGCATCCCTGCGATGACGGGGTCGCACGAACCGCGGCGGTCGGACGGTACCGTCCCAACGCCTTCGGGCTGCACGATACCTTGGGCAATGTCTTTGAGTGGACGGCCGATTGCTGGGCCGCCGACCATCCTGCCGGCGCGCCTTCCGACGGCAGTGCCCGCACCGACGGGCCGTGCCGGAACAGGGTGATGCGAGGCGGGTCCTGGTACTACGGCCCCGGTTTCGTCAGGGCCGCCGAACGCACCGGCGTGGACGCGGGGTCGCGGATCTTCGACGCCGGATTTCGCGTCGCACGCGAAATCGAATGATGTCCCGAACGCGTCCTACAACAGCGACATCTGCCGGGTGTCGCGCGGCGGCCGCGTGAACTGCCGCGTGTCCAGGTTGCTGCGGGCAGCCGTGCCGAAGGCCAGCCTGTGTTTCTTGCAGGCGAGGCGAAACCGGTCGGCGATCAGGTCCGCGTGCCGCCCGGTGCCGCGCATGCGGGTCCCGAACCGGGAGACGTAGTAGTTCCCATCGCGCATCTCCCGCATCCGGTTCATCACCTTCTTCGCCATGCCGGGCTTGTGCGCGTCGAGCCATTCGGCGACCAGGTCCTTCATCTCCAGCGGCAGGCGCAACAGCACATATCCGGCCGCCGAGGCGCCGTTCTCGGTTGCGGCTTCCAGGATCCGCTCGATCTCCCAGTCGGTGAGCGCAGGCACGATCGGTGCCACCATCACGGTGACCGGCACGCCGGCCTCGCTGAGGGAGCGGACCGCCTTGAGGCGCAGCGACGGCGTTGCGGCGCGGGGTTCCATGCGGTTGGCAAGCCGGTGGTCCAGCGTCGTGACCGAGACGGCAACGGCCGCGAGTCGTCGCGCCGCCATCTCCGCCAGGAGGTCCAGGTCCCGGGTCACCAGGTGTGACTTGGTCACGATCAGCGCTGGATGGTTTGTCTCGTGCAGGACCTCCAGGACCGAGCGGGTGATGCGCCGTTCGCGTTCCAGTGGCTGATAGGCATCCGTGTTGGCGCCCAGCATGATCGGTTTGCAGCGATAACCCCGGGCCGCGAGTTCGGCGCGCAGAAGGTCGGCCGCATTGGGCTTTGCGAAGAGGCGCGTTTCGAAATCGAGACCGGGTGACAGGCCCTGATAGGCGTGGGTCGGGCGCGCATAGCAATAGACGCAGCCATGTTCGCAGCCCCGGTAGGGATTGATCGACGCCTCGAACCCCACATCAGGCGAGCTGTTCCGGGCGATGATGCTCTTGGGGAACTCCCTCGTCACGGTCGTCTTGGGCGGCGGCCCGTCGGCGCGTTCCCAGCCGTCGTCGACGGCATGGTGTGTCACCGCTTCGAAGCGCCCGTCGCGGCGGCTGAGGGAGCCGCGTCCCTTGAGGGGGCGGTCGGGCAGGGCGCTGGTATCGAGTCCGCGTGTCATCCGTGGACTGTAACGCCCGGAGACGAACAAAGCAAGAACATTTAGGGCAAAAAAGAAGGCGCCGCGTTCGGGACGGCGCCTTCCGACCGACCGTTATTGCAGCCGCATCTTCACATAGGACCCGGGCGCGTATTCGATCGCCTTCAGTTTGCCCTCGCCGGGGACCCGCGCCGGGATCTTGGCGCCGCTTTTGCGCCCGACCCACTTGTACCATTCCGGCCACCAGGAGCCGTGGTGTTCGGTCGCCCCCTTGAGCCAGGTGTCCGGTGTCTTCGCCTTGCCGCCGTTCGTCCAGTAGGAGTATTTCTCCGAGGCCGGCGGGTTGACGACGCCCGCGATATGTCCGGAGGCCGCCAGCACGAACTTCACCTGCCCGGCATAGGTTTGCGTCGCCGCGAAGGTGGACATCCACGGCGCGATGTGATCCTCCCGGGTCGACAGCACGAAGACCGGGACGTCGATGCTCGTCAGGTCGATGTCCACGCCGCACAGCTTGATCCCGCCCGGCTCGATCAGCTTGTTCTCCAAATACATCTTGCGCAGATAGAAGCCGTGCATAGCCGCTGGCATGCGCGTGGAATCGGAGTTCCAGTAGAGCAGGTCGAAGGGGAAGGGGTCCTTGCCCAAGAGGTAGTTGTTGACCACGAACGACCAGATCAGGTCGTTGGCGCGCAGCATGTTGAAGGTCGTGGCCATCTCGCTGCCTTCGAGATAGCCCCGCTCGTTCATGCGTTCTTCCAGTGCGCGGAGCTGTTCCTCATCGATGAAGACCGACAGTTCGCCCGCCTGGGTGAAATCGATCATCGTCGTGAAGAACGTCGCCGACTTGATGCGCTCGTCGTCCTTGACCTTCATGTAGGCAAGCGTCGCCGCCAGCAGCGTCCCGCCCAGGCAGTAGCCGATGGCGTTCATCTGCTCTTCGTCGGTCGCCTTGGTGACCGCATCCACCGCCGCCAGGGTTCCTTCGGTCATGTAGTCGTCGAAGGACTTGTCGGCGAGTTTTTCGTCCGGGTTGATCCAGGAAACCACGAACACGGTCAGACCCTGGTCGACCGCCCATTTGATGAAGGAGTTTTTGGGCCTGAGGTCCAGGATGTAGAACTTGTTGATCCAGGGCGGAACGATCAGCAGCGGCGTCTTGTGCACGGTCTCCGTCGCCGGTGTGTACTGGATCAGCTGCATCAGTTCGTTCTGAAAGACCACCTTGCCGGGCGTTGTGGCGATATTCTCGCCAACCGAGAACGCGGTGGTGTCGGTCATCTTGATCTTGAGCTTGCCTTCGCCCTGTTCCAGGTCGTTCAGCAGGTTCTGCAAGCCGTTGACCAGGTTTTCACCCTTGCTGTCGATGGTTTCGCGCAGCACTTCGGGGTTGGTCATCAGGAAATTCGAAGGCGCCATCGCGTCCACGAACTGGCGCGTATAGAAGTCCACCTTCTTGGCGGTCTTTTCGTCCAGACCTTCGACTTCGTTGACGGTGGACTGCAGCCAGCGGGCGCTCAAGAGGTAGGACTGCTTGATGAAGTCGAAGACCGTGTTTTCGGTCCAGGCCTCGTCCTTGAAGCGGCGGTCGTCCTTGTCCGGTTCCACCACGGGCTCGAGCTCCTGGCCCAGCATGCGCCGCGTCGTGTTCTGCCAGAGATTGAGATAGTCGTGCCACAGGTTCATCTGCGCCTGGACGAGACTCGCGGGATTGGTCATCATTTTCGCGGTCATTTCCAGGAACGCCCGGCCCACATTCAGCGGGTCGCCGTGCCCCAGCGGACCCTGCACCGGGTGGTTCTTCAAGAAATCGGTGACGATGCCGCGGCTGCGTTCGGCGATTCCCGCCATCTGCTGCGACCACTCGATCGGGTCGGGCCAACTGCCGTTCGAAGCCGATTGATCCCCCATTTGCCGTTCCTTATGATGCCGTTCCACCATGCACCGGATGTGGCCGAAGACCCGAAGCCGGTCGATGGTGTCAACCAAATGGGAGTAGCCTCATCCGTGCCGCGGCATTACATACAGGTGTCACCCTTTCTTGGCAAATCCAATTGGATGAAGGAACGGCGGACAACTGGGCCCCTTTTCCAAAGGTTACATGACTGACCGAACCGTGTTTCTGAAAAGACCTGGTGGTTGGCTGGCCCGGGCGGGGATGGCCTTTGCCGTCGCCGCGGCCGTGGCGGCCTGCGACACGGCCGACTACACGGTCGATTGGTTCGAGGACGACGACGAAGAAGAGACGGTCGCAGAGGCCGACGGCGAGGAGGTCGATGGTGCCGACGGCGGGGCGCAGCAGCCTACCGACCAGCCATTCCCCAATCTCTCCAGCGTGCCGGAGCGGCCGGGGCCGCCTGAGATCAAGCTGGAGGCGGTTTCCATCAGAGAGGGATTGACCGCCGACAAGAGCAACGCGCGGTATACCGACCAGACGCTGCGCAGTCAGACGGCCAATGTGCGGCCGCGCCCGCGTGTTGTGCCCTCTGCCGAAGCGGCACCGGCCCAGCCCAGCGCGCCGACGCCGGCTGCCCAGGCCGTCAGGCCCAGCGCGCCGCCCCCGCCGCCGCCGGGAACGCCGGCCGCCGAGCGGCCCGCGCCGCAGCCCGCCGCGCCCGCTCGGCCGGCCCAGGCGCAGGTTGCCGCAAAGCCGGCCGCCGCGCAGCCGGCGGTGTCTCCTTCCTCACCAGCGTCAGTGCGGCCGCGGCCCGTTCCCAGGCAAGCGCCCGCCGCCGTGAAGCCGGAAACAGTGGCCCGCGCAGCGCCGGCGCCCGAACCCGTGACCCAGGAAACGGCACCGAGGCGGGCGCGCCCCGCGCCGCCGCCCGTTGCGGCGGCTGCGGCTCCTGTGGCTCCTGCGGCGCCGGCATCGCAGGTGCCGGTCCAGGCCGGCACGACAACCTTGGTGGCGACGATCTATTTTGCCGACGGTCAGACCGTGCTGACGGCCCAGGATCTGGCGGTCCTGCGGCAGGTGATGGATATCCAGCGCCAGGGCGGTGGTTCCTTGCGGGTGGTCGGGCACTCCAGCATGTCCAGCGGGATCGCCGACCCCACCCGCCGCCGCCTGGTCAACTTCAAGGTTTCCCTGGACCGCGCGACGATCGTCGCCCAAAGCTTCAAGGACATGGGCATGCCCGCCGGTCTGGTAGGGGTGGAGGCCCTGGGCGACGCCCAGCCAATCTACTCAGAAGCCACGGCGGCCGGTGCGGCAGGCAACCGCCGCGCCGAGATCTTCCTGGACAATTGACGGGCGCGGGAAGGGGGCCCGCCGCCCTAGTTGGTTGCGAGGTTTTCCGCCTGGTTGGCTTTGAAGGCGGTCCACTTGTCGCGAAGATCCTGAACCAATGGCGTCACGTCGCCGCCCGAGGTCCGCAGCACCGAGGTGAATTCCGAGCGCTGTGTGACCACCATGGAAATGCCTTCTATTGTGCCACGTCGACGATCTTCCAATGTCCGTCCATAAGCCGGACGCGCCAGTCGATGCGCATGTTCTCGAAATCGGAACCGCTGAGTGTGCTTTGAACAACGTAGTCCTTTTTTCGCTTGCGGGCGGCAAGGACATCGAGCTGCTCGCCGGCATAGTCGTCCATACGCCGGCTGTAGGTCGCAACGAGGTAATCCTCGAACGCTTGCAGATAGTCGGCCTGCGCCTGCTCGTCCAATCTGCGCCAGTGTGGGCCGAGCACGAAGCGGCCGATTCCGTCCAGATAGAAGCCGCGAACCAGCAGCTCCCGGAAATCCGATACCTTCTCGGCCGAGGAGCGGCCGTCGTCGGTCAGTTTGACGATGGCTTCATCGGTAAAGTCTCGGATGAACTGAACAGCGGCCTCGGATTCGCTGGCCTCGGCCGGCATCGGCGAAGCCAGCGCACAGGCAACCAAAGCAAAGGAGGCGCAGAATGCCCGGACCGTCCTGCCCCGCGTTGCGACGTTTCGCGCAAAAATCATGTCTCAACTCCCTCCCCCGAATTGAGTGGCTGGATCAGCCGATATGGCGGTGCCTACTTACTCCATTACCCCTGATTGACCCGCCGGTTTCCTCAACCGCTCCCTCCTGCGGGGACCGGCACCGCGCGACCGCCCAAAGCCCGGCGTCGGCGCCAACCCAAACACATATAGTAGCACGGTCTTCCGGCAACAGTGAGGGGTGTCACACCCCCGGCGATCTTAACCATTTGGCCGCGGCGTAGTTACCATTTGGCGCCAGAATCCGGCCGCCCTAAAGGGGGGCGGACCCAACAAACTATCGACACTGGCTGAACCTTAAGGTTAGAAACATCCTCCGTCGCAACCGGGGCCCGGCAGGCCAATTCGGCCGGACTTGCCCTGCAGACCGCCACCAATGCACGCATTGCAAGGTCCGTTTCGGAGCATGTGAAACCGATGATTGAGGACTTTCACAGAATCAAACGCCTGCCGCCTTACGTCTTCGCGGAAGTCAACGCGATGAAGGCGGCAGCGCGGGCGGCGGGCGACGACATCATCGATTTCGGGATGGGCAATCCGGACAGTGCGACGCCGCCCCACATTGTCGCCAAGCTGGTTGAGGCGGTCCAGAATCCAAGGACCCACCGCTATTCGCAAAGCCGCGGCATACCGGGCCTTCGGCGTGCCCAGGCGGCCTATTACGGGCGCCGTTTCGGGGTGGAAATCGACCCGGAAAGCGAGATCATCGTGACGCTGGGCTCGAAGGAAGGCCTCGCCAACCTGGCCCAGGCGATCACCAGCCCGGGTGATGTGGTCCTGGTGCCCAATCCCTGCTACCCGATCCATTCGTTCGGTTTCATCATGGCCGGAGGCGCCTTGCGGTCCCTGCCTGCGTCCGAGGCCGATCAGGGGTCATTCCGCAGCGAGTTTATGTCCGCTCTGGAACGGGCAGTCGCCCACTCTATCCCCAAGCCGCTGGCGGTGGTCCTGAACTTCCCCGCCAACCCGACCGCACACTGCGTGGACCTGGATTTCTATGGCGAGGTTGTGGAATTCTGCCTGCGGCACGAAATCTTCATCCTGTCGGATCTCGCCTATGCGGAGATCTATTTCGACGACCCGCCGCCGTCGGTGTTGCAGATTCCGAGGGCCCGCGAGATCGCCGTCGAGTTTACCTCCATGTCCAAGACCTACTCGATGCCGGGCTGGCGGATCGGCTTTGCGGCCGGCAACAAGCGCCTGATCTCTGCCCTGGCGCGGATCAAGTCCTACGTGGACTACGGGGCCTTCACACCGATCCAGGTTGCCGCGACGGCCGCCATCAACGGTCCGCAGGATTGTGTCGACGAGATCCGTGACCTGTATCGCCAGCGGCGCGATACCCTGGTCGAGGGCCTGTCCCGAGCCGGCTGGGACATCCCGGTTCCTGCCGCCACGATGTTCGCCTGGGCGCCGCTGCCGCGTGCGTTCCACAACATCGGCTCGCTGGCGTTCTCCAAACTCTTGATGCAGGAGGCGAAGGTGGCGGTGTCTCCGGGGGTCGGCTTTGGCGAGCATGGCGAGGGTTTCGTGCGCATTTCCATGGTGGAGAACACCCAGCGCATCCGTCAGGCGACGCGCAACATCCGTGCGTTCCTGGCCCGCGCCGACAGCCTGCCGGAAGACACGCTGCGTCAGGTCGTCGCGCAATGAGTGCACCGTTCAACGTTGCGGTTGCCGGTCTTGGAACCGTCGGGGCCGGCGTGATCGACCTCATCCAACGGCAGGCAACGTGGCTGACGCGGCGTGCGGGCCGGCCCATCGCGGTGACCGCGGTTTCCGCGCGCGACCGGACGCGGAACCGGCCGGTCGATGTCTCTGGTTATGCCTGGTACGACGACGCGACGGCGATGGCACGCGAGGCCGATGCCGATTTGGTTGTGGAAGTGATCGGCGGCAGCGATGGCGTCGCACGTGCCGTGGCGGAGGCGGCCTTCGATGCCGGCCGGCACGTGGTCACGGCCAACAAGGCCCTGATCGCCCTGCGCGGAGCCGACCTGGCCGAGGGCGCGGAAAAGGCAGGGGCCGCGCTGGCCTTCGAGGCCGCGGTTGCCGGCGGAATCCCGGTGCTGAAGGCGATGCGCGAGGGCCTCAGCGGCAACCGGATCCAGCGCGTGCTGGGCATCCTGAACGGAACCTGCAATTACATCCTGACCAGCATGCGCGAGACCGGCCGGCCGTTCGACCAGGTTCTGGCCGAGGCGCAGCAGATGGGCTATGCCGAGGCCGACCCCAGCTTCGATGTGGACGGCATCGATGCCGCGCACAAGCTGGCGGTCCTGACCAGTCTGGCTTTCGGAACCCGCGTGGATTTCGGGTCGGTCTATGTCGAGGGCATTCGCCACGTCTCGCCGCACGACATCGCCTACGCCAGCGAGTTCGGGTACAAGATCAAGCTGTTGGGGATCGCGGGGGTCTCCGACGACGGCATCCAGCAGCGTGTGCATCCCGCAATGGTGCCGCTGGATGCGCCGATTGCCGCGGTCGAGGGCGTCTACAACGGCGTGGAGATCGATGCCGATTTCGTCGGAACCACGATGCTGGAGGGCAGGGGCGCCGGTGCGGAGCCCACCGCGTCCGCGATTGTGGCCGACATTGTCGATATCGCCGCCGGCCGCCGTGCACCGGCGTTCGGCGTGCCCGTTTCGGACCTGGTGGAAGCCCGCGTGATTCCCATGCAACAGCACCGCGGCTGCTACTACGTGCGACTGACCGTTCTGGACCGGCCGGGCGTTTTCGCGGATCTTGCCGCGGCGCTGCGCGATGAAGACGTTTCTATCGAAACGGTCGTTCAGCGGTCGCGGTCGAATGGCGGCGACGCGGTCCCGGTGGTGCTGACCACGCATGAGATCCAGGAAGACGCCTTGCAGCGCGCGCTGGAGAGGATTGCCGCATTGGCGGCGGTCACCGAGCCGCCGCGCGTCATTCGTATCGAGCAGTTCTGAAGTCGGGCGGCACAACCCCACAAGGGCGCCGCAGAAAAAGGGGGACGAAGGTGAAGGACGATCCAGGCCGTCATATGGACCGCAACCTGGCGTTGGAGGCAACGCGGGTCACGGAAGCGGCCGCCCTTGCGGCGGCCCAATGGATGGGAAGGGGCGACGAGGAAGCCGCCGACCAGGGTGCCGTCGATGCCATGCGCCGGGCGCTCAACGATCTGGCGATCAGGGGAACGGTGGTGATCGGCGAGGGCGAACGCGACGAGGCACCGATGCTCTTCATCGGCGAAGAGGTCGGTTCGGGCAATGGACCGGAAATCGACGTCGCGCTCGATCCGCTGGAAGGCACCACCATCACCGCTAAGGGCGGTCAGAATGCCATGGCGGTCGTGGCCATGGCCGACAAAGGCGGGTTTCTGAACGCGCCCGACGTCTACATGGACAAGATCGCGGTGGGCGGCGGTCTGCCCCAGGGCATCGTTGACCTGGACCACACGCCCAAGCAGAACCTCCAGAACCTCGCGGAGGCGATGGGCAAGCGCGTCTCGGACCTGGTCGTGTGCGTGCTGGACCGGCCGCGGCACAGCGAGCTGATCACTGCCATCCGCGAGGCTGGCGCCCGCGTGCAGATGATCTCGGACGGCGACGTGGCGGGCGTTATTGCGACCAGCCAGCCCGAAAGCGGAGTCGATATCTACATGGGCAGCGGCGGCGCCCCCGAAGGTGTTCTTGCGGCGGCGGCGCTCCGGTGCATTGGCGGTCAGATGGAAGGCCGGCTCTTGTTCCGGAATGACGACGAGAAAGCGCGGGCGGATCGGTGGGGGGTGACGGACCTGAACCGCAAGTACAGCCTCTATGAACTGGCCAGAGGCAACGTGATGTTCGCCGCGTCAGGCGTGACGGACGGTCCCTTGCTGCGCGGCGTGCGCATCACCGCGACCGGGGCCAACACGCAGTCCATCGTCATGCGTTCAAAGACCGGGACCGTTCGCGTGATCGAATCCCGGCATGATTTCACCCGAAAGCCTTGGGTACAGCCGAGAGATTGACGACCGATCCGGGGGCGCCCGTCCTCGGCGTCGACCGGTCGGTCAGCGGGCTGCGCTGGGAACAGCGGCCGGCCGACGAGCGGACGACGACGGCGCTGGCCCAGCGTTTCTCGCTGCCCGAGATCGTGGCGCGGGCGATGGCGGCGCGCGGAATCGATCTGCAGACTGCCGAGGTCTACCTCGCCCCGTCGCTTAAAGCGCAACTCCCCGACCCCGGGGACCTGCTCGATATGGAGCCGGCCACCGCGCAGCTTGCCGAGGCGATTCGCGCGGGCGCGACGGTTGGCGTGTTCGGCGACTACGACGTGGACGGTGCCACGGCGTCTGCGTTGCTGGTCCGGTTCATCCGCGCCGTCGGTGGCAGGGCGGAGGTCTATATCCCTGACCGGCTGAAAGAGGGCTATGGGCCTAACATCGACGGGCTCAAGGCGCTCCAGTCGCGCGGCGCACGGGTGGTCGTGACGGTGGATTGCGGCGTGACCGCGTTCGAGCCGTTGGCTGCGGCGAAGGAGGCGGGCCTCGACGTGATCGTGGTGGACCATCACGTGGCCGAACCGCGCCTGCCGGCTGCGGCCGCGGTGATCAACCCCAACCGTCTGGACGAGACCAGCCCCCACCGCCAGCTGGCGGCGGTCGGCGTCGCGTTCTTGCTTGTCGTCGGCCTGAACCGGTCGCTGCGCCAGGCCGGTCACTACCGGGACCGGCCCGAGCCCGACCTGATGCAATGGCTGGATCTGGTGGCGTTGGGCACGGTCTGTGACGTGGTGCTGCTGACCGGCGTCAACCGGGCTCTGGTGACCCAGGGTCTCAAGGTCATGGCCGGACGCCGCAATCCTGGTCTCACCGCCCTCAGCGACGTGGCAGGCGTCACCGAACGGCCGGGCGCCTATCATGCCGGCTATGTGCTGGGGCCGCGGGTCAATGCCGGCGGACGTGTCGGGCGCGCGGGCGCTGGCGCGCGGCTGTTGTCCACGGAAGATCCGGTGGAGGCCAGGCGGATTGCCGAGGAACTGGACCACCACAATGCCGAGCGCCGCGCCATCGAGGCGCGCTGCCTGGAAGAGGCCCTGACCCAGGCCGAGGCCGGCGGCGCCGAAGAGGGCCTGGTCTACGTGTCTGCGGAAGGCTGGCATCCCGGCGTGATCGGCATCGTCGCCGGCCGTTTGAAGGACCGCTACAACAGGCCGGCCTGCGTCGTCGCGATGGAAGCCGGCGTCGGCAAGGGTTCGGCACGCTCGGTCTCCGGCATCGACCTGGGTGCAGCGATCATCGCGGCCCGCCAGTCCGGCCTGCTGACGGCGGGTGGCGGACACAAGATGGCGGCGGGTTTCACCGTCGCGGCGGACAAGCAGGATGCGTTCCGTGCGTTTTTGGGCGAACGGCTCCGCCAGTCGGCCGGGCCGGACGGCATTGTCCCGCGCCTGGTCCTGGATGGGGTCGCCCAGGCCAGTGCCGTTTCGATCGATCTGGCTCAGGCGTTGATGCGCTTGGCGCCTTTCGGCAACGGCAACAGCGAACCGCGCTTTGCCTTGCCGCGGGCGAGGGTGCACCAGGCCCAGGTCGTCGGAAGCTACCATGTGCGGTGTTTCATTTCCGGAGAGGGCGGCGGCCGGTTGAAAGCGATCGCCTTTCGTTGTGCCGAAACGCCGCTTGGCCGGCTGCTGCTGGCCGAGAACAACGGTCTGCCTCTGAACCTGGCGGGACGGTTGAAGATCGATCGCTGGCAGGGCCGCGAACAGGTTCAGTTCACGATCGAGGATGCGGCCCCGGCCGCGGATCAGAGCTGAATCGCCGTTTGCATCATTTCGTCGATGGTGCGCAGGTCGGTGGCGGCAAGGTCGTAGGCACGCTGGGTCTGGATCAGCTTGGTGAATTCGTTGGCCAGGTCGGTGGCGGACTGTTCGATGGCACCGCCGATAAAGTCGCCACGCGTCGACACATCGGTGTCGTACAAGGTGATATCGCCCGAGTAATCATTCACGGCGTAGTGGGTGCCGCTTCGCGGCGATAGCCTGTTCGGGCTGATCACGTCGCCCAGCGGCAGTTTGAACAGAGGTTCGTCCAGGTTGTTCGTGTAGCGCCCGACCACTTCACCCCGGTCGCTGATGAAGATCTTGTCGAGCCGCGCCTCAGGGGCACCGTCCGCTGCCAGCGTGTTGGTGATCATGGCGCCCGCATATTGGGTCATGCCGGTGAAGTCGTAGGTCAAGGTGCTGGCGGCGGCGGTCGGGTCGGTCCAGGTCGCGGTGATCGTCGCCGTCGTGGGGCCGACCAGCACGCCGGCCGCGTCGAAGGTCATGACCACCGGGCTGCCGGACGTGATCGCGCCGGCCGATGCGGTGAAGTCCAGCTGCCAGGTGTTCGCCGCGGCCTGGCGGGTCCAGGTCGTGGTGACCGGCTGGACCGTGCCGTTGCTGTCATAGACAAAGCCGGTGAGGGCCTGGGTCTGGCCGACCGTCGTCTCGGCAGGCAGATTGGCGCCAACGGTGACTTGGGTCGACGCGATGGCCGCCTGCAGGGTGGATGTCGGGTCGAACTGGATCGGCACCAGGCTGCCGACGTCGGTGCCGATTGTGAACCCACCGCTGCCGTCCGACGGCCAACCCAGCAGGTAGTTGCCGCCGGTATCGGTCAGATAGGACACCTCGGTCCCGGCTTCGTCGACGACTTCCGGCTTGAACTCGCCTGCACGGCTCAATTGGTACTCGCCGGAGGCGTCAATGGAGGTGTTGGTGACGAAGAAACCCCGGCCGTCGATGGCGGCATCGAAGGCGTTGCCGGTGGGCAGCAACGGAGCCTGTTGCATGACGCGCCGGTGCACGACCGGTTGGATGCCGCCATAGTCGCCTGGGGCGCCGACCATGGTCTCCCAGACCACCTCCTGGAACAGGATGTCGGTGGTCTTGTAGCCGGTCGTGGTGGAGTTGGCGATATTCTCCGAGATCGCCTCAAGCGCCAGCGAGTGGCCCAGCATGGCGGTCACGCCGGAGGAGAATGCCGAGGAATAGGTCATCACATGCGTCCCGTTCAAAATGGATTGCTTCTGGGGGTGCAAGGGCGGTGCCAGGCTTGTCTCTGATAAAATACATTAAAATCAATAAGTTAATAAGCTTGCTTCGCGGAGATTTGGGCCCGGCCCGGCAGGGCCTGCCGGGCGCGGGAAATTTCTGCCCGCGCCCCTTGTCGGGAAAACCCCGGCCTCTCGGGGCAAGGTGGCTTGACCCGGGGCCCTGTCCACATTACATAGCCGGCGTTCCCGCCTTGTTACGTCCCCATCGTCTAGAGGCCTAGGACACCGGCCTTTCACGCCGGCAACACGGGTTCGAATCCCGTTGGGGACGCCACCCTGCTTCGCCAGGGCTTCGCAGGGGTGGACGCGTCGTTCATATCAGTTGCATCCGATTGTCAGGCCGCTTCGACTGTGGGTTAATCCCCAAGATCGGTCCTTAGGAACGACAGGGATGGGCGGGACCCGGATATCCACCAGAACGCTCAGAAGCGACAATTTCGTCGTGCACTATTCCCTGTCCGGGCCGGGAGCGGTGCGCGTGGGTAAAGGCGGCAAGGGTCAGCCAGACTATGTCGGGCAAGTCGTCTATTGGGCGGAGCGGGCGCTCGAGATCTACACCGGGTCGCCCTTCCTTCTGGAAAACCCCGCAAGGCGGAAAAGGATCCATATCGTCGTCGACAGACTCCCGGGACTGGGCCGGGCAAGTCGGAAGGGTGTCCTCTTCTTAGGCAACAAACTGGCGCCCGACCTAATGGCTCTGACGGTCGCCCACGAACTGTTCCACCTGGTCCAGTATCAGTATCCCCGAAATGGGGGCCGCTGGCGCCCTGCGGTGATCGAAGGCGGAGCGGTCTATGCAGAGCAGTTCGTCACCGGGGTTCGCTACGACACTGGCGAACCGGCCGAAGGCAGGCAGCGGTCGTTTGGCCGTCTTGTCAAAGAGCCTGAAAGACCTCTCTCCGGGGCTGCCTATGATTGTGCGCTGTTCTGGGACTACATCGGCCACAAGGCCGCGCTCCATCGCAAGCACGCGGACCCGACCGACCTGGGCCCCGCCCTTTACAAATCGGTCCTGCGTCACTGCGCGTCGCACGGCTACAGTGCCTCCGGTATCCGCCGGGTTCTGCACCGCAGGCTGCCGGAACTCGATCTCTACAGGTTCAGCTATGACGGCACCGGCCCTGACGCCACGCTGGCCAGCGGCGAGACCCTGGTCGGAAACTTCGCCATGGCCTGTTGTCTTGCGGATAATGGCTTGTTTGCCTGCGATCCTCGATTCTCGCTGGTCGGCGCGGACACGGCGGACGGGTCGGAAAGCGGGGCTCTGGCCGTGCCCGGTTCCGCCCGCACGAAGCCCTGTGCGACCGGCATTCGGACACTTGAGCGGGACCGTTCGATCACCTTGGCTGGCACACTGGGGGATTTCAGCAGCGCGTTTCGTGGGATCATTCTCAGGTCGGAGGTCGAGGCCGTCCAGGTCAGGCTGTCGACCGATGGCCGCGACCGTGGTCTGCTTTTGCAGATCGGCCTCCTCGACGAGCTGGGGGACTTGTTCGATGTTGTCCGCACGGACCGGGCGCACGCGAGGCTTGCCGTCCGGGTTGCGCAGCAACACCGTCGGGTGGCAAGAATCCTGATTGTCATGACCGGGATTGCCGACTGCACGGACTATACGGTGCGCATCGAGCCATCACGGCGGCAATCGAAGAAACCGCGGGTTGAGCGCGGTTTTATTGTCAGTCCCGAAGTAATGGCCAAATAGCAGTCTGCTCGCCTGCCAGGGGCTGTTCCAATGCACCGGAAGACCCATTGCAGCCGGTTTCGGAAACGACCATCTACTAGGATAGTCGCTGAACCCGTGCGGATTGTGCTTGTGCCGGGCTTTACCGATTGCTTGACTAAGCAATGAGTTGTGGTGGGGACATGATCGTTGCATTCAAAGGACGGACAGGCTGTCTTGGTCACGCGTGGTTGCGGCAGGCGGTCGGCGCCCATGGGCGTTTCAACGCCATTCCGGTCGGTTCCCCGTGCCGAAATAGATGATCGTGTTTGCAAAATAAACGGCATCTTTTGGTGGTAGGATTTCTTCAGAGGAACTGAGCGACCGTCGCCGATGCTGATGTGCACTGTCCGGGGCGGGAGCGCGAAGCCGGTCTGAACGGCGAACGATGCGAAAGACAGCCATCGATGGTTGATCAGAGCAACAGGGCCCTTGGCGCCGGAAGGCGCGGAATGAACCCCGAGTTGGGCGGAGAGCTCAAGACGGTGACCATCCTGTTCGCTGACCTGACCGGGTCACTGAACCTGATCGAGGATCTCGACCCTGAGGATGCAGGCGAGGCCATCCAGCCCGCGATCGACGCGATGGTCCAGGCCGTTCACCGATACGGCGGCTATCTTTGCCGCGTCATGGGTGACGGCGTGATGGCGTTGTTCGGGGCGCCGACCGCGCAAGAGGATCATGCGTTGCGGGCCTGCCTTGCCGGCTGGGACATCTGCGGCACGGTTTCGGCGCTCGATCGGCAGATCCGCGGTGACGGTCCTCGGAACCTCTCCGTGCGCGTCGGCCTCAACTCAGGCGAGGTCATGGTGGGCGACGTCTTGACCGACGGCGCCGTGGAACTGGACGTGGTCGGCCAGGTCGTGCATGTGGCCAGTCGCATGCAGGCGATGGCGGAGCAGAACTCCGTCTGGCTGACCGGGGATCCCCACCGGCTGGTCGCCGATTTCGTGCAGGCACATCATCTCGGAAAAAAGGAGATCCGCGGCCTCTCCAGCCGGATGGAGCTTTATCAGCTGACCGGAATCAGCCACGAGCGCATGCGGTTTCGCGCCTCTGTTTCGCGCGGTCTCAGCGCGTTGATCGGACGGGAAACCGAGTTCGAGGCGCTGGAACAGTCGGTCGAGCAGTTCCGGGAAGGCAAAGGTCAGACGATCGGGATCACCGGGCCTGCGGGGATCGGCAAGAGCAGGCTGTTGTTCGAACTGGTCGAGAAGGCGGTCAAACCCCACTGCCGTGTCGTCTAGGTTCAATCGCTGCCCTATGATCGTGGCCGGTATTTCGTCCCGGTCTACCAGATCCTGCGGTCGCCGCTGAACATCGAGGACGAAGACGGCCGTGACCAGATCAGCGAGAAACTCGAGCGTTTCGGCCGGCAGTACCCACGGGTGCAATCCCAATCGCTCGAGGCTCTCAAGGCGATCCTGATCGACCGTGACACGGAAACGGGATGGCAAAGCGTCAAGCACCCCGACCGCCGCCTGCAGGTTAACACCGAGGTCGCCAACGCCGTGGTGGCGATCAGCAAGGTGACGCCGCTGGTCACCGTTTGGGAGGACGTTCACTGTATCGATGCCGACAGCATGCTGACGCTCGAAACCCTGGCAGGCCGCGTTGGCGAAGCGGGCATCCTGTTGTTGATGAGCCTCAGGGACGACGTGACCGGCAGCGCGTTGCCGCTGGAATGCGATGTGGCGCTTCAGTTGCGTCCGTTGACCGAGGCCAGTTGCCTCCGCCTTCTGGATACCGCCCTCGGTTCGGACGAAAGCCTCAAGGCGGTCAAGGATATCGCCATCCAGAAGGCCGCGGGCAATCCGCTGTTCCTCGAGGAGATGGTCCGCGAACTTTCCGAAACAGGTGTTCTGAAGGGAGAACGCGGACACTTCACCTGCCTGGAGGGCTTTCGGGGCGCCCAGGTGCCCGTGTCGATCTTCGGTCTGATCGGAAACCGCATCGATCGCCTGTCGAAGAGCGCGCGGGATCTGCTCGAGGCGGCTGCCGTGATCGGTCCGCGTTTCTGGTTCGACATCCTCACGACAATCTCCGGCAAGTCGCCGGAAACGTTGGATCACGACTTCCGGACCCTGCTCGATTCCGGCTTGGTCATGCACGGCCGTTCCGAGAGGCAGTTCGTCTTCAGCCACCCCCTGACGCACGAGGTCGCTTACCGGCGGATCAGCAGAAGACGCCGCCTCTCCTTACACGGCAAGGTGGCCGACGCCATCGAAGGCCGGGCGACCGGCAAACTGGTCGACCGCGATCTGCAGCAGCTTGCCTATCATACGTGGGAGGGCAGGGACTGGCCACGCGCCGTCGACTATCTCCTGCGCGCCGGCAGGCTGGCCCTGTCGAAGGCTGCCAACCGGTCTGCGCTGGAGATGTTCGAGAAAGCGGCTCGCGCGGCGGAGAACTTGCAGAATGTACCGGATGCGCTCGATGCGCCGGATCGCCTGTTCGAGATCAGTTTGGACACCGCAGCGGCGGCGTTCGCACTGGGCGACGGACAACGCTACATCGAGAGCATCCGCGACGCCGAAGAGCTTGCCCGATCCTCCAATGACAGTGCCCAGCTCGCGATGGCCTATTCGCACCTGGCCCTCTACAACTGGATGTCCGGCAAGCCTATCGATGCCGACGAGTCGGCGACCAAGGCCTACGAACTTGCCAAGCAAAGCGGCGACCGGAACCTGGAGATCCACACGCTTTTGCGCCGCGGACTGACCTCGCAGGGCCGGGGGCATTATCGCCGCTCGCTTGAGATCCTTCTGGACGCCCTGGAACCCCTTGCCGCGGGTGCCGAGTTCGAGCGCTACGGCCTTGCGGCGCCGGGTGCGGTGTTGTGCAAGGCGACGATTGCCCGGGACTATGCCGAGCTTGGCGAGTTCGACAGGGCAATCGAACTCGGTCGTGCGGCAAAGGAGGCGTCGGAACGTTCCGGCGACCCATTCGGGATCGTCTTTGCCTACCGCGAGCTTGGGATCGCGCTGCTGAGGCAGGGCGACGCGAAAGGTGCGCGCGATGTGTTGAACCGCGGCCTGGAAATCTGCGCCGAAACCGACGTCGGTCTCTTGTATCCACGCATGGCCGGAGCGGCGGGCTCTATGCACAGGCACTGTGCGGTGACCACGAGGACGGCCTCGAAAACCTCAAGCGCGCCGCGGAGGCTGGTGAGGCGCTGAACCTGCCTGTCTATCTCAGCCTCGTTCACGTGTGGCTGAGCGAGGCCTATTTGATGGCCGGGTTTGTGGCGGAAGCGCTTGCCGAGGCTCGTACGGCCGTTCAGCAGGCTATCCGGTACCAAGAAACCTCCAACTGTGCCTGGGCGCTGAACGCCATGGGCGATGCACATCTGGCGTCCGGCAGCGCCGGTGCCTCTGATGCCGTCGAGGCCTACCAGAAGTGCGAGGCGATCGCTGAAGAACAGGGCCTCTTGCCGTTGCTGGCCAAGTGCAGATTCGGGCTGGGCGAGGCATATGGTGCGCTCGGCCAACCGGAAATCGCCACGCGGGCCCTGGCGTCGGCGCGGCGCATCCGGGACAGTATCGGCCTGCAGATTGCCCCATAACGCGCCGCTATAGGCTGCTGCTCTTGGCCAGTCCAACATATGGCGGTATGACAGTACGACACATCTACTATAGAGAAGCAGCGCCGGTTTGTTGTATCGTCTGACAGGCTTTGAAATCGGTCTGAAACTGGGGGGAGTTCCATGCCAAGACAAAAGAAAGTCCCAGGTTGGGATCCCGGCATTCTTCTGCGCCTGGACAATGATGAGATCTACTACATTCCCCGCAAGGATCTGGACAAGTACCGGATCAGACCGGGCCGAGGCCCGCATCCTTCGGCGGCCACCTTCAATCACTGGTTCAGCTGCCTTGTGGAGCTCTCCGGCGTCAAGAATGCGATCTCGATCGACTGGGAGTTCACGCCACTGGGCGATGGTGTCGGTGTTGAACACCTCGTGCACCGGGACGCGAAGGCCGACAAGAAAGACTGACCCGGCCGCTTCGGCGGGACCGTGGTGCGTGGAGCCGGCCTGGTCGTGGCCGGCTTTTTCGTCTTTTCGGCCGCGCGCTCAATGCCGGTCAGGCCGAGTAGGGTAACGAATGGAGCGTCAGGGGGCACGTCCATCTACAGTCTTACCGACGTCCCGGCGGCGAAACACTTTCGCGAAGGAACGCACCGTGGGACGACACCCGACGTAACGGTCGAGAACCTGCGCCGCGCGTCGCAGGCCCTCGGCGTGACCCGGCTTGCAAATGTGACTTGGCTTGATTCCATCGGCCTTCCGGTGGTCACGGCAATCCGCCCAAATGCGCGGTCGATTTCCGTTGCCATGGGAAAGGGCGTGTCACTTGACGCAGCGCGGGCGTCGGCATTGATGGAGGCGGCGAAACTCTCTCACGCGGAAGAAATCCACCGGCCCGTGCTGTTTCTCAGCTACGACGATCTGTCCGAAAGGGCCGATGTGGTTGATCCGGACACCCTTCCGCGGACGGCGACGAGCCAGTTCCACGGGGGTCTGCGCATCCTTTGGATCGAAGGGTTCGACATTGCTTCGCAGCAGCCCGTCTGGGTGCCGTTCGAACTCGTCGGCGCGGACTACAGCCTTCCAGCGCCGCCCGGCAGTGGCTGTTTTCACGCCACCTCGAACGGGCTGGGTGCTGGCAACAACGCGCTCGAAGCGGTGGTTCACGCGGCGTGCGAACTGATCGAACGCGATGCGCGGACGCTCTGGTACCTGACGGGAGGTCCCGACCGGACCGAAGAACGGGTCGGGCTCGACAGCGTCGACGATGAGATCTGCACGTCGCTGCTGGCGCGGTACCGGGAGCAGGGGTTTTTCGTTGCGATTTGGGATATCACGTCGGACCTCGGCATTCCATGCTTCCTCGTCGGACTGCGGGAAACGCCCGAGGCCGCGCGGGCTTCTGGCCGCTGGTTCGTCGGCAGCGGGGTGCACCTGTGCCGGGAGATTGCCCTTTGCCGCGCCTTGACCGAGGCGGCGCAGTCGCGCTTGACCGTGATTTCCGGGGCGCGGGACGGCCTGCCGTCCGCGCTCTATCAGATGGACGGGGCGCCGCTCGCCTCGCAATGGAACGAGGACGCGATCCTGTCGGCCGAGCCGTCACGCAGCTTTGCGCAAGCGACGAGCCATCCGTCCGACTCGCTCATGGAAGACCTGTTGAGGCTGCAGCAGTTGCTCGCGTCGGCTGGACTGAATCAGATACTGGTTGTCGATCTGACGCGCCAGGACATCGGAATCCCGGTCGTCCGTGTCATCGTACCGGGTCTGGAGAGCATGCACTCCGCCCCGGGCTACACGATGGGACAGCGCGGCGGCGACGCATTGAGGCGAACCCTGTGTCTGTGATCGTCTTCTTGGGACCGACATTACCGCGCCGCGACGCAGAAGGCTTGTTGGATGCCGACTATCGCCCGCCGGCGGCCTTTGGCGACGTGTTTCGTGCGGCCCGGGAGCGGCCCTCGGTCATCGGGATCGTCGATGGGTATTTCGAAGGCCGGCCCGCCGTCTGGCACAAGGAGATTCTTTGGGCCCTTTCGGAAGGCACTCATGTCTTCGGTGCGGCCAGCATCGGGGCCCTGAGAGCAGCCGAACTGGTTTCCTTCGGCATGGTCGGGGTGGGCAGGATCTTCGAGGATTATGCGAAGGGCACCCTTGAAGACGACGACAATGTCGCCGTCAGCCATGGCCCGGCCGAGACCGGCTACCTGAAGATCAACGAACCGATGGTGAATGTCCGGGCCACCTTGTTGCAGGCGGCGGCGCAGGGCATCGTTGATGAGCAGGAGCGGCTGCGGATCGAACAGGCCGCCAAGTCCATCTATTACAAGGAGCGAACCTACCAAGCGGTTCTTCGGGAGGCGGAACGGGCAGATGTCGCAGAACAGACACCTCGGCGCCTGGAGACCTGGCTGCCGGCCGGTCAGGTCTATCAGAAGCGGCTTGATGCCATGGACCTGCTGCGCGCGATCGCCGCACATGCGGCATCCGATCCTGAACCAAAGCAGGTCGGTTTTCGGCTTTCGCAGTCGGCGTTCTGGCAGGATGCGCAAGACGAGGCACTGAAGGGGGAAACCGCCGAAGACGACCGCCACGCCGGTCCGGGCGGTGCGGTCGACGAGCTGCGGCTTGACCCCGGCATGTATCGTCTTGCCCAGCTGCCGCGTTGGGGAGAGTCCTGGCGCTGCGCGAAGCGGGTCGACAGGATCTGCCGACCTACTTCGATGGCCAGGCCCAGGTCCTGGCGGCCCTGCGATGCCGCGAAGGACTGGCAAGCGGCGACGACATCATGCAATGGATGTCGGACAACGGAATCGGCAACGAGGAATTCCGCAGACTTGTCGAAGAAGAGGCGAAAATCGCAATGCTGCAAAGGTTTTACAGGCGCAGCACGGACCGCGAAATCGAAACCGTCATCGTCGAGACCGGGCATTTTCCCGGGCTTGCGAGGCGGGCAAAGGACAAGGAGGACAAGCTGGCTGGGTTAGGGGACGTCGGGGCCTCGACCCAGGCGTGCGGCTTGGACGATGACGCCCTGCTGCGCTGGTTTGTCGGCGACGTCCTGCGTCGGCCGGTCGTCGCGTCGTTGGGGGCCTATGCCGGCGCCCTGGGCTTTGCCAGCGAGGCGTAGTTCCGGCATGCGCTTGCGCGGGAGTATTGCTACGTCAACGGCCGGGAAGGCTGACGTTCCCGGGCGGCATTCGCGCTAAACCTAGTCTCGATTGCATTCGGCCACATAGATCATAAGACGATCGACCGTCCAGCCATCCTCGGCCAGGGGAAAGATCGCCTTGTCGTACCACGTCTTGAACCCCCGGGCGTTCGGGTACTCGAAGCGCCCATAGAGGACCGGTTCGCCGGTCTCCACCACGCGGCGGTACTCGTCCAGGATGCCAGACATTTCTCCTGTGAAGAAGTCCTCGGCATAGGTTCCCGTCAGGTCGGTTCCATCGATCTTGGTAATGTTGGTGCCGACCAGCCGAAACCGAAACCTGAGGAAGGGCTTGCGAATCACGTCGATGACCTCGATATCGCCAAGCCACGGCCTCAGGTCGAACGCGTCAATGCTGCTCCAGGCCGGAAACGCCCGCCCCAGCTTCTTCTCCTCCCAAAGCTCGGAGAGTTCACTGATTGCTGTCGGAATGACCTTTTCCACGCACTTGCCCGGTTGCAGGAGATACCGATTACATACGTCCGGCAGGGCCGGTTAGATTGGACCGCCTTACACCGAAAGGCCTCGGAAAGCACTAATTCTGGACGGTGTGGCCATCCCCATTGGTGAAGAAATGCTACGCAACTTCGGGTCGGTTTTGCCATGACGTGCCTCAAATCAGCCGCGGCACGCCGACGGCATCCGGGGGAAGCTGTGGAAATGATCTGGTTCCTTGACATGCAGCCCCTCGCGCGCCAGTCATGAGCCTCGCTGCCGTTGCCGCACGACATGTCTAGGAAGGTCCTCGTCCGGAAATGCCAGAACGCAGAATCGCCGTCGTTGGCGCCGGAATGGCAGGCGTGGCCTGCGCCGCCGCGCTGCGCAAGGCAGGCATCCATGTCGATGTTTTCGAGAAAAGCCGGGGGCTCGGCGGGCGCATCGCCACCCGCCGGCGCGACTCGGGTTCGTTCGATCACGGCGCCCAGTATGTGACGGCACGCGGAACGCGGTTCGAGACTCTCTTGCGCCGGCTGGGCGAAGCAGGGGCGGTGACGGAATGGCAACCCCAGGGACAAAACGATCCCGAGGCCCCGCCGGCCGCCCTCGATCAGCCCTGGTTCATCGGAACACCGGGCATGAGCGCCATGGTCAAGCCCTTGGCGGAGGGGCTGCCGATCCACCGTGGCACCCGTATCGCGGCGTTGGAAAGACCCAATGGACATTGGCACCTGACGACGACGACGGGTGAGAAACTAGAGGCCTTCGACGCCGTTGCCGTCACGGTTCCAGCGCCCCAGGCATCCACCCTGCTGGCGGCCCATGGCGGTGCTTTTGCCAGGATCGAGCGCGCGATCATGGCACCTTGCTGGGCGGCGATGATGAGTTTTGAAAAGCCGATCGCAGGGGCGGACGACGTGTTACGCCCCACCTCGGGCCCGGTCGCCTGGGCCGCGCGCAACAGCGCCAAACCAGGACGCAACGGCGGTGCGGCGGAAGCCTGGGTGATCCACGCGGGACCGGCCTGGAGCCGGGAACACCTCGAAAATGAGCCAGCGTCGGTCGCGCAGGCGTTGTTGCGCGCTTTCGGCGATGTCCTGGGGCAGTCCTTTCCGCAACCCGGCCACTTGTCGGCGCACCGCTGGCGCTATGCGCTCTGCGAAACGCCGTTGCAGACGCCATGCCTGATGGGCGATGACGGTACCCTCGGTGCCGCCGGGGACTGGTGCCTCGGCGCACGCGTTGAAGCGGCCTATGACAGCGGTTGGGCGCTGGGCACCCGACTGGCCGCGCGATTCGGGGGTGGCTAGCGCCGAAGCGTCGGCCGCGGAATTGCCACCGTTGGGAGCAGCCTCAACGCCCGCCATTTGTGACGCAAGTCACAGAATTCCCTTCATATACCGTTGTCTGATTGACCAAATGACATGCCGTCTGCAATGCTGATTGGCCAAGAAATCACGGAAGCGGGGAGACAGCCACTCTCATAAGGCTGGGCTTTCGGGTTTCACACTATCGGTCGGCATTAGGACGGCTCCAACTAAGGGTTCGATGGATGGGGCCTCTGGGGAGGGTTGCCGATGAAAGCCTTTGGGCTGAACAATCCGAGATCGTTCTTCTGCGCCCAGGTGCGGACTGGCCGCCAATGAACGATCAAGCTGCACCGCCCAACGGCGGTGCTTGGGTACGCCGTCTGCTGGACACAAGTCCAAGTGGCGCAGTGATTACGGATCGCGACGGCTTGACGCTGTTCCGCAACGCCCGCTTCAACGAACTGATGCGGATCCCCGCTGAAATCACCGATCCCATCGATGTCAGGCGGTTCATATTCGATCGCCCGGATCAGCTTCGCCTTCGTGGCCTCCTGGCGGACGGTTCTTATGACAAGTCCGAATTCCGCTTTCGCGCCTTCGACGGATCGGCGGTCTGGACCATCCTGACCATGGACCGGGTCAGCTATGGGGGCCAGGAAGCGATCCTGAGCTGGCTGTTTGACATCACCGAGCGAAAAGGCGTCGAGGACGCCCTGCGACAGAGCCAGGCGCGGCTGGACCTTGCTATTAGCGGGACCAACTCGGCGGTGTGGGAAGCGGATCTGGGTTCAGGCAACCGCTGGTGGTCGCCGCAGTTCTTTAGAATGCTGGGGTATCGCGACGAAACCGAGCCGGAACGTCCAAAGGAGGTGTGGGAGGACTCGCTTCACCTCCGGAGTATCGGCATCGGGTGCTGAACTCGCTCCGCGCCCACGCGGATGGCGCAACGGACGTCTACAACGAGGCCTATCGCATGATCCGATGCGATGGCAGCGAATTCTGGGTCGAGGCCAAAGGAAGGATCACGCGTGACGCACAGGGCCGACCCGCGACCTTCAACGGAATCATGTCCGACATCACCGATCGCAGGATGGCCGAAGCGGCCGTCCTTCGCGCAAAGGAGGACGCAGAGAAAGCGCTCGGCGAGTTGAGGCGGACCCAGGAGGAGTTGATCCAGGCCGAAAAGATGGCGGCACTCGGTTCGCTGGTGGCTGGTGTCGCACATGAGATCAATACACCCTTGGGCAATACCTTGACCGCAGCGTCGCATTTAGCGGACCAGAACAAAGATCTCACTGCCGTCCTTGCCGAGGGCAAGATGAGACGCTCTGATTTGAACCAGTTCATAGGCCTGGTTGGCGAAACGACAACCCTCATGTTGGCCAATCTGGAAAGGGCGGTCGAGCTGGTTCAGAGCTTCAAGCAGGTTGCCGTCGACCAGACCAGCGGAGAACGCCGGCAGTTCGACCTCAAGGGCTATATCGACGAAGTGCTGCTCAGCCTTCGGCCACGCCTGCGCAAGACCCGCCATCAGGTCGAAGTGGACTGTCCGAGAGACATCATCGTCGACGGGTATCCTGGTGCGTTGTCACAAATCCTGACCAACTTTGTGCTCAACTCGCTGTTGCACGCGTTTGGGGATGACGTGTCGGGGCATCTGGCCATTTCCGTTTCACAGCCTGACCCTGACTGGATCGAGCTGTCCTATTCCGACGACGGCGTTGGCATGTCCGGCGAACTGGTTGGCCGGGTCTTCGATCCGTTCTTCACGACCCGACGCGGCTCCGGCGGCAGCGGTCTTGGCCTGCACATCGTGTTCAACCTGGTGACGGTCAGTCTTGGCGGCAACATCTCGGTTCAAAGCGAGCCCGGTGCAGGAACACGTTTCCTGGTCCGGTTTCCTCGCTCCGCGCCGGTCGAGGCCGGGAATGAATCTAGTGATCACGGATCGGTGGCTGACGATAGGATACAATCGTATGCTGTCAGAGATGATGTCGATGTAGCTTCGGTGAAACAGCGGTGAGTAGGCCAAGGTTTTCGTTCGATCTGTGAGTGCATTGCGGTTCTTTGTTTGGTCCAACAATCAGGAGTCCGGAATGAACGAGATCACCAGCGACGACGAACTGCTCTTCGCCGACGAAGAAGCGATCCCTGCAGAGGTGCCGGCACCGGAAACCGGGGATCGCGCGGCCTGGAAGGTCCTGATTGTCGATGACGAGGAACAGATCCACACCGTCACGAAGATGGTGCTATCCAACTTCTCGTTTCGCGAACAGGGTCTGGAATTCGTCAGCGCCTACTCTGGATTGGAACCGCAGGATCGGCTGGCCGAACACCCGGATCTAGCGGTTGCGTTCATCGACGTGGTCATGGAAAGCGACTCGGCCGGACTCGATCTGGTGCGCCATATTCGCGAGGACCTGAACAACCGGCATATCCGCATCATCCTGCGTACCGGACAGCCCGGCCAGGCCCCCGAGCGCGAGGTCATCGTCGCCTACGACATCAATGACTACAAGGAGAAGTCAGAACTGACAGCACAGAAGCTGTTCAGCACGATGGTAACCGGCCTGCGTTCCTATAAGGACATCATGACCATCGAGACCAGCCGACGCGGGTTGGAAAAGATCATCGAGTCCTCCTCTTCGCTGTTCAAGATTCGCTCCATGGAGAACTTCCTGTCGGGCATCCTGCTTCAGCTGGGCTCGCTTCTTGAAATGAGCGTGGATGCAGTACTGGTGAGCGCGAGCGCGGAGGAGGGCGCGGGTCGCCCCGATCCGTCCGAGATGCGGGTCGTTGCGGCATCCGGCCGGTTTGCCGGGGCCATCAATTCGGCCGCATCAGACGGCCTGGAGCCAGCAGTTTGGAACCACATCCACAGTGTGCTGGCGTCCCAACACAGTATCTACCGGGACGATTACAGCGTGGTCTATTTCCACAGCATGCAGAACCGCGAGACGGCGGTCTACATCGAGACCCTCACAAAGCTCCAGGAGATCGACCACAAGCTGATCCAGCTCTTCTGCGCCAACGCCAGCATTGGTTTGGACAATCTGTCCTAGAATGCCGACCCGGCGAAGGAGCGACCGCCTTGGAATCACAGTTCGCCAACCTGACGCTAGAAGCAACGTTGGAGGATTTGCCGAGGTTGCAGCATAGGGTCGAGGTAGAAACACCCGGGGCGCATGTTGAGAAGCTGTTCCACGAGGACAGCGAGGCGCCGGGGGTCCTCATCTACGAGACAGACAACGCGATCGGTCTGTTGTCGCGCCGCCGGTTCACTGACATTCTGAGCCGCCAGTTCAGTCGCGAGATATACTTGAAGAGGCCCGTGCGCACGATACTGCAAAGCAGCGATTGCGCACTCTACGTCCTCCCGGTCAGCGAGCGAATCGATGCCGCGGTTGAAAAGGCACTTACACGGCATCCCGACGAAGTCTACAAACCCATTGCCGTCAATGGCATCGGCGAAGATCTGGGCGTCCTGTCGATCGACCTGTTGCTGAGGGCGCAGTCCCATATCCTCGCACTGGCCAATGCGCAGAAGGGCGAACTGCTGGAGGAGATCCGGCTTTCCGAGCGAAATCTGCGCCAGACCCTGGAACAACTGGAGCGTGCCCAGGACCAATTGATCCAGTCCGAGAAGATGGCCGCGCTGGGCCAACTCGTTGCCGGCGTTGCCCACGAGATCAACACACCGATCGGTATTGCGCTGACTGCGATCTCGTTCCTGGCCGAACAAACCACGGGGTTTGGCACGTCCTACCGCGATGGCCAAATGAAGAAATCAACGCTGGAAGCCTATCTCAGAACAGCGCATGACAGCTCGGAACTCGTTCGCGTGAACATCCATCGCGCGGCAGAACTGATCAGCAGTTTCAAGCAGGTCGCGGTTGACCAAACCAGCGAACGCCAGCGTGAGTTTCTGATGCGCGATTTCCTTGGGGAACTGCTGACCAGTCTCAATCCCGAATTCAAGCGCACCCGCCACGCCGTGGAGGTCATTTGTCCCGATCAAGTCAAAATGCGCAGCTATCCCGGAGCTCTGGCCCAGGTGGTGACGAACCTGGTGACCAATGCGCAGTTGCACGCCTTTTCTGAAGAACAGCATGGACGAATCTGCATCGACGTCACCGCTGGTTCCGAAGACGTCGCGATCTCCATCGTAGATGATGGAAAGGGGATCCCGGAGGATGTCCTGCCAAGGATCTTTGAGCCCTTCTTCACGACAAGACGCGGCAGTGGCGGCACCGGTCTGGGTCTGCACATCATTTACAATCTGATCCGCGAAGAACTCTGCGGGACCATCAATGTCGAAAGCGTGCTCGGGCAGGGTACCCGGTTCGTTGTGACGATCCCGCGTGTCTTACCTGAAAGCGGTGCCGAATGAACGAGGACGGGGGCGAACTGCTATTTGCGTCCGAGGACAGCGTTCCGGACCGGCAGGCCCTGGTCGATCCGCAGCTTTCGCCATGGAAGGTACTGATCGTCGATGACGACGAAAGCGTCCACTCAATCACCCGGGTCGTTTTGGACAAGCTCGCCTATCGTGGTCGCGCGATCAGGTTGCTGAGCGCCTATTCCGGCGACGAGGCGTGGCGGGTTCTGGAACGCGAGGCGGACATTGCCGTCATGCTCCTGGATGTGGTCATGGAGCGTGAGGATGCCGGACTGAGACTGGTTGGCCGGGTGCGAGAGGAACTGGGCAATAACCACGTTCAGATCATCTTGAGAACCGGCCAACCCGGCCAGGCGCCCGAACGCGAAGTGATCCTTGCCTACGATCTTTACGACTACAAGGCGAAGACCGAACTGACGGCGCAGAAGCTCTTCACCGCAACGGTTTCGGCGCTTCGATCGTACGAAACAATCGTCGCGCTGGACAATCATCGCCAAGGGCTTGAACAGATTATCGAGGCGTCCTCTCTTGCCCTGACAGAACGCGGCCTCCGATCCTACGCCGCGCGCGCTCTGCAGGCGTTCTGTACCTTGGTGGGCCACAAAGGCGATGCGCTGGTCTGCGGGCGCCGGCACGATTCGACGGGCGCGCGTCCGCGCCAAGTCTATGTTCTTGCAGGCCTGGGCGGTCTTGGACGGGTGGACGCGGGCGGGCTGCTGACAAGGCACGTCCCTGCGGCCATCGTTCGGGCTGTCGACGCCACACTGGAGGCCGGCCGGGACCAGGAAGGCGGCGACCACCAGACCTGTTTTGTCCGCACGCCCGATGGCCACGAGGGGGTGGTCTATCTTGGTGGAGACGGGGAAACGCCGAGCGTGGAGCCGGCACTGAAGGCGTTGTTTCTGCAACGCATGGCCGAAGGGCTGGACAATGTTTGGCTACGTGACCAGCTCCGTCATCATCAGAGCATTCTCGAGCTGCAGATCGCCCAACGAACCCGGGAGCTGACCGCGGCAAACGGGGCCCTGATGTTGGCCCAACAGCAGATTGACGAAGAGCTTGCTGCTGCAAAGGCGCTTCAGCAGGCCATTCTGCCGCCTGCATTTCCGCCGAACCCGCATTACGAAGGCTTCGCCATGATGCGCGCTGCGCGCCAAGTGGGCGGGGATTTCTACGACGTCTTCCCGCTTGGTGCGGACATGCTTGGCATGGTGATCGCGGACACCTGCGGGAAGGGTGTCCCAGCCGCGATCTATATGGCAATGGCCAGGAACATCCTGCGCTCTCTCGCACTGGTCGGGCTTGAACCGGCCGATTGCCTGCGCGAGGCCAATTTCATGCTGGAATCGCAGAACCCGATGCGTCTGTTTGTCTCCGTCTTCTACGCGATCTTGGAGATATCCACCGGCAAGCTCCGTTTCAGCAACGGCGGGCACAATTCGCCTTTGCTGCGCCGCGCCAACGGTTCGGTCACGGAACTACCAAGGGTGCGAGGGCTGGTTCTGGGGCTGCTCGACAGGTTCGACTTCCACCAAGGAACGGTGCAGATGGAGGAGGGCGACACGCTCCTGTTCTACACGGACGGCGTCATGGAATGCCTTGCCCCGGATGGCAGGTTGTTTGGCGATGAACGTCTATCGGAATACGTCGCAATACGCGGCGGCCAGCCGGTCGAGGATTTCGTGCGTGGGCTTGTCGGGGCAACCGAACGGTTTGCCGGGCCGGGCCAGCAGGCCGACGACATCACATGTCTTGGTTTGCGCTATTTCGGCGCGACTGGGTGAAGCGGAGCTTACGCGGGCCCGGGTGCGTTGTTGTCGCGCGGCAACACGACAGTCAGCCGGTTCTTGTTCTCGACCCGTTTGTAGTGCATGGCCTTTGAGAAGTTTCGGATCAAATGGATGCCGTATCCGCCGATCTGCGGGTCGCGGGCCCCGTTTCCGACATCCGGGGCCGGTGCCTCGATAGGATCGAATGGCCGGCCATCGTCGTAAATGGTCAGCCGGATCTCTTTCGCGAAGACCGTGACTCGGACGTCAATCGAGTGCTCTCTGTGGTCGGCAAAGGCATAGCTGATGATGTTCGTGATTGCCTCATGTGCGCATAGCCGGATCGCAAACAACTGTTCTTCGCTCAGCAGCTTGTCACTTGGAAACTGGCTTAACAAGGCGTCGAACCGCGCCAGCTCGGACGGGTGATTGCGCAGCACAATGCCCTGCTCGGCAAGGGGCGGTGCCTCGCTAGACCGACCGTCTTCGCCAGACCAAGCCGTCATTCTTTGACAAGCCTCGTTCCGTTTCCCCACCAGTTTGGTGGAAGAGGGTAACGTCAATCGCGCAGAGCGGCTAATGCCGATTCAGTATCTGTGAAAATGGGGATGACCTGGTCTGCGCCGCTGGTTCGCAGCACCTTCTCGACCATCGGTTGCGGGTTGATTGCAACCATCTTGCCACCGCGCCGGTTGACCACTTGAGCGTTCAACATCAACGTCCGGATTCCAATGGATGCCAGAAAATCGACGCCCGACAAATCAACCAGAATCCTGCTTGAGCTCCCGGCCAGTGCAGAGAAGTCCAGATCGACTTTTCCCGCCCCGTCGATGTCAAGAGCGCCAATGAATAGGACTTTCTTGATGTCGTCATCGACCTGCTCGACGGTCATTTCCATGCCGCGCTCGTGCCCCCGTGTCTATGGCTGCAAGCCTAAATGCCGATCCGACCGGATCGAGCATTGGGCGCGCTTGACGAACGATAGACGGTCCCGCGTGACACTTATGTGACAGGTCGTGCGCCTTCGCCTATGAGGTGCTTTCGAGACCTGTCAACTTATGGCTCGAACACGATCTGAACGCGGTCGCCGGCGAAGCGGGCGACGCCGAACTCGATGGGCTTGCCGTCCTGGTCGACGTTGACCGATTCCGCCACCAGCATGGGTCGGTTCCGGGGCAAACGCAGCAGGCGCGCCTCCTCGCTGTCGGGCATCCTCGTCGTCACCCGGGTCGACTGGCGGGTATAATCTGCAACGCCGCTGCGCTTGAGCGCCGCTGTGATCGAACGGCTGGACTTGTAGACCGCGATGAAATCAGGAAAGCGGCGGGCCGGGAAGTAGTGCGCAGCCACCGAGATCGGTGATTCATCCGCAAAACCCATGGTGTCGAGGCGAATGACGGGGGCGCCCGGCTTGATCTTCAAGCCCTTGGCGACAATCCGGTCGGCCGGAACCTCCAGCGCCTGGAGAAGCTCGCCCTTCGGTGTTTTTTGCTGGCGGCGGATGGTTTCGCTGAACCGCGTCCGCTTGCCCACCTGGTAGTCCAGGACGTTCTCCTGAACGAAGGTCCCGCGCCCCTGCTCGGCGCGGACGAGGCCCCGGTCTTCCAAAGAGGCAACCGAACGGCTGACCGTGTGGCGGTTGACGCCGAAGCGCAGGGCCAGCGCCTGCTCCGTCGGAAGACGCTGCCCAGGGCCAAAGGTCCGGCGTCGGATTTCTTCCTCCAGTTGGGTGGCGATCTGGCGCCACAGCGCCACGCCTTCGCCGCGCGTCAAGCTCATGTCACTGTACCGTCATTCGGCTGACACCACGGTTTGCTTTATCACAGTGGCAGCGGTACTTTACGCTGTAATTGATATGGATGTCTAGACAAATATGGAATTTGTCCATGGCTGATCTACTCCCTCAGGAACCGGATGCACCGTTGACGAAGCCGGTCACATCCACCGCGCGGCGTCAGAAGTGGATGGCCATTCTGGCACTGGCAAAGACCGAAGAGCTGGAGGAACTTCTGGAAGGTCGGGGCGGTGCCCCGGACTTCACCTGGCTCAGACCGCCCGAGTTCGGTGCCGTCATGGTGCGGGGCAAGGCGGGAGGCACCGGTGCGCCATTCAATCTGGGCGAGATGACGGTGACCCGCTGCGCCCTGCGACTGGAAGAGGGGGGACCCGTCGGTCACGCCTACATTCAGGGCCGCCGGGCGCGTCATGCCGAACTCGCGGCGGTATTCGATGCCTTGCTGCAGCAGGAACGGGACGGGTCGGCCCTGGAAGAGACGGTCATCGCCCCGCTTGCCGCGGCGCATGCGGCCCGCAAGGCCGACCATTGGCGTCGCGCCAACAGCACCAAGGTGGATTTCTTCACGATGGTGCGCGGAGAGAATCCGAAATGAATGCCGGTGCCAACCACGGCAACCTGATGGCAGGTCTGCCCGACCCGGTCCTGGACAGCCAGTCGATCTTCCGCAGCACCCTGCGTGCCATGTCCTATCCCGGGCGGCGCCAGTCCGTGAACGCTGATGTTCCGTCGCCCGACCCACTCGATCGGGCGACAGTCGCGCTCTGCATGACGCTGCTGGACGTGGAAACGCCGGTCTGGCTGGACGCACGGTCCGACACCGTGGCCGTGACGGATCATCTGCGGTTCCATTGCGGCGCGCCCCTGGTCCGAGAGCCCGATGACGCGCGCTTTGTAGTCGTCACCGCACCCGCGGACATGCCGCGCCTTTCGGCATTCGATGCCGGCGACGATCAGTATCCGGACCGCTCGGCGACGTTGCTGATCCAGGTGGTGTCCCTGGACCGCGGCCCTGCGGTGCGCCTTACCGGGCCGGGCGTCAAGGACCACTCTGTGCTTTTTGCCGACGGTTTGCCGGCTTGGTTCTGGGACGACTGGGCGACGAATGGACAGCTGTTTCCAACCGGAGTCGACGTCATCCTGACCTGCGGGGACGACATTGTCGGCCTGCCCCGCGGCATCAAGGGGGAGATCTGAGATATGTATGTGGCGGTCAAGGGTGGTGAGAAGGCAATCCTGAACTCCCACAAGCTGGTAGCCGAGGAGCGTCGCGGCGATCCGTCGGTGCCCGTGCTGTCGGTGCGCCAGATCAAGGAACAGATGAAACTCGCGGTCGACCGGGTCATGACGGAAGGCTCGCTTTACGACCCCGACCTTGCGGCCCTTGCGATCAAACAGGCGCAAGGCGACCTGGTGGAGGCGATCTTCCTGTTACGCGCCTACCGCACAACGTTGCCGCGGTTCGGAAGCTCCGCCCCGATCGACACCGGAACAATGGCTATCCGCCGCCGGATCTCGTCCACATACAAGGACCTGCCCGGGGGCCAGGTGCTTGGACCCACCTACGACTACACCCACCGGCTGCTGGACTTCGCACTGGCCGCCGAGGAAGAGGGGCATTCCCCGGAAGCCGAGCGGGCGGACGGGCCAGTCGACGCCATGCCGCGCGTGACCGATATCCTCAATCGCGAGGGACTGATCGAAGAGGAAACCGCGCCCGACGAGACCGCGGAGGCTTACGACATCACACGGTCGCCGATGAGCTTTCCGGCCGATCGGGATCAGCGTCTGCAAAACCTGGCCCGGGGCGACGAAGGCTTCCTGTTGGCGCTCGGCTATTCGACCCAGCGCGGCTTTGGCGGCAACCACCCGTTCGCCGGAGAGATCAGGCTGGGCGAGGTCGCGGTGGAGTTTGTGCCCGAGGAGCTGGGCTTTGCGGTCCAGATCGGCGAGATCACCGTCACCGAATGCCAGATGATCAACCAGTTCAAGGGCTCGAAATCCAAACCGCCCCAGTTCACCCGGGGCTACGGCCTGTCGTTCGGCCATTGCGAACGCAAAACGATGGCGATGGCGCTGGTGGACCGTGCCTTGCGCTGCCGCGAGCTGGACGAAGAAAGCACCTATCCCGCCCAAGACGAGGAGTTCGTGCTCTATCACAGCGACAATGTGGAGGCATCTGGTTTCGTTCAACATTTGAAGCTCCCGCATTATGTCGACTTCCAGTCGGAGCTGGTCCTGGTCCGCGGCCTTCGCGCGCAGCATGAGGAAAAAGACAGGGCGCAGACGACACCACCAATGCCTTCAGCATTCGCCGCTTTTTTGCGAAGGTCGCAGGCGTTGCCACCACCGAGGACACTGAGCGCGCCACCATCGTCCAGACTCGCCACCGCATCCCCGAAGCTTCATTGAGCGAGGAGCAGATCATCGTCTACCAGGTGCCGCAGCCTGAGCCCTTGCGGAAGCTGGAGCCGCGGGAGACGGAAACCCGCAAGATGCACGCCTATGCGGAATACGGCGTCATGCAGGTGCGCCTGTACGTAGACATTGCCCGCTATGGCGAGATTTCCGTTTCCTACGACTACCCGGTGCTGGCCAACGGCCGCTATGTCACTGCGCCAACGCCGATTCCGAAGTTCGACAATCCGAAAATGAAGGACATGCCTGCCTTGCAGCTGTTTGCGGCAGGCCGGGAAAAGCGGATCTACGCCATTCCCCCATACACCGACGTGCGCAGCCTTGATTTCGACGACCACCCCTTCGAGATCCAGAGCTGGGACGACTGTTGCGCCCTGTGCGGGGCGACCGACAGCTTTCTGGACGAAGTGGTTCTCGATGGCCGGGGTCGACACATGTATGTTTGTTCGGACTCCCACTATTGCGCAATGCGGCGTGCCGAAGGCCACCGCGGGCCGATGTCGGCCGAGGCCGCGGATGCCGGATATCCGGCCGGCGAGGGAGGCGGTGCATGAGCGGGAATGCCGGAATGCAGCCCCTCCTGGTCGCGTCGGATCTCAGCAAATGCTATGGCGACACCGTGGGGTTCCGGGATGTCAGCTTCGAGCTTTTTCCCGGAGAAGTTCTCGGAATCGTTGGCGAGTCCGGGTCGGGGAAGTCGACATTACTGAATTGTCTGTCCGCGCAAATCAAACCCTCTTTCGGCAGTATCAGGTTTGACACGCGGATGCGCGGTCTGACCGACATCTTCGGCCTGTCCGAGCCGGAACGGCGGCTTTTGATGCGCACCGACTGGGGGATCGTTCACCAGAACCCGCGCGATGGCCTGAGGATGACCGTCAGTGCCGGTGGCAATGTGGGCGAGCGGCTGATGGCGGCGGGCGCGCGTCATTACGGTGCGATCCGCGGCGAGGCGGTGGACTGGCTGACAAAGGTCGAAATCGACGTCGACCGGATCGACGACCAGCCGCGCACCTTCTCCGGCGGCATGCAGCAGCGACTGCAGATCGCACGGATCCTGGTCAGCAAACCGCGGCTTGTCTTCATGGACGAACCGACCGGCGGACTTGACGTTTCGGTGCAGGCAAGGCTTTTGGACCTGCTGCGGGGCCTGGTGCGCGATCTGGGTATCGCCGCCGTGGTGGTGACCCACGATCTTGCCGTGGTCCGCCTTCTGGCCGACCGGCTGATGGTGATGCGCGACGGCGCGGTGGTTGAAAGCGGGCTGACCGACCAGGTGCTGGACGATCCGCACCATGCCTACACGCAGTTGCTGGTTTCCGCGGTCCTGCAGGCATGAAAGGAGGCACGGGTCCCATGCAGCCGATGATCAAGGTCCGCGGACTGGAGAAGACATTCACGCTGCATATGCGCGGCGGCCTGCAGATCCCCGTCTTCGAGGGCGTCGACCTGGAGGTCGCGCAAGGCGAATGCGTCGTTCTGGCCGGTCCGTCGGGCAGTGGCAAATCCACGCTGTTGCGCGCGCTCTATGCCAACTACAAGCCCGGCGGCGGCGAGATCCTGGTCCGCCACGATGACGCTTGGGTGGACATCGTTTCGGCTCCGCCGCGCGCGGTCCTCGAGATCCGGCGACGGTCCATCGGCTATGCCTCCCAGTTCCTGCGCGTGATCCCGCGGATCGGTGCGGTCGACCTGGTGGCCGAACCGCTGGTCGATGCAGGGGTAGAGGCAGCGGACGCGCGTGCCCGCGCGCAGGCCCTGCTGACCCGGCTTCGCCTGCCCGAAGAGCTGTGGGACGTGCCGCCGGCGACGTTCTCCGGTGGCGAACAGCAGCGGGTCAACATTGCCCGCAGCATGATCCGGGCCTACCCCATTCTGCTGCTGGATGAACCGACGGCCTCGCTGGACAAGGCAAACCGGGACACCGTGGTCGCGCTGATCCAGGAGGCCAAGGCGCGGGGCGCGCCATCGTCGGCATCTTTCACGATCCGGCGGTGCGTGCCGCCGTTGGGACCCGCACGTTCGACGTCACCGCCTACAAGTCGGCGGCCTGAAGACGATGACCGAGATGATCATCACCAATGCCAGGATTGTGACACCCGACGTGGTCGTGCATGGCACTGTTTCTGTGGACGGGGGGATGATCCATGCGGTGGAGGAAGGGCCGAGCGGTCGGCCCGAAGTCCTTGACCTTGAAGGGGATTATCTCCTGCCCGGCCTGATCGAGATGCATACGGACAACATGGAAAAGCACCTCCAGCCGCGTCCGGGCGTGCACTGGCCATCGACGACCGCCGCCATGGTCGCGCACGACACCCAGGTGGCCGGTGCCGGGATCACAACTGTGCTCGATGCGATCTCCGTCGGCGACGACCGCAGCGACGGAACCCGCCGCGTCTTCATGGCGAAAACCATCGATGCCTTGCGGTTCGGCAGAACGGAATCGCTCTTCAAGGCGGACCACCATCTGCATCTGCGCTGCGAGCTTTGCGACGATGCCGTTGTGGCGATGTTCGCGCCCTATGCCGACGACCCGATGCTCAAGCTGGTCTCGGTGATGGACCACACCCCCGGCCAGCGGCAGTGGCGTGACATGGACAAGCTGTACCAGTTCCACAGCGGTCGCGGCATGTCCGACGCGGATTTCGAAGCCTACGTCCAGGAGAGCGTTGCCCGCCAGGGCAAGAACGTCGACGGAAATCGACGGACCATCCTGGATCAGTGCCGGGCGCGCGCTGCGGCTGGCGAGCCATGACGACACCACGGAAGACCATGTCGACGAGGCCGTCGACGACGGCATTTCGATCTCCGAGTTCCCGACCACGGAAGAGGCGGCCCGACGCGCGCGGGACAGGGGCCTGAAGATCGTGATGGGCTCGCCCAACGTGGTCCGGGGAGGCTCGCATTCCGGCAATGTCGCGGCAATCGACCTGGCGCGCGAAACCCTGATGGACGGTCTGTCGTCCGATTATGTGCCGATCAGTCTCCTGCACGCGGCGTTTATGCTGCATGACGAACTGGAAACGGGGTTGGCCGACGCCGTGGCCATTGTGTCCCTCAACGTTGCCGAGATGCTGGATTTCAACGACCGTGGCGCCATTGTCCCGGGCCGACGCGCCGACCTGGTGCGCGTGCGCCGGATCGACGGTGCGCCGCTTGTCCGAACGGTCTGGCGTCAGGGAAGGCAGATCATCTAGGTGCCATCCAACAACGAAAAATCAAGACGTTATGCCGTCTATTTCGCGCCGCCTGAAAACAGCGCCTTGTGGTGCGCCGGCAGCGACTGGCTGGGCCGCGACGCCGCCACCGGCGAGATCCGGCCTCAGAAGGTCGGCAATGGCATAGCGCCCGGCCGCCTTGCCGACATCACCGAGGCGCCGCGCTTCTACGGCTTCCACGCGACACTGAAGCCGCCCTTCCATTTGCATGACGATACGAACGAGGCGGAGTTGATCGCGGCGATGGAGGCGTTTGCCGCCGACCGTGCCGCCTTCGCGGCCGAGCCGCTGCTGGTCGCAGGGCTCGGGCGCTTTCTGGCGCTGGTTTTGGAACCCGCATCGCCGGAGATGGAGAGCCTGGCCGCGGACTGTGTGCGGGCGTTTGACGCCTTTCGCGCGCCGTCGTCCAGGTCCGACCTCGAACGGCGGCGCCAGCCAGGGCTGACCGAGCGCCAGGAAACCTATCTCCGGGCGTGGGGCTATCCCTATGTGATGGAGGAGTTCCGGTTCCACATGAGCCTTACCGGCGGGTTCGACGACCAGGGCCTGCGCGCGCAGATCGCGGCTGTGTTGAACGATCGCTTCGCGCCATTTGCCGCGGCACCCCTGACGGTGGATTCCGTTTGTCTGTTTCAACAGGACAACCGCCGGGTGCCGTTCCGCCTGTCGGCGCGATTCCCGTTCGGCCGGCAGATGCGCTTCGAGACATGACCATGGACAGAAACGAGGGGGCGGAATGACCGATATCGTCGAGCGGCTTGTTACGATCCTTGGCGAAGCGGGGGCCGAACGCTATGGGGATGAACGCGTCAGCCAGCTGCAGCATGCGCTCCAGTGCGCAACGCTGGCCGAAAAGGCCAATACGTCGGCGGCCCTTGTGGCCGCGGCCCTGCTTCACGATATCGGCCATCTCATCGACATGAAGGCGGAAGGGGCGGAACGGCGCGGCATCGACCGCAGGCACGAACGGATCGGTAGCGGCTATCTCACGCCTTGGTATCCAGAGGCGATAACAGAGCCGGTGCGGCTCCATGTGGATGCCAAACGCTATCTCTGCGCCGTGGAATCGGGCTACTTCCAGGGCCTTTCGCCTGCTTCGAAACGAAGCCTCGAACTGCAGGGTGGGCCGTTCTCAACGGCCAAAGCCGATGCTTTCATCCAGGGTCGACACGGACGGCAGGCCGTCGATCTCAGGCGCTGGGACGACCAGGCAAAGGACACGGATGCCGAAACACCGCCGCGCTTGAGTACTTCCGTGCCTATCTCGTCTGCAGCCTGCGCTCGGCGCTGCAGCAGGCCGACGACCGACCCGCGACCGTTGATTGAGCCGGGCCGTCTCCTGCTTGTGGTCGGCCCCAGCGGGGCCGGCAAGGATACGCTGATCGCCGCTGCCAGACGACAATTGACGCCCAGTCCAGGGGTTGTCTTCGTCCGGCGCTACATCACGCGTGCCGCAGATGCCGGGGGCGAGGCCCATATCACGGTTTCGGTGTCGGACTTCACTGCGCTGGCGGGCCGGGGGGCTTTGCCCTGCATTGGCAGGCCCACGGCCTGCACTACGGCATTCCAGCGTCGATCGAAGCCGACCTAAGTGCCGGACGAACAGTCGTTGCCAATGCCTCCCGGACGGTGGTGCCGGCGGCCCGGGAACGGTTCCGCCGGCTTGTGGTTGCCCATGTCACCGCGGATCCCACGGTGTGCGCCAAGAGGTTGGCCCAGCGCGGACGCGAGACCGAGGGCGAGATCCTCGCCCGCCTCCAGCGGACCGGCGTCATCGCTCCCGAGGGCGACGATGTTGTCACAATCGACAATGGCGGCGCTCTTGAAGATGCAGTCGCTGGTTTGCTCGGTTTGCTCTCCACACCTGCCTGAGTCCCTGCTGCATATTGGCAATTGATCTCGATCAAACCGGTCGAATCTCGCGAGCAATAGGCTCGCGAAATCCCGATTGAATCTGTATATGCTGTCACAAAAGCGGCTGCCGAAGCCGGGCGTGATCCGCATTTCTTAGGGAGTGGATGACAGATGGGGGCTACCCGACAACTGGACAGGCCGGAAGCCTACGCCAAGTCCTTCGAGGAAAGGAAACGTGCGTTCATCGTGCGCACGGGCCGCAAGCTTAGGCCCTGGATCAACGGGGCCATCGCCAAATGGTCGCTCGTGCCCGACAAGCCCGTTCTCGATAAGGCGGACTTCCCCTGGACCAGTATCCTGGAGGAGAACTGGGAGATCATCCAGACGGAACTCCAGGCGTTGCTTGAGTATCGCGACGTGCTGCCGTCCCTGCACGAGATCTCGCCGGACCATAGGCGGATCACCAAGGATGAATCCTGGAAGTCCTTCTTCCTGTGGGGCTATGGCTTTCGGGTGGATGCCAACTGCCGCCGCTGCCCTGAGACCGCCAGAATTGTCGAGCAGATTCCCAATCTCAAGTCGGCTCTGTTCTCGATCCTGACCCCGCATGCCCATATCCCGCGCCACAAGGGCGTCACCAAGGGCATGATCACCTGCCATCTTGCGCTGAGCATTCCGAAGGAAAGGGATAAGTGCCGGATCCAGGTGGACGATCAGGTGCTGTATTGGGAACCCGGCAAGACCATGGTGTTCGACGACACCTACAAGCATGAGGTCTGGAACGACACCGACGAGGAGCGGGTGGTTCTGCTGGTCCAGTTCGGCCGGCCGCTGAGATTCCCGGGCTCGCTGATCGCCAGTGCCTTCTTGGGTGCGCTCAGGCTCAGCCCCTTCATCCAGGAGGGCAAGAAGAACGTCGCTGTCTGGGACGAGAAGCTGCGCAAGAAAGGCTGCGCCTGAGGCCCGACTCGACGACATGCAGCAACAAGCCACCACGATCGACCGATTCCGCATCTACCGGCGCAAGAAGGTCAAGCGGCTGGGCAAACGCCTGACCCGCTGGTTGTCCGACTTCTTCGGCCAGCAGTCGGCGGTGGGCGACACGCCGTTTTTCGACAAGACGCTGTTCCCGTTCACCGCCATGCTGGAGGAAAACTGGGAGGCGATCCGCGCCGAGGCGCTGGAAGTGATGAAGGAACGCGACGCGATCCCATCCTTCCACGAGGTGTCGCCCGACCAGTACCGGATCTCCACCGGTGACAACTGGAAGACCTTCGTGCTGTTCGGCTTCAAGCAGAAGATGGAGAAGAACTGCGCGCTGTGTCCGAAGACCGCGGCTGTTCTGGAACGGATCCCGGAACTCCAGACCGCGTGGTTCTCAATTATCACGCCGCGTTACCACATCCCCGACCACCGGGGCGTGACCCGGGGCATCCTCACCTGCGACCTGGCCCTGGTCGTCCCTGACGAGAAAGTGAACTGTCGGATCAGGGTCGAAGACGAGGTCCATCACTGGGAGCAGGGGCGCACCATCGTTTTCGACGACAGCCTTAGCCACGAGGTGTGGAACGATACCGACCAGGACCGCGTGGTCCTGCTGATGCAGTTCACCCGGCCAATGCGGCCGTTGGGACGTCTGGTGAACACCGCCTTCCTGGCGCTTGTCAAGATGACCGCCTATTACAAGGAACCGAAGAAGAACATGGCCACCTTCGAGGACCGGTTCCAGGCGGCGGTCCGGCGGGCGGAGAGTTTCCAGATCAAGGACTAGGGCAGGGCCGCGCGCGGCAGTCGTGCGGTGGCTCTTGAATTTGTCCCGACAATCAATACCGGAGGCGGCATACATGTCGATCGAAGGCATCTGGACCGGCGAGATGTACGGTCCTTACGGATGGGAAAACAGCGGTGTCTATGTGCTGGAGTCCGGCAGGATTATTGGCGGCAACAACCGTCACTATTCCACCGGCAGCTACACCATCGCCGGCGACAGTTACAAGGCACAGGTCACTGTCCGGTATTACGGCCCGCCGCGGTCGATCTTCGGCGAGAATCAGGAAGAGTTCACGATCGAGGTGACCGGGACCGTCGGTGACGGCGTGATCGAGGCGCGGATCGACCGACCCGACAGGGCGGAGTTCAGCGTGGAATACCGGATGACCAAGCGCATGGACCTTCCGCAGGGGTAAGTCTCCACAGTCTCGAACCGAAGGGACCCACCCGAGTCAATCCACTAGTCTGTTTCGATAAAGGGATATCAGCGGATTCTGCTGCCGGTCGGGCGCTGAGATGGCCGAGTGGAACAAGTTGCGATCGCTGCAGCAATGGATTACAGCCTCGCTCGGGACCTGCGTCGCAGAGTTCGCACATCTCGCGCGAACGCTGGTCCGGCGATCTACCTGTAACTTCCTGGGGCTGATCTAGTTGGTGCCCTGGAGATCATGGACGAACATGGCGTCATTCGAACGGCAGCCCCGGACGTCGATTCGCCGGGCAGCGACCTCTCTGATCAAGTCCCATTACTCATTGATGTAGCGTCTCAATTGCCTGAGTTACATAAGCGATTGTTTGACCCCTGTTGAAAGGGTCGGGGGCAAAAGCTGACACTGTCATTCCGCACTATTCTTATGAGCATAAACGTACGCTCATATTGCGGGTCTCGTTTGGTCGATGCTGTGCCGCTATTCTGGGTGCAATGGCAAGACCAACCGGCACTCTAGCAACTCACAGATTATTCCAGAATTGGCATGCAGCCTTGGATGTCGCGCGTTCGAAACGACCAGTGCATTTTGAGCTCTACTCGAAGATGGCATTCGCCCCAGGGGAAAGAATATGGACTACGTAACACTTCTAGCGTGGATAGCGATCCTGTTTTCTGCAATAGCGCTCGTTTGGACATTAAACCTAAAGTGGCGCGGCCAGCGCCTATCTGACGATCATTTGACTCCACAAGGCCGGGATGAATCTGGGGATCTCACGCCAGGTGCGAAACAGGCCGTAAGAGATTATCTGACGGGCTTACTCGCGCCTGCTGGGGCAATCATCGCAATAGTTGCGGGTGTAGGCGGGTTTATGATCAATGAACTTGCAAAAGAAACAGCTCTATCGAAGGCTTTTACACAAATACAAAGTCCGCTCCTAGATCAGATCAGGCAAGTAGAAAGTGCAAATAGCATTGCGAAATTGGCAGCTGCCGAGGTGCAGGAACTAAAAGACGATGTGGAGAACCTATCGAAGATTGTGCAGAAGGAAGAGTTTGTAGTTGATGTAGTAGCACGATTGTCAAATGATACTGATCTGCAAAGACGTATCCAAGATAGGCTTGTTAGCGAAGTAGCGAATGAGTTGGTAGAACGTCACGCGGATGCTCTGCGCGGCGATCCTGGCAAGGACGGGGAAAGCCCCGATATCGACGCGGTTGCGGCGGCGCTGGCGCGACAATTCGGGTTAGGTGTTGAAAGCGAGCCAGAAAATGATGGCGGAGTAGGTGTCGACCCCAGGATTACGACCCCATGAAGTGTCGAGCGGTAGTGTTTCTTGTCGAACTTAGCCCAAGACTAGGGGCTGGTTACAAGAGATGACCTACTCCATTGTCATTCGCAACACTGGAATCCCTAGGTGTTCGAGAGAATTCTTAGTGTTTCTTGTTCAGAAATGCTCATTGTTCCAGCAATGGTGCGACTGCCCTCGCATCCGATCTTGTGGTTGACTGTAATTGGAGAAGGCGTATTCTCCCCAACGGGCAGCCGCACTTTAATATCCAATCCAAATACAGACAACTCCTGAGAAGGGTACAACATATCAGTTACGCCGCCTGCATATAGTATTGTTTGATCGCCCGTGATTTTCTTTGGCAGACCGGTGTTTCTATTGCCATCTATTCCCCATTGACTGATCCTGGCGCCTGACACCGATTGCACATGAAAGAACGGGAATCTGGCAGTGACCTCCGAGCTATTCTTCAGACCCACTCTAAATCGCGCTTGTCGGCTATTTGCACCCTGACCTGTGACCTTTGCCTCCCAGCAGATTTCCAGCACCGCGACTGCTTCACGTTTGAATGCGTCCTCAACATCAAAGTGCTCCATCGGATAGAAAGAAGTACCTGCGCGCTTGTAATAGCGTTGGTGACCGGGTGCTAGACTCATGTGAGGGCGACGCTCCGACCGTCCGATTGAGACGAGGAGATACCCTGTGTCTCGGTCATGTGAGGGAACTGCGCCAACACGGATGGTCTCGTTCTTTGGAACAATTAGCTCACCAGTTAGCGACCAAATCTGACTTTCAAACTTCGACAGTTCCGAAATTGGGTCTAGGCCAGTCACACAATCAACACCGTCGTCGTCTGGAACCGCGGCAACTCCCCAAACCAGCAATCCGCCCATTGAGTTGCTGAACCCTGAAAGCGCGATCCCGAGGTTTCTTCTGTCTGCCTTTGAGACCATACCATTACTGGCGAACTCCTTTCTCTTGAATTCAAGCTCAAGCGTTTCCTGCTTTTTCTGCTCCTCAAAACCCCTCAGAAGCTGTTCACCTTTTGCAAGTAGCTCATCAAACAATTCGTGCATAGCTATGGTTTCCTCTGCGGGGAAATAGAAGTCCTAATCCTCGGATCGTGGTTTGGCAAAAATGAGCACTAGCGAATTGATTAGCAGTGAGGAATCTCAAACGACCGCGTTCTCGATCCCCTTCTGGGCACGAAGCAGGGCAGGGAGATATTTCTCGATCATCTCCTCCGGCGTTGTGCGGCTGGAGTGTCCGCTCACGTTTAGCGCCGCTAGAACTCGGCCTGAGGAATCGACCAGCGGCACGGCCACCGAGCAGAGCCCTTCCTCCAGTTCCTGGTTGACCAGGGCGTAACCCTGATCGCGTGTCTGCCTGACGGTCTTCATCAGTTCTTCCGGGTCGGTCACGGTCTCTCGCGTGAAGCGGGTCCGGTCGCTGGCCTCGACGATCGCGCGGGCGGCATCGTCGCCGAGCGCCGCCAGCAGCACCCGTCCCATCGAGGTTGCGAATGCGGGCAGGCGGGCGCCCAGGTGCAGCGAGACGGACATGATGCGTTTCGTGGGAACACGCGCGACATAAACGACATCATGGCCTTCGAGGACCGACGCCGAGCAGCTTTCGCGGATCTCCTCGGTGACCTGCTCCATAAACGGCATCGCCACGTCCCAGACGTCCATCGACGAAAGGTACGAGAATCCGAGTTCCAGAACCTTCGGTGTGAGCGAGAACCGTTTTCCGTCAGCGCAGGCATAGCCCAGAGCTTCCAGCGTCAGCAGGAACCGCCTCGCCCCCGCGCGTGTCATACCGGTCTTCTGGGCCACCTCGCTGAGCGTCATCGCCGGCGTTTCACGCCCGAAGGCGCGGATGACCGACAAGCCCTTCGCGAAGGAAGAAACGAACTCACGGTCCGTCCGGGGCTCGGCAAGAGTGTGTTCCACGTTCCGTCTCTCCCTTCCTGCAGCTGGGCCGAAAAATAGCGCTTGACTCAACCCAGGCGATGTATGATTAATTGTTCGTAATAAGAACATACGTTCGCATTGCGAACAATGTCAATCCCCAAAAAGGCATGCGAATCGCGCAGCCGACAGACAGACGGAGGGAAACGTGGCCGACTATACGACCGTATTCGGGTCCATCGATGACTACAGCAAGGGCGGCGTCCAGATCATCGACGACGACGCGAAGAACTATGTCTTCTCCAACATGTTCGAGGTTGCCGCCACGTCCGCGCCCTATGAACGGGTCGCGGTTGCGAAGAACTTCGAATACGTGATCGAGGCGGCCCGGGCGGAAGGGGCCTCGCCCTGGTACGCGACGGCGCACGATGAGTTCGTGACCTGCATGGACAATGAGGTCGAGGTGCACCTGGTCAAGCTGGACGACCCCGACAGCGTCGTCGATCCGGAAAGCGAGGGGGCGCATCAACTGGAAGAAATGCCCGACGGGCGCAAGATGGGACGAATCGTGCTGAGGCGCGGCCACATGGCACTGCTGCCGGTGGGCTCCGCCTATCGGTTCGATGCCGCGACGCCGACGACACTGATGATTCAGACCATCGACGGTCCGGTCACCGTGCACAAGTGGGCAGAGATCTGCCAGACCGCCTAGCGACGCCGATAACCCGGACGGCGCTTGGACCTCAACCGATCAACAGGGACGCCAATCAAATGACTGTCACGACAGAACTGCAAAGCGAATTCAACGTCTATCCGGTCAACAACCTGACCGGCTACAAGAGCTTCAAGGCGGGGTCTTTTACATTCGAACGCGACGAGTACTTCGCCCACATCACCTGGCCGAATGGCCGCCACCAGATGGCGATCGACGTTTTTCTGCGCGCCCTGATGCGTGATGTGGCCTGGGGTTTCTTCTATGGCACCGTCAATTTCGACAATGTCTTCGGGACCACGAACCTCTACGGCCAGGTCGACATGTTCGCCGGTGCGATGAATGAGTCTTTCACGGCTGTTGGGCGCGAGCATCAGGAACGGTTCAAGTCTGACGACCTGATGGCGATCTTCAAGGAAATGATCAGCGACTGGACCAACGACGGCTACGACCAGTTTGCGGCACCAATGGAGACAGGCGCACCGTGGGGCACCAAGAGCGGCAACAACGAAGAGGCCGTGACCCGCAAACGCGTAACCGCCAAACGCATGGTCGGTTTGCCCGGTGACACGCCGGTCCGCACCGACGAAAGCGGTTTTCCCGTCAACCGGATGTTCGAGGACGTGCCCCAGGACCAGCCTGAGGTCTATCCAGAGCCAGGGTTCGAGGACGAGGTCTCTGCCTTCAATCTGTTCGGCTATCTCTCCCGTTCCGACGTGACCTGGAACCCGTCGGTTTGCTCGGTGCTGCGCGAGAGCCTGTTCTGCCCCACCTCGGAGGAGTTCATCCTGCCGGTCGAGCACGGCAATGACCGTGTGGAGTGGTTCGTGCAGCTCTCCGACGAGATCATCTGGTCGATCAAACACAAGGACACCGGCCGCGACCGGGCCGTGGTCACCATGAAGGCCGGCGATTGTTCCTGCATGCCGGCGGATATCCGCCACCAGGGCTTTTCGACCAAACGCTCGATGCTGCTGGTCTGGGAGAACGGCTCGCCGAAGATCCCGGCGCTGATCCAGGAAGGCAAGACACCGGTCACGCCGGTTCAGTTCTGATCCTGCCGTCAAGGCACCGGGGCGGCTCTCCGTCCCGGTGCGGCGGCTGACACAACGACAACGCGGTCCGCCTGCGGACTGCGGCAGGGGAGGCTTTTTCGCCATGCAGAACAAGCTGTTCATCGGCGGCCAGTTCGTCGACGCGGAAGACGGCGCGACGATCGAGGTGCTGAACCCGCATGACAACTCGCTGATCACCGAGATCGCCGAGGCCAAGGCGGCCGACGTCGACAAGGCGGTGGCCGCCGCGAAGAAGGCATTCCCGAAATGGAGCGGCATGGCCGCTGCCGAGCGCGGCAGACTGTTGCTCAAACTCGCCGACCGGATCGAAGAGGAGAAAGAGGCGCTGGGCCGCCTGGAGGCCACCGATACCGGCCATCCGTTCCGCGATACCCAGATCCTGGACGTGCCGCGCACCGCCGTCACCTTCCGCTATTTCGGCGGTATGGCCGACAAGCTGGAAGGCAATGTGGTCCCGGTTGAGGAGGGGTTCCTCAATTACGTGCTGCGCCAGCCGATCGGTGTTGTCGGCCAGGTGGTGCCCTGGAGCTTCCCGCTGATGTTCACCAGCTGGAAGATGGGTCCGGCCCTGGCTGCCGGAAATTGCGTCGTCCTCAAGCCGTCGGAGCTGACGCCGCTGTCGACGCTGCGCATTGCCGAGCTGATGGCCGAAGTGGGCTTTCCGGACGGTGTGGTCAACATCGTACCCGGCTACGGCCAGACCGCGGGCCAGCACCTGGCCGAGCACCCTGATGTGGGCAAGATCGCCTTTACCGGCTCGACGCCGGTGGGCCAGAAGATCGTCCAGGCCTCTTCGGGCAATTTGAAGAAGGTGCAACTGGAACTGGGCGGCAAGGGGGCGAACATCGTCTTCGACGATGCCAATCTGCCCGCCGCCGTCGGCGGCAGCGCCTTTGCGATCTTCCACAACCAGGGCCAGGCCTGTATCGCCGGCTCGCGGCTGATCCTGCACGAACGCATCGCCGAGGAGTTCCTGGACCGGTTCGTCTCACTGGCCCAGTCGATCCGCCTGGGCAACCCGCTTGACCCCGAAACCGAGATGGGGCCGCTCACTTCGAAAATGCATCAGGAACGGGTGCTAAGCTATTGCCAGATCGCCCATCAGGAAGGTGGCGAGGTGCTGACCGGCGACCAGGTGCCGGACGATCCGGCGCTGAAAGACGGCTGTTACGTCCTGACGACTGTCGTCAAGGCGCAGCCCCAGGACCGCGTGTGCCAGGAAGAGGTTTTCGGCCCGTTCGTCTCCGTCAGCACCTTCTCCTCCGACGAGGAGGTCATGGAGATCGCCAACGGCACCCAGTACGGCCTGGGCGGCGGCTTGTGGGCCGGGAACCTGTCGCGGGCGCACAAAACCGCGCGGCACATGCATGCCGGCATGGTCTGGATCAACTGCTACAAGCGGGTCAATCCCGGATCTCCCTTTGGTGGTGTGGGCATGTCCGGCTACGGGCGCGAGATGCGTTTCGAAGTGATGCGCGAATACACCGAACCCAAGTCCGTGTGGGTGAATGTGGACGCGCAGATCCCGCCCTACTACCCGCGCTAGAGGGCAGGGACGATGGCCGAGTTCCTTTCGCTCAAAGAGGCGGTCGCCAAGAACATTCGTGCCGGCGACACGGTGGCCTTCGAGGGGTTCACCCACCTGATCCCGCACGCCGCCGGGCACGAGGTGATCCGCCAGGAGATCAAGGACCTGACAGTCGTGCGGATGACGCCCGACCTGATCTATGACCAGTTGATCGGGATGGGGGCGGTCAAAAAGCTGATCTTCTCCTGGGGCGGCAATCCCGGGGTCGGCTCGCTGCACCGGCTGCGTGACGCCATTGAAAACGGCTGGCCGCATCCGCTGGTTATCGAAGAACACAGCCACGCCGCCATGACGAACGCCTACGAAGCCGCCGCGGCGGGCCTGCCGTTCGCGGTGTTCCGCGGTTACCTGGGAACCGACCACGAAACGGTCAATCCGAACATCAAACGGGTGGCCTGTCCCTTCACCGGCGAGGTGCTGGCCGCGGTTCCGGCGCTGGACCTGGACGTGGCCGTGATCCACGCCCAGCGCGCCGACCGCAAGGGGAATGTCCATATCTCCGGCATCGTCGGTGTCCAGAAGGAGGCGGTGCTGGGCGCAAAGCGGGCGATCGTCACGGTCGAAGAAGTTGTCGACGAGCTGGACACCGCCAAGCCCAACTCGATCGTCCTGCCGCGCTGGACGATCTCGGCGATTGCCGAGGTCCCGGGCGGCGCCCACCCATCCTACGCGCACGGCTACTACACGCGGCACAATGCCTTCTACAAGGCATGGGACCCGATCGCCCGGGACCGCGACAGTTTCCGTGCCTGGATGGAGAAATACATCTTGGGGGTGTCGGACTGGGCCGGCACCTGGCACCGGCTGAAGGAGGACTGCCTTGTCTGATCTTCCGTTCACCGCAGACGAGATGATGACGGTTGCGGCCGCGCGGCTGTTGGCCGACGACACCGTCTGCTTCGTCGGGATCGGCCTGCCGTCGGAGGCGGCCAACCTGGCACGCCTGACACACGCCCCCGACGTCGTGCTGATTTACGAAAGCGGCACCATCGGCACCAAGCCGGACGTGCTGCCGCTGTCGATCGGTGACGGCGAGCTGGCGGAAACTGCCCGCACCGTCGTGTCGGCGCCCGAGATGTTCCGCTATTGGCTGCAGGGCGGGCGCATCGACGTGGGCTTCCTGGGGGCCGCGCAGATCGACAAATACGGCAACATCAACACCACGGTCATCGGCGACTATACGAACCCCAAGGTCCGCCTGCCGGGCAGCGGCGGCGCCTCGGAAATCGCCACCTCGTCGGGTGAGGTGTTCGTGATGCTGCGCCAGTCGAAGCGTGCTTTCGTGGAACGGCTCGATTTCATCACATCGATCGGCCACTACAAGGGCGGCGACAGCCGTGACGAGTTCCGGATTCCGGGCAAGGGGCCGACCCAGCTCATCACCGATCTGGGCATTCTGACACCGGACCCTGAGACGCGAGAGTTCACGCTGACGTCGCTGCATCCGGGCGCCACGGTGGAAGAGGCGCGCGAAGCGACGGGCTGGGACCTCAAGGTTGCCGACGAGCTGGCGACGACCGAGGCGCCGAGCGCCGCGGAACTTGCCACGCTGCGCGATCTGAACGCGCGCACCGCCGATGCCCACGCGGGGGACGCCTGACATGCTGGATTTCGTCTACCAGGCCCTGCCGTCGCGTGTCCTCTTCGGCTACGGCACGTTGGACCGCCTGCCATAGGAGGTAGAACGGCTGGTGGCGGAACGGGCGATGGTCCTGTGCGCGCCGGAACAGGTGGCGCAGGCCGAGGACGTCGCTGCGCGGCTGGGTGACCGGTCCGCGGGGACCTACGACCGCGCCGTCATGCATGTTCCGATCGAAACCGCCCAAGCCGCCCGCGAGGAAGCCCGGTCCCGCGGGGCCGATTGCTGCGTCGCCGTCGGCGGCGGCTCCACGATCGGGCTGGGCAAGGCGATCGCGCTGGACAGCGGCCTGCCGATCATCGCCGTACCGACCACCTATGCCGGTTCGGAAATGACTCCGATCTGGGGCCTGACCGAAGGCGGCCTGAAACGCACCGGCCGGGACGAGCGGGTCCTGCCCAGGACGGTGATCTACGACCCGACCTTGAGCCTGACATTGCCCGCCTTCATCGCCGGGCCCAGCGGCATGAACGCCATCGCCCACTGCGTCGAGGCGCTGTATTCCGAGAACGCCAACCCGATCATTTCGCTGATGGCGGAGGAGGGGATCCGCGCGTTGGGCGAGGCCTTGCCGGCCGTGGTCGCAACCCCCGATGACCGCGATGCCCGGGCCAAGGCCCTCTACGGTGCCTGGCTGGCAGGCGCGTCGCTGGGGGCGGTCGGCATGGCGATCCATCACAAGCTGTGTCACACGCTGGGCGGCAGTTTCAATCTGCCGCATGCCGACGTGCACACGGTGATCATCCCGCACGCCGCCCACTACAACCGCGACGCCGCGCCCGAGGCGATGTCCCGGCTGGCGCGTGCGCTGAACACCGAGGACGGGCCGGGCGCGCTTCACGACCTGGCCAAGGCGATCGGCGCCAAGCTTGCCCTGAAGGACATCGGCATGGCCGAACAGGATCTCGACCGGGCGGCCGACCTTGCAACGCAGAACCCCTACTACAACCCGCGTCCGGTGACGCGAGAGGGCGTGCGCGCGCTGCTGGAAGATGCGTATCATGGGCGCCGGCCGGCGGCCTGAAGAACAACGAACACGGAGGGAGGATCAAATGCCTAAGAACATGAAACGGAAGAAAGGGACTGGCGCCTTGCCGCTGGACCGGCGCGGGTTTCTCAAGACGGCCGGCGTCGGGGCCGGCGCGGCCGCCCTGTCGGGCGCGTTCCCGATGCCGGCGATCGCCGACGGCCACACCATCAAGTTCGGCTATGTCAGCCCGCAAACCGGGCCGCTGGCGCCGTTTGCCGAAGCGGACAATTTCGTCATCGGCGGCGTCCAGAAGGCGTTGGCCGGTGGGCTGGACGTCAACGGCAAGAACCACCCGGTGGAGATCCTCGTCAAGGACAGCCAGTCCAACCCGAACCGCGCCGCAGAAGTCGCAACCGACCTGATCCTGTCGGACGAGGTGGACATCATGCTGGTCGCCTCAACGCCGGAGACCACGAACCCGGTGTCGGACCAGTGCGAGGTGAACGAAATTCCGTGTATCTCCACCGTCGCGCCGTGGCAGCCATGGTTCTTCACCCGCGGTGGCGATCCGGCAGAAGGGTTCGACTGGACCTATCACTTCTTCTGGGGTCTGGAGGACGTGATCGCGGTGTTCCTCAACATGTGGGGCCAGCTTGACACCAACAAGTCCGTGGGCGGCCTGTTCCCCAACGACGGCGACGGCAATGCCTGGGGCGATCCCAAGCTGGGATTCCCGCCCGTGCTTGCCGAGAACGGCTACAGCCTGACCGACCCGGGCCGCTACCAGAACCTGACCGACGACTTTTCCGCCCAGATCAGCGCGTTCAAGGGTGCGGACGTGGAAATCGTCACGGGCGTGGTGATCCCGCCCGACTGGACGACCTTCTGGACGCAGTCCAAGCAGCAGGGCTTCACCCCCAAGGCGGCATCGATCGGCAAGGCGATCCTGTTCCCGGTGGCGGTCGAGGCATTGGGCGATGCGGGCCACAACTTGAGCTCGGAAGTCTGGTGGAGCCCGAACCATCCGTTCTCGTCCTCGCTGACCGGCCAGTCCGCCGGCGACGTGGCGATGGCCTATCAGGGCGAAACCGGCAAGCAGTGGACCCAGCCGATCGGCTTCGTGCACGCCCTGTTCGAAGTCGCGGTCGACGTGATGAAACGGTCCGAAGAGGTCGGCGACCCCGAGGCCACCCTGGACGCGCTGACCAAGACCAAGATGCAGACCGTCGTCGGCGACGTGGCCTGGGATGGCGGGCCGGTCAAGAACGTCTCCAAGACGCCGCTGGTCGGAGGCCAGTGGCGCCTGGGTGGCGACTTCAAGTACGACCTGGTGATCACCGACAACCAGACCGCGCCGTTCGTGCCCACGGGCGGCGACATGGAAGCGATCGCCTGAGGGGAGGGTGGCGACGGCCGGCGAGGGGCTTGCCCGCCGCCCGGCCGTCGCCCTCACCGCCACCGGAACCGTTTGGAGAAGAACCGTGCCCGCACTGCTGCGCATGGAAAACGTGTCGAAGACTTGCGGGTCTTTGCGAGTCACCGACAACCTCAGCATGCACCTGGACGATGGCGAGGCGCTTGGCGTGATCGGACCCAACGGCGCCGGAAAAAGCACGATGTTCAACCTGATTGCGGGCGGCGTGAAGCCGGACGAAGGTCAGGTGATGTACGACGACCGTGACATCACGGCCCTGCCGCCGTTCGACCGCTGCAAGGCGGGAATCGGCAGGTCCTACCAGATCCCGCATCCCTTTACCGGCATGACGGTGTTCGAGGACCTGCTGGTGGGCGCCACCTACGGCTCCGACCGCAGCGAGGGGGAGTGCTACGACGACTGCGTGCGGGTCCTGGACGAGACAGGGCTGTTGCCCAAGGCCAACGTGTTGGCGGGGTCCTTGACGTTGCTGGAACGCAAACGGCTGGAGCTGGCCCGGGCGCTCGCGACGCGGCCGCGGGTGCTGCTTCTGGACGAGATCGCCGGCGGGCTGACCGAGCACGAGTGCGTCAGCCTTGTCGAGACCATCAAGAACATCCACAAGGCGGGCACCTCGATCATCTGGATCGAACATGCGGTGCACGCCCTCCTGGCCGTGGTCGAACGACTGATCGTGATCAACTTCGGCCAGAAGATCGAGGAAGGCGAGCCGGAGCGGGTGATGAACAGCCCCGCGGTCCAGGAAATCTACATGGGGCCAGCGTCGAATGAGCCTGCTCGAGACCTCGGACCTGACGGCATTCTATGGCGACTTCCAGGCCCTGTTCGGCATCGACCTTTCGATCGGCGAAAGCGAGACGGTGGCGATAATCGGATCCAACGGTGCCGGAAAGACCACCTTCATGCGGGCGCTGACGGGCCTGTTGTCCTCGCCGGCCGACAGCATCCGGTTCGACGGTGCGGCGATCGGCGACAAGCCTGCCTATGACATCGTCAAGCTGGGCATCGCCCTGGTGCCCGAGGGGCGTCGGCTGTTCCCGTCGCTCACGGTCGAGGAGAACCTGCGCATCGGCAACTATTCGCGCCGCAGCGGGACCTGGACCCTGGAGCGTATCTACGAGCTGTTCCCCATCCTGAAGGAACGGCGGACCAATCCCGGCACGGCGCTGTCCGGCGGACAGCAGCAGATGGTCGCAATCGGCCGGGCGCTGATGTCCAATCCCAAGCTCCTGCTGTGCGACGAGATCTCGCTCGGCCTGGCGCCAATCATCATCAGGGACATCTACGAGGCGGTGCCGCGGATTCGCGACGAGGGCACGACGGTCCTGGTCGTCGAACAGGACATCAACCAGGCCCTGGCCATCGCCGACCGGATCTATTGCTTTCAGGAAGGTCGCGTGTCGCTGGAAGGCCGCCCCGCCGACCTCACGAATGAGCAGATCAAAACCGCCTATTTCGGAATGTAGGGCAGAACCATGGCGCAATGGGCAGACACTATCGTTCAAGGGGTTCTCCTCGGCGGGCTTTACGCCCTGTTCGCGACGGGACTTTCCTTGATTTTCGGCGTGATGCGCCTGGTCAACATCGCGCACGGCGACCTGATCATCCTGGCGTCCTTCATCGCGATCGCGGTTGTGGAAGGGCTGGGGCTCGATCCGCTGCTCAGCCTTTTGGTGGTCGTGCCGGCGATGGCCGTGTTCGGCTACTTCCTGCAGCGCGGGCTTTTGAATTTCACCCTGGATGCCGACATTCTGCCGCCGCTGCTCGTGACGTTCGGCCTGTCGATCATCATCCAGAACCTGCTGCTGGAGATCTTCACCGCCGACAGCCGCAAGCTGCAGGCCGGACCGATCCAGACCGCCAGCCTGCAGCTGGGCGAGAGCATGGCCGTCGGCGTCTTCCCGTTGGTGATCTTCGTGACCGCCGTGGCCGTCATCGGCGCCCTGCAGTGGCTGTTCTACAGGACCGAACTGGGCCGCGCCTTCCGCGCGACCTCTGACAACCAGGACATCGCCAAGCTGATGGGCATCGACAACCGGCACATCTTCGGCCTGGCCATGGCGATTGCCCTGGGAGTCGTCGCGATTGCGGGCGTCTTCCTGGCGATCCGCACCAACGTAGACCCGACGATCGGCCCGGCACGGCTGCTCTATCCCTTCGAGGCGGTCATCATCGGCGGCCTGGGCAGCCTGTGGGGCACACTGGCCGGCGGCATCATCCTGGGCGTTGCACAGAGCATCGGCGCGAAGATCGATCCGGGCTGGCAGATCCTCGCGGGTCATATCGCCTTCCTTGTGATCCTGGTGTTCCGGCCGCGCGGCCTGTTCCCGCGCGCGGTTGATTGAGGGGAAGCAGGACAATGGCAGATATCCCCACCTATTCGGTCCAACGCTCCACCCGGGCCAGCCAGGTCGGCGTTGTCGTGGCGATCCTGATGATCGCCCTCTTGCTGGCCTTGCCGGTTCTGCCCTTCGGCGGCCGGGCGGCCATGCGCACGATCGTCGAAATCGCCTACTACCTGGAGCTGGCGCAGATGTGGAACCTGCTGGCCGGCTATGCCGGCCTGGTGTCCATCGGCCAGCAGGCCTTCGTCGGGCTGGGCGGCTATGCTCTGTTCGTGATGGCGACGACGCTCGGCATCAATCCGCTGCTGGCGATCCCGCTGGCCGGCGTGACGGCGGCGGTGTTCGCAATCCCCACCGCCTTCGTGGTGTTCAGGTTGCGCGGCGCCTATTTCGCCATCGGCACCTGGGTCGTGGCAGAGGTCTACCGGCTGGCCTTCGCCCAGGTCACGGCGCTGGGCGGCGGGTCGGGCATGAGCCTGCCCGGCAAGATCGCCAAAGAGACCTGGGGCATCGAGTTTCTGAAAGAGCTGCTGGACGTGCGCTCCACTTTTGCGCGCGACCTGGTCAGTTATCTGATCGCGCTGGTCCTGGCGTTTGCGACCATTGCACTGGTCTACTGGCTGCTCAGATCAAAGAACGGCCTGGCGCTGACGGCGATCCGGGATTCCGAACCGGCCTCGGAAAGCCTGGGCGTCAACAACTTCCGGACCAAGATCGCGGTCTATATCGCCGCCGCCGCCACGACCGGCATGATCGGTGCCCTCATCTTTCTGCAGAAGCTCAGGATCTCGCCCGATGCGGGCTTCTCCCTGGGGGACTGGACGGCCAGCGTCATCTTTATCGTCGTGATCTGCGGCATCGGAACCATCGAAGGGCCTATCGTGGGCACGATCATCTTCTTTGCCCTGCGCGAACTGCTGTCCTACTGGGGCAGCTGGTACCTGGTGATCATGGGCGTGATCGCGGTCTGCGTGATGCTGTTCGCACCACAGGGCGTCTGGGGCCTGATCGCGAAACGTTACGACATCCGGTTCTTCCCGGTGCAGCGGCGCGTGATTCTGAAAGGACAGGACTGACGATGGAGGCTTTCATCTGCGATGCCGTGCGCACGCCGATCGGACGCTATGGCGGGGCGTTGTCGTCGGTGCGCGCCGATGACCTGGGGGCGGTGCCGCTGAAGGCGCTGGTCGACCGCAATCCCGGGGTGGACTGGCAGGACGTCGAGGATGTGGTTTTCGGCTGTGCCAACCAGGCCGGCGAGGACAACCGCAACGTTGCGCGCATGGCCCTGCTGCTGGCTGGCCTTCCCGAAACGGTTCCCGGCTCCACCGTCAACCGCCTGTGCGGCTCGGGCATGGACGCCACCGGCGTTGCCGCGCGTGGCATCAAGTCAGGCGAGACCGAATTGATGGTTTCCGGCGGCGTCGAAAGCATGAGCCGCGCGCCCTTTGTGATCCCCAAGTCCGACAAGCCTTTCTCGCGGACCATGTCGATCGAGGACACCACCATTGGCTGGCGGTTCGTCAATCCGCTGATGAAGAAAAAGTACGGCGTGGATTCAATGCCCGAAACGGCCGAGAACGTGGCCGAGGATTTCCAGGTGACCCGCGCCGACCAGGATGCCTTCGCCTACCGGTCGCAGATGCGGACCAAGGCGGCCATGGAGAACGACGCGCTCGCGGCGGAGATCGTGCCGGTCAGCGTTTCCCAGCGGCGCGGCGATCCGATCCTGGTGGACACCGATGAGCACCCGCGCCCGACCACCACGCCCGAGGCCCTGGCCAAACTGCCGGCGCCGTTCCGGGACGGCGGCTCGGTGACCGCGGGCAACGCCTCCGGCGTCAACGACGGCGCCTGCGCCCTGATCCTTGCCTCCGAGGAGGCGGCCGGGCGCCACGGGCTGACGCCCCGGGCCAGGGTGGTTGCCACGGCAACCGCCTGCGTGCCGCCCCGGATCATGGGTTTCGGACCCGCACCGGCCAGCCGCCGGGTTTTGGAGAAGGCGGGCCTCGGGATCGGCGACATGGACGTGATCGAGCTCAACGAGGCCTTTGCCGCCCAGGCGCTGGCGGTGACCCGCGACCTGGGCCTGCCGGACGACGCGGAGCATGTGAACCCCAATGGCGGCGCCATCGCGCTGGGCCATCCGCTGGGCATGAGCGGTGCGCGTCTGGTGACGACGGCGCTTTGCGAGCTGGAACGGCGCCAGGGCCGTTACGCGCTGTGCACCATGTGCATCGGCGTGGGGCAGGGCATCGCCATGATCATCGAGCGGGTTTGAGTGGCACCGACAACACCCCCTGCGGCAAGGCGGATATCAGAAATGAACGACACCACAACAGGCGGTGATCCCACCTACTGGCGGCGACGGCCGCGCGCGCCCGAGCCCGGCACGGTGCTGGGGCCGCTGGAGGAGATCCCGGACCGCAAGGGAAGGGAGTACACCTTAGGTCGCGGCAAGAGCGCGTTTTCCATGTTCGTGGTGCGCCGCGGCCAGGACGTGCGTGGCTATCTCAACATCTGCCCCCACTACAGCCTGCCGCTCAACTATCGCGAGGGCGAGTTCGTCAACGACGACGGCTCGCTGATCCGCTGTTCCATGCATTTCGCGGAGTTCCGCTTCGAAGACGGCTTCGGCGTTTCCGGCGCGGCGGAGAACTGTTTCCTGGACCCGGTGCCCGTGCATGTGGAGGACGGGCAGGTGGTGATTACGCCGGAACGTTAGAAGTCGGGCGCATCACAGTTGCAAAGGCATCTGAAGGCGCGGTCACTCTTTTAGGGCCGCCATCGCTTTTTCGAGGTTCGCCAGGCAGTTCCTTTCCTGGGTCCGTTTCCATTTCTCTCGCCCTAGCCCCTGATAGGCCATTTCAGCCCTCACATAGTAGGTTTGAGCAATATCCTTCTGCGGCCCGGCCGGCGCCTTGTCCCACGCCGCTTTGACCACTTTCAACTGCTCGACACAGGTCGGTTTCTTCTGCTCTTGCGCTTGAGCGGTTGCGAACGGGGATGTCGCCGCGATTGCTGAAAGAACCGCTGCAGTCGCTAATGGTCGCATCATGGCGCGTTCCCTTTCCTTCCTGAAGCCTTGCCGTTCGTGACGGCAAACTCGACAATACTGATGTGCAACAAAGCCGAACGGGTAAACTGCAAGCAAGTGACCTGATCGCTCATTCTTTGGCTACTTGCGATCCCAGGCTCTTGCCTTTTGATGTCGACACCGAGGACGCTGCGTCGTCGTCGCCTGGCATGATCCTGTACACTTTTGCCGCGTACCCTCTCAAGAATGGCTTCGGCGTGTCCTAGAGACGCTACCAGGATCCGGGTGCCGTGCACGTCGAGAAACCGGACGGTCATGCATTCGCCGGATCCGTCAACCTCAGACTAAAGCCGCCATAGCGCCACCTTGCTGCGCACAATGCTGGAACCAGGGAACGTTATGTATCCCATCAGGCGGTCGTTCTTCTGTGGGACGTTGTCTTCGCCCCAGAGCCACACGATCATTTCCACGCCGCCGGCTGTGCGCAACTGCAGCATGGCATAGCGGGGATCGGGCAGATTGATGCAGGCGCTGTGCTGCGGATCGATCACGTGCGTTTCCAGCCTTTTCGGGCCCTCCGTCGCAATGAAGCGCCCGCCAATCTGCATCTGGCCTGGTTCGTGTCTAGCCGGTTCCAAGGTCATCGCCAAATGGCCCGGGCTTTTGTCCTTCCCCGTTGCATAATCTGTACCGACGAAGAAGTGTCCCTTGTCTCCACGGAACAGCGCCCGGCACAGCGAACTCCTTCCCGTTTCGCGTGCACCGTCCGACAGATGTTCGACCTCGATCGGTTGAGTGCCCGGCGCCGACGTAAGGATTACCTGGGCCTCATGAAAGGCGCCCGATTTGTTGTCTAGGAATCCGACGATGTCCGCGGAGCCGTCTGCCCAGTCGACAACTGCGTGCAGATTTGGATGGGCGTTTTCGTTTTCCCAGTTGAGCGCGAGGAAAGACCATCGCCGTCCATCGGGTGCGACCGCATCCATGCAGCGGTTGCCCCACCGCGACTGCGCCCCGGCATTCCAGGTGACGGTTCCGTTCTTCAGCGGGCCGGCGTCGATCCTGCCCGCTGATAAGGCAACGCCGGATGCGGATGAGGGGACGGCGGAGAGGCGGAACTCGATTAGCTCAGACGTCTTGTTCCTCTCGCCGGGGATCGTCTTTCCAGTCATCGTGACGGTCGCGCCTGCCGGAAATAGATCGGCGCAACCGCTTTCCGCCGCTGCGCCCGTGGCGCTCAATAAAACGGTGCCCGCGGTCAATCCTAGCAGTGTCGCAACTGTCGGCCTGTGAGCCAGTCTCGCCATCGCCACTCTCCCAGTTCAGTTTGAACCTGCATGCTCCGCCGAGGCAACCGGTGCGTCATGCTGCAACTGCCCAAGAAGTAAGCAATCGGTGCAAACGGTGGCACTTGGCGCGACTGCGATGCATGCCACGGCGCGACAGGAACCGCGGGTAACACGTTCAGCTTATTCAATGATCTCCTAACAGGGATGCGGCTGGGCCGGCTGGCACGCCAATTGCGGAGACGCGATGGACCATGTTGGTTGAAGGAGAGCCGCTGCCAACCATCGACACGCGATAGCCAGGACTCGCGCAAAAAAAGCAGTCCCCCGCGCACTTTCGGGGCGCACGGGGGACCGGAGGTCAGTGCGTGCAACAACAACCTCCATGCGGAGGAGCTTGTCGTTCCCCCACCGCACAGCACTAGGACGCGTTTCAAGCAAGGTCAACACCAGGGAAGACCTACGCACTCCGCGGACTCACGAACAGACCGCGGAGTGGTTCCCTATGAGAATTCTAAAAAAACGCCATAACCATTTCATAATTATTACATAATTGTGAACTTTTGACTTGCGCGCCCGGTCCGCTTTGGCAACACTGTTGCGGTGCAACAACAACCTCTAGCGGAGATTTCAAAAATGATTGGATTGCGAGGCAACGCAGCGGCTGCGGTTGTGGCCGCGTCGGCGCTGTTGGCCGGCGCAGCAAACGCAGCCGAAACGATCAAGGTAGGCGTCCTGCATTCCCTTTCCGGGACTATGGCGATTTCCGAGACCACCCTGAAAGACACCGTCCTGATGATGGTCGACGACCTCAATGCCCAGGGCGGGCTTTTGGGCAAACAGGTCGAGGCGGTCGTGGTGGACCCGGCGTCCGACTGGCCCTTGTTTGCGGAGAAGGCGCGCGAGCTGATCGAGAAAGAGCAGGTCGATGTGGTGTTCGGCTGCTGGACCTCGGTGTCGCGCAAGTCGGTGCTGCCGGTGTTCGAGGAGCTGAACGGCCTGTTGTTCTATCCGGTGCAGTACGAAGGCGAGGAAAGCTCGCGCAACGTCTTCTACACGGGCGCCGCGCCCAACCAGCAGGCGATCCCGGCCGTTGAGTACCTGATGAGCGAGGACGGCGGCGGTGCCGAGCGTTGGGTCCTGTTGGGCACCGACTATGTCTATCCCCGCACCACCAACAAGATCCTGCGCGCCTTCCTGGCCTCAAAAGGCGTGGTCGAAGCCGACATCATGGAAAACTACACGCCGTTCGGCCATTCCGACTGGCAGACGATCGTTTCCCAGGTGAAGGACTTCGCGTCGGGAGGCAAAAAGACAGCCGTCGTCTCGACCATCAACGGCGACGCCAACGTGCCGTTCTACAAGGAACTGGCAAACCAGGGCATCAGTGCCGAGGACATTCCGGTCGTCGCCTTTTCGGTCGGCGAAGAAGAACTGGCGGGCCTGGATACCGAGCCCCTGGTCGGTCACCTCGCGGCGTGGAACTACTTCATGAGCGTGGAGTCCGAGACCAACGATGCCTTCATCGAGAAGTGGCACGCCTTCATCAAAGACGAGGACCGGGTCACCAACGACCCGATGGAAGCGACCTATATCGGCTTCAAGATGTGGGTGCAGGCAGTCACGCAGGCCGGCACCACCGACGTCGACGCCGTGCGCCAGGCGATGTACGGCCAGTCGGTCGCCAACCTGACCGGTGGCCGGGCGGTGATGAACACCAACCATCACCTGTCCAAGCCCGTCCTGATCGGCGAGATCCAGGATGACGGCATGATCGAGACGGTGTGGTCCACCGACGACGTGATCGTGGGCGACGCCTGGAGCGACTACATCCCCGAAAGCGCCAAGCTGAAGGCGGACTGGACCTATCCGTGGGTCTGCGGCAACTGCGAAAAGCCTATGAACTGACCGGTATTTCGGAGCGGAGACCGGGGCGCCTTGTCGCGGCGCCCCGGTCGCCTGCGGACCGGAAACGCGATGCACGTTCTTAAACTTAAGCCCCTGGTTCTGTGGGTCGGACTCTGTCTGGCCCTTTGCACTGTGCCCGCACGCGCCGATATCGGCGCGGACGTCGCCGCGCTTGCGGCGAAGGGGTTCAAGGCCAAGGGCGCCGCGGTCGAACGGCTGGCGGCGTCGGGCGATGCGCGGGCCGAGCCCGTGCTGCGCGCCTATTTGGAACAGCGGCTGTTTCGGGTGAAGGCCGATGACCGTCTGGTCATTGCCGAGAAAACCGGCAAGGTCTACGCCCTGCAGGACCCGCTGACCCTTGCCTCGCTGGGCCAGGCGGGCAAGAAGGACCTCAGAAAGGTCAGGATCAACAACAAGCTGCGCGGGCTTGTGCGCGGCGCCCTGGGGCGGCTGTCGTTGCTGAACCCGGACCCCGGCAAGCGGCTGGAGGCGGCGGACGCGGTCTTCAAGACCCGGACCGGGGACATGCTGCCCATCCTGGCAGCCGCGTTGGCGGCTGAAACCGAAAGCGAGATCGCCGAAAGGATGGAGCGCGCCCTGGCCGCGACCCGGCTGACGGCCGAAGAAGAAACCGAAATCAGGTTGGCGGCGCTGGGCGTCCTGGCGCGCTTCCCGGACCCCGACGTGCGCGCGCTGATCAACGGCCTGCTGAGGAACAACGACAAGGGCGAGCCGTTGGAGCAAGACGAGGCGGTGCGCGGCGCGGCAGCCGAAACACTGGCCGACATCGAACGCAGCTTTGCCTTTTGGTCGGGCCTGGGCAACGTGTTCCAGGGGATCAGCCTGGGCTCGGTCCTGCTGCTGGCGGCGATCGGTCTTGCCATCACCTTCGGGGTGATGGGCGTGATCAACATGGCGCATGGCGAGATGGTGATGCTGGGCGCCTACACCACCTTCGTGGTGCAGGAGTTGTTTCGGACCTATATGCCAGGCGCCTTCGATTACTCCCTGGCGGTCGCCGTGCCGCTGGCCTTCCTTGTGGCGGGTGCGGTGGGGGTCGCCATTGAACGGGGCATCATCCGGTTCCTCTATGGCCGCCCTCTTGAGACGCTGCTTGCGACCTGGGGCCTCAGCCTGATCCTGCAGCAACTGGTGCGCACCGTGTTCGGGCCCACCAACCAGGAGGTCGGCAACCCGTCCTGGATGAGCGGGGCGATCGAGGTCGCTGGCGGTCTGACGCTGACCTACAACCGGATCTGGATCATCGTCTTCAGCCTGTGCGTGCTGGCCGGCCTGATGCTGCTGATGCGCAAGACGGGCTTCGGCCTGCAGATGCGGGCCGTCACCCAGAACCGCCGGATGGCGGCCTCGATGGGCATCCGCACCGGGCTGGTCGACGCGCTCACCTTCGGGCTGGGCTCGGGCATCGCCGGGATGGCGGGTGTCGCGCTCAGCCAGATCGACAATGTCAGCCCCAACCTGGGCCAGTCCTACATCATCGACAGTTTCATGGTGGTGGTGTTCGGCGGGGTCGGCAATCTGTGGGGCACCCTGGTCTGCGCTTTCAGCCTGGGCCTCCTCAACAAGTTCCTGGAGCCCTATGCCGGTGCGGTCCTGGGCAAGATCCTGGTCTTGGTGCTGATCATCCTTTTCATCCAGAAACGCCCGCGCGGCCTGTTCGCGCTGAAGGGCCGCGCGGTGGAGAGCTGATTCATGGCCATTCTGCGCAGCCCCGGCGCCGTCGTCACGGTGGGCCTTCTTGCCATTGCGGCGGTTGCCGCGCCGGTCCTGAATCTGGCCGTTCCCGCCGACAGCCCGTTCCACGTGCCCAGCTACATGGTCGCGCTGTTGGCCAAGTATCTGTGCTTTGCCATGCTGGCGCTCAGCGTCGATTTGATCTGGGGGTTCTGCGGGATCCTCAGCCTGGGGCACGGCGCCTTTTTCGCCCTGGGCGGCTACGCCATGGGCATGCACCTGATGCGCCAGATCGGCGACCGCGGCGTCTACGGCCATCCCGAACTGCCGGACTTCATGGTGTTCCTGAACTGGAAGGAGCTGCCCTGGTACTGGTATGGCTTCGACAATTTCGTCTTTGCCGCCTTCATGGTGGCGCTGGTGCCGGCGGCGCTGGCTTTCGTTTTCGGCTGGTTCGCCTTCCGATCGCGCGTGACCGGCGTTTATCTGTCGATCATCAGCCAGGCGATGACCTTTGCGTTGCTGCTGGCCTTCTTCCGGAACGACATGGGCTTCGGCGGCAACAACGGCCTTACCGATTTCAAGGACCTGTTGGGTTTTGACCTGCAATCCGACGGCACCCGCGCCGGTCTCTTCGCGGCCTCCGCCGTGGCCCTGTTGGGCGCCTATCTTTTATGCAGGTTCATTGTTGCGTCCAAGTTCGGCCGGGTCCTGATCGCGGTGCGCGACGCCGAAAGCCGGGCGCGGTTCCTGGGCTACCGGGTCGAGCACTACAAGCTGGCGGTTTTCGTGGTTTCCGCGGCGATCGCCGGCATCGCCGGCGCGCTTTATGTGCCCCAGGTGGGCATCATCAATCCCGGCGAGTTCTCGCCCGCCAACTCTATCGAGATCGTGGTCTGGGTCGCCGTTGGCGGCCGCGGCTATCTGCACGGCGCCATCTTGGGCGGCATCCTGGTGAATTACGGCAAGAGCTACTTCACCGCCGCCTTTCCGGAGATCTGGCTGTTCGTGCTGGGTGCGCTGTTCATTGTGGTCACCCTGTTCCTGCCCAAGGGCATCGTCGGCACTCTGCCGAAGTTGACCCAGGGACTGCGCCCGCGGGGCCGCCTTGTCCGCGCCCAGGCGCCGGCGACGGGAGAGTAGGGGCCATGCAGGCTGCAGCGAAATCCCGACCGCCCGAAACACTGCTTTATCTGAACGGGGTGGGCGTCAGCTTCGACGGCTTCAAGGCGTTGAACGGGCTCAGCTTCTACGTATTGGAAGGCGAACTGCGCGCGATCATCGGGCCCAACGGCGCCGGCAAGACCACCATGATGGACGTGGTCACCGGCAAGACCCGGCCCGACCTGGGCACGATCATCTACAAGGAAGCGACCGACCTCACCCGGCTGGACGAGGTGGGGATCGCCGAACTGGGCATCGGGCGCAAGTTCCAGAAACCGACCGTGTTCGAAAACCACACGGTCTGGGAAAACCTGGAGCTGGCCTTGAAGGCCAAGCGCACGCCCTGGGCGACGCTGTTCCATCGCCCGACCCGGCAGGAGACCGAACGGATCGACGCCGTGCTGGAAACCATCGCTCTTTCGGTTTCGCGCGACCAGGTGGCCGGATCATTGTCCCACGGCCAGAAACAGTGGCTGGAAATCGGGATGCTGCTGGCCCAGGATCCGCAACTCCTACTAGTAGATGAACCCGCCGCCGGCATGACCGACGCGGAAACCGAGCAGACCGCCACCCTGTTGCGGGAGATCGCGGCGACCCGGTCGGTCATCGTGGTGGAACACGACATGGAATTCGTGCGCGCGCTGGATTGCCACGTCACCGTCCTGCACGAAGGCAGCGTGCTGGCCGACGGCACACTGGCCGCGGTCCAGGCCAACGACAAGGTGATCGAGGTCTATCTGGGCCGGTAGGGGCAGGGGGAAATGCTGAAGGTCGATCGCATCGATGTTTACTACGGCGCCAGCCGGGCGCTGAAGTCCGTGTCGCTGGAGGCGGAGCCGGGCAGCGTCACCTGCGTCTTGGGCCGCAACGGCGTCGGCAAGACCACCCTGATGCGGGCGATCGTCGGGCAGCATCCGGTCAGCGCCGGCACCGTCACCTGGGACGACACCGACATCACCGAGGCACCGCCCCACCGGCGCGCGGCGCGCGGCATCGCCTACGTGCCCCAGGGCCGCGAGGTTTTCCCCTTGCTGACCGTCGAGGAGAACCTGCGAACGGGTTTTGCACCGCTGGCCCGGGCCCTGAAGACCCTGCCGGAGGAGATTTTCACGCTGTTCCCGGTCTTGCGCGACATGCTGGGCCGGCGCGGCGGGGACCTGTCCGGCGGCCAGCAACAGCAGCTTGCGATCGCGCGTGCCCTGGTGATGCGGCCGCGTCTGCTGGTGCTCGACGAACCCACCGAAGGCATCCAACCCTCCATCATCAAAGACATCGAGCGCGTCATTCAGACGCTGGCGGCGCGCGGAGATATGGCGATACTGCTGGTCGAGCAGTATTTTGAGTTCGCTCGCGACCTGGCGGACAGGTTTGCGGTGATGGACCGCGGCGAGGTCGTTCTCGCGGGCCAGGCGGACCAGATGGTGGAGACGGATGTCAGGCGTTATCTCACGGTCTGAAGCGGCAGTTGCCGCCGCGGCCCCGGCCGCGGCGCTCTCCCATCGTCAGCATGTGCACGGGCAAGCCCGCATCGCCTACCGCGGCGCCGGCGCGGCCAGCCGGCTGGCCGGCCTTTTTCAGACCGATCCGCTGCGGGTCCTGTTTCCGAACGTTGCCGCGGACGAGATGCCCTGTGCGGCCCTGGTCACCACGTCGGGCGGTCTGGTGGGCGGTGACCGGCTCAGCATCGAAGCGGCCGTCGGCGCCGCATCGGCCGCCCGGGTCGCGGGCCAGGCGGCGGAGAAGGTCTATCGGTCGACCGGCGCGGATGTCACGATCGACGTTGCGCTCTCCGCCGAACCGGGCGGGTGGCTTGAATGGCTGCCCCAGGAAACGATCCTGTTCGACGGCGCGCGGTTGCGCCGCACCACCACGGTTTCGGTTGCCGGCGATGCGCGCATCCTCGCCGGCGAGATCGTCGTCTTCGGCCGCACCGCCATGGGCGAGGCCGTTCACCGGGGGCTGCTGCACGACACTTGGCACGTTTGCCGCGACGGCCGCGGCGTCTGGGCCGATGCGCTGCACATCGACGACCGGTTTCAGCATATTCTGGCAACGCCGGCGGGGTTCGGCGGCGCGGTTGCGGCCGCGACCGTGGTGTATACCGGCCCTGATGCGCAGGATCATCTGACCGCGGTGCAGGACCGGCTGCACGACGGCGATTGCCGGGCCGGCGCGACCGTCGTGAACGGCGTGCTGATCGTGCGGTTTCTGGCCGCCTACGCGCTGGTGTTGCGCGACGGCTTCGGCGGTTTCTGGGCCTGGTTCCGGCACCGGGCGGGCGGCTGGTCCGCCGCGTTGCCGCGACTATGGTCCGTTTGAGAGTCTAGGGAAGGGGAAGAACTGAAATGAATCTGACGCCCCGGGAAAAAGACAAGCTGTTGGTCGCCACGGCGGCCATGGTGGCCCGCAACAGGCTCGCGCGCGGCGTGAAGCTCAACTATCCGGAGGCCGCGGCGGTGATCTCCGACTTCGTGGTCGAAGGCGCCCGCGACGGCCGCAGCGTCGCCGAGCTGATGGAGGCGGGCGCGACGGTTCTGACCCGCGACCAGGTGATGGAGGGCGTGGCCGAGATGCTGCACGAGATCCAGGTCGAGGCGACCTTTCCCGACGGCACCAAGCTGGTGACCGTGCACGAGCCGATCCGGGGCGACGGCGCGGCCGGGGTCGTGGCCGGCGAGACCATCACGGCGGACGGCGAGATCGTGTTGAACGAGGGACGGGAGACCGTGACGGTGACCGTGGCGAACACCGGCGACCGGCCGGTGCAGGTGGGCTCGCACTATCATTTCTTCGAAACCAACACGGCGCTGGACTTCGACCGCGAGAAAGCAAAGGGCTTCCGGCTCGACATTCCGGCCGGTACCGCGGTCCGGTTCGAGCCGGGCCAGTCGCGCGAGGTGACGCTGGTCAAATACGCCGGAAACGGCCGCATCTTTGGCTTCAACGGCCTGATCAACGGACCGCTGGGAGGCTGAACCATGGCATACAAGATCGACCGTGCAAGTTATGCCGCGATGTTCGGCCCCACCGTGGGCGACAAGGTGCGGCTGGCCGATACCGACCTGGTGATCGAGGTGGAGGAAGACCGGACCACCTATGGCGAGGAGGTGAAGTTCGGCGGCGGCAAGGTGATCCGCGACGGCATGGGCCAGTCCCAGACGTCCCACGCCATCAGCGCCGTCGACACCGTCATCACCAATGCGCTGATCCTGGACCACTGGGGCGTCATCAAGGCCGACATCGGTATCAAGGAGGGCCGCATTGCCGGCATCGGCAAGGCCGGAAATCCCGACATCCAGTCGAACGTGGACATCGTCATCGGCCCGGGCACCGAGGCGATCGCAGGCGAGGGGCGCATCGTGACCGCCGGCGGCATCGATGCCCACATCCACTGGATCAGCCCGCAGCAGGTGGACGATGCGCTCTATTCCGGCGTCACCACCATGCTGGGCGGCGGAACCGGGCCGGCCGAAGGCACCAACGCCACCACCTGCACGCCCGGGCCCTGGCACATGGGCCGGATGCTGCAGGCGGCCGAAGGCATCCCGATGAATCTCGGCTTCTTCGGCAAGGGCAATGCGACCCTGCCGGAGGCGCTGCACGAGCAGGTGAATGCCGGCGCCTGCGGGCTGAAACTGCACGAAGACTGGGGCACCACGCCGGCGGCGATCGACAACTGCCTGGCGGTGGCCGACGAGACCGACGTGCAGGTGGCGATCCACACCGACACGCTGAACGAGTCGGGTTTCGTGGAAAACACCATCGCCGCCTTCAAGAACCGCACCATCCACGCCTTTCACACCGAAGGCGCCGGCGGCGGGCACGCGCCCGACATCATCAAGCTGTGCGGCGAGGCCAACGTCCTGCCGTCTTCGACCAACCCGACGCGGCCCCACACCGTCAACACGTTGGATGAACATCTGGACATGCTGATGGTCTGCCACCACCTGGACCCGCGCATCCCGGAAGACGTGGCCTTTGCCGAAAGCCGCATACGGCGCGAGACCATCGCGGCGGAGGACATACTTCACGACCTGGGCGCGTTTTCGATGATCGCGTCGGACAGCCAGGCCATGGGCCGGGTGGGCGAGGTGGTGCTGCGCACGTGGCAGACCGCCGACAAGATGAAGAAACAGCGGGGGCGTCTGCCGGAGGAGACCGGCGACAACGACAACTTCCGGGCCCGGCGCTATATCGCGAAATACACCATCAACCCGGCGCTGACCCACGGGATCGCCGCGCATGTGGGCTCGATCGAGGTGGGCAAGCTGGCCGACCTGGTGTTGTGGAAGCCGATGTTCTTCGGTGCCAAGCCCGACCTGGTGCTGAAGTGCGGCACCATCGCCGCCGCCGCCATGGGCGACCCCAACGCGTCGATCCCCACGCCCCAGCCGGTGCATTACCGGCCCATGTTCGGGGCCTTCGGCAAGTCCTTGACGGCGAGTGCGGTGACCTTTGTCTCCGACTATGCGTTGGAGCACGGCGTCCACCAGACGCTGGATCTGGAAAAAACGGTGGTCCCGGTGAAAGGCACCCGCACCGTGACCAAGAAGGACATGCTGCTGAACGCTGCCTGTCCGGCCATGGAGGTGGATCCGGAGACCTACGAGGTCCGCGCCGACGGCGAGCTGCTCACCTGCGCGCCGGCAGACGAACTGCCCATGGCGCAGCGGTACTTTCTCTACTAGTGGAAATTCTACTAGTGGATAGTTTGGAGAAGGTGGCAGCCAGATGCTTCGAGACGCGGTGCTTCGCACCGCTCCTCAGCATGAGGGAAAGAAAGAACCTCACCCTGAGGAGGCGGCGCAGCCGCCGTCTCGAAGGGCATGGCTGCCACCGCTCAAACCCATGACCGACATGCGCCGCGCCGTCACCGCCATACCCGCCGGCACATGGCCCGGCGACCGTGAGGTCGCCACGGTGACGCTCGCCTTCGACGACCGTCACCGGCGCCGGGTGCGTTTGACCGATGACGCGGGCGAACCGTTTCTCCTGGACCTGGCCGAGGCGACGCTGTTGAACGACGGTGACGGGCTGACGCTCGACGGCGACGGCGTCATCGCGGTGCGCGCGGCGCCCGAGGCGGTGCTCGACATTGTCGGCAGGGACCCTGCGCACACCGCGCGGCTCGCCTGGCATGTGGGCAACCGCCACGTGCCGCTGCAGGTGTTGCCCGACGGCCGCCTGCGGATCCGCGCCGACCACGTGCTTGAGGGGATGCTCCGGGGCCTGGACGCGGAGGTCACCAGTCTAACCGCACCCTTTGCCCCGGAACCGGGCGCCTATGCGGGCCACGGCCATGACCACTGACCCCGGCCTCTACCGCCTGATGACCTGGCTGTCGCCCGCCTTCCCGGTGGGCGCCTACAGCTATTCCCACGGGATCGAGACGGCGGTGGAAGAGGGGCTGGTCCGCGATGCCGAGACGCTGGGCCGCTGGGTCGAGACGGTCGTGCGGCACGGGGCGGGCCGGATGGACGCCGCCCTGTTCCGGCTGACTTACGAGGCCGTCGCGGCCGACGATGCAGCGGCCTTTGCGGCGGCGGTGGAACGCGGCGCGCTTTATCGCAGCACGGCGGAACTGGCGCTGGAAACGAACGCCCAGGGCGAGGCGTTCCTGGCGACCGTGGCGGCGGCCTGGACCTTGCCCGGTCTTGCGGTCTGGCAGGACAGGCTTGCGGCGACCGGACATCCCGTTTGTTATCCCGTCGCCGTCGCCCTGGTCGCGGCGCTCGCGGCTATCGGCCAGGGGGCCGCGCTCGGCGCCTTTCTCACCGCGTTTGCCGGCAACCTGGTCAATGCCGGGGTGCGGCTGATCCCGCTGGGCCAGACCGACGGGCAGCGGGTGCTCGCCCACCTGGAGGCGTCGGTGACGGACGTCATCGAGGACACCCTGCACACCGACATCGAAACGCTCGCTGCGGACTTCGGCGCCGCGGTGCCCATGGTCGACTGGACGTCGGCCGCCCACGAAACCCAGTACACGAGGTTGTTCCGCTCATGAGAAACGTGCTCCGCGTCGGCATCGGCGGCCCGGTCGGTTCCGGCAAGACCGCCCTGGTCGACGCCCTCTGCAAGAAGATGCGCGACACCTACGAGGTCGCCGCGATCACCAACGACATCTATACCCGCGAGGATGCGGAGTTCCTGACCCGCTCGGGCGCGCTGCCGCCCGACCGGATCGCCGGCGTGGAAACCGGCGGCTGCCCCCACACCGCGATCCGCGAGGACGCAAGCATCAACCTCGCCGCCGTTCGCGACATGGGCGAGAGGTTCCCCGACCTGGACCTGGTGTTCGTGGAATCCGGCGGCGACAACCTCTCGGCCACCTTCTCGCCGGAACTGGCCGACATCACAATCTACGTGATCGACGTCAGCGCGGGCGACAAGATCCCGCGCAAGGGCGGGCCGGGCATCACCCGCTCGGACCTGCTTGTCATCAACAAGATCGACCTCGCACCCTTCGTGGGCGCAGACCTGGGCGTGATGGAGCGGGATGCGAAGAAGATGCGTGGGCCACGGCCGTTCGTGTTCTCCAACCTGAAGACGGGGGAGGGGCTGGAGGCTATTGCGTCATTCATTGTCGAGTGCGGCGGACTTAAATCGACGAAAACAAACGCGGCATAAGCTCCTGAAGCGAAGATACGGTGTCAGGGGCGGCGTTGTTTACTGCCCACTGCATCGAGAGAGTTTCAGCGATGACCGAGCCGATACCGGGGCTTGCCGACCTGGGCTGGAGCGCTTTTTTCCAGTCGCAGCTTGACCTGACCGAGTTGGAGGCCTGCCGCCCAGTCCGGGTGCTGGCCGTTCACAGGGGCGCGCTGGAGGTTGCCGGCGACAACGGCACGGCGCGCATCCCCGCCACGCTCCCGGCGACCGCCGGCGACTGGCTGTTGATTGACGCCGAAACTGACCGTCCGCGGCGCCTGCTGGACCGCAAGAGCGTCTTCAAACGGCGCGCCGCCGGCACGGGCCGCACCGAACAGTTGATCGCCGCCAACATCGATACCCTGTTCATCGTCACCTCCTGTAACCGGGACTTCAACATTGCCCGCCTGGAGCGTTACCTGGCCCTGGCAAGGGAAACCGAGGTGATGCCGGTGGTGGTGCTGACCAAGGCCGACGAGTGCCCGGACACCGGGGACTATCGACGTGCCGCCGAAGGCCTCATGCCCGGGCTTTTGGTCGAGGCCGTGGATGCTCGCGATCCCTCGATGCTGGCGGGCCTCGCGGCCTGGTGCGGCCCGGGCCAGACCGTGGCCCTGCTCGGGTCTTCCGGCGTCGGCAAGTCCACCTTGATCAATTCGCTCACATCAGGCGAGGCTCACCTGCGCACCGCGGCCGCGCGGGACGACGACGATCGCGGCCGCCACACCACAACCGGCCGCGCGCTGTTCCCGATGGACGCCGGCGGCTGGCTGTTGGATACGCCCGGCATACGCGAGCTGCAGTTGGTCGATGTGGAAACCGGCATCGAAACCGTGTTCAACGACATCATGGCGCTGGCCGCGACGTGCCGTTTCGCCGATTGCGCCCACGAAAGCGAGCCCGGCTGCGCCGTGCAGGCGGCGATCGGAGCAGGCGAGCTGGACCCGGCCCGGCTGGACCGCTACCGCAAGCTTGCGCGCGAAGACCGGCGCAACCGCGAAAGCCTCGCCGAACGCCGCGCCCGGGAGCGGGACTTCTCACGAATGGTCGGGTCCATCGTCCGATCCAAGAACCGGCAGAAGGACCCGTAAGATCCTGCCATAGGCCGGGACATCTGCAACCCGCTGTAAAACCATGCGGGACATGGGGGGGGGAGGAGTTCCCCGACCTGGCCTTGGTGTTCGTGGAATCCGTCGGGCGCCTCCCTTCCGGGTCTGCGTTCCGCCTCGCTTCTTCTGAGGTGACCCTCTCCGTGCGACACGCCCGCGCAGATTGATACGCATTAAGGCTCTGCACCTTTCAGACACATAAGGTTCCGCAAATATTCTGTCCTCACTCGGGGCGGGAATGTCCGTTTCCTGCCGCGTCGGAGAGATCGCATGATCAAACGAGAACGGTCAGCCCGCAGGTCTCTTCACCCTCCTCTTGGCCCTGATCGCAGCCCCTCTGCTTGCCGGAAGCGTCGTGGCGCAGGAGGCGACCACCTTGGGCGATGACCTGGGCAAAGCGCAGACCCTATTAGAGGAAACACTGACGGCGGAACGGAAGGCGGAATTCTGCGAGTCGCTGCAGCGCGCGACAGCGCTCTTCGTCTTCCCGGAAATCTCCGTTGGCGGCCTCTTCTTCTTCAAGTCCGTCGAGGGGCGGGGCTTCATCCTTCTACCGGAGGCCTACATTGAGCCGCTGCCTGCAAGGACCGATGCGGACGGCGAACCACAACCGGCAGAAACCGACACCGACCCGCAATCCCGCAAATGGACTTTTGCCAGCTACGAGCAGTATTCCCGGAATGGCCTGGGCCTCAACCTGGGATTCAGCCGCCGCTATTGCGTCAAGGCGGTTTTCCGGGACGAAATGGATGAACTTCTGAGACAAAACAAGCTCAAGTCGACGGACGAGATCCGCGAGGCACTGTTCGACGATGCGAACATCTTCCTGACCCGGGAATTCGGCGTCATCGTCGGACCTGTCGATGCATCTCTGCCCAGCACGGGCGAGGCCCATGCCCTCAACTGCGCAGGCGACGGCCTTCAGATCGACTTGTTTGCCGTTGCCTCGCCCGACTACGACCAAATCCGTGACCTTGGCCGTGAGAAGGCCACTGCGGAATTGCAGGAACCGAAGTCGGCGCAGGCGATTACGGAAGAGGTCAACCGTTACTGCAAGTAGTCCCGGTGCCGACGCGGTGCTGCCGTAGGTGCCCGTCAAACTTTGGGAGGCCGCCCATCATGTTCCGTCGAATCGTCATCGGTCTTCAAGCTCTGTCGTCCTACATCGGGCCCAGGCTATTGATCGCAGTCCTGTTGATCGCCTTTTCGGTCTATTGCTTCAATGCCGCATCCAGCTACGTGAAGGGGTTCGAACCTCACGCGCTCTTTCTGAACATGGGCAGCAAGATTCTCGGCATCGTCGTCACGGTCGCTTTCATCGACCTCTATTTCGCATGGCGTCGCCGCCTGCGGGATGCCAGAGGGCTGGCCTGGCGTGTCCTCTACGAGCTCGACCACACGGTCTGGGTCTGGCAGGGCGGCTATCAGACCTTCAATTTCGACGAACTCTGTGCAATCGCAAAAGGGATCGACAGCGAGGATACCCTTGCGCCCTGTACGGCGGAGGCGCTGGTTCGCCTGGGCAACATGGCGGACAGCAGCCTTTCGATCGAAAAGAAGCTCGCCGGAACCATTCCGCACCTTGAACAGGGTCTGGAAGTCCTGCGGGAACTGACCCGGTTCAGGGCCGTAAATCCGGAACAGCCGCTGAACCCGCAGCAGGTTCTGCAGGTGAAGAACATCCTGCTTGAAGCGATCGAACATCTGGGCGAGGCCATCGGCCAACGCGTGACCCACCCGCAGGCCTATAACATCCAGCGCAACAGGACCGCCGAGGCGCAGGAGCTTAGGCTCTACGGCGCCACCTATCACGACCGGTCCCTGCGCGCGATGGGCAGGCTTGCCGGCTGATCGTGCAGCCTGCGTTTTACGCCCCTAAGGCACTCTGCGTGGCATCCGCTTTAAGGGGACGCCGTCGCGTCGGGTCAAAACGCCAGCGCGTGCTGCAGCCCCGGCTGCGGCGCCACCTTGCGCTCATGCTCCAGCAGGAACCGCTTCACCTCCACACCCCCGCCGAACCCGGTGAGCGACCGGTCCGCGCCGATCACCCGGTGGCAGGGCACCACGATGGGCAGCGGGTTGGCGCCGTTGGCGGTGCCCACGGCGCGGCTGGCGGTGGGTCTGCCGATCCGCCGGGCCAGTTCGCCATAGGAGATCGTCTCGCCGTAGGGGATGTCGCACAGCGCGCGCCAGACCGTGTTCTGGAAGGCCGTGCCGGCGAAGCGCAGGGGCAGGTCGAAGCGCGTCAGGGAGCCCGCGAAATAAGCGCTGAGCTGCCGAAAGGCTTCCGCGAACCGCGTATCGTCCCGACGCCAGGTTTCCCGCCGCTTCGCGGCATATCGGTCGGATGGAAAGGCAATCAGGTGCAGCCGTTTGCCTTCGCCGGCCAGGGTCAGCGGGCCGACAGGGCTGTCGAGCACACCATAGAAATGGTCGGGGTCGAACGCGGGCATTGCCGCAGTCTAACAAACCGCCCGTGCGGCGGAGAACCCGCAATGTCGATGAGGTCCGGTTCCGGCGGGCAAACGGATCCGTCCGTTGCCCGCCGGAGACGGGAGGAACTCAGGCGGTCATCCGCTGGTTGAGCGAAAGCTGGCGCTCCACAGTCTCCACCGTCTGGTCGATGCCGGGATGGTTCATGCCCAGTGACTGGCCGATCAGCTGCACGAGCATGTCAACCCGCTCGATCACCGGTGCGCCGGCGGCGACGGCGCGGGCGGCCGACGACGGCTTCAGCAGGTTTTCCGCCGCCCGGGCGTACTTGCCGAACGGCACCTGGTCGGCCGGGTCGGCGCCCAGGCGTCGGGCGATCGCATCCACATGGTCGTAGATCTCCCGCGACATCTCCAGGTCCGTGTGTACTGCCGCGCAGATCGGCCGAGCGTCGCCCGTGGTGATGCAGCGGTAGTTGCCGGTCAGCAGCATGCTCCACTTGGCCAGCGGCACGAACAGAGAGTCGAAAACGCGCAGCTTCACCGGCACGTCATTGCCATCCAGCCGCACCGCGGCAATGTCTGCCTCCAGTTCCGTCAGCATCGCGTTATGCGCTGGGTCTGAGAAGCGGGCGGCCTTGAAGTTGGTGGGAAGGCCAACATGCAGGACGTTGTTCTTCTCCTCCGGCGGGCGGAAGGCCTGGGTGTCGGGGCTACACAGGGTCACCAGTTCCGGGTCGAACCGGTCCCAGACCCGCGCGTTTGTATAGGCGGCTTCGAGCTTCGTCGCATCCAGGCCCGGAATGCGTTTCAGATAGGGCAGGGGCGGCATGTTCATGATCGACAGGCATGGCACCCGCGCTTCGGCGATCTTGACCATCAGCGTCCAGATGGCATGCATGATGTATTGCGGCTCCTGCATGGCAAGGCCGACCAGATCATATTCCGCGGGGTCGACGTCCTCTGGCGTCTTCGCGGTCAGCGTGCCCGGCAGGTCGGCGGAGCGGATGGCGCGGTGCGTGTCTTCATCCTTCAGCTTGATCCGTACCTCGGTCCCTTCCGCGTTGATCAGGCGCGCGGTCTGGGCCCGGCAGACGAGGGTGACGTCGTGCCCCGCCATCAGCAGCTTGGTGCCGAGAAGCGACCCGTAGGACGCGCCGAGAATGAGGATCTTTCTTGCCATCTGCTCCACCCCGGAAGTTTAGGGCCCGCGCCGACCGCAGGCCCAGAAGTTGTTCTGTAGTATACCAGAGTAGAGCCCCGTCTCCGTTGACGCACGTCAAATCGCGTTTATGTGTTGCTTGTGTCGTCAACAAAGAGCCTTAATTGTTAATCTGTAAATAAACGAGGACGGGGATGCGCAAGACCCTCATCGGACCGCGCCTGCGCCAGCTCCGGCGCCAGCACAAGCAGACCCAGGCGGAAATGGCCAAGGCCCTGGGCGTCAGCGCGGCTTATGTCAACCTGATGGAAAACAACCAGCGCAGCCTGTCGGTGCAGATGCTGATGGCGCTGACCGACGCCTATGGCGTCGACTGGCGGGACCTGATCAAGGACGACAGCTCGACCCTGCTGACCGATCTCAGGAACGCCGTCCAGGACCCGGTTTTTGGCGACGTTCCGCCCGACCTGCAGGAGCTGCGCGCCGCCATCGACCACGCCCCGCGGCTGGTGGAAACCTTTCTGCAGCTCTACCGCAGCCACCGCACCGCGCTTGAGAAGATGATGCGCCTGGGCAGTGAACGCATGCCCGACGACCTGCTGTCGTCGACGCCCGAGACCATCATCCACGACTTTTTCCGGGACCATGCCAACTACTTCGCGCCGCTGGAGGCGGCAGCGGAGGAGCTGCGCGCGGCGGAGCCCTGCGATGCCGACGACGTCTATGCCGTGTTGAAGGCACGCCTGCAAAAGGTTCACGGGATCGCGGTGCGCACCGCGTCGGTCGAGGAGATGAGTCAGTCGCTCAGGATCTACGATGCGGCGTCCTCGGAGGTGTATCTGTCCGAGGCGCTGGACCACCAGAACCGCGTGTTCCAGCTTGCCCACGTATTGTGCCTCTTGGAACTACAGCACATCCTGGACCAGATTACCGTCGACAGCGGCATCCTGTCGGACACGGGGCTTGCCCGCTGTCACGTGGAACTGGCGAACTATTTCGCCGCAGCCTTCCTGATGCCCTATGCGCCGTTCCGTGCGATGGCGGCCGAACGCACGCAATACGACGTCGACCGGCTGGCGGCCGCCTTCGGCGTTTCGTTCGAACAGGTCTGCCAGCGGCTGACCACGTTACAGCGGGAAGGGGCGCGGGGCGTGCCGTTCTTCTTCCTGCGGGTGGACAAGGCCGGCAACGTGACCAAGCGGTTCAACGCCACCTCGTTCACCATCGCCGAACACGGCGGGGCCTGTCCGGTGTGGAACATCCACACGTCTTTCCGCACGCCGGGCGTGATCATTCCCCAGTTCGTGGAGCTGCCCGACGGCGACCGGTTCTTCACCATCAGCCGCACCACCGAACGCCCGGTCTTCAGCAAGGACACCCAGGACCGCCGCCTGGCCCTGTCGCTGGGCTGCGAGCTGGAGCATGCCCACCGGCTGGCTTATGCGGCGCCATTCAACACCGAGGATGACAGGTTGTTCAGCCCGATCGGCATCAACTGCCACCTGTGTCCACACCAGGCCTGTTCCCAGCGCGCGCACCAGCCCCTGTTCGTCGAACTGCCCATCGACACCAGCCGAAGAGGAAATACGCGCTACGAGAGTTGAGAGAGTGTGCCGGTTGCAGCCATATGCTTCGAGACGCGCCGCTTCGCGTCGCTCCTCAGCATGAGGGTATCTAGTCAGTCCTCACCCTGAGGAGGCGCGCGCAAGCGCGCCGTCTCGAAGGGCGTGGCTGCCATTTAGTCTGGTGTGGGCCTACTCCGGCGACACCAGCACGATCTTGCCGGTGTGCCGCTTGCTCAAAAACAACTCCTGCGCTTGGACGATCTCGCGCAATGGATAGGTCGCGGCGACCACCGGGTGGATCGCGCCCTCTTCGATGTACCGCACCAGGTTGGGAAACACCTCTGGCGCCAGGACCGTGCAGCCGAACAGGCTGAGGTCCTTCAGATAGAGGGTCCGGACGTCAAGCTCGACGATCGGGCCGGCGATCGCGCCCGATGTGGCATAGCGCCCGCCGGGCCTGAGAACGTCCAAGAGCTCCGGCCAGCCCGGGCCGGCCACCAGGTCGACCACGACGTCCACCCGGTCCCGCCCGATCGCCTCGATCAGGGACGTGCCCCGGGGGATCACCTCTGCGGCACCGAGCCCGCGGACCTCGTCCGCCTTGGCAGCACCCGCGACGGCCAGCACGCGGGCGCCGCGGCGACGGGCAAGCTGCACCGCGGCCGAACCGACCCCGCCGGAGGCACCGGTCACCAGCACGATCTCGCCGTCGTGTAAGCCGGCGCGGATCAGCAGGTTCTCCGCGGTGGAGTAGGAGCAGGGGAACGAGGCGAGCTCCGCATCGGTCAGCGCGCTCTCGATCTTCCAGGCAAAGTCCGCCGGCACGGCCGCGAACTGGGCGAAACCGCCGTCGCATTCCGATCCCAGATAGACGATCCGGTCCGGCAGCCGAAAGCAGGGCTCGACCAGCACCCGTTCGCCGATCCGCCCTTCGTCGGTGCCTTCGCCGACGGCGACGATCCGCCCGCACACGTCGGCGCCCTGGATCCGGGGGAAGGAAATCGCCGCGCCGCCCCAGGCGGCATCGGCGTCGCCGGCGCCCGCAAATCCGGCCGCACCGCCTTCCGCCGTGGTGCCTTCGGTCACGCTTTTGGAGTACCAGGCGGTGCGGGTGTTGATGTCGGTGTTGTTGACGCCCGCCGCACCCACGCGGACCAGCACCTCGCCGGCGCCCGGCTTCGGCACGGGCACGTCGGTGCGGCAGGAAAGGCAATCGAATCCGCCATGGCCGGTCAACAGGACGGCGTGCATGATTTCAGGGATCTGGTCTGTAGCGGCCATGTCTCATAACCTTCAGGCGTGATGACTGACGTGATAGCGCATACCGGGCCGATGGGTGACCTGGAACGCGGCCGGATCATCTTCGGCGGCGACGTGATCCTGTTCAAGGGCGTGCGCGCCCTGGCGGATCTGCGCGCGCTGCACCGACCGCATCCGCGCGGCGCTGGAAGACGACGACCCGCCGACGGCGCACCTGCGGATCCCGCCGGAGGACTATGCCCTGAAAGTGGCTGCAATGCAGATGCAGCACCGCAAGGACGCGGAGATCCGGGCTGCATGGAAAGCGGTGCTGTGCGAGGCCGGCTGCGATCTGGACGCGTTTTATTGGGACTGGTGTCACCTGCGTTCGCTGCCGCCGGGCGGGGGGAACCGGGCCCGGGCGACCCGGCCGCTGGGGTCGCACCGGGACACTTGGTGCTCGAACGTCACTGCCCAGGTGAACTGGTGGGTGACGTTGTTCCCGCTGACCGAAGGCCGGTCGATGGCGCTCTACCCGGACTACTGGAACCGGCCGGTCAGGAACGACAGCGCCGGCTGGGACCTGACGGAGATGCGCGCGCGGCGGCGCCCCGATCCGGTCGACGCCCGGGCGCGGCCGAAGGAAGACGACTACCCCGTCCTGCCTGCGCCACTGGAGCCGGTGGACGAGACCCGCCAGCTTCGCCTCGCCATCGACCCGGACGACCTGTTGTGCTTTTCGGGCGCGCACCTGCACGCCTCGGCCCCCAACATGACGGAGAAGGCCCGCTTCAGCGTGGAATTGCGCACGGTTTGGGACGAAGACGTGCGGGCGGGCCGCGGTGCCCCCAATGTGGACGGCGCGGCGCCGCACGTGGCGTGGGACTGGTTCAAGGCGGTTTCGGACGGGGCGCCGTTGCGTGCTTCCTCAGCGTAATCAGCGCACCAACTAGTATTCCCGCTTTCTCTCAGCTGCTTGCGGCGGACGCCTCCTCTCCGGTGACAAGCGTCCATTCAGCCATGCGCTTCATGACCTTGTCGAAAGCCTCGTCGAAGGCCAGCACGATGTCCTCGATCTTGCCCGAGGCGGCGGGCACCACGGCCCTGAACTCCTCGGACCCAACCTGCTCGCGCTTGGGCAGTTGCTCCAGCGAGGCGGCGATCAGCACCTTCACCTCTGGCGCTTCGCCAGCCGCGCCTTCCGCCTGGAAGGCGCGCAGCACCGTCTTCAGCCGGAAGTCCGCCCGGATTCGCGCTCGGCGGTCGCCCACCTCGGAGATTTGCTTGGTGGCCTTAAAGGAATCGACCATCAGCCCGGTCAACATTTCCGGCGCGCGCGCTTGCCACTCCGCTGCGGCGTAGTACTGCAGTTCCGTGCCGCCGGACAAGAGCGCGATGCGGGTGGTGTCGATGCCTTCGCCGGCCTGCGGCTCCTCGACCTCCAGCGACCAGTCCACCGCGGGCAGGTCCTCCGGATAGGTCGATTTCAATGTGACCGTGAACCGGCGTGGCGGCGGTCCGCCGCCGGCGCCGCAGGCGCCGAGCGCTGCAAAGGCGGGGAGGCCAATGGCGATTGTCAAAAAGGAACGGCGCGAAGCCCGATCCGCGGTACGGCGTGTTCCCTGTGTCATTGGGTTTCCACTCCCTGTTGCTGGTCGCCGAAGAGGAAGCGCGCGGGATCGCGCTCCAGGTCGCTCACCACCCGTCGCAGGTCCTCGACCAGGTCCTGGGTATCCTGGATAAGGTTGGTCAGTTCGTAGAGCCCGGTGTTGGTGAAGTCCTTTACCGCCACGCGGTTCTCCTCTAGGACCGCGTCGACGGTTGCCGTGGTTCCAGCAACACCGGCGCCGGCGCTGCCGACGTTTTCAACCGCGACCTTCAGGGATTCCTCGTTGTCCGCGAGGATCCTGTCGGCCCGCGTGCCAACTTTGCCGAACTCGACGACCGTCACTTCTGCTTCGGTGACGAGATCGCGCGCACCGGCCAGCGCCGCCTCGACGTTCTCCTCGCTGCGGCCCAGGGCACCGGTGAACCTGGAGAGGTCCGTCAGGATCGTGTTCACCAACTGCTGGTTTTCCTCGGTCAGGAATCCCCTGGCGTTCTCAACCAGCGTGCGGGCCTCTCGCACGAGTTCAGGCGCATCGGTCTCGATGGCCTGCTGGATCTGCCCAAGCCCCCCGGGACCGTGGGGATCTCGTCGCCGGGGAGAAGCCCGATCCGCTTTGCCTCGGTATCCGGGAGAAAAACGAGCTCGATGGCCTGTTGTCCCGTCACCACGCTACGCGTTGCAAGACGTCCCCTGAGCCCCTGCTCGATCAGCATCTCCACCTCTTCGACAGGGTCTCGCGCCTGCGTGGTGATTTCGCCGATTTCCTGAATCCTGTCACTCCCGAGGTCGATGATGGCCGCGACGGTTATCTCGAAGGTCTGCGGTTCGTACACCACGCGGATGTCGACGACTTCGCCGACGCCGACGCCGCGGAACTGAACCGGCGAGCCGACGTTCAGACCCTGGATCGTATCCTCGAAGAACAGGACGTGTCGTGTCCTGTCGGTGAAGTAGCGCGGCCGCCTCCGAAGACCGCGGCAACCGCCACCGCCAGCAGAACCGCGCCGACCACAAAGGCGCCAACCGCCTTCGGGTTTGCTTTTGCTTCCATGCCGGTCCGCTCCTCTTCCTGGTCTGTGTCACCCTAGTCTCCTACAACTCGCCTGGCGCCTGCTCAATCGTCCCGCGAGTCAGGAAGGCGCGCACCAGGTCGACTTCGCAGTGGTCGCGAAGCTCGCTCGGGTTTCCGGCGGCAATCTGTGTCTTGCTTCTTGCATCCAGAAAGACCGAGTTGTTCCCCACGGCGAAAATGCTGCTCAGCTCGTGGGTCACCATCACGACGGTCATGCCGAAGTTGTCGCGTAGCTCCAGGAGCAGGTCGTCGAGCCGGCGCCCGCTCAGGGGGGGCGAGGCCCGCAGACGGCTCGTCGAGAAAGACGATCTCCGGGTCGAGCGCGATCGCCCGGGCGAGGCCCGCGCGCTTCTGCATGCCGCCGCTGATCTCGGACGGGTAGTAGTCCTCGAAACCGGTGAGGCCGACCAGCGCCAGCTTCAGCGAGACCAGCTCGGCAATCTCGCTCCTCGTGAGATCCGTGAATTCGCCAAGCGGCAGGGCCACATTCTCGGCCAGCGTCATGGAACTCCACAGCGCACCGCTCTGATAGGAGACGCCCATCCGGTGCAACATGCGATCGCGCTCCTCCGGCGCGGCGTCCCACAGACTGACGCCGTTCAGGAGGATCTGCCCGACCGCGGGCTGCCTCAGCCCGACGATGTGATGCATGAGGGTCGTCTTGCCGCAGCCGCTGCCCCCCATGATGATGAAGATGTCACCGCGATTGATCGTGAAATTGAGGTCGCGCTGCAGCACGTAGTCGCCGAACGCCATGGTGAGGTCGCGCGCCTCGACGTGCGCTTCCGCAGCCTGCGGCCCCTTTGCGATGCCGGCGTCCTGTGTGTTTGCCACCGCTCAGAACCCCAGGGTCGTGTAGAGCACGGTGAGGACGGCATTTGACGCGATGATCGCGACGATGCCTGTGACGACCGCAGACGTCGCGGCGCCGCCAACGACCATGGCGCTGCGCTCGCACTGCATGCCGCGCAGACAACCCGCGACCGCGACGATGATTCCGAAGACGACCGCCTTGATCATACAGCCCACCCAGTCGCCGATGGTGACGGCCGATTGCAGCTGGATGAAGTACTCCAGGAACGTGATGTCCAGCATCGACCACGCCACCAGGCCGCCGCCGAACATGCCGACGATGTTCGCGTAGATCACCAGCAGGGGCAGCATCACGATCAGCGCCAGCATGCGAGGCAGGACCAGGAATTCGATCGGCGAGATCCCGAAGGTCTCCAGCGCGCGGATCTCCTCGTTCACCTGCATGGTGCCCAGCTCGGCGGCGAAGGCCGCGCCCGTGCGGCCGGCCATGACGATCGCCGTCATCATCGCCGCGATCTCGCGCACCATGCCGATGCCCACCAGGTTTGCGACGTAGATCTCGGCGCCGAACTGCTGCAATTGCACGGCACCGATGAAGCCGAGGATCAGCCCCATGAGAAAGCTGATCAGCGTGACGATCGCCAGCGCGTCCGGGCCGGAGACCTGGAGCGCCGACGCGACGTCCTGACGGCGGAAATGGACCTTGTGAAAAACCGCCCAGACCAGCGCGATGATGCACTCGCCGAGGAACCCAAGCATTTCGCCGCCGCTCTTGACGGCCTTCAGGGTCTCGGTGCCGACGGTTTCGATAACGCCCGGGCGGCTCTCGGTGCGGTGTGCGTCCTTGGGCGCCGGGATCGCGAGCGACAGGTCGACCAGGCGGCGCAGGCCTTCCGGCAAGGCCTTAAGATCAAGCTCGATCCCGTGCCCGCTGCAGAGTTGTGAGAGGCTGCGGAGAAGCGCGACCAGGCTGCTGTCCCAGTCAGCGAGCCCGACGGCCTCGCACGTCAGCCGTTTCATCGGCGCCGGGTCGCCCAGCATGTCGAAGATGGACCCGGCCGTCGGGATTCCCGGCCTTGCCGTCCATCTGCCAGAGAGACGAAGCGTGCAGGCGTCGCCGCGGGAGGGGACCACCTCGAACCCAAAGTCGCCAGTTCCCGCCTCGTTCATCCGCTAACATCCGATATGTCCGACTGCATACGCGTTTCTGGGAGCTTGTCCATCCGCCACCAGAGAGGCACCGGTCCCATGACCATACCGTACACGGTCATGTGGTCGCCTGGCAGGACCGATCCACGCGCTTCACCCGGTGCGTCATGGCGATCGAGTCAAATACCGTCAATGATTGCCTTGCGGCGCCGGTCGTACTCATCTTTCGTGATCATTCCGTTGGCGGCGAGTTTGTCGAGCGTGTTCAGCCGTTCTTCGACGGTGGGCTCACTCGGCTGTGCCGGTGCCGCCTGCTGCTGCTGCTGCGGCTGTTGTTGTTGCTGCTGATAGGCCTGGTGTTCCATCGCGCGGGTCCGGCGTTCGGACTGATTGGCCATGTTCGTGAGAATATGGCCGCCGATCAGACCGCCAACGAAGGCTCCGCCTTCGCCCGCGTCCGCCGGTGTCGCAGGCAGGAAAAAGGGCGCGCCGGCAATCAGTCCTGCTGCGCAGACGCTGCCTGCTGATTTCGATTTCTTCATGGTGCGTTCCTCATAGTTTGCCTGTGTGCCTGATTGGCCCTCAAGACCCGCAACGCTGGAAGACGCCAACCGCCACTTGGTCTTCCAGCAGGCCCACGCCGTCGAACTTGTTGTCCTCGAGATTCAGTGGGATGACGCGGATCGGAAACGCGCTGAAGCCGTCTGCGAACGTCGCTAGGTCGCCGAAGCCCTCCTTTGCGTCATGAAAGAAGGCGGGAGAGGCGATGAGATGAGCCTTCACCACGTCGCCGTCCAGCATCCAGAAGCCTGCGGCCTCAAGTTTACCCGCGCGGACGCTCTCGACCGCGCCGTTGTCGCGGAAGATCACCAACTCTGCGGTCTGATCGGTGCAGTCGGTGCTGTCCACGACCCAGGTGCCGAGCAGATAGCCGTCGTTCAACTCGGCCGCGTCGGTGGCTTGCATGCTGAAACCCAGCCCGACCAACAAAACCGTCGCGATGAGTGTTGCCTTGCGAAAGATCATGCCAAGACCCCTGTTCTTACGTTTGTTCTGTCCCCTGTACCCGGTCTAGCTTCGCTCATCTCGCAGCCGGGAACCATGTTCTTTTTGCAGGTTTCCCGCCTCGTATGTTGGTTCTGTTGCGGGCCTCCCCTTTTCTTGCATCATCCACCTTAGCGGACCTGGCCGCGCCACTTTTGCCAGATCGCGCCAACAGGCAAGGGTATTCGGCCGTATGGGCAAAGTCACACCCCCAAAGTAACGGTGCGCCGCCTCCGCATCCGCCTTCAAATCGGCCAAGGGCAAGCATCTGCCGCTCGCCAACCGACGGCGTGCGGCACGGTGACAACGCGTCTTGTCAGTTTGTGTCAGATCTGTAGCGCCTGGGTCTCCAAGCGAGTAAGGCGGACACTGCGGCAGATTCAATGCACTACGCAATTCAGCTGTTGCGCAACAAGACTGGATGCCAACACTGCTTATATGATCGCATCCTGGGTAACCCGTCCCGTTTCCGCCCGGACGGAAGTGAATGCCGGCGAAGCCAACCGAAGTGGATCATGCAATGGCCACAGAACACACGAAGCATGATGACGACCGTCTAACTCTCGACCCGTCGGACGTTAGAATGAAAGATACAAAAGAGGCCGAAGCCGCCTTCGTACTCTTGCTTTCGGAACTGCGTGCGCATGATTGGAGTTGCGAGACACAGGTTACGATGGGCGAGAGCGACTATGTTGTTGATGCAAAAATAGCGCACCGGGACGTACTGGGCGGGCAGGGGCTCCTCTTGGAATTCGCCGACTACCACGTCGGAACGGTGGGGGCGCTGCGGGAGTTTTGGTCCAAGGCACAAAAAGGAACAGGCGAAGTCCTTCTGGTTGCGTTTGATCGAGCCGACGCGGCAGAGGACAACGGTGGGCGAGGTTATTCATGGTTTCTGCGAGCTGACGATGCCAGCGAAGAGTTCGCGGCGCCAGTTGCCGAGCTTGCGGAACGCCTGCAGCAGATACTTGGTAACACCAAGCGATCGACAGAGGCCCCGGAGGACGCCGAGGTCAGGATCCGGCGGGACGACGCCGAGCAGGACCACGACGCCCTGGGGCGCGCGCCCATTGCGGTGTCGCTTGCATGGAATTTCCACCAGATCTGGTGCACGGAACGGGGTTTGAAGCCGTTTCCGGGAAACCGGGAACAGGATGATGCGCCTGGCTTCATCGCCCATATCGACGTCCCATGGGGCGGCGGGAAGACGACCTTCGCCAACTACCTGATGCGCACCCTCAACCCTCAAATCGGCAGGCAGGCGCCTGAATTCCTGAAAGAGCTCTATCCTGACCGACAAGACATGAGCGGCCTCTTCATGTCCGCCGCACACAAGAAGGGTGAACTGAAAGACGCGGAAGGTCGCTATCGTTGGGACGTGGCGGCGCGACGTCCCTGGATCACGTTGCAGTTCAATGCGTGGCTGCATCAGCATGTGGAACCGCCCTGGTGGTGTTTCTATCAGGCGATCCGCAAGGCGTGCTTCAAGGCAATTCGGCGCGAGGGTGTTCCCACCGTCGTTCAGCGCGACGACGGCTCCTACGCCACCGAGCGGGATGGTCCGTTCTATCGGTTCGCATTGTGGCTGACGCTATGGCGCAAGGAACTTTGGTGGCGACTGACGAACGTGAAAGTGGTCTTCCAGCTCTCGGTGACGCTCTTTGCCCTGGTCGTGGCGATGCTCTTCTGGCAGCTGGACTTGATTGCGGTCGAAAAGGACAAGCCTGTCCTGCAGACGTCGGCCGGCATCGGGTTGGTGATCGCCTTTCTCACCGGCGCAGGGTCCTTCATAACGGCGGCAACGACCGTGATTGCGGATGCGCTCGCACCGGGACGCAGCGTCATGGGCGATCGCATGTCTCTCGGCTCCGGGGACCCGCTTGATCGATTTCGCCGCCACTTCGCCCGTTTTGCAAAGGATGTCGGCCGGCCCATTCTCGTGGTCATTGACGACCTGGACCGCTGCAAGCCCTCGTTCATCGTGGAACTGATGCGCGGTTTGCAGACGATCCTGACGAGCCCCCGGGTCGCATATCTGCTGCTCGGTGATCGAAACTGGATCGAGCAGGCCTTCGAAGTCCAGCACGAGGGGATGAATACCATCGATGTCGGCCCCGAGCACACCTTCGGCGGCCGGTTTGTTGAGAAAGCGATCCAGCTTTCATTCGTCATTCCGGGAATGGCTGAACAGCAGGGAGAGTATGTGAGGGAGGTTCTTCGGGGACACGAGAGCCATACCGCAGAAGATAAAGAACGCATATCGCTTCGCAAAGAGTTGGCGAATCTCGAAACGATCGAGCAGATCGATCAGGGGGGGGGACGCGACCTCGAATCCGGATCTCAGGGCGGCGGCCCTGGGCGGAGCCAGGCTGTTCGCGAGGAAATGATCCTGAGACGCGCGTCTCAGACAGAGGACGTGCAGGAGGCCATCAGCCACCGCCTACAGCCGATCGCAGGCTACCTTCCAAGCAACCCTCGCCACATCAAACGCATCATCAACGCCATATCCATGTACCAGGACAGCATACTCCTGACAGGAGAATCCCTTGAGGAAGCCGGGATCGGAATGAAACGTTGGCGGGAACTCGTCATCGGTGTGATCCTGATGATGGGGTATCCACGGTCGTGGTCGATCCTGGCCTCGGAGCCGGAACTCGCGGATGAAGTGATCCGTGTTGAACACACGCGACCGAAGAATACGGACACGGAGCGGGATCGACAGCTCGCGATGCTACGGGCCAACGAAGCCCTCGTAGGTCTGCTGCGTAAAACCGAACTCAAGGATCCGGACAGCAAGACGGTTCAAACCATCATCGGTGCCGAAACCGTGCGGTGGCTCAACCGGATCATTCCGGCCAATGCATCCGCGAGGTCGATGCCGGGTGGCCTGATATGTCGATAAGCTCCGACAAATAAACAGTGTCGAAGTACCCATCGGCTTCAGTACCCGCATTTCATACCCCCAGATACCGGTGCGCCGCCTCCGCGTCCGCCTGCAGCGCGGCCGACGTGCCCTGCCACACCACGCGGCCCTTCTCCAGGATGTAGTGACGGTCGGCGAGCCGAGTCAGGTCCTCCAGGTTCTTGTCGATGATCAGGATCGCCTGGCCGTCGGCCTTGAGCGTGGCCAGGCAACGCCAGATCTCGTCGCGGATCAGCGGCGCCAGGCCTTCGGTCGCCTCGTCCAGGATCAGAAGCTTTGGATTGGTCATCAGCGCGCGGCCGATGGCGAGCATCTGCTGCTCGCCGCCCGACAGGGTGCGGCCCACCTGGCTTGCGCGTTCCTGCAGGCGGGGGAACAGGCCGTAGACGCGGTCCAGCGTCCATTCCGCGGTCCCGTCCTGCCGTTTCCGGGCGGTGGCAACCAGGTTCTCCCGCACGCTGAGGGTGGGGAAGATCTGGCGGCCTTCGGGCACCAGGCCCAGGCCCGCGCGCGCAACCCGGTGCGCCGGCTGCGCACTCAAGTCGCTCTCGTCGAACAGCACCCGGCCGGCCCGGGGCGGGGTGAGGCGCATGATTGAACGCACCGTGGTGGTCTTGCCCATGCCGTTGCGGCCCATCAGCGCGACGACCTCGCCGGCGCCCACCTCCAGCGTGACGCCGAACAGCACCTGGCTTTGCCCGTAAGCGGTCTCGATTCCGTCCACGCGCAGCATCAGGCGGTTTCTCCCAGATAAGCGCGGCGAACCTCTTCGTCCGCGCGGATCGCCTAGGGGCTGCCCGTTGCGATGGCCCGGCCGTAGACCAGCACCGTGATCCGGTCGGCCAAGGCGAAGACCACGTCCATGTCATGTTCTACTAGTAGGACCGCGTAGGTGGTCTTCAGTTCTGCCAGCAGCGCGGTCATGGAGGCCGATTCCTCTGGGCCCATGCCGGCCATCGGTTCATCCAGGAGAAGAACGGTTGGCTGCGTGGCGAGTGCCATCGCGATCTCCAGCTGCCGCTGCTCACCGTGGCTAAGGCTGGAGACGGTTGCATTGGCGCGGGCACCAAGTCCCACCCGGGCAAACGCAGCACGCGCCGGCCCACGCAGCCGTTCATCCGCCACCGCGGGTCGCCAGAAGGAAAAGGAATGGCCGGCCGCGCCCTGGACGGCCAGCGCCACATTGTCTTCGGCAGTGAACTCGGGAAACACCGACGTCACCTGGAACGACCGCGCAATGCCGGCACGGTTTCGGGCCTCCGGCGTCGCCTTGGTGACGTCGCGGCCGTCCAGCAGGATCCGCCCGCCGTCCGGTCTAATCTGTCCGCCAAGCTGGGCGATCAGGGTGGTCTTGCCCGCGCCGTTAGGGCCGATCACCGCATGGATTTCGCTCGGGGCCAAGTCCAGGGACAGGTCCTCGGACGCGGGCAGGGCACCGAAACGTTTGTTGAGATTTTCGACCGCTAGAATCGGATCAGGCATGGCGCCTCCGCGCGATCAGTCCGCAAAGGCCGCGTCGCGCCACCAGGACCAGCAAGATCAGGATAGGTCCCAGAATGGCCATCCAGTGTTCGGTATAGGCACCCAGGACCTCTTCCAGCAACAACAGGGCGATGGCGCCCAGCACCGGTCCGAACAGGGTGCTCATGCCGCCCAGGATCACCATGATCAGCAACTCGCCCGAGCGGGTCCAGGCCAGCAGTGCGGGGCTCACGAAACTGTCCAGATCGACCATCAGCGCGCCGGAGAGCCCCGCGCCGGCACCTGCAATCACGAAACAGACGAGCTTGTAGCGATAGGTCGCAAAACCCAGCGCGCGCATCCGGTCCTCATTCTGGCGGCAGCCGCGCACCACCCAGCCGAAGCGCGACCCCACGATCCGGAAACACAGGAACAGATAGGCTGCCATCAGAAACAGGCAGACGTCGTAGAATGTGGTGTCGTCGCCGAGGTCGAGGCCGGGCAGGGTGGAGCGCTGGAAAAGGCTGAGGCCGTCCTCGCCGCCGTAGCGCTGGAACGAAACCGCCAGGAAGAACAGCATCTGCGCAAAGGCCAGCGTGATCATGATGAAATAGACGCCGCCTGTTCTGAGGCAGATCGCCCCGATGACCAGCGCTGCGACCGCAGCCCCCGCCGCTGCGGCCGGCCACAGGACAAGCGCGCTGTCGGTCCCCATCAGCGTGAATGGCCAGGCTAAGACCGCGCTTTCCTCGAACGCGTGGTGCGCCAGGATCCCGGCCACATACCCGCCGACGCCCAGGAAGGCGGCATGGCCGAAACTGACCATGCCGCCGAAGCCCAGGATCAGGTCCAGCCCGATCACCGCGATAGCGAAAATGACGGCCCGGTTGAACAGGCTCACCAGGTAGGGCTGGTCCAGCCAGCCGGCCACCGGCGGGATCAGCGCCAGCAAAACGACGCCGATCAGCGGTGTCCAGCGGTGGTGCGTGGAGGTGTCAGCCATGGGCCGGGAACAGGCCGCGCGGGCGGAAGGCCAGCACGGCGGCCATCAGGATGTAGATGCTCATCGATGCCAGGCCCGCGCCGACGCCGGTGGCCGTCGCCGGGTCGAACACCAGCTTGAACAGATCGGGCAGGAAGGCCCGGCCCAGCGTGTCCACCAGCCCCACCAGAAGGGCGCCCACGAAGGCCCCCTTGATCGAACCGATGCCGCCGATGACGATGACCACGAAGGTCGTGATCAAGACACCGTCGCCCATACCGACCTCCACCGACAGGAGCGGCCCGACCATGGTGCCGGCGAGACCCGCGAGCATCGCGCCCAGCCCGAACAGCAGCGTGTAGAGCAGGCGGATATCGACCCCCAGGGCGGCGACCATTTCCCGGTTGCTGGCACCGGCGCGGATCAGCATGCCGATGCGGGTGTGCACTACTAGTAGATATAGGAGTACCGCCACCAGAAGCCCGACGGCAATGATCGCCAGGCGGTAGGCGGGGTAGGGCACGCCGGGAAGGATCTGCACCGTCGTGGCCAACGCGTCGGGCACATCCAGGTACAGTGGCTGGGCGCCCCAGATCATCTTGGTGATCTCGTTGAAGAACAGGATCAGCCCGAAGGTGGCCAGGACCTGGTCCAGGTGATCGCGGGCGTAAAGCCTGCGCAGGACCACTATCTCGATGACGATGCCCACCGCCGCGGTCGCCGGCAGGGCCAGGGCAAGCCCGGCCAGGAACGACCCGGTCAGGCCCGCGAAGGATGCGCAGAAATAGGCGCCCAGCATGTAAAGCGAGCCGTGCGCCAGGTTGATCAGACCCATGATGCCGAACACCAGGGTCAGGCCGGCCGCCATCAGAAACAGCGTGACGCCGAACTGCAGACCGTTCAGGACCTGTTCGAGGATCAGCAAACCGGGCATGGGGCCGAAACCGACACCGCCCCGGACGGGTCATCCGGGGCGGTGCTAGTTGGGTTGGTTACATGTTGCAGAGCTTGGCGTAGGCGTCGGAATGGTTCGACATCGCCTTGGCCACGATCTTGTTGGTCAGCACGCCGGCCTCGTCCACGTAGACCTCGCGCACATAGATGTCCTGGATCGGATGGTGGTTCGGCCCGAACTTGAACGCCCCGCGCACCGAGGCGAAATCGGCCGCCTCCAGGGCCTGGCGGAACTGATCCTTGTTGGAAAGTTCGCCGCCCACTGCCTTGATCGCGCTGGAGATCAGCCGTGCCGTGTCGTAGCCCTGGCTGGCATACAGCGAGGGCAGCCGGCCGTATTCCGCCTGGAAGTTCTCCACGAAGGCCTTGTTGGCGGGGTTGTCGATGTCCCGGGACCATTGCGAGCTGTTCTTCACGCCCAGCGCCGAATCGCCGACCGCCTTCAGGATGCCTTGGTCGAACGAAAAGGCCGGACCGAAGACGGGGATCTCGTCGCTGAGGCCCGCCTGCCTGTACTGCTTCAGGAAGGCGATCCCCATGCCGCCCGGCAGGAAGAAGACGCTGTCGGGCTCGGCAGCGCGCAGCGCGGAGATCTCCGCCGCATAATCCTTCTGGCCAAGCTGGGTGTAGACCTCGCCGGCCACGGCGTCGCCGTAGAAACGCTTGAATCCGGTGAGCGCGTCCTTGCCGGCCGGATAGTTGTGCGCCAGGATGTAGGGCTTCTTGAAGCCCTGGTCCTTCACGTACTGGCCCATCGCCTCGTGCAGGTTGTCGTTCTGCCAGGCCACGTTGAAGTAGTTCTTGTGGCAGGCCTTGCCCGCCAACTGCGAGGGCCCGGCATTGGGGCTGAGATAGAAGGTGTCGGCCTTGGTCACCGACGGCACCACTGCAAGCGCCAGGTTCGACCAGATGATGCCGATAACGATGTCCACCTGGTCGCGCTTCAGGTACCGCTCGGCGATCTGCTTGGCCTTGTCCGGCTTGCGGGCGTCGTCCTCGACCAAGAGCTCGACCTTCTGGCCGCCCAGCATCCCGCCTTCTTCCTTGAGCGCCAGCATGAAGCCGTCGCGCACGTCGATGCCCAGCGACGCGCCGCCGCCGGACAGGGTGGTGATCATGCCGATCTTGACCTCGGCCGCCGCGCCGGATACAGCGACTGCAGCCATGGCCGCGCCCGCTGCAAGGCCTGAGGTAATCCGTTTCATGGTCTTGTTGCCTCCCATTGTTCGTCTTGTCCGCCCCCTCGCAAACGGGGACGGGAGCCTGGCTTCTTTCCTGTCCCGACCACGGGGGGATGTCAAGCCGCCGCTAAAGCGGGGGGCCGAGCGACGCCGTCCGGCAATTGTGGATTGCATGGCGCCCGCTTCTCCGTGACAATCTCCGATGATGGCCACAAGAGGCACATCAGGGGAGGAGACCATGAAACGTTTGTTAGGCGCCGTCCTCGGCGCAGCCGTTATTGCGTTGACCATGTTTGCCGCGCAGGCCAGTGCGGACAGCCATGGCAAGAAACTGACGATCGCCCTGATTCCGGGGCTCACCACCGACGCCTTCTACATCACCATGCGCAAGGGTGCGCAGCACGCCGCAGACTCGCTTGGCGTCGAACTGCTGTTCCAGGGCGCACCGGAGTTCAACGCGACGCTGCAGGTCCCGGTGTTGAACGCGGTGATCGCGCGCCAGCCGGATGCGATTCTGATCGCGCCGCTGAAGGCGGCCCACGACGCCGGCATCCTGGTCATCACCGTCAATACTTTCATCGATGACGGCGAATACCAGACCGGAACCGGCCCGGGCGACTTCCCGATGTCTTATATCGCCTCGGACAACGTGCTGGGCGGCATCATGGCCGGCCGGGCGCTGGCCAGGGCCATCGGCGAAGAAGGCAAGGTCTACGTGTCCAACGTCAAGCCGGGCATCTCGACGACCGACCAGCGCGAAGAAGGCTTCAAGCTGGCGATGCGGAACTATCCCAACATCCAGGTCCTGGAGACCCAGTTCAACGACGACGATGCCAACAAGGCCGCAGCCCAGCTGCAGGCAGTGCTGGCCCGCAACCCGGACCTGAAAGGCGTCTTCGGCGCCAACCTGTTCTCCGCCATTGGCGCGGCGGACGGCGTGAAGTCAGTCGGCAAGTCCGGCGAGGTCAAGGTCGTCGCTTTCGACGCGCCTGGGCGCATCGTGGACGACATCAAGTCGGGCCTGATCGACATGGCCATCGCCCAGCACCCGGCCGAGCTCGGCTATTACGGGGTGATGACGGCCTACGCGCTGTTGACCGGCCAGTCTGCGCCGGTTGCGATCGGCACGGGCTTCACGGTGATGAACGCGTCGAACATCGACGATCCGGACATCAAGAAGTACGTCTATTCCGACTGATCGTCGGGCATGACATCCAGCCGGGACGGCGGCCCATGCGGCCTGCTGTCCCGGTCCTGCCGACCACGCGCCGCGCCTCCGCGGTGCGGTATCAGACCAGCATCCGGAGAGGCCGGTGGCCGCAGAACTGAGCCTGGAAGAGGTTGAAGAGAAAGCGAGCGCGTGGCTGCGATTCCTCGGCGTGGCGTGGCCGTGGCTGTTCCTGGCGTCGTTGCTGATCTTCTTCGAGACCTGGGCCCGGGCGGCCTACAACATTTCGTTCCTGCTCAATCCCTTCAACATGCAGAGCATCGCCCTGTTCGCCGCCGCGCCGCTGCTGTTGGGGCTGGGCCAGACCTTCGTGATCATTTCGGGCGGCATCGACCTGTCGGTGGGCTTCGTGATGGGCCTAGCCGCCGTGATCATGGCGCGGGTGATGCAGCAGTTCGATCCGGCCCTGGCCGGGGTTGCGCTCGCGGTCGGGCTTTTCTGCGCCTTCGCGGTATCGATGGCCCCGGGCCTGATCAACGGCTGGCTGATCGCGCATCTGCGTGTGCCGGCCTTCATCGGCACGCTGGGTATGTACGGCGTCGCCCGCGGCACCGGGTTCCTGGCCGCCGACGGCACCACGGTGCCGGTCAACAACGACTGGCTGTTCTGGATGGGCAGCGGCAAGTTCCTGGGCTTGCCGGTCCCGGTGATCATCACGGTCGTCCTGGTACTGATCATGCACTACGTGCTGTCGGAAACCCGGTTCGGGCGCTTCACCTACGCCATCGGCGGCAACCGGGAGGCCGCGATCCGCTCCGGCATCAATGTTCGCCGCCACACTATGAAGATCTACCTGATCGCCGCGGGCTGCGCGGGCGTTGCCGGCATGATCTACACCGCGCGCTTTTCCGCCGGCGCCGCCCAGGCGGGCGAACCATTGCTGTTGGACTCGATCGCCGCCGTCGTGATCGGCGGGGCCAGCCTGCTCGGCGGGTCCGGCACCATCATCGGCACGGTGATCGGCGCCCTGATCATCGCCGTCATCCAGTACGGGCTGGTGTTCATCGATGTGGAGCCGTTCTGGCAGTTCGTCGCGGTCGGCGTGGTGATTATCGTTTCCGTCCTGATCGACCAGAGCCGCCGGCGCCTGCCCGGCGGAGGGGGCAAGGATTAGTGAGCCGATCCTCGAGGGCCTCGGTCTCACCAAGCGGTTCGGCGGCGTCACGGCGCTGGACAATGTCTCGTTCGAGCTGTGGCCGGGCGAGGTCCTCGCGCTGGCCGGCGACAACGGTGCCGGCAAGTCGACGCTGATCAAGATCGTCTCCGGCGTCTACCCGCCCGACGGCGGGACCCTGAAGTACAAGGGCAAGGAGGTGCGGTTCACCAATCCCAGCCAGGCCCGCGACCAGGGCATCGAGACGATCTACCAGGACCTGGCGCTGGCCGACAATCTGGACATCAGTGCCAACGTCTTCCTGGGGCGCGAACGCGTTTTCAAGCGGTTCGGCATCCTGCCGGCGCTGGACCGAAAGAGCATGGAACAGGACGCCCATGACGTCCTCGGCGTCCTCGATATCGACATCGACCGGAACAAGCTCAAGCAGCCTGCCGGCGCACTGTCTGGCGGCCAGCGCCAGGCGGTGGCGATCGGCCGGGTGATCTTCTGGAATGCCGAGCTGTTGATCATGGACGAGCCCACCGCGGCGCTGGGCGTGCCGGAGCAGCGCAAGGTGATCGAACTGATCAACCGCCTGAAGGAACGAACGCGACGTCGCCATCATCTTCATCTCGCACAACCTGTCGGACATCTTCGCGGTCGCGGACCGGATCCTGGTGCTCAGACGCGGGATTGCCGCGTGCGAACGGCGTGCAATCGAGACCGACGGCGACGAGGTCATCAGGCTGATGATCGGGGGCTAGGCGGCGATGGCTGAACGACCCGTCCTGATGGGCCTGGATCTGGGCACATCCTCGATCCGGGCGCTGGCCTTCGACGAACACGGCAACATGCTGGCTGACGGCAGCGTTCCCACGCCGGTTCACCGGACCGGCGAGGATCACGCCCACTACGAACCCTACGAAACCTGGCAGGCGGTGGTCCAGGCGATCCGATCCGCAGTGGCTGGCCTGGGCCCCGGCGACAGGGTCGTGGGCGTCGCGGCCGCCAGCGTCGGCGAATCCGCGGTTCCGATCGACGCCGACGGCCGGCCGACTCATCCGGCGATCGCCTGGTTCGATAAACGCACCGAACCTCAATGCCGCGCCCTTGCCGAACGGATCGGCGGAAAAGAGATGGCGGCCATCACCGGCCTCTCGGTGGAGCCGATCTTCGGCATCTTCAAGATGAAATGGATCCAGGAAAACGCACCGGAGGCCTACGGGCGTGCGCGAACCTGGCTGAATATGGCCGACTATGCCGCCTACCGGCTGTGCGGCATTGCGGCCACCGACTTCAGCCTGGCCTCCAGGACCTATGCCCTGGACCTGGCTAAACTTGAATGGTCCGACGTGATGATCCGCGAGGCGGGGGTCGATGCGTCCCTCTTTCCGCCGTTAAGTCCCAGCGGGGCGGCGTTGGGGACGCTCACGCCCGAGGCGGCGGAAGCGACCGGCCTGCCGCGCGATTGCGTGGTGGCGGCAGGCGGCCACGACCATATTTGCGGCTCGCTCGCGGCCGGTGCGTTTCACGAAGGCGTCACACTCAATTCCATGGGGTCGGCGGAGAACCTTCTGTGTGTTCTTGAGACGTGCCCATCGGATTTCGATGCCACCGCGCTTGGGTTCGACCACGGCGTTCTCGTGACCGATGTGGCGCACTATTTCCGGCTGGCCGGCTGCAGAACGTCAGGTGTATCGGTGGAGTGGGGAAAGACGTTGTTCGGTGCCGACGGCGCAGACGGGCTGAACCGATTGGCGGCCAACGCAGCGCCCGGCAGCAGCGGCGTCCGGTTTCTTCCACACCTGCGTTTTGCCACGCCGCCCTGTCTTTCGAAACCGGCGACCGGCATCTTCTGGGGGCTCAATCCGGACGTCTCCAAGGCCGACATGTGCCGGGCTATACTCGAAGGCCTGGCATTCGACACCCAGCGTCTGATCGACGCCATGGCCGAACTCCCGGGCGGGGCGCCGCCGACCGAAATCCGCACCATTGGCGGCAGCACCCGCAACGACTTGCTCATGACGATCAAGGCGGCCCTGGCGCCCTGTCCGACAGTGGTCCTGTCGCAGCCCGAAGCGGTAAGCCAGGGCGCGGCGATCCTGGCCGGCGTGGCGGCGGGGGTCTATCCGAACGCCGACGCCGGGGTCAACGCAATCGCCATTGAAGGCAGGGAAGTGCCGCGTGACCCTGACCTCACCGCGTTCTACGGGGCGCTCTACCGTGATCGGGTGATGCCGGACTACGAGAAGGCAATGGCCTTGTCGCGCCAGACGCCATAGCGAAAGCCCCGATTTCCGCGCTCGACACGCGCAAGGCACCGCGATAGAAACCCCGCTTTCGCAAGGTCCATCGAAAAAGGAAAGACGAGGGGTAGATGCCGCATATTTTCGTGGTCGACCATGACGGCAAGGAGCACAAGATCGAGGCCACCGACGGCTGGCAGGTCATGGAGATCATCCGCGAGGCCGATCTGCCGATCAAGGCGGACTGCGGCGGCTGCTGTTCCTGCGCCACCTGCCACGTTTATGTGGACCAGGCGTGGCTGCCGAAACTGAAGGAGCAGGAAGAAGAGGAGATCGACATGCTGGACGCCTCGATGATCGTCCAGGACAACTCCCGCCTTTCCTGCCAGATCGAGTTTTCGCCCGAGCTCGACGGCCTCAAGGTCACGCTGACCGAAGACACCAAATAGCCCGGCCACCGATTGCCCTAAAGGCCGCGCAGGCGGCAGCCATACCCTTCGAGACGGACCTTCGGCCCTCCTCAAGGTGGAGACATTTGCGCGGACAGGGTGGTATGGGCGCGGTATTTAAGTTTTTGCCGGTTTTGAGGTTGTCGGTCGTGATTTCTGGCTTTTTGGGCCGGTGTTTCGGGTGAAACACCGGTTTTTGGGATGATTTGGACAGACTCAGGGCGTGGTAAGGGCGTGAACTCTTCGCAGATTGTAGGCAAAACAGGCCAGCGCGAAGGCAACGGTGTTCCGGGCTCGGTTGAAGTACGGCAGTCGCGCCAAGCGGTAGCTGCGCTTGAGGGTCCCGAACACCTTCTCGACCGGCCGCCGGCGGCCGGCGAGGGCATGGTTGCGGGCCACGTCCCGGTCTGAGAGCAGGCGCCCCTTCCGGTTCCGTCGCATGATCCCGTCAGCGATGCCCAGGGCCGCCAGGTGCGCGTGCAGGTGTTCGGCGTCATAGCCGCGATCGGCGTACAGGGCCAGTTCGTCGCCCTGCACCAGTTCAACCGCAACATCGATCTCCTGGATGTTCGCCGGCGTCATGCGTACCGCCCGCACCAGCGCCGAGCCCCCGTCCACCGCCACATGGCCTTTGTAACCGAACTCAAATCGACGGCGCTCGTTGTTCGTCCCAAACCGCGCCTTCGGGTCAGTGCGGCTCGTCTTGCCCTCTTTCTTTCGCGGCCGCCGCGCCGCACCCTGCACGAGCGTCGCGTCAATCAACGTCCCCTGCTTCAGAAGCAGACCACGGTCATCGAGTTGGCCCACCATCTCATCCATCAATGGTTCGATCAGACCGCGCCGCGAAAGCTCCTCGCGAAACCGCCAGATCGTCGAATGATCCGGCGTCTCGTCCTCAAGAGAAAGGCCCACAAACCGACGGAACGAAAGCCGGTCCGCCAACGCTTCTTCCATCGCCGGATCCGAAAGCGAGTACCAACGCTGAAGCAGAAGCACCTTGAACATCACCACAGGAGGATAAGCCGCTTCGCCGCGCGCAGAGGCGTGGATCCCGTCCAGAAGTCGTTCAATCGCCGACCAGTTCAAAAGCTGTGAAATCTCAGAAAGCTTGTCACGACGACCCGCGGTAACCTCCTTAACCGCAGCATCAACCCAGCTCAACTCGCCGACCCGCTTGCGTCCCATCAAATGCCTCCGGTCCCGGAAAACGAGACCAAGAAAGAATCACAACTCAACCATTCGTGCAAAGTTCTCCAAGGTGAGGGGTTTGCCTATACCCTCATGCTGAGGAGCACCCGAAGGGTGCGTCTCGAAGGGTGTGGCTGC
>Ga0209782_1000017_pt1 | contig 103507 bp, 100 predicted proteins | sample WorMetmaBAHAMAS1_FD_187390 | JGI IMG/M metagenome (GOLD analysis project Ga0209782, IMG submission 187390) | Marine gutless worms symbiont microbial communities from Max Planck institute for Marine Microbiology, Germany - Inanidrilus... | ecosystem: Host-associated > Annelida > Digestive...
ATCCGGGCGATCCCGAGACCATGGCGCAGGCTTATGCAGTCCAGGAGGCCTATATCGCCCGGATGGCCGAGCCCGTGGTCGGCTGGAAGGTCGGAATGACCAACGCGGCGGCCCAGGAGGCCGGCGGCATCGACGAACCCATAGCCGGCCCCCTCTTCCAAAGCGCCGTCGTGCCAAGTCCGGCGGACCTGGCGACACCGCCCGAGGCGCTGCGCATCGTCGAATGCGAGTTCGGCTTTCGCATGGCAACGGACCTGCCGGCGCAGGATGCGCCCTACACGGAAGCCGCCGTCGCCGCGGCGGTGGCCACGCTGCATCCGGCGGTCGAGATCGTGGATGTCCACCTGCCGGCCGGCCTCAAGGCCGGGCCGCGCTGGGTGGCGGCAGATGGCGGCGGCAATATGTACTGGGTCCCGGGCGCGGGGACGACGGACTGGGACCCGGACGAACTGCCGGAACGCAGCGTCTCGGTTTTTCGCAACGGCGAGCCGCAGGGGGACGGGACGGCGGCGGCACTGGATAACCCGGTCTCGGTGCTCGCCTGGCTGGCAAACCACCTGATCGGACGTGGTCTGTTTCTGCGGGCCGGCGACTGGGTGTCCACCGGCCTGTGCACACCCATATTCTCGGCAGCCCCGGGCGACCGTATCGAGGCCGACTACGCTGCTCTGGGCACGGTGCGGGTCCAGTTCTGAGTCAGAGCTCCTATTTTTGGAATTATTCAAAAAGTATCTTGAACAGTCCGATTTAAATACCATATCTCGCTTAGATGAAACACGAGAGGCGAGGACGGTACGATGAAGATCGACATCGGAATTGACACGGCGAGCCGCCAGGAGATCGCCGCCGGGCTGGGCCGGCTGCTGGCCGACAGCTACACGCTTTATTTGAAAACCCACAACTTCCATTGGAACGTCACCGGACCAATGTTCAACACGTTGCATGCGATGTTCGAACAGCAATACACCGAACTGGCGACGGCGGTGGACGAGATCGCGGAGCGAACCCGCGCCGGGTTCCTATGCCGACTTCGGCAAGCTGACCAGCATCGAGGAGGCCGAGGGGGTGCCCGACGCCAACGAGATGATCCGGCAGCTGGTGGTTGGCCAGGAAACTGTCGTACGCACGGCTCGGGACATCTTCCCGCTGGTCGACGAGGTCAACGACGAGCCCTCCGCGGACCTCCTCACCCAGCGCATGAGCATCCATGAAAAGAATGCCTGGATGCTGCGGTCGATGCTTGACTGAAACTGACAGCACCCCCTCTCCCCACAGGGGAGAGGGGCTTTTGGTCCCTTCTCCCCAGGGGGGCAGAAGGTGGCCCGAAGGGCCGGATGAGGGGGTTCGGGTCTCCTATTCCCAGACGTTGGCGCCGCGCTCGAAATCCGGCCGCTGTGGCTGCACCACGCAGAAGCGCTGGCCGGTTGGCGCCTCCATCACCCACCAGGTCTTGACCTGGGCGATCCGCTTGGCGCCCAGCTCCTCAAGCCGTTTGACCTCGGCCTCCAGATCGTCGGTTTCGATATCCAGGTGGACCCTGCCGGGATGGTCGACCTTCTGTAAGAGGACCCCAACCTCGTCGGGCGGTGTCTCCAGCTTCAAATAGTTTTCATCACCGTCGGCCGGCGCATCCTCGGCCGGGCAGCCCAACGCCGCCCCCCAGAATGCTGCTGCGCCCGCCAGATCGTCGGTCTGGCAATCGATCACCACCACGCCCAACCGGCTCTTGTGCATGCTCGCCATCCTCCAACGCAAACAAAGACTGTCGACAATTGGCGCGGGATGGCCGGCGCAAGTAAAGGGCCGGGGCCGGCCGGAAGGCACCGGCAAGCCCCGCCTCACGGTTCTTTGACTTGGGCGGGACCGGTCCTCGCCATAGGTTACGGCCTTGCACCGCCCCATCAGATGTGGAGTCGAGGTTCATGCTGATCAAAGTCAAGCGTGGTTGGGAAATCCCGGAAAGTGCGGTCACCGACGAAGCGGCGTTTCGAAATCGCCGGACCCTGGTCAAGGCGCTGGCCGCCGGCCCAATCGCGCTGGCCGGAGCCGGCCTGCCGGCCGCCGCCCGTGCTGCGGCCGGAGAGGAGGACCCCACGGCGGGCCTCTATCCGGTTCAACGCAACGAGGCGCACACCCTGGACCGGCCGCTGACGCCGGAAGAGGATGCAACCAGCTACAACAACTTCTACGAGTTCGGCAGCCACAAACAGATCAAGAGGGCGGCCCAAAAGATGCCGCTCAGGCCCTGGGACGTGGTGATCGACGGCATGGTCGAGCAAGAGATGACGGTCTCCGTCGACGACCTGATCCGCAAGATGCCGCTGGAAGAGCGGCTCTACCGGCACCGCTGTGTCGAGGCCTGGGCGATGGCGGTGCCCTGGTCCGGCTTCCCCATGGCGGAACTGGTCAAGCTTGCCAAACCGACGTTCGGGGCGCGCTTCGTGCGCATGGAAACCCTGATGGACAAAGAGACGATGCCCGGCCTGCGCCAGTCCTGGTATCCCTGGCCTTATACCGAAGGCCTGACCATGGACGAGGCCAGCAACGAACTCGCCTTTATCGCCACCGGCATCTACGGAAAGCCGATGCCCAAGCAGAACGGGGCGACGATCCGCCTGATCGTGCCCTGGAAATACGGGTTCAAGTCGATCAAGTCGATCGTCCGGTTTACCTTCACCGACGAACAACCCGTGGGCTTGTGGGAAGAGGTCCAGCCGAAGGAGTACGGGTTCTACGCCAACGTCAATCCCGAGGTGCCGCACCCGCGCTGGTCCCAGGCAACCGAGCGTCTGCTGGGGTCCGGCGACCGGGTGCCGACCCAGCTCTACAACGGCTACGCCGAGCAGGTGGCCGGCATGTACAAGGACGTGGATCCCGGCATTCTGTTCAAGTAGGGCGTTCGCGCGAGGGTCAGATACGGACTACCCTCACGGTTTAGTTTAGTTTAGTGTTCCTCCCAGCGATACGAAGACGCGCCGGGGAGGGCTGGGCTATGAAGAAGCTTATCAATGCGGTCGAGGATGTCCTGACGGAGAGCCTCAAAGGGTTCGCGGCTGCGCATGCGGATCTGGTCAAGGTCCATCACAAACCAACATTCGTGACACGCGTGAATGCCCCGGCCTCGGGCAAGGTCGCTTTGATTTCGGGCGGCGGATCCGGACATGAACCCCTGCACGCCGGTTTCGTCGGTCAGGGTATGCTGGACGCGGCCTGTCCTGGAGAGGTTTTCACCTCGCCCACCCCCGACCAGATGATGGCGGCGGCCGAAGCGGTCGACGGCGGCGCCGGGGTTCTGTTCATCGTCAAAAACTACTCCGGCGACGTCATGAATTTCGAAATGGCCGCCGACATGGTTTCGGTCGAAAACGCGACAGTGCTGGCCAATGACGATGTTGCAGTCGAGGATTCCACCTATACCACCGGCCGGCGCGGCGTCGCCGGGACGGTCGTAGTGGAGAAAATCGTCGGCGCCGCGGCAACGGCCGGTGCCGACCTGACTGCCTGCAAGGCGCTTGGAGACAAGGTCAATGCGGCGACGGCGTCGATGGGTGTCGCCTTGACCAGCTGCACCGTTCCCGCTGCTGGCAGCCCGACGTTCCAGATCGGAGACGACGAGATGGAGATGGGCGTCGGCATCCATGGCGAACCCGGGCGACGGCGGGTCGCACTGGAGGCGGCAGACGCCATCGCCGAGGAAATGACCGGCGCGATCGTCGATTCGTTGTCCCCGGACAAGGATGCCCCAGCACTGCTGCTGATCAACGGGTTCGGCGGATCACCCTTGATGGAGCTCTATCTGATGTACAACGCCGCAGCCAAGAAACTTGAGCAGCGCGGAATCAGGGCCGTCCGTTCGATGGTCGGCAATTACACCACATCTCTGGAGATGGCCGGCTGTTCGATCACGCTGACACTGATGGACGATGAAATGCTCGGCCTATGGGATGCGCCTGTCCATACGGCGGCCCTGAGATGGGGCATCTGACGGCGTGCCTTAGCGCCGATCGCCACCGCGCAAAGCCAATCCGATTACGCGGTTCGCGAACTGACGAATCGTTTCTTCCACGTCCCGCTGAGTCTCCGCGTCGTCAAAGGCCGGAACCGGGATATGCAGCACGCGCGTAGATCCGGAGCGCGCATTTTCCCGAACCGACCGGCTTTGGTTCGGATGCGCGGCCCGATAGGCGGCCAGAAAGGTCTGACGCTCTTCCGGCGAGAAATGGCAGATCTCGAAGATCGTCCCCACATGGCGAGCCGGCAGAGGCACCTTGTAGCTTGGATTGGTAATCTGCGATACGAAGCTTTTGTGTTTGCCAAGGGCCTCGGCGATTTTCAGGCGAATGCCGGACGGGCGCAGATCAATATAGGAACGCAGGATCGTCTTATAGGCGGCAACAAGCTCATCCTTGCTAGGAGCGGCCTGATGGTCAACTGTCATCGACAGCCTCGTCCGCGCCGAAGCCGGCAATCGCCGCCTTGATCGCAGCCAATCGTGATGGCGCGACGGAGAATGTCCGCATCCCAGCCATCAAGAGATGCTGCACCTGGACCGGGTCGCTAGCCATGTCCCCGCACAGGCTGACCTCGACCTCGCGTTTCCTGCCGGCCGCGACGACGCGCCTAATCAGCTCGCCCACGGCCGGATCGAATGGATCGTACAGACGCGCGACGCTGTCGGTATCCCTGCCGGCCGCCATGACGTACTGAATCAAGTCATTGCTGCCGATGGAGTAGAAGTCTGCATCGAAAGCTTCGGCGCGCAAGGCTGCTGCCGGCACTTCGACCATCATGCCCAACGGCAGTAGCGCGGCCGAGACACCCGTGGCCTCGAGGTCGGCAACCGCCTGCAATAGCAGCGAACGGCATTCCTCCAGTTCCCACGGTGCCGTGACCATCGGCACCATTACCTTCAACGGCCCATGAACGGCTGCGCGCGCCAGGGCGCGCAGTTGAACGCCGAAGACCTCCGGGCGCTGCAACGATAGCCGCAGCCCCCTGAGCCCGAGGAAGGGGTTGGACTCGCCTTCCGGCGTCAATCCCTCGATCGGCTTGTCGCCGCCCGCGTCCAGGGTCCGGATCGTCACGGGCCGCCCCGAGGCCCACTCCACCAGGCGCCGATAGCAGCGGTACTGGGTTTCCTCGTCGGGCAGCGTGCCGTGGCCGTAGAACAGGAATTCGCTGCGGGTCAGTCCAATTCCATCGCAATGGTCGACACCGACCGGCGGATCCTGCAACGGATTGTCCACGTTGATCATCACAGTGGCTGCCTCGCCGGCGCCCGTCCGTGCGGGTGCCTCCAGATATCGGGCCTCAGCGGCGGCACGCGCCTGGATGCCCTTGATGCGCTTGGTGGTCGCCTTGAGCCGACTGGGATCCGGATGCAGGACGAGGTTGCCCGCTTCCGCGTCAAGAATGGCCAACGCGCCTGCCGCCACTTCGTTCAGCGCATCGCCAAGACCGATCAGCATCGGCACGCCGCGCGCGCGGGCAAGGATGGCGACGTGGCCCGATGCACTGCCGCGGGCCAAGGCAACACCCGCAACCCGCGTCCAATCCGTCTCGACGAATTGCGACGGAGTCATTTCTTCCATCGCCAGTAGCACGGCCTCGCCGGTCTCCGCATTGGACTGGGGAACCGCCGAAACCCCCAAGAGACAACGCATCACGCGATCCTTCAGATCGGTCAAATCGTCAGCGCGGGCCCGGAAGTAGTCGTCGTCGGCGGCACGGTATTCGGCGATATGGGCGTCCATGGCCGCGGTCCAGGCATCCGGCGCGCTGTCTCTGCTGTCAATCGCAGTCCGGACTGGCTCGTGGAGCGCATCGTCCTCCAAAAGCGCCGTCTGGAATGACAGGATATCAGCCTCGTCCTCTACCGACGTTTCGATCAGCGCTTCGAGTTGCGCGGTCGCCTTGGCAACCGCATCGTCAAGCTCCTGCGCCTCGACGGTGGGTGGACCGGCGCAATAGGCGCGGGCATCCGGCGCAGCGGCGACAACGATCCGGCCGATTACAAGACCGACCGAGGCCCCGCTGCCCGCCAGAACCCGTTCTGTTGCCGGGCTACTCATCGAAGTCGCGTTCCACCAATGCGACCAGTTCCTGAACCGCCGAATGGGCATCCTCGCCCTCGGCCTGAAAGGAGAGTGTTTCGCCGGCCTTAGCCTTCAGTGCCATCACCTTGACAATCGACTTGGCGTCGATCCAGTCGGGTTTGCTGGTAGCGTTCAGGCGAATGTCGGACGAGAATGTCTTGGCGAGTTTCGTCAGTTTTACGCATGGGCGGGCATGCAGCCCGATGGCATGGGTAATCCGCACCTCTGCGTTGGCCATTCCATTCGTCTCCATCAGATCACACTCCCGGCATTCCTGATCACGGCGACAGTTCTTCGGCCGTGGCACGAACGGCATCCAAGGTCCCGCCGCCGGCAGCCTCGGTCGCCGCCATGACCGCACCTTCGACAATCGGCGCATTGCAGATCACGATCTTCGATTGTCGTTCTTCAGGCATCAGTTCCACTGCCATCTCGCTGTTGGTTTCGGCGCCGCCAAGATCGACCAGAAGGGCAACACCGGCAGGTCCATAGACGGAGTCGATCGCCCGATGAATAGACCCCACATCGGTTCCCAGGCCGCCGTCGGGATCGCCCCCGCAATGGGCAACGGCGACCTCGTCGCCGACCATCTGTCGGACCATATCCGCCGTGCCACGCGCCACATGCGGCGAGTGCGAGACGATGACCAATGCCACGCGCTCAACCATCGGATTCCCCTTCCGCCAACGCAGCACATGCGGCCTGGATCAATAAAACGCTGGAACGTGCACCCGGATCGAGATGACCCACCGACCGTTCTCCCAGGAACGAGGCGCGCCCTTTCGTGGCCTGCATGTCCCTGGTGGATTCCAGGCCGCCCTCGGCGGCAGCGGCCACCCGTGCTGCGATGGCCTCAAAGGGCTCGCCGGCGCCGGTGGAGGCCCGGAGCTCTGCCAGGGCCGGCACCAGGACGTCCAGCATGGTCTTTTCGCCCGCGTCCGACTTGCCCCGTTTCTTGACCGCTTCGACGCCTTCGGAACAGGCCGTGACCAGGGTCTCGATCGTTGCGGGATCATCGCCCATTGCCTTACCCAGACCCATGAACAGGCTTCCATACAAGGGGCCCGAAGCACCGCCGACGCTCATGACCAGCGTCATGCCGAGTTTCTGCCACGCCGCGCCGAGAGGAAGCGCCGCGATCTCCGCTTCGGCATCAGCGACGGCGTCGAAACCGCGCTTCATATTGATGCCGTGATCGCCGTCGCCGATCGCCTGGTCCAAGGCGGTCAGTTCCTCGGCGTGGTCGGCGATCGCGGCAGCGGCCCGTCCAATGAACCTGCCCATCAGACCGTCACCCATAAGTCCGCTCCTTGTGTTCCACCGGCCGGGACGGGACGACCATATCCAGACGTCGGCGGTCCGCACCGAAGTGAAGGACCGTTTCCGGCTCAACGGCGATGTTGGTGGTATCGCCAGGCCGCAAATAGTCGTGACCGCCGGCCAGGGCGTGCAACCGGTGCGTACCGACCTGCAACAACAGAACCGTCTCGGCCCCCAGATGCTCTGCTGTCAGGACCTTGGCCTCGATCGTGCCAGTGCCGAGGCGCACGTCCTCGGCCCGGATGCCCAGCTGTTCCGTACCCGCCGGACCGGCCAACCCCAGGGCCTCGACAGGCAACAGATTGATCTGCGGCGAGCCCAGGCGTTGCGCCACGTAGACCTTGTCCGGACGGGTATAGACGTCGCGCGGCGTGCCGAACTGGACCAAGCGCCCTTCCGACAAGACGCCGATCCGGTCAGCCAGGGTCATCGCCTCAAGCTGATCGTGCGTGACGTAAAGGATGGTGGCGCCCAGCTCCCGCTGAATCCGTTTCAACTCGACCCGCAGTTCCTCTCGGAGTTTCGCATCGAGGGAAGACAGGGGTTCATCCATCAGGAACACCGACGGTGTCCGGACCAGCGCCCGACCGATCGCCACGCGCTGCATTTCGCCGCCCGAAAGCTGGGTGGCGGCATTCTTGAGCTTGTGTTCAATCCGCAGAACGGACGCCACGTTCTCGACGCGCTCTCGGATCCGGTCCTCCGGCCAGCGCCGCGCTGGCGCCCTCAGGGGAAAGGCAAGGTTCTCGTAGACCGTGTAGTGCGGATAGAGCGAGTACTGCTGAAAAACGAAGGCGACGTCACGCGCCGCCGGCGGTTCCGCTGTCATGTCCACACCGCCGATCGAAATCCTGCCCAGGTCCGGCCGTTCCAGACCGGCCAGCAGACGCAGAGTGGTCGTTTTGCCGGCGCCGGTTGGCCCCAGCAGGACCACGAATGCACCCTCGTTCACGGTCAGGGAAAGCTCCGAGACAGCGGCCACCTCTCCAAAGCGCTTGGTAACGGCGTCGAACACGATCTCAGCCATGCACCGTCTCCGCGGTTTCGGCCCGCGACAATGCGTGGCCGTCGCGTTGGTCGAAAACGACGATCCGTTCGGTGTTGAAACGCAGACCGACGTTTTCGCCCTCACTCACCCTTTGGGTGTTCGGCGCTCTAACCTTCAGGCGCCCGGCATGGGTATCCACCGTGATCAGCTGGCGCGTCCCCATATACTCCACGCCGTAGACGGCACCCGAAAGCGGCCCGTCTGCGTCGATGGATACATGCTCGGGCCGGATCCCCAGAATCGCTTCAGGGCCGTCGAAATCCTGCTTGAAGGGCGGCACGGGAACATCTGAACCGTTGACCCGGATCGTTTGTGTTTCCGCGGCAAACCGGCCCTCGGCCGTCAGGAAGTTCATGGCCGGACTGCCGATGAAACCGGCCACAAATTGTGTCGCCGGCCGATCATAAACCTCCAGCGGCGTTCCAATCTGCAACACGTCTCCGTTGTTCATGATCGCGATCCGGTCGGCCATGGACATTGCTTCGACCTGGTCATGAGTCACATACACCGTGGTCGCACGGACCCGGTCGTGCAGCAGACGCAGTTCCTCGCACATCAGTTCGCGAAACTCAGCGTCCAGCGCACCCAACGGCTCGTCCATCAGAAAGGCCTTGGCGCGCCGGATGATCGCCCGGCCAAGCGAGACACGCTGTCGGTCGCCGCTGGACAGGCCGCCGACGGGCCGGTCCAGGATATGGTCGATCCGCAACATGCGCGCCACTTCCTCGGTCCTTTCGCGCACCTCGCGCCGCCTGACGCCGGCAAGGCGCAGCGGGAAGCTGATGTTCTGCCGGACATTCATGTGCGGATAGAGCGCAAAAAGCTGGAAGACGAAGGCGATATCACGATCACGTCCGCGCTTGTAGGTCACGTCTTCGCCGTCCAAATGGATCAGACCGGCAGACGGGATCTCTAGCCCCGCGATCATGCGCAGTGTTGTCGTCTTGCCGCACCCAGACGGTCCCAGCAGGACGAAGAACTCGCCGTCCTTGATCGTCATCGACGAATCCCTGACGGCCACGAAGTTGTCGAATCTCTTATGCAGGTTGACGATCTTGATTTCCGCCATCTACGCCTCTACTCGGGAAAGTGGCTGACGACGACAAACCCAAGCGTGCCAACCAGGATCACGCTGAACGAATAGCTGAACAGGGCAAGCGAGAACGGCTGCATCAGCATAAGGACGCCAACGGCAATCGCCGTTGTCGCCACCGCCTCCCAGGGTCCGCGGCGAAAGAACCGCTTGAGGGAGGAGTCTGTCGGCTTCCCTTGTATGGTCATTTCCGCACCGCCCCGAACGTGATCCCGCGCAGCAGTTGGTTGCGCAGAAGCACCGTGAAGATGACGATCGGCAGCAGGAACAGCGATGTACCGGCGGCCACCGCGGGCCAATCCAGGCCGCCTTCGCCGATGATGATGGGGATGAACGGCGGCGCGGTCTGGGCCTGACCGCTGGTCAGCAACAACGCGAAAGCATATTCATTCCAGGCGAAAATCAGACAGAAGATGGCCGTTGCTGCGATGCCGGTGCGGGCCTGCGGAAGGACCACCTTCCAGAAGGCCTGGAACCGCGTATAGCCGTCAATCACCGCCGCTTCTTCATATTCCCGCGGGATCTCGTCGATGAAACCCTTCAACAGCCAGACCGCCAGCGAGATGTTGACAGCGGTATAAAGCAGGATCATGCCGAGATGCGTGTCCGAAAGCCCGAGCGTGCGATACATCAGAAAAATCGGAATCGCCACGGCGATCGGCGGCATCATCCGCGTCGACAGGATGAAGAACATGAGGTCGTCTTTCAGCGGCACCCTAAAGCGGGAGAACCCGTAGGCCGCCAGTGTTCCCAAGAAGACCGCCAGGAAGGTCGAACCAAAGCCGATAATGATCGAGTTCAAGAACCGGTCTGCAAACCGCGACGGACCAGTGATAACCATGTTCCGCTTGCGCACCAGGGCGTCGTACCAGGTCTCGGCCGGCGGCAGGCTCGCCATGTACTCCGGCGTCTGGCGCGAGCGGTTCGTGAACAGATTCACATACCCTTCCAGGGTCGGCGCGAACACCACCTTCGGCGGATACGAGATTGAATCCGGCGGCGATTTGAGCGAGGTCAGGAAGATCCAGGCCAAGGGCACCATTGCAATCAAGGCATAGCCGACGACCAGGGTGCCCGCGATCCATCGCGCGCGTGCACTGGGCTCCAGCCCGGTTCGGGCAGTATCCGAAGCACCGCTCATTGCTTCACCAGATTAAGCAGCTTGACGTAGATGTTGCCGAGCCCAAACACGGTCACGAACAGAATGACGGCAAAGGCCGAACTGAAGCCCGTCCGCCATTTCTCGAAGGCTTCGCGTTTGAGGTTGATGGAAGCCAACTCCGTCGTCGAACCCGGACCGCCGGAAGTCAGCTCGACCACCATATCGAACATCTTGAAATTCTCGATCCCGCGAAACAGCACAGCCAGCATCAGAAACGGCATGACCCGCGGCAGCGTGATGTACCAGAACTTCTGGATCGCGTTGGCGCGGTCGATTTCGGCCGCCTCGTAGAGATAGTCCGGTATCGACCGCAATCCGGCCAGGCACAGCAACATCACGTAGGGCGTCCACATCCAGGTATCGACCAGCACGATTGACCAGGGCGCAAGCGCAACCGATCCGATCATGTCCAGCGGTCCCACTTCGACGAAGAAATTGACGATGTAGGTGAAAATCCCCGACTGCGGCTGAAACAGATACGTCCAAAACACACCGACGACGGCCGGCGACAGCATCATCGGGATCAGGATGACTGTGGTCCAGAAGCCGGCGCCCTTGAAATTCCGGTTGATCAGAAGTGCCAGGCCGAACCCGATCAGGACCTGGAAAAACATCGTCCAGAAAACAAAATGCGCCGTCGCCTGCAGATAGCCCCAGATATCTTCGCTGCCCAGCAGCCGCTCGTAATTCCGGAGCCCGACCCACTTGATCTCGCGGCCCGGCCGGTTGGCGCGGTAGTTGGTGAAGCTCAGATAGACGGTCCAGATCAGCGGGAAAATATTGATCGCCAGCAACAGCGCAATGGTCGGCGAGATAAACAGCCAGGCAACAGCACGGTCGGACAGTCCGCGCACCTGCCTCGAGACCCCGGGCGGGGTCGCCTCGGCGCTGCGGCCCATCAGTTGCGTGGTGGCGGTCGTCTGGCTCATGTTCGGTTCGCAGCGTCAGTTGTGCGGCACGGCGCCGGACTTGTAAGTCAGACTGAGGGCGGCCGGGGGCGCCTTGTCTGGAGACGCCCCCGACCGTAATCCAGGCTGGCTTAGATCTTGCCGTCGTCCTCGAAGACCTCGGTCCAATCGACGATCAGCTTGTCCAGTGCTTCCTGAGCCGTTCCCTGGTCGGCAACGACATAGTCATGCACCCGCTTTTGCATGGACTGCAGAAGCTCCGCATAGGTCGGCTCCTGCCAGAAGTCCTTCACGCCCGACATGGCCTTCAGGAAGTCGGCCGCAAACGGCGCGGTGTCCGCGAAGCCGGGGTCTTCAAGCACCGCGTTGTGGCAGGAGTAGCCGCCCAGCGACCACCACTTCTTTTGCACCTCCGGCTGGGCAAACCACTTGATGTACTCGAGTGCCATGTCATTCTTATCGGAATAGGCGACGACCGAGATGCCCTGGCCGCCAAGGGTCGATGCCGCGACGTTCTGGCTGGGATTCACGAAGAAGCCTGACTTGTCGCCGCCAACATCCTCGTCCTTGGCGATGCCGGGGAAGAACGCGAACCAATTCATCTGCATCGCCACCTGTCCCGACTTGTAGGCGTCGAGATTGGCAACCATGTAGGCATCGGAATGCCCTGGAGGTGTACAGCAGTTGTAAAGCTCCTTGTAGAACTCAAGAGCCTCTGCCGCAGCCGGGCTGTTGACGTATCCGTCCATGCTGTAGGGCTTATTCGGATCTTCATATTCGAAGCCCCAGGAATACATCGCCGCCGTCACACCCATGGTGATACCTTCCGACCCGCGCTCGGTATAGATGGCTGCGCCGTAAACCTTCTTTCCGTCAATCTCGCGCCCCTGGAAGAAGCTCGCGACCTCTTTCAATTCACTCCAGTTCGTGGGCACGTCCAAATCGCGGCCGTACTGCGCCTTGAAATCGGCCTGGATGTCAGGCCGTGCAAACCAGTCCTTTCGATACACCCAGCCCAAGGCGTCGCCCATGGCCGGCAGCGCCCAGTAGTTTGGCGATCCCTTTGGCCAGGTCGAATAGGCGTAGACGGTGGCCGGCAGGAAGTCGTCCATCGAGATGCCTTCCTGCTCGAAGAAGTCGTTCAGCTTGATGTAGTGGCCGTAGGTGGCCGACCCGCCGATCCACTGGCTATCACCGATCAGGAGATCGCAGAGCTTGCCGCCGGAATTCAGCTCGTTCAGAAAGCGGTCCGCGAAATTCGTCCAAGGGACAAACTCGTAGTTCATCTCGATGCCGGATTGGGCGGTGAAGTCCTTGCCCAACTCGGCCAGAGCGTTGGCCGGATCCCACGCAGCCCAACACAATGTCAGTTCCTTGTCCTGGGCTTCCGCTGCGCCCAGCGAAACCGCCACGCCAGCCACAACAGCCGATGCAGCCAAAAGTGTCTTCCACATTTCAGTCCTCCCTGTTTTCAAGCGGCTTACAACCCATCCCCCCCCCCCCCGCGGGAATCCGCGTGGTTTAGTGAATAGGTTAGTTACTAAACTAAACATCTGTCAACCCACTTCACCGCAAAAGGTCGACGAGCCTTGCTTTCAAACAAGCGTGTTGGATCAATGGCCTGCCATGTTTAGTGCGGGATCGAGGAGAACTCGGGCAACACTAAACCACCCCAAGACACTTCGGACGGTGCGTCAGACAAACAAAAGAAATGCCGGAGACCGCGCGCGATCTCCGGCAAGTGTGGACAGGGTGACCCCTCGGGAGTCGGGGTCATCTCCTGGGGAAGCTGGTAAGGGTCGCCGGCGGCGGCGCAGGTTCGGAAACGGTCCTTCCAGGCGCCCTGCCGTTGGGCAACGCGCCTGAGGTCTCCGCAATAGCCCCCACCGATGCGCCGGGGTCCGCCAGGACTTGAACACAGGCTATCGAAAACGCCGCGGTGAAACTGTGACGGGCGTCACACCCCGCCACGAGAAACTCGGCGCCGTTCAGGATGCGAGGGAGACGACCAGAATGTTGATCAGGCCGTAGACGGCCAGGAAGGACCCCGCGGCAGTCTTGAGCAGCGGTGAAACCAAGGGGATGCGCGTTATATCGCGTTCCATTCGCCGTTGTCGCCAGCCGATGGCGAACAGGATCACGCCGACGACGAGGATGGCGATCCCGCCTTCGATGCCGAAGATGACCGGTATGGAACGCCCGCCCATGATCGCCCTTTCATTCCGATGTGCGCCGCCGGGCGGCCGCACCCCGTACCTGACACAGGCAGGACCGCGGGACAAGACCGATGCGACCATGGCAAAGGGCGGCCTTGAGGGGATCGGCCAGGCCGGTTACTTGTGTCAGCATTCAACCCGGGGAGGCGACAGTCAGTGGCAGAAAAACGGTTTGCGTCATTCGAGCAGGATCAAAAGGCGGTCATGGTCGTGTCGCACGAACGTTCGGGCACGCACTTCGCCATGAACGCGCTGGCCGGCTGCTTCGGATACGTTTCCTTTCCCTGGGTCGATATCGAGCAAAAGAGCTTCAACACCAACTTCTACGACGCAATATGCATGTCCAAGATCTTGGGCTTTCTGATCGATAAGCGCTGCGCCAGCACTGTCAAGTCGCACCATTCGGTCGAGTTCTTCGAACCGTTCCTGGAACACCTCAACGGCCCCATGGACGTGGTCTATGTGCTGCGCAATCCGGTTGATGTGATGGTGTCGTTCTGGCGGTTCCTGCACACTTGGCGCTGGGCGGAAGGACCGCGCACCGAAACCGCCGCAGAGTTTGCTGTCGCCGCGCCGATGGGCCGACTGATGCGCTACCAGTGGCGCCAGCACGAAACCATGCTGCATCGCTGGGCGGACCACGGCGAGGGATGGTTGAAGGCAGCGTCAGAGCACCCGCACCTGCACGTGCTGCGGTACGAACGCATGGTTGCCGACTATTCGGCGACGATGCACGAGTTGGGCAAGGTGATGGGACTGCCTGTGCGTTCCGACCAGCCGCCGCCACGCGACCGCAACGTGGTGCAAGTGGGCGATCGGCCCTTCACCCCCGCACCAGGCGCCGACAACGCCGACGCGGCACGCGAGATTGCGAAGGCACGGCTGGGGCCGCGCCTCGAGGCACGGGGCTATCCCCTATGAACGAAAGCTCGACCCGCCAGGTCCGCGTCGGACCCCCGGCCGGCAGCAATCACCGTCAGGCCGCGCGAGAGGGGCGCGCCAGCTCTTCTTCGTTGCGGTAGACCCGCACAAGATGCTCAGCACACCAAGAGCCGCCCGGCTTGGCGGTACGCTTGTTGCAGTAGTGCCAGTTCTCGGTGCGCGGGTCGCCATCGATCCAACGGCATCCACGCGGTTCCTTGGTCTTCAACGGCAGCTTGTGAACGGTCATCTTTCTTCCTTCGTCTTCGCGCTGACGGATTTGTTCTGGCGCCGCTTCGGCACCTTCTTCAATCAACCCCTATGCTCCGTCGGGCTGCTTTGGTCCCTGTTCTCGGTTCCCTGTTCCAGTCTCGGAAAAAAAGGGCGCCGGGCCGAAGCCCGGCAAGTTGAACAGGGAGGCTTCACGTCTAGGAGACGTTGGATCCGGGAGGATCCAGTTGTTGCGATGCAACAACGAAGTGACCAATAGATAAGGTTTTCGGCGCCGATTTCAAAGGGTCGACGGCTCATCGCGCCCATGCAAAAACCGCATAGCTTGTATGGGTTTGATTCTTATGGGCGATTCCGGAAAACCCTTGCCCCGCGCCGGCATGTCGGGGACCCGGAAGACAGCCAATCGGGAACCCGAGTCGCCCCTAATTGCGCCGGTTCGGGCCGCCCGGCCGCGCTCAACCGGTGGTGAATCGCGCCCGCGCCCCGCGCTCGATCCCCGCGGCGATCAGCCGGTCGATCTCCAATTCATGGCGGATCATCTCCAGAAGCCGCAGCTCCTCATCGCTGGCGTGGCCGTCCGCCGCCGCGACTTCGATCGCCAGGGCATAGGCCGTCTCGCGCTGCCGGGGCGTCAAGGCGTCGCTGATTTCGGACAGAAGCGACTCCAGCCCGTCTTCGTCGGACATCCGGTCCGCGCAGGCCGCCGCCGCCGACGGCAGAAGCTGCCGGTCGTAGTCGCGGAACACCGGCAGCCCCGTCACGATCTCGCCAATCCGGCCCAGTTCAGAGTCGGTCATGTCCCGGTCCGCCGCCGATGTCAGGACCATTGTGTAGATGAGTGCGGTGTGATGACTGATCATGAAAACGCTGCCTCTCGAACGCGCCGGCCCGATCCGGCATCGCGGTGTTGTTGGCCGTAATAAAGGCAGCGCCGGCCCGGGCGTCAAGAGCGGGCGTCGGTCTCGTCGCCGGAAATCGGGCTCGACGCCGGGCGCTGCACCGGGCCGGGGCCTTCCAGGAACCGGCAGGTCTCCTCGACCGCCTCGGCCAGGCCGACTCGCGCCGCCTCGACCCCCTCGGGAAACGCGCAAAGCAGACGGGACGGCATCATCGGGTCCAAAAGCACGAACACGCCACGGTCGTCGGCACGCCGGATCAGGCGGCCATAGGCCTGTTTCAGCTTCAGCCGGGTCAGCATGTCGTCGTAGCCACGCCCGCCGAAGGCACTCCGGCGACGCTTGTGCAGGATGGTCGGGCGCGGCCACGGCACCCGGTCGAAGACGATCAGCCTCAAGGACCGGCCGGGCACGTCGACGCCGTCGCGAACGGCATCGGTGCCCAACAGGCAACTGTCCGGCTCGGCCCGAAAGATGTCGATCAGCGTCGGGAGGTTCAAGGCATCCACATGCTGGGCATAAAGCGGCAGGCCCGCTTGTTCCACGGCCTCGGTCAGGCGCCGATGCACCGCGCGCAGCCGGCCGATCGCGGTGAACAGGCCCAGCGCTCCGCCGCCGGCGGCGAGGAACAGTGACCGATAGGCAGCGGCAACCTGGTCCAGGTCGTCCTTGCGCACGTCGCCCACGATAAAGACACGGGTCTGGCCGGCATAATCGAAGGGCGAGGGCACCCGCGCCCGGATCGCGGGCAGCGGCAGATGCACTGCTCCCGTCCGGCGCTCGGCGGCCTGCCAGTCCGCCTCGATGTCGCCGGACCCGTCGGTCAAGATCGCGCTGGTGATCACCATGCCCTGGACCCGCGCGCTCATCACCTCGGCGAAGGGCCTGCCCGGATCGATCCAGTGCCGGTGCAGGCCCACGTCGATGTCGCGTACATCGATCCTTGAGACCTGGAACCAATCGGCGAAATCCTCCGGCGTGCCGTCGGTCAAGGCGGCCAACATGCCCCGCCATGCCGACAGCGGGTCGTGCGCGCGATGCTGCAACGACCGCGCCAGGGCATCCAGCCGGTTCCGTGTGGCGGTGTCCAGGCTGTCGGCCTCCTCCTCCAGCCGCGCTGAGAGGCGGCGGCGCAATCCCTTGACCGGTTCGGCAAGCCGGGCGAACGCTGCAGCCAGGGCCTCTGCCGCATGGGCCAGCCCAGGCACCGGATCGGTGGTTTCCACTTCCAGGTCGAACGGGCCCTCGCGGCCCGGCGCCCGGGCGTAGACCTGCTGGCGCACCAGGCCGAGAAAGGCCTCGGTGGTGCCGTTGCCGTCGCCTTCCCGCAGCCTGTTGGCCCACCCCGCCGCCGGCAGCGCGGCCGCGGCCCGCAGGACCTCCTCCAACAGCCCGACGGCGGTGTCGTCGCCGTCGATCAGGTCGCCCAGCCGCTCGCGAAGCCCGCGGCCGCGTCTTCGGGACTCGGCCCCTCGCAGCCAACGCCTCAACTCCGCCGTCTCCCACCCGGTCAGGTGGGCCGAAAAGGCGCTGTCCGCGGCATCGAACACATGGTGGCCCTCGTCGAAGACGAAACGGCCGACCCGGCCTGCCGGGTCCAGGGTCCCGCGCGCCGACTGGACCATCACCAGGGCATGGTTCGCCACCACAAGGCTGGCCCGGCGAGCCTGGCGAACGCTGTTCTCGATGAAGCAGCGGCCGTAGTGGGCGCAGGCGGAATAGATGCACTCGCCCTGGTGGTCGCTGAGCGCCAGGGTGGCGCCGCGCCCCATCAGGTCGGGCAGCCACGACGGGAAATCGCCGCCGCTGAGGTCGCCGCTGCGGGTCCTGTCCAGCCAGCGGGCCATCAAGCCCAGCGCCACGGCGTCGAGCGGATTGGCGCGGCTGCGCCCAACGGCCTCCTCGAAGTTCAAGAGGCACAGGTAGTTCTCCCGGCCCTTGCGCAGCACCACCCGGTCGGACTTGATTCGGGCATCGGGATAGAGCCTGTCCAACTCGCCGTCGATCTGATGTTGCAGGTTGCGGGTAAAGGTGGACAGCCACACGGGACCGTCGTTCTTCTCCGCCCACAGGCTGGCGGGGGCGATGTAGCCGAGGGTCTTGCCGACCCCGGTCCCGGCTTCGGCCAGGACCGCCAGCGGCGCGCCCTCCATGTCAGGCGGCGCAAAGGCGGCGGTGACCGCCGACGCGTAGTCCGCCTGGCTGGGACGGGCTTCCGCATCGCCGCCCAGCAGGAAAGCGAGACGCGCGCGCGCTTCGGACGGGTCCACCGGGGCGGCGCCCGGCGGCGGCGGTGGCGCCTGTTCCTCCCATTCGGGCAGCCGGCGCCACACGTCCAGCCCCGCCGTACCGGCCCGGGCACCGGCGTCGTCCAGGTCCGTGCCCAGGCTTGAGAGCACCGAGACGCCCCAGGGCCAGCCGGCCTGCGCCATCGACCAGGCGATACGGCGGGTGTGCGGATCCTGCCTGCCGCCGGCCAGCGTCTCCAGCATGGCAATCATCGCGCGCCGCAGCGCCAGAGGTGCGGATTCCAGGTCGGCGGGCTCGGGAACCCCACAGGCCGCCGCCAGGCCGCGCGGCGTCGGTACGCAAAACGCCGCCGGATGGACGAAAGCAAAAAGCTCCAGCAGATCGAACCAGGGCATCCGGTCGATCCCCAACCGTGCCGCCGTGGCCGGCCCGTGACACAGGATCGCCGGCGCGCCTGCGGACAGCCGGCCGGCCGCAGCGGACAGCGCGATCGTTTCGCTTTCCCCGTCCGGCGACAGCACCGCCACCATGGTCTGGCCCATAGAAATGAGAGGCGCATCGGGGATCGTGAGGGCGGTCTGGGCGTTCGGCATGGACGGCGCCACTATAGCCCCCGGGGCGCCCGGGATGGAAAGGCCGTGTGCGCAGCCTCGCCCGGTTGACCACCCCCACCCCACGCCCTAGTGTTCGCGCATCCCGGCAACCCAACAGGCGAACCGAAACGATGTCCGATCTGCGCACGCTTGCCGAAAACGCCAAGGCATGGCCGTTCGAAGAGGCGCGGAAACTGCTGAAACGTCTGGGCGGCAAGACGCCGTCGAAGGGGTATGTGCTGTTCGAGACCGGCTACGGCCCGTCGGGACTGCCGCATATCGGCACCTTCGGCGAGGTGGCGCGGACCACCATGGTGCGCCACGCCTTTTCTTTGCTGTCGGACATCCCGACCAAGCTGTTTGCGTTCTCCGACGACATGGACGGCCTGCGCAAGGTCCCGGACAACGTTCCGAACCAGGAGCTTCTGGCGGCGAACCTGAACAAGCCGCTGACCGAGGTGCCGGACCCGTTCGGGACGCACGGCAGTTTCGCTGCGCACAACAATGCACGCCTGTGTGCCTTCCTGGACGAGTATGGCTTCGACTACGAGTTCAAGAGTTCGACGGAATGCTATCGCTCGGGCCAGTTCGACGAGGCCCTGCTGACGGTGTTGCGAAACTACGACAAGGTGCAGGCGATCATGCTGCCGTCCTTGGGCAAGGAACGGCAGGAGACCTACAGCGCGTTCCTGCCGATCGACCCGGACACGCGCGAGGTGCTGCAGGCCCCTGTGATCGCGACCGATCCGGACTCCGGCACAATCACCTACCGGCGGGCAGACGGCAAGACGGTCGAGACGCCGGTGACCGGCGGACATTGCAAGCTGCAATGGAAGCCCGACTGGGCGATGCGCTGGTTCGCACTGGGCGTCGACTATGAGATGTCCGGCAAGGACCTGATCGATTCCGTCAAGCTCTCCGGCCAGATCACCCGGGCCCTGGGCGGGCAACCGCCGCAGGACTTCACCTACGAGCTGTTCCTGGACGAGAACGGCGAGAAGATCTCCAAGTCCAAGGGCAACGGCATCAGCATGGAAGACTGGCTGGCCTATGCGCCCACCGAGAGCCTTTCCCTTTTCATGTTCGCCAAGCCGCGCACGGCGAAGCGGCTGTACTTCGACGTGATCCCGAAGAACGTCGACGAATACCTGACGTTCCTAGACAAGTTCCCGTCGGAAGAACCGGCGCGCCAGGTCGAAAACCCGGTCTGGCACATCCACAATGGCCAGCCGCCGGCACCGGGCACGGGCATCAACCTGTCGCTGCTGATCAACCTGGTGAGCGCCTGCAACACCCACGAAAAGGACGTGCTGTGGGGCTTTGTGCGGCACGTGGCGCCCGAGGCCTCGGCCGACAGCGACCCGATGCTGGACCGCCTGCTGGGATATGCGATCCGCTACTACGAGGGCTTCGTCAAGCCGGGCAAGCAGTACAAGACGCCGAGCGAACAGGACCGTGCCGCCCTGACCGACCTGTCCGGCCGGCTGGAAACCCTGGAACCCGGCACGGCAGCGGAGGATATCCAGAACGAGGTCTATGCCGTGGGCAAGGCGCACGGATACGAGCCGCTGCGCGAATGGTTCCGGGCGCTGTACCAGGTCCTTCTGGGCCAGGAACAGGGTCCCCGCATGGGGTCCTTCATCGCGCTTTACGGCATCGACGAGACGCGCACGCTGATCGCCAAGGCCCTTGCAGGCGAAAAGCTGGACGCTGCCTGATGCGGTGAATCCTGCCCTTCGGCAGGACCAGTTCAGATCGAAGATCAAAACGGCTGCAGCCAGATGGTTCGAGACGGCGCGCTGGCGCGCGCCTCCTCACCATGAGGATTTCTTGGTGTCTGGAAGCCTTACTCCATCCTCACCCTGAGCAGGCGGCGAAGCCGCCGTCTCGAAGGGCACGGCCGCAACCGATCCTGCCTTAGGGCGGCGTGGTGCCGGACGTGCGGTTGAAGAATTCCACGACAATCGAGAAACGCTGCTGGGTGTTGCGGGCTCCGTCACTCAGCGGGTGTCCGAACTCCGCTCCATGGATGTATGTGCCGCCGCCCTCGACCGCTTTGCCAAGCGGAGCCACGTCGGCGGCCGGCACGATCTTGTCCAGCCCACCGGACAGGACCAGCAGGTTTGCCGCGTCAACAGGAACGTTGGAAATGGGATCGTATTCGGTGGGACAGAAGGAATACCAGGGGAGTTCGTCAGGCGAAGAATCGACCGCAATGGCGTCGAACGCATCCCGCGGCATATGCGGACTCATGGCGTAGATCCCACCGATCGAGATCCCGTAAAGATAGGTCTGTTCGTATCCCTGGTCATTGACGAAGTCCGCAATGTCGGCTTGGTCGAGGCTGATCGGCTCGAGCAGGGGAACCCCATCGGATCCGCCATAACCCCGGTAGTCAAAGACGAAAACGTCGAAACCGCGGTCCGCAAAGAAGGTCAACTTGTGGCGCAGCTGGACCGTGCGCATGGCGTTGCCCTGAAGAAACAGCAGCGCCAGCGGCGCCGTCTCCTGTTTCTGCAAGGACAATTTGTACCCTGAAAGCACCGGCCGGTCGGCGCGGTCGATGCGGAGGGGTTCATAGGTGTAGCCGCGAATCGTCGGAGCGGCGCGCCCCTCGTTCGCGCGGTCTCGCCAGGCATCGAAGGCAACCGCCTCAAGGCCAAAGAAACCGCACACTTGCACGTCGCAGTCCCCATCGGAGGTGGCGCAGCCGGCAAGGCAGGCAACAAGGAAAGCGAGCAGGCCCAGAGACCGAGCCGGGTACCACAGAAATCTCGCCGTTTTCATGACACAATGTCCCGTACGCGCATAACCGCTGCCGCGTCAAATCAGGTCCCACCATCCAGCACGACACCCGCGCCTTCCAGCGCCGCCGTCAACGGCCCCAGATACTCTTCATAGCGCCGCCAGCGGCCGACCGCACTGGTATAGAGGGGCTGACGGACCTGGGTGGCGCTGGCGGTGAGGACCGGCCGGCGCGCCTTGTGGAAGTCGAGGACCGCCGGATCCCAATCAATCCCCAACGCCTCAAGAAGCGCCCGCGCAGTGGTTTCCGTGTCCGTCACGAGGCCTTCGTAAGACACGTCGTGAATCGGCAGGCGAGTCACGGCATGCCAGTGCCGCATCAGTTCCGCATAGGCGCCGTAATAGCGGCCCAGCGTCTCCAGGTCATAGGCAAACCCGTTACCCCGCTCGAACAGGGTCTGGAAGCAGGACAGGCACACATCGCGCGGATCGCGCACACAATGGACGATCCGCGCCTGCGGCAAGGTGGCGGCGATCCAGCCCAGACGCAGGAAATTCGACGGCAGCTTGTCGACCACCCGTTCCGGGGCCGGGACCGGCACCAGGTCGCCCAAACGGTCGAGATAGGCCTCGCCCTCCCGCGCGCGCTCGGCACCCGACATCGTCACCAAGCATTCGGGATAGCGGCGGCCCGCCCCCAACCGCGCCTCCGTCTTCCGGGTCAGGACGGGCAGTACGACGCATTCGCCGACGCCGAAGACGCCGGGATGGCAACTCAGCATCTGCTCCACCAGGCTGGTCCCCGACCGCGGCATGCCCACCACAAAGACCGGGACCGGTCCGTCCGGCTTCTGCCCAGGCACCGGACCTTCCGGGTCGTAGGCATCGCGTGCCCGGTCCATGACATCGAGCGCCGCGGCCAGGTCATAGGGATGCAGGCTTCGATGGATCGCGCTGCCCGCCACGTAGTGGGGAAAGGCAAGCTCCGGACGACCCAGGTCGTCCTGGGCCTTGGCTAGGGCGAAATGCAGCTGAACCCGCGACGACGGGTCGAAACCCTCCGGATCCTCCAGCATGGCAGCGATCGCGGCGGGCTCAGGGTCATCGGACGTGACACGCCGGCTGCGGATCAGGTTGTAATAAGCGGGCGCAAAGCGTGGACGGGTCTCGATGACCTTTCGAAACGCTGTTGCTGCCTCCTCCATTGCGCCCATCGCCCTGGAGGCGAGGCCCAAGTTGTTGCGCGCCTCCGAAAAGCCGGGGTCGATGGCCAAGGCTTTCTCGAAAGCGGCACGGGCATCGTCCATGGACGGGATCGCCGACAGCGCCACACCCAGGTTGTTGTGAAGCACGGCATCTCCGGGCCGGTTTTTGATGGCCCGGCGGTAGGTCTCCACAGCAGCCTGCAGGTCGCCCGCGGCCTTGTGCAGGTTGGCAAGGTTGTTCAGGGCATCCGCGTTGTCAGGCTGCAGACGCAACGCCCGTTCAAGGCACGCGTGCGCATCGGCGGGCCGCTCCAGGGCGACAAGCAGGCGCGCATGCGCCACCAGCAGACCCGGGTCCTTGTCATTGAGCGACAATGCCCGCCGCAGCGCGGCCTCCGCGCCTTCAAGGTTTTGGTCTTGCTCCGCCGCCTTCGCCAGATTGACCCAGGCCTGACGGTGGTCCGGCCTCAATTTGACCGTGCGGCTGAAAGCCTGAGCGGCGCCCCGCCAATCAGCAGCGCGGGAAAGTGCATTTCCCAGGTTGAAGAACGCATCCACATAGCGTGCATCAGCGGCGGCAGCAGCCTTGAACAGGGGGATGGCCTGTTCGACCTGCCCCTCCTGCATCAAAGCGACGCCCAGGTTGTTCTTGAAATCGGCCCGCGCCGGGGCTGCGTCCAGCGCGCGCTGGAGGAAATCCTTCCCCGCCTGCCAGTCGCCGGACTGGCACTTGAGCATGCCCAGGAAGTGGAGTGCCTCGGCGTGACCGGGCTCGGCCGACAACACGGTCTCGTATAGCGTCGCGGCCTCGGCCAAACGGCCGGCCTGGTGGCAGGCCTGCGCCCGTGCCATTGCATCGGCCGCCGGTGCGCCGGGAGCAGCAGCGGCCCGGCCACGCGGCCGTTTCGCGGCCGCGCCCCGTTCACGCCGGTTCAACCGGCGCCTCCATGTTCAACTGGTCGTGTGGGCGAACTCCCAATAGAGCTCCTTGGCCAGGCGGTACATGGGCCCGGGCTGAAGGTCGCGATCCTCGTAGCGGCCGACGAACATGACCTTGCCGTAATTGCCAGTGCTGAAGATCTCGTCAGCATCCAGAAGGTCTTCCGGCAGCACCCTGGTTTCGTGGACGGCAACGCCGCGGTCCGCCAAAAGGCCGATCACCCGCTGACGCGTGATGCCGTTCAGAAAAGTGCCGTTGGGGACAGGTGTGAAGACCGCGCCGTCCTTCGCGTAGAACAGGTTTGCCGTGGCGAATTCGGCCACGTTGCCCAGCCCATCCAGCATGACCGCGTTGTCGTACCCCTTCGCCTTGATCTCCTGCATGGCGCGGCCCGCATTCGGGTAAAGGCACGACGCCTTGGCATCCGTCGGCGCCATATCGGGCGCCGGCCGGCGGCGCGAGGTGAGGCATGCGGCAAACCCATTATCCGGTGGCAAGGGGGCCTCCCAGATATTGAGGGCGAACTGCGTGGTCTCCGGATCGGGCGCGATCCAGCCGTCCTCCGCCCAATACATCGGCTTGATGTAGAGGGGGGTGCCGCTGGGGTATTTCGCAATGCCCTCGCGGGCGATTTCGACGATCTCGCCGGCGCTCTTGAACGGGTTCATGCCAAAGGACGTGGCAGACCGACAGGTCCGTTCGGCGTGGCGGTCGAGGTCGGGCGCAACGCCCTCGAACGCACGGGCGCCGTCGAACACCATCGAGGACAGCCAGGTGCCCAGCGTCATCGCCGACATGATCGGCGTTCTGCCTTCCAGCCATTCCCCGTTGAACCAAGTATATGCCGACATCGACGAAGCCCCGGAACGTTGATCGCACCAGGCTAATCCAGCACGTCACGGGAGGCGGCGCAACACCCCAGGCCATGGTGCCCGAGGTCGGCCGCAAAGGCATTCAAGAAAAGATGTCTGAAGGAAAAATGAAGGCCGGCCGCACGGTGCCTCCCTGAAGACGCGTGCGGCCGGCCTGGACTTTGTTGTTATTGTTTTTATCGGGTTGTGATGTCCGTCGTTCTCGGCAGGACAAGAAGGGCAAGCCGACCGCCCGGTGCGGGCACCGACAGCATGCCGGCTTGCAAGGTCTTCAGCCAAGAAATCCAACTCACGGTCATCATTCCCGTCGTCCTTCGTTCTGTTACCGCGAACCCGATGCCCGGGCCGGGTTCAAGTGGTAGATCTTGCACTCCAAGGCCTGCATCCGCCCGGTGCGCGCCGTGCGCGCCCCTGGCATCGGCCTTTCCGGCAGTACCGGCTGGTCGGCGCCATCAAGCGTCCCGACCATGTCCAGCGCAAAATGAAACGCCGCGCTGCCCCTTTTCAATCGAACCACATCACACATGGGACCCCTCTCCCTCACTAACTCGTTGCTCGCTGTCGCAGTGTTCTTGTCTTTTTGCCTGCGTCTTGGCTCCATATCCGCAAGCGGTGTGCCAGACTGGATGGGTTTTCTCTAAAATGCTGTTTTTCATGCATCTTTACCGGTGATTCACCGTGAAATCGTTCACCTTCCGGTAACAGTCGCCGCCGTTGTGGGGAACCGGGGGCCGATTGCTTTGCAAATTGCATCGCGGCAAAGCGCACGGTTGCGGATCGCGAGTCATGAGGTAGGGTGCGGCGATGCAGATCATTTACCATCTTGCCCGCGACCGGGCGTGGCGCGAGGCCGCCGAAACCGGCAGATATCGGTGCACGGCCGACGACCTTCGCGACGGGTTCCTGCACTTCTCCGCCGGCGACCAGATCGTCGAGAGCGCCGCTCGGCACAAGGCCGGTCAGCCGGATCTGGTTCTGCTGGCCGTCGATGCGGGGCTGCTGGGCGACACTCTCAGGTGGGAGGTCTCGCGCGGAGGCGCCCTGTTCCCCCATCTCTACGGCGACCTGCCGGCCTCCGCCGTTCTTTGGGCCAAGCCGCTGCCGCTCGGACCCGACGGGGCGCACGCCTTCCCGCCGCTTGACTGACCATGGCCCTGGCCGACCTCGCGCTGCCCCTGCTGCGGCGGCTTGAGCCGGAACAGGCGCATGGGCTGGCCCTGAAGGCCCTGCGGCTGGGCCTTGGTCCGTCCCGGCCACCGCCGCCGGACCCGGCCCTTGCCCAGGCCCTTTGGGGCCTGACGTTCCCGTCTCCGCTTGGCCTGGCCGCCGGCTTCGACAAGAATGCCGAAACCTTTGCCCCCCTTCTGCGCGCCGGCTTCGGCTTCGTAGAGGTCGGCACCATCACCCCGCGCCCGCAGGCAGGAAACCCGCGCCCACGCCTGTTCCGGCTGCCCGAGGACGGCGCCGTCATCAACCGAATGGGCTTCAACAACGGCGGCATGGATGCGGCCGCGGGCCGCCTGCAACGGCGGGACCGCGGCGCCGGCATCGTCGGGGTCAATATCGGCCGCAACAAGGACGCCGCGGATCCGGTCAACGACTACCGGCGCTGTGCAGCGCGCCTGGCGCCCCTGGCGGACTACCTGGTCATCAACGTGTCGTCGCCCAACACCCCGGGCCTCAGGGAAATGCAGAGCCGGGAGACCCTCTTGAGCCTGGTCGCCGCGGTGCGCGAGGCTGCGACCAGGGATCGGACACCGCCACTGTGGGTGAAAATCTCCCCGGACCTGACGGCGGACGAAGTCGCCGAGATCTGCGCCTTTGCCGAACAAGCCAGACCTGACGGCCTGGTGGTGTCCAATACGACGACGGCACGCCCCGCCGGCCTGCAGGGCGCGGCACGCGACCAGTCAGGCGGGCTAAGCGGGGCCCCGCTGTTCGAGCCTTCGACCGCGCTCCTGTCCGAGATCTACGCGAGGACGGAGGGCCGAATCCCCTTGATCGGAGTCGGCGGCGTACGCAACGGCGAAACCGCCTATGCGAAGATTCGCGCCGGCGCGTCCCTGGTCCAGCTCTACACGGCGCTGGCCTACCGGGGCCCGGGTCTGATCGCCGACGCTCTGAAGGACCTGGCGGGCCGGCTGCGGGCGGACGGGTTCGCCACCGTGGCCGAGGCAGTCGGCGCCGACCACCGCTAGGCCGGCCGTGCTTGCAGCATTTTGCGAACACGCGTAGGCTCTGCGCGCCCTGGCCATTACCAAGGAGTGACCGGCGCAGGTCGACCATATGTCCTTTACATGGCACATCGCGATCTTCGTCTGCTATCTGGCAGCCGCGCTTGGCGCAGTGGTCGCGTTTCCCACGGTCTTTCCAGCAGCTTCCCAGGGCGCGAACCTCGTGTTCGGCGTCATGGTCTTCCTGTCGGGCGCGGTTGCGCACGAAGTCGTCACGCGCCGCGTGAACGAGGCCGTGCATTTGCGCCGGATGGTCGCCTTGAAGAAGGCGTATGACATGACTCGCGAAGAGATGTCCCTCGCCCGCGACGAGGTGCGGCGGATCTTCGAATCGCTGGAGAGCATGGGCCGGACCGGCATGCCGGCGCCGGAGGCGCGGGAACTGCGCGAGGTCGCCAGCGAGGTGAAGGTCCTGCATTCGCTGGTCGAGCAGCTTTACAGCGAAGGGACGCCGATGCACCAGGTGCCGTCGGCCCGTCTGGAGCCGGTTTTGGAATCGGCAGCACCGCCCCGACCCAAGAGCCGCGGCGCTGCGAACCGCACGGACGGCGGCGAACCCGCATCGACCGGCAATTTGCGTGTGGTCAGCGCGTTGACCGACGAACACGAGGTGCTGGACATCGTCAAGGACGGCCTTCGCAAGGACCGGGTCGATCTCTATCTGCAGCCGATAGTCAGCCTGCCCCAGCGAAGACACCGATTCTTCGAGTGCTTCAGCCGGATCCGCGCCGAAGACGGCGGCGTCGTCACGCCGGAAGCCAATACTGCGGTCGCCAAGAAGGAAGGGCTGATCACCGCGATCGACAACATGCTGCTGTTCCGCAGCATGCAGCTTCTGCGCAAGCTGCAAAGCCAGGATTTCTCCCTGGCCTTCTTCCTCAACATGTCCGCCCATTCCCTGAACGACCGGAACTTCTTCAGGGACTTCATCGACTACCTGGAAAAACATGCGGAACTGGCACCAAACGTGGTGCTGGAGTTGAATCAAGCGGACCTGCAGAACCTGAACGAGGACTCCCGGCGCGACCTGCTGCGACTGTCAAAGCTGGGCTACCGCTTCTCGCTGGACGGCGTTCTGGACATGGATCTGGACCTGGCGATGCTGAAGCAGCACCTGTTCGACTTCGTCAAGATCGATGCGGCCGTCCTGTTGGAGACCGGCGACGAGGGCGAAGACGGCGGCGCCAAGGTTCGCGAGCTCAAACAGATGCTGAACGAGAACGGCATCGACCTGATCGTCGAAAAGATCGAATCGGAGCAGAACCTGGTGGAGCTGCTGGATTTCAACATCGATTTCGGCCAAGGCTACCTGTTCGGCGAACCGCGCCTCAGCGGCCAAATCGACACCGCCGCCGCATCGGGCGATTGACCTCCGCAGTCTGACCGCCGATATCACAGCCATGAGCCTTTCGAAGATTTCCGGCATGGCCGAGATTGCCGATGCCTACGACCTGTTCGTTGTCGACCAGTGGGGTGTGCTCCATGACGGCAGCAAGGTCCACCCCGGCGCGGTCGAGGCGTTGCAGGCACTGAAGGACGCGGGCAAGACCGTGGTCGTGCTGTCCAACTCGGGCAAGCCGGCCGGACACTCCTACGAACGGATGGAGGCGCTGGGGATCCGTCGCGCGCTTTACGACGACGTCGTCACATCAGGCGAAGACGTCAGCCGGCATTTGGCAGGCCGTCCGGATCCTTTCTATGCCTCCCTTGGCAAGCGGTTCTTTATCTTCGCCTGGGACAGCGACCGCGCCCTGACCGAAGGGCTGGACTTCCAGGAGGTCGACCGGATCGAGGACGCGGATTTCGTCATTGCGGCCGGGACCGACCGTGATGGCATCGACGCCTATCGCGCCGAAATCGAGGCGGCCCGGGCACGCGACCTACCTATGATTTGCGCCAATCCTGACCTGATCAGCGTGCAGCCCGACGGCAGCCTGAAGATGTGTCCGGGTGCGATCGCCAAGGCCTACGAGGAGATCGGCGGCACCGTGCGCTGGCACGGCAAGCCCACCCGGTCGATCTACGAGTTGTGCTTCGAGATCGCGGGGGACTATGCGAACGGCATCGGGGTCGGCGACTCGCTCTTGCACGACATCAAGGGGGCGGAAAACGCGGGCCTGGATTCGGTGTTCGTGATCAACGGCATCCACAAGGACGACCTGCGGCCGGGCTCCAGCGAAGGCGAGCTTGCCGCCCTGGCCAACCTCCACGACACGGCCCCCACCTTCGCGCTCTGCCGGTTCGTCTGGTAGCCGACGGCACAGGGCCGCAACCGGCCCGCGGGTCGACTTCGGGCGGGCGCTTCGGATATGATCGGTCCGAAATGGAAACGGGCGCGGGACCGATGTCAGATTTCAAGAAACCAACACTGGACGATTGGACTGCGGCGTCTACGAAGGAGTTGCGCGGCCGGCCGTTGGAGGATCTCGTTTGGCACACGCCGGAAGGGATTCCCGTTAAACCGCTCTACACTGCCGCCGACCTGGAGGGTTTGGAGCATCTGGACGGCTTGCCCGGCAGTGCGCCTTTCGTGCGCGGCCCGCGAGCCACCATGTATACCGGGCGGGCCTGGACGGTCCGACAGTATTCGGGTTTCTCCACGGCGGAGGAATCGAACGCCTTCTACCGGAAGAACCTGGCGGCCGGCCAGAAGGGCCTGTCGGTGGCGTTCGATCTGGCGACCCACCGCGGTTACGATTCCGATCATCCCAGGGTGGTGGGCGATGTCGGCAAGGCGGGCGTCGCCATCGATTCCGTTGAGGACATGAAGGTCCTGTTCGACGGCATCCCGCTGGACAAGATGTCCGTGTCGATGACGATGAACGGTGCCGTGCTGCCGGTCCTGGCAGGCTTCATCGTTGCCGGCGAGGAACAGGGCGTGCCCCAGGAGAAGCTCTCCGGGACGATCCAGAACGACATCCTCAAGGAGTTCATGGTCCGCAACACCTATATCTATCCGCCCGAACCATCGATGCGGATCGTTGCGGACATCATCGAGCATTGCGCCGGCCATCTGCCCCGGTTCAACTCCATCTCGATCTCCGGCTATCACATGCAGGAGGCGGGCGCGACCCAGGTCCAGGAACTCGCCTTCACCATTGCCGACGGCATCGAGTATGTCCGTGCCGCCCTGTCGAAGGGACTGGACGTGGATGCCTTCGCACCGCGCCTGTCTTTCTTCTTTGCGATCGGCATGAACTTCTTCATGGAGGTTGCGAAGCTGCGGGCGGCGCGGTTCCTGTGGGCCACGCTGATGCAGCGCCACTTCAAGCCGAAGGACCCGCGCGCGCTGATGCTGCGGACCCATTGCCAGACCTCCGGCGTCTCGCTGACAGAGCAGGACCCCTACAACAACGTGGTGCGCACCACGGTCGAGGCGATGGCGGCGGTCCTGGGCGGGACGCAGTCCTTGCACACGAACTCCTTCGATGAGGCCGTTGGCCTGCCGACGCCGGCCTCGGCGCGGATTGCCCGCAACACCCAGCTCATTCTGCAGGAGGAAACGGGCATCACCCGGACGGTCGATCCGCTGGCCGGCTCTTACTATGTGGAAAGCCTGACCGCGAGCCTGGTCAAGGAGGCGGGAAAACTGATCGACGAGGTCGAGGCCCTGGGCGGCATGACCAAGGCGATCGACGCGGGAATGCCGAAGTTGCGGATCGAGGAGTCGGCGACCCGCCGGCAGGCGCGTGTGGACCGGGGCGAAGAGACCGTTGTCGGTGTCAACAAATACAACGACGAACACGAAGAAGACCGGTTCGACGTTCTGGACATCGACAACACCATGGTCCGCCAGCAGCAGCTCGCCCGGCTGGAGACGGTGCGGGCCTCGCGGGATGCCGCCGCCTGCAAGGAATCCCTCGACGCGCTGACGGAGGCGGCGAAGTCCGGATCCGGCAACCTGCTGGCCCTGTCGATCGAAGCCTGCCGTGCCCGCGCCACCGTCGGTGAAATCTCCGATGCCCTGGAAACCACCTTCAGCCGCCATCGCGCCGTGATCCGCTCGATCTCGGGCGTCTACGGCGCCGCTTATGCGGGCGACGAAAACTACGCGCTCATCAAGGCCGAGATCGAACAGTTCCTGTCCGAAAAAGGCCGTCGCCCCCGTATGCTGGTGGTCAAGTTGGGCCAGGACGGGCACGACCGCGGCGCCAAGGTGATCGCGACGGCGTTCGCGGATCTCGGCTTCGACGTGGATGTGGGCCCGCTGTTCCAGACGCCTGACGAGGCGGCGCGCCAGGCGATCGAAAACGACGTGCACGTGATCGGTGTGTCCAGCCAGGCAGCGGGACACAAGACCCTGGTGCCGCAGCTCGTCGAGGCCCTTGAAAAGCAGGGCGCGGAAGACATCCTCGTGGTCTGCGGCGGCGTGATCCCGCATCAGGACTATGACTTCCTCAAGAAGGCCGGCGTTGCGGCCATCTTCGGTCCGGGGACCAACATCCCCAGCGCGGCGAGCGAGGTCGTGTCACTGGTCAAACGCGCGCGATTGGCGGCTTGACACGGGTCGTCACGACAGGCCTTGTCTCCGTGCCCGGAACGGCCAACGACGCATTCGACTTCGACGAGAGCGGCAGCGAGGTCAGGTTCGTCGTGCGGCACGGAATCCTCTCCCTGCTGAAGGGCGGGTTCAACGAGTTCAGCGGCACGGTCAGGATCGATCCGGCCCATCCTGAGGATGCCCGTGTCGAGGTGACGATCATGACTGCGAGCATCGATACCGGTATGAGCTTCGTTGACGGGCATTTGCGGTCGCCTGTCCTGTTCAACGTCCAAGAATTCCCCACCATGACCTTCAGAAGCACAGGGGTCGACCTGACCGACAGCAAGACCGCACGGGTGCGAGGCGACCTGAAGCTTCTGGAAATCACCCATCCGGTCGTCCTCGAAGCCACGCTGGGTGGCCTGGCGGAAGAGCCGCAAAGCGATCCTGATACCGCCCTCTTCACCGTTACCGGCACGCTGAACCGGGCCGCTTTCGGGATGGACTGGGGACCTTCCGGCTTCGCGGAGGATGTGGATATCCGGGTTCGCGTCGTCGCCCGGCGCACGCCAACAGGCCCCACAAACGCGGAGGGCCCGCGGCCGTAGAACGCGGCGACACGCCGCCAGCGGGGCTCAGAATGATGAAATTCGATCAGCAGTTGAACCGATCGGGCGGTTCCGCACGTACAACCAACATGGCCGGTAAAAGAAGAAGGGGCCACACCCCTCGGTAGATCGAACAGCTTGGAGATCTTCGATGTGGGCAAGACTCTTTGCAGTGGCCGGACTGGCGTGGCTCACCCTGCCGACCATGCCGTCGCATGCCGCCGATGAAGCGTTCGTCTTCGGCACCACCGGCGGCCGGATCGAATTCGTCGTCCACCACCATGGTCTGTCCCTGATGAAGGGCAGCTTCAAGGTCTTCAGCGGGCAACTGCGGATCGATCCCGACGATCCGCAAGATGCGCTCGTGGAGGTCCTTGTCCAAACCGCCAGCATCGATGCCGGGCACAGCTCTCTCGACGGGCACCTGCGGTCCCGAGACTTCTTCAACGTTGCGCGATACCCGACCATGACCTTCAAAAGTCTCGGGGTCGACCTGACCGGCCATGATACCGGTCGGCTCCGCGGCGAGATCACGCTGGTGGGCATCACGCGGCCCCTGGTGCTGGACGTTACGCTGGACGCCGTTCCTTCCGATGCAGGCGCGGGCGACGACACCGCCGTCTTCGTCGCGACCGGGACCTTGACCCGAACCGCGTTCGGCATGGACTGGGGGCCCGACGGTTTTGCCGAGGACGTCGATATCAGTATCGAGGTTGCTGCGCGGCGGCTATAGTCTGGCTGCCTCGGGACCGCACACGCAATCGGACCTCGTATCATGCTCAAGAATACGCCGAACGGTTTCGGCGCGTTGTCGAAATGGCTGCACTGGGTGACGGCAGCGGCGGTGTTCACCCTGATACCGCTTGGCATCTATATGCACGAACTGCCGCTCAGCGTCGAAAAGCTGCAGCTCTACGGGATACACAAGTCGATCGGTATATGCGTTCTGGCAGCCACGCTGATCCGGGTCCTCTGGTGGGCGGCCAACCCGGTTCCCGAACCGTTGGGCGCCCGGCCTGCCTGGGAACACCGGCTTGCGCGCTTGGTCCAGGCCGTGCTGTATCTCTGCCTGGTGGGGATGCCGGTTTCCGGCTGGTTGATGTCTTCCGCCTCAAATGCCCCGGTCAGCGTTTTCGGTCTGATCACCCTGCCCGACCTGGTCTCGCCCAGCGAGCCGGCAGCGAAGCTTTGGAAGACCATCCATTTCGCCACTGGCGTGACGTTGGTGGCAGCGTTGGCGCTGCATATCGGCGGCGCCATTCGCCATCACCTCATTCTGAAAGACGATACCCTGCGACGGATGCTTCCCGACCGTCGCGGATCGTGACCAAGGCAGCCGACGTGATACGCCCGTTGTCGCTTTTTCTGGCGCTTGTCGTTGTCCTTGCGGTTCGGGATGCAGGCGCCACGACCTGGCGTGCCGTGCCGGAGGAGAGCGAGATCGGATTCGAGGTCACGCAGTTGGGCGCCACGGTGAACGGCCGGTTTGCCGCATTCCAGGCCGACATCCGGTTCGACCCAGCCGATCTGGCCGATTCCCGAGCGGTTGTGCTGGTCGAAATCGCCAGTGTGGATACGAAGAACGAGGATCGGGATGCTCAGATCCGGGGACCCGATTGGTTCGACGTCGCGACCTATCCGCTCGCCCGGTTCGAAACCACATCGTTCCGCCGGGATGGCGACGCATTCGTGGCATCGGCGCGGCTGACATTGCGGGACGTGACTCGGGAGGTCGATTTGCCCTTTAACCTGGGAATCGACGACGGCAGGGCGGTGATGACGGGCGAGCTGGTGGTCAGCCGTACGGACTTCGGCATCGGGCGCGGCCAGTGGACGGATACCGCCGTCGTGGGCGACCAGGTCAGGATCGGGATTCGCCTGCTGGCGAACACCGACTAGACCGGATCGTAGGCAGACGAAACCTTGTCGATCGCGCCAATGATGTAAGTCACGTTGCCGGCGTCATCGACCAGCGGGCAGTCGACCGACTCGAACGACGTCGCAAAGGTCACGCCCTCCACGAAGGAACCCTGGCAGCGAAGCGGCGTGCGCGTGTCGACGATGCTCTGGTAATGGGTGGCCAGCTCGCGACGGCCGGCATCCGTGTCATTGCAGTCATACTGGTCGCCGCTGCCGCGGGTGCCCACCAACTCGGCGACGCGTTCGCCGCGCAGCCGGTACTCGAGCATTCCGCGTTCGATCATCCGGACCAGGAAGAGGTGCGCTGCGACCTCGGTCAGTTCGAGCACGTCGAAATCCGAGCGCCGCGGGATATCCGGGGCAAAACCCGACCACCATTCGTAGAGCCGCCGCACGGTGGGCGACACGAACACACCAGGCCCGCCGATCTCTGTTCGTTGGACGTCGGAGAAGTTGAACATCGGGCTGCCCTGACGCAGTGTTCCGTGACGTGGGAGAACGACAGCCCGTCATCCCCCCGGCTCTCACACCGGAGTGTGGCGCAAGCGTACTTAACTACGGGTTAAGCCAGGCGCGCTTTGCCTCCGAAAACCGTCCTTCCAGAATCGCCGTGCGCACCTCGGCCAGCAACCGGGTCATGAACCGGATATTGTGCAAGGTCAACAGCTGGAGCCCCAGAAACTCGCCTGCTTTCATCAAGTGATGGACGTAGGCACGGCTGAAATGGCGGCAACCGTAGCAGTCGCACTGTGGGTCAATCGGCCTGTCGTCCTCGCGGAATCGCGCGTTGCGCATGTTGAGACGGAAACTGGCGTTCTCGCGGCTGAGCGCCCAGCCATGCCGTGCAATTCGGGTGGGCGCAACACAGTCGAAGGTATCGATGCCCGCATCTACGCCTTCCCAGATGTCCCTCCCTCCGCCGATCCCCAGAAGATGGGTGGGTCGGTCACGGCGCAGGCCCGCCGTGGCGAGCCCCACGACCTCGTACATCTGTTCGGGGCTGGCGCCCAGACACCCACCCACCGCCTGGCCGAAGAAGTCCGTTTCGGCCACAAAACCCGCGCTTTCGCCGCGCAGGTCCTCATAGACACCGCCCTGCACGATCCCGTACAGCGCCTGCGGACCGGCCGAGCCGCGCCCTTCCGCACGGTCGAACGCCTCCAGGCTTCTCAGCGCCCAACGATGGGACATATGCATCGACCGCTGGGTATAGTCGCGCGACACGTTGTAGGGTGTGCACTCGTCAAGAACGACGATCAGGTCCGCCCCCAGCTTCTGCTGGATGTCGATCGACCCTTCCGGCGTCAGCGATATCTTGCGGCCGTCGGTGTAGGCCCGGAACGTGGCGCCCGCTTCCTCCACCTTCAGCAGTGTCCGCTCGGCCGTCTCGTTGGGCCGGTTGCCCTTGATCTCTTCGGACACGGAGCCGTGGCCGAAGGCAAAGATCTGGTAGCCGCCCGAATCTGTCAGCATGGGGCCATTCCAGCCCGAAAACCGATGCAAACCTCCCATCTTCGCAACCAGTTCCGCGCCCGGCTGCAGCATCATGTGGTAGGTGTTGGACAGGATGATATCGACGTTGCTGTCCCGCAGCTCCCGCGGCTGTGCCGCCTTGATCGCGCCCTTGGTGGCACAGAAGATAAAGGCAGGCGTGGGGATGGCGCCGTGTGGGGTCTCCAGGCTGCCCAGCCGGGCGCCGGACCCGTGCGCGGTCTTGAGGACCTTGAAGGCAAAATCGGGATAACGGCTCATGCCGTACCTGGTTTCCGGTGTCCGGCGCGGCCGCTCACGCCGAGACGGGTCTGGGGACCGCGCGGCCGGCCAGATACACGAACGGGGTGTCCAGCAACGCCACAAGCACCCGCAGCCCGTAGGTGCCGAGGATGTACGTGAAGATCAACGCGTGCCACCCGACCGGCTGGGGCGCGAACACCACCCAGGCCAGCAGGCTGAAGATCACGTTGTCGATCAGGGCCGAGACCAGGGTCGAGGCGTTGTTGCGCAGCCACAGGTACCGGCCGCCGGTCACCCGCCGCAGGAGGCCGAACAGCCAGACGTCGTGGTGCTGGCTGATCAGATAGGCCGTCATTCCGGCGACGAAAAAGGCGGGAGCCGGCGTGAACAGAGCCACCATGTGGTCGTGGAACGGCAGCGCCCAGGCCATCGCCTCACCCGCCTGCTCCAGTGTCATCGGCTGGAAGCCCAGCGTGATCACCATGAACACCACCCACAAGAGGTAGCTGGCAAACCCGATCATCACGCCGCGTCGCGCCGAAGCCGGCCCGTAATGCTCGGCCAGGATGTCGGTGCACAGATAGGTGGTCGAAAACAGGATGGTGCCCAGCGCTACCGGTTCGGCGTAGATGCCGAACTTGACCGCCTTCAGGACCTGCACATTGGCGCCGATGATGGCGACGGCGATGTAAACATAGAGGCCCGCCTCGCCGAACAGCCGCAGCATCGCGATGACGCCCAGAAAACAGGCGGCAAGCATGATCACCCAGACTGCGACGGGCGGCAGGGCGTTCATTGCGGCAATCAGGTCGTTCGGATCCAGGGCCATGCTCTCGTCTATGGCGCGCGCCGGCAGGCCGTCGCGTCAAACGGCGACCGGAAACCAAAAGGCCCGCCGTGAGAGCGGGCCTCCTTCGGCAGTCCGTGCCGCCCGCGGTCCTATTCGGCCGCGGCGGCGGCGCGTTGGATGCGCCGCTTCAGGCGCAGCGCCTCTTCCGGCAGTTTGCGGTCGGGCGTTCCCAACAGGTAGGCGTCAAGCCCGCCCTTGTGGTCGATCGTCCTCAGCGCCTTGGTCGTCAGGCGCAGGCGCACGCTCTCGCCCAGCGTATCCGAGAGCAGGCGCGTGTTTTGCAGGTTCGGCAGGAACCGCCGCTTTGTCTTGTTGTGGGCGTGGCTGACGTTGTTCCCGCTCATCACGCCGCGGCCCGTAATCGCGCACCGTCGAGACATTTCGACCTCGGTCTTTTCTGTAGAATTGGAAGCATCCCTCCGGCCAACCGGACGGATGCAAGCCCCCATGGACGCGCCCTTTTATGGCAGTTGACCCGGCGCCGTCAACCCTCGGTGCGGGCCGGAACGGCGCCTAGTCGGTGATCGCCCCCCAGCCGCTTTCCTCCGACTCGCCGGTGATCGCCCCGTCGTCGGACCGCGCCGGCCTGGCCGCGGGGGCCGGGTCGTCGGCCGGCGGTACCGTCGGCTTTGCGGCCGGAGCCGGCGCGATCGGAGCGTCGCCGGCAGGGAGGTTGGAAAGCCCCTGCAGAAACTCGCTTTACGCAACGATCATTTCCAGGCGCTTGGCCATGTTGTACTGCCGGTCCAGGCCGGCGTAGTGAAGCCCCACCAGCGACAGGTCGTTGTCGGAAAAAACCGGCGATCCAGAGCTCCCGCCCAGCGTGTCGCAATAGTGGTGAAAATCGCCATTCTCTGCAATTCTGGCGTTTCGGCAGTTGCGCCGGGTGATCTTCTTCGGTTTCCCGGCCGGATGGTGGATGATGAAGAGCTCTTCGCCTTCGACCGGATCCCTGGCGTCCAGGTTGACCTGGCCGTATCGCTCAGTCGGGTCGCCGGCAACCTCGACCACCGCGTAGTCAAGGTCCGGATCCGCCTCAAGGGGAACGATGCCGACCTCGTAGAAGTCGATCTCGGCCTGAGGCTGGCCGGTGGTTAGGTAGTTCATCACGAACTGCGCCGCCAGAATCTCACCCTCCAGGCCCGGGACACAGTGGTAGTTGGTCATGATGAAGGACGGCGAAATCACCCAGGCCGTGCAGGTCGAGGTCACCTGCTGGCCGCCGAGGTCGATCAGCAGGTCCAGCCGGCCCACGGGGTTCGCGATCCGGCGATAGCGGTTGCCTTCCGAGAAGCGGGCGATATCCTCGAAATTGTCGTTCTCCGACATCAGTTTTTCGAGGTGGATCTTGCTTTCCCGCAGCGGCAGGTCGGAACGGCCGAAATACTCCTTGGGAAACCGCATCTCCTGGGCCAGCGCCGTGCCAGCCACCAGCGAAAGACCTGCCAAAACACCAAAGACCAACCGGATCATCGCTTCTTCCTCGCTGTACCACGAACCGCCGCGGGCTCGCCTGCGGCGTCAGGCCATTCTATCCAAGGATTGGGGCCGGAATCAGCCCTCTTCGGGCGGACGGTCCGCGCCACTGCCCTGCAGGAAGGCGGAGACCAGTCGGTTCGCGGCAGAGGCGGGCGCCAGGCAGCCGTGGCCCACGGCGTCCTCCAGGTCGGGCAACATGGCCCGGACCCGCGGATCGGCCCGCAAGCCGTCGAGCAGTCCGTCCTCGACCTCGCGCCACATCCAGCGCATCGCCTGGGCCGCCCGCCGAGACGCCACGGCGCCATGCTTCTGCTGACGTTCGAAGAACGACTGGAACAGGGTCCAGGCCTCGTCGATGCCTGCACCGGTGAGCGAAGAACAGGTCCTGACGGGCACCTCCCAGCCGTCATGCGCCGGGGCCACCAGGCGCAGGGCCGCCTGGTAGTCGCTCGCCGTCCGTTTGGCGGCCTCCGCCAGCTCGCCGTCGGCCTTGTTGACCAGCATGACGTCCGCCAGCTCCACGATGCCCTTCTTCATACCCTGCAGGTCGTCGCCGGCAGCCGGCTGCAGGAGCAGAACGAAAAGGTCGGTCATCTCGGCGACGGCGGTCTCGGACTGCCCGACGCCGACGGTTTCGACCACCACCACGTCGAACCCGGCAGCCTCGGCCACGGTCATCGCCTCACGGGTGCGTCGCGCCACGCCGCCCAACGTGCGGCCGGCCGGCGAGGGGCGGATGAAGGCGGAATCGCTTCTGGCCAGGTTCTCCATCCTGGTCTTGTCGCCCAGGATCGAGCCGCCGCTGCGCTTGGAACTGGGGTCGACGGCAAGGACGGCGATCCGATGTCCCTGGGCGATCACATGCTGCCCCAGCGCCTCGATAAAGGTCGACTTGCCGACGCCGGGGACGCCAGAAATGCCGATCCGCACCGACCGTCCGGCATCCGGCAGCAAGGCGGCCAGCAGCGTGTCGGCGTCGCGCCGATGTGTGGATTTGACGGACTCGACTAGTGTGATCGCCCGTCCCAGCATCCGCCGGTCGCCGGCTCGCACGCCGGCAATCAAGGCTGCCTGTTCGTCATGACTGTCCTTCACGCACCGCCCTCCGCGTGCCGGCGACGATAAGACGGGCGGCACCGACTCATGAGATCCTCTCGTCGACGGGTTTCAGGGGTTTCCCTTCCACGGCAGCCGAGAAGACGATCGACGGAATCGCCGTCCCGAACTGGCGCAGCCTCTCGACCACATCTTCCAGATGCGCGATCGAGCCCGCGACAACCTTCAAGATAAAGCAATCCTCGCCCGACACATGAAAGCATTCAAGGATCTCGGGCAGATCGCGCGCCAGTTTGACCACGCCGCGATCCTGTTGTGCCGGACAGGACAGCCGCACCAGCGCCGTCACCGGCCATCCCAGGCTGGCCCGGTCCACGTCGATCCGGTATCCGCGGATGACCCCGGTCTCCTCCAGGCGCCGGACCCGGTCGGCCACCGCAGGCGGCGAAAGCCCGACCCGCCTGGCAAGCTGGTTAAACGACAGGCGGGCATCTTCCTGCAGCGCCGCCAGGATTTGGCGGCTGGCCGGATCGAGATCGTGCGCGGCTGGCGTTCCTTTCATCGCCTTAAATAATAAGCCATGTACTTTTACTTTTGAAAAGGAAACGGCCTAGATTCCTTTTGATCATTCAACCATACGCTCTTTCTTCATTGATTTGCAATTCCCTATTTGCGCCCGGGGCATCGGTCCGGTCCTGCAGCGTTGCTTGTCGATGCGGCGTTTTCGCCCTGCAGTTGTGTCAGACGGCGCAGGATTTACCCAAGGATTTCAAGCATTAAGCCAGGCTTAAGGGGTGATTGTTTAGACGGTATGCACGCGGGCGAAGAAGGGCCTGCAAAACACTGGTTAACGACCTCGCAATCGCAGACGTTCGCGAAGAGCGCACAGGGCAGAGTGGACTGAGTGGCGTACGCTGAGACGGACCAATCGACCGGCGCCGGCCGGTCCCTTCCGGCGACATTCCCGGACCGCGGCGCGTATCTCCCGTTTACGACGCCCGAGCTGGTCCATGCGCGCGTGCGTGAACTCCAAACCGGTGCCGGCACGGTGGTCTTCATCCCACGCCGGGTCGGCACACGGCGAGCCACGGCCGTCCCGCTGCGAAGCCTGGAAGAGAGTTTCTCGCTGTCGGTGCACGACCGTGCGCTCTACGCGCAGATCATGGCGACGCGGGCCACCACGCCGGCGAAGATCAACAGAATCGGGGACAAACTGGCCTATGATGGCCTGGCAGGCGCTTTGGAAATGCGCCGCGCCCGGGCAGCCCGCCGGGACCACCAATGCGCGCGTCTAAGGTTGTTCATGTTCCTGGTGGGGAACGGCGTAGAGCAGATCTGTGGCGACGACGACCACACCCTGGCTGTGACGCCGGGTTCAATCGCTTCATCCGACGGTCTGGAGCGGGCACGCGACGCGCTGTCACCCTTTGCCATACAACACAACCTGAGTGGCCAGGAATTGATCAATCGGCTGGAACGCTGGGCGCGGGTCACAGCCTGCGTCGGATCGGTTCATGGCCAGATCACCGGTTACATCACGGCAACGACCGATGCCATGACGTCGATGGCACAGAGCCTGGACTCATGGCTGCGGACGGAACCCGAGGAATCAGCGGAAATGGCCGAGTGGGTGGTCAAGGCCTGCAACAGCACGCTCGACTACGCCAACATGTTGCTCGAGCGGGTGAATCAGCCGGCAACCGACATCGGCGGATCCGTGATCGCGTTCGATGCAACTTTCAGGGCGATTTGCGCCGATGTGGAGAAGCTGATCTGGCTGACGGACGGTTGGGCGTCACTCGCGCGCCGTTGGGAAGCCGTCAGCGGTGCAGACCGCTTTGCCCAACGGGACGCCCTGGAGGAGTTGGTCCGCTATCTGCCCTTGCTGCCCAACGATCTGTTGAACGCCGCCGACTGCACCTTCTGGAGCGCCTTCCAGAAGCGGCAGCTAAGCTGGCAGAAGAGCATCGACCGCCCGCGCCAGCGCCAGACGGGCGCACAAGGGGCCGCACGGGCGCCCAAGGCCGCGCCGCAACCATGAACAGCGAAGCTCAATCCAAGCAACTGGCGCTCTACCTAACGACGCTGCCGCCCCGTCAAGTGCGCAAACTCGCCCTGGCACTAGAGCGCCAGCGCTCGATGGGTCAGAAGGGTCTTCCGCACGAAGCAATCCTAAGCGTGCTGCGCCCGTCGCTGGCGGCAATGCGGATGCCCCGCATCATGACCCCGCAGCGGGTTCTGTGTGCGCCATTCGAAGACCTGTTGCGCCCGGACGATCCGGAGGTCAAACAGATTGGCCTGGTCTCGCGCGCCACGATCGCGGAAATGTGGACGCTGCTGCAGGAACTGGCTCCATCACCGCTTCAGGAAGTCAGCCAAGCCTTCACCGAGGCTCAGAAGACCGGCGATCACGCCGCGGTGGGTGATGTGTCTCGGCAGCTGTGGCGAATGGCGGCCGAAACGCTGAGAGGCCCGCTGTTGCAGGCCGCGGACGACCCGGACGCCTACAAAGTCTTCGCCAAGCAAGTTGGCGGATCGCGGCGGGCGGAGGACCTGAGGGAAATCCAGGCGGTGCTGGCGATCGCTGAACAGGTCGAGCACGTCAAGGCGCTGTTGCCGCGGCGGCCAATCCGGCACCTTTCCGATGATCACATCACCTTGATTGCCCGCGTCTACGAGGATCTGGCAGCCGAGGAACAGGGAGGTGAGGTCTTTCTGCTGATGGTGGTGCTCGGCCGGCTCGAGCACAAGTACGAGCTTATGAAGATCATCCGCAATTTCTCACCGAAGATGGACGACACGTTGGCAACGACGACGGAACTGCGCGTCGCATGCGATCTCGTCATTGATGCGCTGGAGAATGACGCAGAGGGTATTCACAATGCGGCGGCCGAGGCCCATGACGAAGATGGCTTCATGAAATTGGTTCGGCGCTATGCCGCGAACTTCAGCGGCATCACCAGCGAGATCGGGATTCGGCGCGACGGCGAGTGGGGACAACGCATGTTCGCCAGCCGCGGCAAGGTATCCGAAGCGATAGAACGGAGCCTTCTCGCTGCCGCACCACCAAAAATCCTCTCCGTTCTACCGACGAAAAGTACCCCAAAGGGCGTCACTGTGACCGCGCCCAGTTTCCGGAAGGCCATCGACGACGAGGCGTTTCTGGTCTCGGAACGCCGCGCCCGGGCGGTGGCCGAGATCGTCCGAATGGCCGAGCAATTGGGCGTCGCCAATACGGCCACCCAGACGGTCGAGAGCCTGAAACGGGAACTACACCGGTATGGTGCGATGTTGATCGAACGCCTGCCGAAAATCATGCCGGGTGAGATCGACAACGCCCGTAATCATCTCTTCACCACCGTCTTGTTGATGGAACTGATGGCAAGTGCGGACGAGGCCGACTTGCTGCGCCGGCGGGGAATCGACGGAATGAGCCGGGTCAAGCAACTGCCCGAGATGGACGACAGCCTGCAGGGCGCGATCACGTCTGGCAGCGCGATGGAGATCCTGAGGCCCGATCCCGTGGACTGACCGACAGGCTATTCGTCCCGTCCCAGGGCGCGGCTCAGCAGGATATACAGCTTGCCCACATCCGAGGTCATGAAGGTCGAATGCAACAGGCCTTCGGGATCGGATTCACGCCCTTCGGCCAACAGCCGGTCGAACTGGTCCACGTAACGCAGCACGTAGCCGCGGATTTCCTGATCTTCCCGGATCTTCTCAGTGACACGGCGCAGCAAGGGGGTGTTCTTTCCCTTGAGCAGGTTACGGGTGAAAATACCCCGATCTCCCTTGGCATAGCGGCGCCAGTCCGCCTCCGGAACCTCGTTGTAGAGGACCCGCATCAGGTCGAGCGAGATCGAGTTCAGATCCTCAATGATAAACCTGGCGGTCTTGAGGAACTGATCCCGGCGCGTTTTCAGCATCGATTCCGACAGCATTTGCGCCTGGGTCGCCGCATCGGCACTGGCTTGGGTCAACCGGGCGGCCTGACGGTCGAAGGTTTCGCCGGCCTCTGCCGTCAGTTCCACTGCCTTTTCGAAGGAGTCGGAAACGTCCTCCGTCTTGTTTCTGACCCGTTCCGACAAGGCATTGAGGACTTCCCGCGCGCGGCCGACCACGTCTTCGAGGCTCTCCGTTCGCCTGTCCAGGCCCCCGCCCGCCTCCTCGATCTCTTTGCGGGTGCGTTCGCCGGTCTCTGCGAGGTTGCGAGACTGATCCCTCAATACATCGTTCAATGTGACCAGCCGCGTCATGGCATCGTCGGTCGTGCTGGTCACGTGGACACGCTGTTCGCCGAAGGCATCCGCAACCCGCCGCACCGCGTCTGTCGCCTCGCCCGCGGTCCGCGACAGCTCCTTGGCCTGCTCGTGCAGCGCCTCGCGGTTGTCGTTGATCTGCATGCCGGACTGCACGGACGCCGTCGTCAGGACTTCGGCCTGTTCCTTCAGCTTCTCGGTGACCTCTCCGATCAGGGAGAGGGCCTTTCCGAAGGATTCGTTCAGATGTTCGGTCTCGCCGCGGAAACTCGCGCCCGACTTCTGCAGGCGCGCGGTGACATCATCCGCCGCCTGCCGGATACCGGCAATCTGCTCTTCCAAGGCCGACTGGATCGCCCCCGCCTGTTCGACCGCCTTCTGTGATGCGTCGGCCAGCGTCTCCGCCCGGCTTTTCAACGACTGCTCGGTGATTTCGGTCTGGTTGGCCAGGACCGACGTCAGGGCCTCGAGCGCGGAGGTGTCGTCCTGCAGGGCATCCCTGATCTTGGTCGCCTCTTCCGCCGCCTTGGTGGACGCATCGCTCAGCTCCACGGTTCGCGCCCGGATCGCGTCCCGGATATCGCGCACCTGTGCCGCCGCATAGTCCGACGCCTCGCGCAGGTCCTGGCCCTGCCGCTGTAGCACGTCGCCGATCGCATGGGCCTGCGCCGATGCCCAGTCGGACGCCTCCTGCAACGTATCCGACTGGCGATGCAGCATGTCCGACAGGTCCCTGACGCGGGCCACTGCCGGATCCAGGGTTTCGGACAGTTCCGTCGCACCCTCCCGGATCGTGTCCTTGATCAGGGCCGACTTTTCCGATAGCAGGACTTCGATTTCCTTGGCCTGCCGCATCGAAAGCTCGGATGCCGCCGACAGCTCCTCGCCCTGGCGCCGCAGTGACCCGCGGATGGTTTCCGCCCGCGACGCGGCCAGATCGGACGCCTGGGCGATCTCGTCCGCCTGGGCGCGCAGCGCCTCGCCCATCGACTGGACCTGTTCCGTCGCGGACTCCGACACCCGGACCAGTTGCGAGGTCTGATGATCGGCCGCTTCGGCAGACAGCGTGGCCTGCTATGCAACCTCCTCGGCAATCCGGGCCAGTTCCTCGACCTGCAGCTTGACCGTCGTTTTGACGCCTGCAACGTGCGCACCGGATTTCTCCGTCGCATGGGCCAGGATCTGCGTCTGCTCGCGCAGGCCCAGCGTGATCTCCTGAACCTGTTCGCCCGTCTGGGTCGTCAGCCCGACCATCGCGTCAGCATGCTTGGTCAGGGCGTCGTCAAGGCGACCCGATACGGTTTCGGCCTGTTCGTCCAACTGGGCACCGAACTGGTCGATCCGGCCCTTGGTTGTGTCCAGGGATCGGCTCAGCGCCTGGCCGTGCCGGTCCAGCACGTTTTCGACGGACTGAGCGAACATGGCGGTCTGCCGGTTCAGCGCATCCGACAGCCGGTCGATACGCTCGCCGGTCCGATCCGTGAAGGTGTTCAAGGCGCCCGCCTGGGCGTCGAAGGCGACCTTCAGCCGGTCGGTCACATGCACCACCTGCTGCCGCAGCAGGCTGGCGATTTCCCCCGCCCGCGTCGCCACCAGCTCGGCGGCGGAGTTCAATTAGGACGACCCGCGCGCCAGCTCCTCGCCGATGCCTTCGGCGTTCTTGCGGGCCTGCTCGGACGCGGCCACCATCTTGTCGGCATAGCCCCCGAACAGGACCCCGATCTCCTGCGCCTGGCCGGCCAGGCGGTCGGATGCCGAAGCAACGTCGCCGACCTGCAGCTTCAGGGCCGACCCGACCTGTTCGGTGTGATCGACGATCAACTGGGAGGCGTCGGTCAACTCGCGGGCCTGGCCTTCGACCGCCTGTTCAATGGTGGCGCGCTGCTGTTCAAGCCTATCCGCCAAACCCGACAGTGTCGCGGTCTGTTCGCCCAGCCCGGTCCTGATATTGGCGGTTTCCGTGGCGACCCTGTCTGTCGCCTTGTGCAGGTCCTCGCTCTCGGCCTTGAGGTGGCCCGTCAGATCGCGCAACTGCACCGTGGCACGGTCGCTTGCCCGGGTCAGTTCCTGTGTTTGGGTCTTCAGGGCGTCGGCGACATGGCGAATCCGCTCCTGCGCGTCATCGGCCGGATAGGTAAGCATGTCCAGCTGACGCTGCAGCAGCTCGGTGTAGCGACGCACGTCGCGGTTCCGGGCGGCATACAACGCCACCAGCCACATAAAGACCAGTGGGCCGAAAACGCCGGTCAGACCGGCCGCCAGCTCGTGCGGCAGCAGATGCCCCAATTCCCAGCCAAGGGCGACGCCGACATACCAGGCGCACACGCCCAGCCAGACGATTGTGCCCACGGCAGCCGCAAGCGCAATCCAGCGGGTCTGCACGCCGGGGCGGCCGGGCAATCCGGTGGTGATGGGGGCGTCCGCATGATGATGCCGGCCGGCACGCGGGAGCAAAGTGATCTTCGAGACCATAGTAACCGTCCTTCGGTTTCGCCCCCGAACCTGAAACCCGGCTATGCTCCCTGCGTTCTAAACACATTCACCGGCGACTTGTGACCGATCGCCTTGGCGTCTTCAGGACTGGCGGATATGTTCCGGCGGAATAAATCCTGCCACATCCAGTGAAGCCATGCCAGACCCTCGCACATTCGAAAACCTGCACATCATTGACCATCCGCTAATCCACCACAAGCTGAGTCTGATGCGGCGCAGGGAGACGCCGACCACTCTGTTCCGCCAACTGACCAAAGAGATCTCCCAATTGATGGGCTACGAGGTCATCAGGAACGTCCCGATCACGCGCGAAACGATCGAAACGCCGACGGCCGAAATGGAAGCGCCGGTCCTGGCCGGGCGCAAGCCGGCCATCGTCGCGATCCTGCGGGCGTGCCTGGGGATGAGCGAGGGCCTGCGCGAACTGGTGCCTTCGGCCCGGGAAGGGCATATCGGGCTGTTCCGCGACCCGGAGACGAAGCGACCGGTAGAGTATTTCGTGAAACTGCCGGAATCCCGCGGCCGCCTGTTCGTCCTGTGCGATCCCATGCTGGCGACCGGGTATTCGGCATCGCATGCGGTCGATGTTCTGAACCGGCACGGCGTCGAGGACCAGAACATCCGGCTGATGGTGCTGGTCGCCGCCCCGGAAGGGGTGGCCGTGCTGCAGAAGGCCCATCCGCACGTCCGCGTCTACGCCGCCGCCCTGGACGACAGGCTGGACGAGGACGGTTACATCCTGCCCGGCCTGGACGACGCGGGCGACCGGCTCTACGGCACACGCTGAGCGCCCGTTGCGACGATGCCGATGCGAAGCTGTCCTGGGAGCGGACGACCGCGTTCTTCGAGGAGAACCTGGGCTGACGTTCCGGAAATGCGGCAGCCAGACCCTTCGTGACGGGCCTACGGCCCTCCTTAGGGTGAGGGGAACGCCGAGCGGCCTCACCCTTAGGAGACCGCGTAGCGGTCGTCACGAAGGATATGGCTGCCACATGCTGGACACTGGGGACTGGGAACCGTGATTTGGTTGGTTTAGCTTGCGGCCATGTTTAGGCGCACCGCCTCTCTGGCCGCCGGCTTGATCCTGGCCGCCGTCGTTGCCCAGGTTCCCGAGTTCTCCCAGCAGTACCTTCAGCGGCTGGGCGGGCAGATTGACGAGATCGACCTCCAGGTTGAAGCACTGGACCGGCGGGCGGCCGAGGCCGGGCTTGCCCGGGGCACATATGTGCGCCGGTTCCTGGACAACAACGACCAGGTCATCAAGCGCGAGGGCGAATACATGGTTGCCGTTCTTGCGCGTCACACGCTGTTGCACGCGGCCTACGACGCGATGGTCATCGCCCCGCTGTGGCAGCGCCCGCTGCGCATGGTCCAGCATCATCAGCCGGAAACCAGCCGGGCGACGCTCGCCGTGTTCAAGCCTGCCCTGCCGCTGACGGCGGAAGGGCTTTCCTATGCCGCGGCCGGCTTCCTCGGCGGCTGGGGCCTGACCGCGCTTCTGCTGCTTTCGTTCCGACGCCGCTTGCGCGGCAGGGCGGACGCCTTCTGACAAAGCCGGCTAGACAGGCCAAAAAAGCGGGCGGACCGTACCCCACTCATTTCTTGTTACGTCGGTGCCGCCGCGTTGCCAGAACCTATTCGGCCCTCGCGGCAACTGTCGAGAACAGATGGCGGCGTCCGCGGGTTTAGGCCGACCGCCCCCGGCTGCTCCATCGCGGCAGCGACGGCCGCGTCCCAGCGGCCTTGGTCTCTGTCTTGGCCGACGGCGGGGTCCAGTCCTCGTCGAACAGGTCGGCCAGCTGTTCCATCATCGTCCCTCCCAGCTGGTCCACATCGACGATGGTCACGGCACGCCGGTAGTAACGCGTGACGTCGTGGCCGATGCCGATGGCGACGATCTCGATCGGCGAACGGACTTCGATGTATTCGATCACGTCGCGCAGGTGCCGCTCCAGGTAGTTGCCGGGATTCACCGACAAGGTGGAATCGTCGACCGGCGCGCCGTCGGAAATCACCATCAAGATCCGCCGTTCCTCGGACCGGCCCAGCAGTCGCTGGTGCGCCCAGAGCAGAGCCTCGCTGTCGATGTTCTCCTTCAATAGGCCTTCGCGCAGCATCAGACCCAGGTTGCGACGGGCCCGGCGGTAGGTAAGGTCGGCGGACTTGTAGATAATGTGGCGCAGATCGTTCAGCCGGCCCGGACTGGAAGGCTTGCCCTGTGCGATCCAGGCCTCTCGCGACTGTCCGCCTTTCCAGGCCCGGGTCGTGAACCCCAGAATCTCCACATTGACGCCGCAGCGTTCCATGGTGCGGGCCAGGATGTCGGCGCTCATCGCCGCAATCGAAATGGGACGACCGCGCATGGAGCCGGAATTGTCGATCAGCAGGGTCACCACGGTGTCCCTGAAAGAGACATCGGACTCGCGCTTGAACGACAGCGGATGCATCGGGTTCGTGACCACCCGGCTCAGCCGCCCGGTGTCCAGGAGCCCCTCTTCCAGGTTGAATTCCCACGACCGGGTCTGCTGGGCCATCAGCCGGCGCTGCAGCCGGTTGGCCAGCTTGCCGATGATGCCCTGCAGGTGGGTCAGCTGCTGGTCCAGCATCTGGCGCAGCCGGGTCAGCTCCTCCGGATCACACAGTGTCTCGGCCAGCACCACCTCGTCGTAGCTTTCGGAGAAGATCTTGTAGAAGGGTTCCCGCGGCAGGTTCGAGAGGTCGTGTTCCGGTCGCCAGCGTTTGCCGGAATCGCCGGGCTCATCGTCGCCTGGCGTCGGCATCATCTCGCCCGCCAGGTCCTCGTCCATCATGTCGCCAAGATCGTCGTCGCCGGCTTCGCCCATCCCCGACTCGGCCGTTCCCTCCTGGGTTTGGGCCTCGGAGTCGCCGCTTTCTTCTTCGGACTCGCCGCGCACCTGGTTGTCGGCGCTCTGCTGATCGTCCTCCTCGCCCTCTCCTTCGGAATCGGTGGTCTCCTCGACGCCCAGGTCGATCTCGAGGTCGCGGATCAGCTGCCTGGCGCAACGGGCATAGGCGTCCTGGTCGTTGGCAAGCTGAACCAACTGGTCCAGGGTCTTGCCGATCTGGTTGCGCAGGTGTGGTGCCCAAAGGTCGTAAGCCTTGCGGGCCGCTTCCGGTGGCGCAGCCCCGGTCAGCAGGCGGCGTGCCATCAAGCGCACGACCTCGGGCACCAGGGCCTCGGTTCGGTCGTTGACCCGGTGATAGCCAAGCCGCCGGTAGTGATCGTCCAGGGCAGCGGCCAGGTTGTTGCGCACGCCCGCCATATGGCGCACGCCCAGCGCCTCGCAGCGCGCCTGTTCCAATGAGTCGAAGACGACCGGGGCGACTTCGCCGGACGGCTTGCGTGCCGCGTGGACCGCCGGGTCGTGGTGACGCACCCTCAGCGCAAGAGAGTCCGCCTCGCCGCGTACCTGGGCCACCTCTGCCGCAGGCATCTCGCGGCTGGGAAAAGGCAGCCGCGCGCGGGGGCCGGTCAGGGTCGCCTGGTCGGACGCGTAGACGACATCGATTTCCGCGTCGCCACTGATTGCCCTGAAGGCGGCCGCGTTGGCGCGCTTGAAAGCCTCCTGTGCGCCTTCCTGGTCGCTCACCGGTCCGGCGCCTCAGACCCCGGCCTGCTTCAGGGTGCTTTCGGGCAGCTCCTGGCCAAAACAGCGCTGGTAGTACTCGGCCACGATCGGGCGTTCGGTCTCGTCGCACTTGTTCAGGAACGTCACCCGGAAGGCAAAGGCCAGGTCGCCGAAGATATCGGCGTTTTCGGCCCAGGTGATCACCGTGCGGGGGCTCATCACCGTGGAGATGTCACCAGACATGAAGCCGACCCTGGTCATGTCCGCCATCTGGACCATCGCGCCGACCGTCTCGCGGCCTTCGTCGCTATCGTATTCCCGCGCCTTGGACAGCACGATCTCCACCTCTTCATCGTGCGGCAGGTAGTTCAGCGTGGAAACGATGGACCAGCGGTCCATCTGACCCTGGTTGATCTGCTGGGTGCCGTGGTAAAGCCCGGTCGTATCGCCCAGGCCGACGGTGTTGGAGGTCGCGAACATCCGGAAATAGGGGTGCGGCTTGATTACCTTGGACTGATCCAGCAGGGTCAGCTTGCCTTCCACCTCCAGGACACGCTGGATCACGAACATCACGTCCGGACGGCCGGCGTCGTATTCGTCGAAGCACATGGCGACCGGGTTCTGCAGGGCCCAGGGCAGGATCCCTTCCCGGAATTCGGTCACCTGCTTGCCGTCCCGCAGCACGATCGCATCCTTGCCGACCAGGTCGATCCGGCTGATGTGGCTGTCCAGGTTGACCCGCACGCACGGCCAGTTCAACCGCGCCGCCACCTGCTCGATATGGGTCGACTTGCCGGTCCCGTGGTAACCCTGGACCAGCACCCTGCGGTTGTGCCCGAAACCGGCCAGGATCGACATGGTCGTGTCATGGTCGAAGACATAGGAATCGTCCACATCGGGAACGTATTCCGACCCGATGGAAAAGCCCGGAACCGTCATGTCGGTGTCGATCCCGAATGTCTGCCGTACCGAGACTTCGATGTCAGGGGCGTCGAGAGAGTGTGCAGTAACCGGTCCGTCGGATGTCATCATTGCCCTGGAGCCTTGTCATTCCTGGTGGTCCCGAGGCGGCTTTGCCCGGGCTTTTCAGCCTTCGAGGTGCGACTTGAGCTAGGCGTAGGCCTGATTGATCTCTTTCAGGCGGTCTTCCGCGTCTTTGTCACCGCCGTTCACGTCAGGGTGCAGACGTTTAACTAGGTGCTTATAGCGGGCTTTCAATTCGGTCAAGGTTATCGGCGGACGCAGTCCCAGCGTCCGACAAGCACGCCCTTCCGGCGTGCGCGCATGCTCCATAACGCCCGACTCCTCGTCGCCGGAGCCGGCCGGTCCGTCCTCGAACACCCCAAAGCCATCCTGGAATCGCCACGCCCGGGCCCCGCGGTCGCCCGCCGTGCCCAACGGCCAGGTAGGCCGGCGCCAGCACGTGTCGTTTCGGATCTCTCGCTCGATCTCGCCTTCGTCCATGCCTTCGTAGAAGTTCCAGGCCCTGTTATAGGCCCGCACGTGATCCAGGCAGAACCAGTAGTAGTCGTGCAGCGTCGACGGCGACTTCGGCGCCCGATACTCGCCTTCGCAGGCACATCCGGGCCGGTCGCAATCACCCATGCCCGACCGCCTGGCGTTCAGGTCTCCGAGATCCCGTATCGAAGCGGTGTCGCTCATTCGATCAGTATGGGTTCTCGGCGGAAGGGTGACAAGCAGACGCCAAACATGGTTAACACGGCCCTGCCCGCGATTAACCTGTGCGGCAAAACCTCAAGGGAATGTTAAAAGACGTCCTTGAGAATGACTGGTGCCGAGGCGGATGCGCTTGACAGCCGTGCACCGCAAAACCCATGTTTTGTTGGGAACCATGGGATAGGGGTCTAAGAAATGAATTCCGGCGTGGAAGACACGATCAGGCGGAAACTGTCGGATCAGTTGTCGCCGAGCCGCCTGGAAATCGAAAACGAATCCCACCGGCACCAAGGGCATTCAGGGTCGCCGGGGACGGGTGAATCCCACTTCCGCCTTGAAATCGTCTCGGGCCGGTTCGAAGGCCTCAACCGGATCGATCGACAACGGCTTGTTTATCAGGCGCTGGAAACCGAACTTGCCGGTCCGGTGCATGCGCTGGCCCTGACGACGCGGACACCCTCCGAAGATGCGAAAATCGGCACCGGCACGAGTGAATTCCGGTAGTATGCCACCGCAATACGGAGTTTAACAAAAAACTACACAACCTAGCATTGCGATATCAGTGAATTGGAATAAACTGGCTTGATGGACGTGGGAAGTTCCGAAAGCACGATGGAAGAATTGGGTCGCAAGAAGTCGACGAAAAGCGCCTTGGTGAGCAAGAATGTCTGGATCGGGAAACGCCGCACCAGCATTAAACTGGAACCGGTGTTCTGGGACATTCTTGAGCGCGTCTGCGCACGTGAACGCATGAGCCTTCACGACATCTGCACCAGCGTGCATGAACGCGACAGCGGCTACGGCCTGACCGGGGCGATCCGCGTGTTTCTTCTGACCTACGCATGGACCGCGGGTCTTGAGGAATCACTCAATGTCTCGCCGGACGGACGGCTTCCCGACAAACGCAGCAGGGCCAAGGCCTGACCGGGTCCACCGGGGCTCACCCGCCGTCGCGACGCAATACCAAAACGTCCCTTCACTCCTGCCCGGTATACCATTGCGGCCAGTGGTCCTTGACGACCGGACCGTCCGAGCTCAGTGCGTGGCAACTGTTGATGATCCGCGGGCGGGTCTTGGGCGCCTCGGACGTGCGGCCGGCTTCCCGCGCCAACCTTTCCCTGCCCGAATAGATCGTCTGGAAGGCGACCGTCGCCATCGGCCCCAGCAATTCGACAAGATGGGTGCAGCCGTGCACGCCGCCCAGGCGCTGCTTAACCTCTCGCATCCAGCCGCCGGTGACCTTCAGCCCGACGATCCGCTGGAAGTTCGGGGTGATCCCGCCGCAGATCGGAAACGGCGCATCGTCGGTCACGGCCTCGATCGCCTTGATCTCGAAGGTGTCGTCAAGGGTGAGCCTGATCCACATGTTGTGAATCGCATCGCCGGGCGCGATCCGGCCACGGGCCTTGTTGTGGAACGCGTAGGTCTTCGTGTCGACCATATGGCCTTCGATGTCCCACAGACCGTCGGCCCGCCGATAGCCGAAGCACTCGACGGTTCGATTGTGAAAGCGCTCACGCTCGTAGGACGGCTCGCTTAGCGGCATAGTCTGGCTCCCGATGTTCCCCTACGCTTCTGACGCCTGTTTGGCGGTTTCCTGTTCGGCCGGCGCGGCCTGGCCCGGCGGCGTGATCCGCAATACGGTTATCTGGTTGCGTAGCCGCCGCACGATCTCGAAACGGTAGGAATAGAAACTGAAGACCTGGCCCGGCTCCGGAATGCGCCGCGCCTCATGCAGCACCAACCCGGCAATCGTCGTGGCATCCTCGTCCGGCAGGTCCCATCCAAGGTTCCTCTGCAGTTCCCGCAACGTGACCGTGCCCTCGACTATGAAGCTTCCATCCGGCTGGGGCCGAACGCCCCGGACCGAGATATCGTGCTCGTCGTCGATGTCGCCAACGATTTCTTCGAGGATATCTTCCAAGGTGACGATCCCCTGCAAGGCACCGTACTCGTCTACCACGACCGCGAAGTGCTCGCGGCGTTCGCGGAACGCCTGGAGCTGATCCAACAGCGATGTGGTGTCGGGAATGAACCAGGGTTTTGCGGCAACGGTGGTGATGTCCAGGTCCTCGAAGTCCGTGCCCTGGACGCTCAGCTCCCGCAGCAGGGCCTTGGCATGCACCACACCGATGATGTTGTCCGGCTCGTTCCGATAGATGGGAATGCGGGTGAACGGGCTCGACAGGACCAGGTCGACCGCCTCTTTCGGCGGCAGGTCCGCATCGATCACGGTGACCTCGCGCCGATGGGTCATCACCTCGCTGACTTCGACATCGTCCAGGTCCAGGATCGAACGCAGCATCTGCCGCTCCTGGTCGATATCCGGCTCGCCCTTGTGCAGCTCGATGGCGCCGCGCAGCTCTTCTTCATGCTCTTCGCGGCCCAGGCGCCGGGACAGCTCGATCCCGAACATCCGCAGGGTCCACCGGACCACCCCGTCGACGAACAGGGTAAAGGGCGCAAACAACCAGACGATCACCCGGAACACCGGCGCAACGACCAGGGCCAGCCTGTCGGCGCGGTTCAACGCGTAGGTCTTGGGCAGGACCTCGGCAAAGATCAGCACCATCATGGTCATGACAAGCGTGGCATAGGCCACGCCCGCATCGCCGAACAGGCGCAGGAACGCCGTCGTGGCTAGTGCTGACGCAAGGATATTGACAAGATTGTTGCCCAGAAGGATGGCGCCAATCAGACGTTCATTCCGGCGCAACAGCTTCAGGACGATGCCTGCCCGCCGGTTGCCCTGCCGATCCAGAAGGTGCAGCCGCGGACGCGACGCCGCCGTCAGGGCGGTTTCGGAACCGGAGAAGAATCCCGAAAGCACAAGCAGGACCAGAATGGCGCCAAGCACCAGCAGCCAGTCCAAGTCGATACCGAACTGCTCCATCGGTCAGGCGGCCAGAGAATCCTCAAGGACGGCGGTCAAAGCGTCCACATCCACAGAATTGCTCACGAAGGCTTCGCCGATACCACGAGCCAGCACAAAAACCAAATGTCCGTCTTTCACTTTCTTGTCCGTCGCCATGCGCCGGCGCAGGTCATCGGCACTGAAGATGACGCCGTCCACGTGCTGCGGGTCCGTCGGAAGCCCGACCGCCGCCAGATGGCGGCGCAGCCGATCCGCATGATCTGCCGGACAATGCCCCAGCCTCACCGACAGCTCGAAGGCCATGACCATTCCGATTGCCACAGCCTCTCCATGCAGCAAGATATCGCCATAGCCGCACGCCGCCTCCAGCGCATGGCCGAAGGTGTGGCCCAGATTCAAAAGGGCACGCCGCCCCGCTTCGCGTTCGTCCGCGGCCACGATATCCGCCTTGGCGCGGCAACTGCGCACAACCGCCTTGACCCGGGCCGCGTCGTCGCGGCCCAACAGCGCCGCTCCATGCCCTTCCAACCAGCCGAAGAACGCCGGATCGTCGATCAGGCCGTACTTGACGACCTCCGCGTATCCGGCCAGCAACTGGCGCCGCGGCAGGGTGTCCAAAACCTTGGTATCGGCCAGGACGAGCCGCGGCTGATGGAATGCGCCGATCAGGTTCTTTCCGGCCTGGGTGTTGATCCCGGTCTTGCCGCCGACCGAACTGTCGACCTGGGCCAGCAGTGTCGTTGGGATCTGAACGAAATCGATGCCGCGCAGCGCGACCGCCGCGGCAAACCCGGCAAGATCGCCGACAACGCCGCCACCAAGCGCCACGATGCAACTGCTTCGCTCTATGCCCAGTTCCAGCAGGCGCGCCAGCAGGCGTTCCAGTTCGGCCATGCTTTTGGCCTCTTCGCCTGCCGGGACCACGATCGTCTCGAACGCGATATCGGAATCCGACAACGAGCGGGAAAGGGCCTCCAGGTGAAAGTCCGCAACCACGGGGTCGGTGACCACGATCGTGCGCGGCTGGCGCAGCAGCGGGGAGATATGGGTGCCCGCGCGCGCCAGGGCGCCGGGCCCGACGATGATCTCGTAGGACCGGTCGCCCAGACCTACCGTGACGGTCTCCAGCGGGTTCACGCGTCCGCCTCCGGTTCCCCTGCCTGAAGCCCCAGCCGAGCCATGATCATCGCATGGACCTGGGCCGCGGTCTCGTCCTTCGGGACGTCGTGACATTCCGCGGTCAGGTCGGCCTCGGCATAGACGGGGTAGCGCTTTGCGATCAGATCCTCCAGCGTCGCTTTAGGGTCCTCGGTCTTGAGGAGCGGCCGGTTGCCGCGTCGCGACACCCGGCGCCACAGAAGCTCGAGGTCGGCGCGCAGCCAGACCGACAGCGCCTCGCGCTTTACCAGGGCCCTGGTTTCCGGATCCATGAAGGCGCCCCCACCGGTCGCCAGCACCTGCGGCCCCAGCGCTAACAAGCGCGCGATCACGCGCCGCTCGCCATCCCGGAAATGCTGCTCGCCGAAGCGCTGGAAGATCTCTTCGATGGTCTGGTTCGCGGCCTTCTCGATTTCCTGGTCGGCATCGTGGAACGGCACCCCGAACCGGCGCGCCACCCGCCGCCCGATGGTAGACTTGCCCGCGCCCATCATGCCGACCAGCACAATGGGACGGTCAAGACTGCTCTCCGCATGCCGCCGAATCATGGCAAACAGTGCTCCTTCGTGCCCCAAGGCGCGCTCCTTGCCTTTCGTGGGATGGATTGCTAGGGGTTCCAAAAGCCGCCGCACAATGGCCATACTACACGCCTACCTTTTTCGATGTAAGCAGGACCTCGGAAGGTCTTGTGGCAGCCGGCGGTGCGCCGATTGTCCTCAGAATCCGGCGTTTGTTTGAGAGACCTGATCGAGACCGCATGAGCACACTCACAAAAATCCTGATCCTGATCGTGGTGCTGGCCCTGGGGGGCGGCACCGTCTTTCTGGCGACGTGGGAGATCCCCGCGCCGTCCAAGATGGTGGAACGCGTGATCGATGATGACCGGTTTCCCCGCTAGGGCTGCCGCGGCCCTTGCCTTGATGCTGTGGCCCGCGGCCACCGCACTGGCACAACACGAGGCGCCCCTGCGCCTGCTGCCGGTGCAGCCGTCACAGGAGGCACCGCCGGCTCCGGCCGTGGAACAGGCGCCGGCCGAAACGCCGGCTACAGAGGGTCCCGGCATCATGGTTCAGGACCTGGGACAGGTTGACGCCGATTCCGTGGGCACGATGGATGCGACCGCCGGCGGCCTGGGTCTGGATATGTGGTCGCAGACGCCCCGCGCCTTGATCGAGCGGCTTCTGGCTGACCTGCCAAGCGGCATGCGGTCGCCCGCCATGCGCGACCTCACGCGCCGTCTGTTGCTGTCGACCGCGATCATCCCACGGCCGACCGATCCCGGCCAAGAGACTACCAGCTTGATCGGAATGCGCGTCCAGCACCTGATGGATATGGGGCTGATCGACGACGCGACCGCGCTGGTCGCCATCGCGCCGGGTCGGGAGACCGACCCTGCGCTGCTGAAGGCGCGGGTGAATGCCCGCCTGATGGCGTTCGATCTGGCCGGCGCCTGCACGTCCGGCGAAGGCCAGGTCGATCTGGTCAACGATCCTTTCTGGCAGAAGATCCAGGTCTTCTGCCGCGCCGTGGAAGGCAATGTGGGCGCCGCGCAACTGGGCGCCGCGGTCCTGGAAGAGACGGACCCCGAACCCAACCCCGTCTTCTACAGCCTGATCGACCGGCTGACCGGCGATCCGGCCAGCGAGATCTCGTCGCTGCCCGACCCGGAACCTCTTGAGCTGGCGATGATGCGAACGGCACGGCTGGAACTTCCGGCCGATGTGCTGACCACGCGCACGCCGGCGCTGTTGCGCACGGTCGGAGTCAGCCCCAATGCGCCGCTCGCCTTGCGCCTGGAGGCTGCGGAGGATGCGGCTGCGGTTGGTGCGATCTCACCGTCGCTGCTGGCGGAGATCTATGGCAGCGTTCCCTTCCTGCCGCGCGAACTGGAATCGCCGCTGTCCGCGGCGGCGGAAGAGCCTGGACCGCGCAGCCGGGCGCTTCTCTACCGGGCGGCATCCGTCCAGGAGGAGCCTGAGGCCCGCGCGGCCATTCTGGAACGCGCCGTCCAGATGGCGCGTGACGAAAACGTGCACCCCCTGGTCGTACGCGTACATTCACAACATCTGACGTCGCTGGAACCGACGGAGACCCTTTGGTGGTTTGCCGAAGAGGCCGCCCGTGCGCTGTATGCACTTGGCGAGCCAACCCAGGCGGAGGCCTGGATCGCCATGCTGCGCAGCGAGGCGATCAAGGACGAAACGGCAAAGGCGGCGGCCGACAGGCTCTGGTCGCTGGCCCAGCTCTTCCGCGACCCCGCGACGGAACCGGCGGACACGGTTGCGGAAGCGGCCTGGCGCGAAGCGTTGATCGCGTCCGATCCCGAGAAAGGACGTTACAGGGTGTCGCTGGCCTATGTGGTTCTGCAGGCGTTGGGCCACGAGGTGACCCAGGAGACCTGGCGGATGCTGGTGCGTGCCGACAGTTTCACCGCGACGCCGATCCCGGATGTGTCGGTGCGCCGCGCAATGACCGCGGCGGCGGACGCCGGGGGGCGTGGGGAGACGGCGCTACTGGCGCTGCTGGCGCTGGGCGCCGACGGTCCAGCCGTCGCGGACGCGGCCATGCTCGCCGACGTGCTGGTCCAGCTGAACAAGGTGGGTCTGCAGCAGGACGCCCGGGCACTGGCAATGGAAACCGTGATCGACGCCGGCCTTTAGGCGGCCATGCCCGACGGAGACCTCTGATCGCCCGGCACCTGGAACTGTTTCTGGAAATGCTGGCTGCGGAGCGGGGGGCCTCGGCCAACACCATTGCGGCCTACCGGCGCGATCTTTCCGACTATTTGGGTTTCGTCGAACGCAACGCAGGCGATGCGCTGACGGCGGACAGTGCCGTGATCCGCGCCTATCTGGCAAAGATGGACGAGGCCGGCCTGCAGGCCAGCACCGCCGCGCGCCGGCTTTCCGCCATCAGGCAGTTTCACCGCTTCCTCCATGCCGAATCCCTGCGCGGCGACGACCCGACCGCAGTGATCGACAGCCCGCGCACGCGCAGGCCGTTGCCGAAAACCCTCTCGGAAGACGACGTCGACACATTGCTGAAGACGGTCCACGATTTCGACGGTCCGGAAGGGCTGCGCTTTGCATGCCTGATGGAAGTGCTTTACGCGACCGGGCTCAGGGTCTCCGAACTTGTCGGGCTGCCGCTTGCTGCGGTGGCACGCCAGCAGGATTTCATCGTGGTGCGCGGCAAAGGAGACCGGGAACGACTGGTCCCCCTCTCCGCCCCGGCCCAGGCCTCGCTGTCGGCCTATAAAGAGGTGCGGCACGTCTTCCTGAAGGCCAAGACGCCATCGCGCTTCCTGTTCCCCAGCCGCGCCAAGGAAGGACACCTGACGCGCCAGCGTTTCGCCCAGATGCTAAAGGATCTCGCGATCGCCTGCGGCATCGACCCGCGGCGCGTGTCTCCGCACGTGCTGAGGCATGCATTTGCCAGCCACCTGCTGGCGCACGGCGCCGACCTGCGGGCGGTCCAGCAGATGCTGGGCCATGCGGACATCTCCACAACCCAAATCTACACGCATGTCCTGGACGCGCGCCTGAAGCGCCTGGTAGCCGAAGGACATCCCCTCGCCCAGTCCGCTGTCGCGGACACCGCGGCATGAGTTTCACCGTCGCCACGCCGGCGCGGCCGCGCCTGAACCGCTCGGAATTGGCGGTTCCGGGCTCGCGGCCCGAGCTTTTCGAGAAGGCGGCCCGTTCGGCCGCCGACGTGGTGTTCCTGGATTGCGAGGACGCGGTCGCCCCGGACGATAAGGCACAGGCCCGACGTAACATCATCCAGGCACTGCACGAGGTCGAGTGGGCGGATAAGACCGTTTCGGTCCGGATCAACGGCCTGGATACGCCCTACATGTATCGGGACATGGTGGATGTCCTGGAACAAGGCGGTCCCCGGCTGGACCTGATCATGATTCCCAAGGTCGGCACCGCGGCGGACGTCTATGCGCTGGACATGCTGGTGACGCAGATCGAAACCGCAACCGGCCGCACCAACCCGATTGGCTTCGAACTGATCATCGAAACCGCGCTGGGCATGGCCAATGTGGAATCGATCGCGGCAGCCTCCCGCCGCGTCGAATCGCTCCATTTCGGCGTCGCTGACTATGCGGCCTCGATCATGGCCCGGACCACCGCCATCGGCGGCCCGCATCCGGATTATGGGGTACTGACCGATGCAACGGCCGACGGCGACCGCGCCTACCACTGGGGCGACATGTGGCATTTCGCGATCGCCCGGCTGGTCGTGGCGGCGCGCGCCAACGGCCTGCGCCCGATCGACGGCCCGTTCGGGAATTTCGGGGATACGGACGGGTTTGTCGCGCAGGCAAAACGGGCCGCGGTGCTTGGCTGCGAGGGCAAATGGGCTATTCACTCGGCGCAAATCGCGCCGGCGAACGACGTCTATTCACCGTCCGAACAGGAACTCGCGGACGCCGAGCGAATCCTGGCGGCGATGGCGACCGCCCAGGCGGATGGCAAGGGTGCCGTCACGCTGGACGGGCGCCTGATCGACATCGCCTCGATCCGCCAGGCCGAAACCCTGGTCGCCAAGGCCCGGCAGATCGCCGGCGGCCGGGACGGCTGAATCCAGGGGCGCCGGCACGCCAACTGATCCGCGTCAAGTCGCGGCCCGGCGATTGGGTGCACTCTGTGGGGCAGAACGACGAACAACAGACGTCCAGGAGGGCCAGTTTCATGATCAAACACATCCTCGTCCCGGTGGACGGGTCAGATCACGCCTGGAAGGCGCTGGACATCGCCTGCACGCTGGCGAACGCCTCCAATGCACGGCTTTCCGTGATCTCTGTGATCACCGACGCCGCGCTTTCGGATGCCGAGCGCCGGTTCGCAGAGACGGAGTTCCCGGACGAAGTCGGACGGGCAATGGGCAGCAGCGCCTTTTCCGATGTCAGCGGACAGAGGGTTCTGCAGCGCATGGGCGAAGCCGCGAATTCGTTGCGGAGCGCCATCGCCGGCGGCCTTCTGGAACGCGCCAAGGCCCAGGCGCACGGGCATGGCGTTGCCGACCCGAACATCGCCATCGTCGACGGCGACCCCGCCGAGCAGATCCTGATCTTCACGCGGGAGAACGATGTCGACGCGATTATCATGGGCAGCCGCGGCCTGGGCGCCCTGCGTGGCCTGCTGATGGGCAGCGTGTCCCAGAAGGTGTCGTCGCACGCTGAATGCAGCTGCATGACGGTAAAGTGACCGGGTCGGTGCGGAGCGCCATACTGCATGAGGCGAACCAGGCTGGCATTCTTCGCCGTTAGCCTGTATCGAGCCTGGGTCGGGAGCCCAGGCTCCGCCCGTTGCACGAAGTCCCGTTCATGTCTGTTCTCGAAATCGGGCCGCAGGACGGTCTCAGTTCCGTTTTCTCGCCTCCCGCAGCCGGCGGCCGCACGTTCGTCTTCATCAACGCGCTGACGGGGTCGTTGGACATGTGGGAGACCGCGGTCGGACCGGCCCTGCGCCAGGCCGGGCACGGCACGCTCGCCTACAATTTCCGCGGCCAGAACGACAGCCCCTTCGGCCCCGGAACGGCACTGAGCCCGGAACTCATCGTGGAGGACCTGCGCACCCTGTTGGCCCGTATCGACCCGCCCAGGTCGGTCCTGACAGGCTTGTCCATCGGCGGGCTGTTCGCGGCGCAGGCCGTCCTTGCGGGCAGCCCCGCCGACGGGCTGGTCCTTATCAACACCTTGCGCAGACCCTCAGGCCGCCTGGACTGGATCAACAGCGCCATGGTCAAGGCGGTCGCAACGGGTGGCATCCCGTTGTTGTTGGACATGCTGCTGCCGATGCTGGTCAACGAAGAACAGCTTGAAGCGATGCGCGACACCTTCCTGGCCCGCCAGCCCTACGAACCGATGGATCCCGACCACGGGCTGCTCAATCTCATGCAGCATGCATCAGCCGCAGACTGGGACATAGCCTATGAGGCGCTGGAGATGCCGGTCCTGATCCTGACCGGCCTCAAGGACCGGGTGTTCTACGACGCGGACGACGTCGCGGCCCTGACCAAACGGATCGGGAACGCACGGGCGGTGGAATTGCCCGACGCCGGACATCTGATCCCGCTGGAGCGGCCAGACGCAACGGTCCAGGCATTGCTTGATTTCGCCGGCAGCCTCGGGAACGCATGATGCCGCCTGCCGGACTGGCTTATCTTTCCATCTTCGTCGGTGTCCTCGGCCACAGTTCCAGCGAGTTCTTCGCGGTCCTGTCGGGCGTCGCCGGCCCCGAGGTTTCGGTTTGGCGATACCTGCTGGGTGGCGCCGGACTGATAGTCGTCGCGTTGTTCATGCCCGGCACGCGCGACCTTGTCACACCGCTGCGCGAGCGTCCCTGGGCGATCCTGTTCCTGTCGCTGTTCGGTGTCAGTGTGCCTTATCTTGCCTTTCACTGGGCACTGGACTTCGCGACCATCGTTCAGGTCGGAACCCTGGTGACGACGATGCCGATCTTCGTCGCGCTGATCAATCTGGCGGTCAACCGTATGCCGGTCGGCGTGCCGAAGATGATCAGCGGCGTCTGTGCCGTGCTGGGGGTCGCGTTGCTGCTGACCGACGGTTACCTGGCGCGACTGGCGGGCACCGGCGATTCCCTTTATGGGATCGGCCTCACCCTTGTGTGTGCCGCTGCCGGATCCGGCTACGCGGTGCTGGTGCGGCCGATGATCAACCAGTACGGCGCCATCAGGATCACCACCATCACGATGGCACTGGGCGGGATCTTCCTCTGGATCCTGGTGGGGCTGTTCTGGAACGTATGGGTCGACCCGCTGACGCTGTTCGATCGTGCGCCGGTCGCAAGCTGGTCGCTGCTGACACTCGCCATGTTCAACACCACGATCACGCAACTGTTCTGGCTGTGGGGATTGGCCAAAGTGCCAGACATAACCCGCGGCAGTTATCTGTTCTTTCTCAAGCCGGTCATCACCGCCGTCCTGGCGCTCGCGATCCTGGCGCAACCGATCACCCTGGTGCAGGTGCTGGCAATCATCGTCGTGTGCGGATCGGTGCTGGTGGAACTGGCCTGGCCGTGGCTCGTGGCACGCCGCGCCCGCGACACCGCGGATACGACGTAGCGGCAAAAGCGGCGCGCAGCCTTGCCCTTGCTGGCATTTCGCTGTAGTTCCATGCGCCAGCAACAGCGCGGGCTCGTCGGAGCTGGCGCCACCGTCCTTCCGGAGATGATCTCATGGCACGAAACAAAATCGGTCTTGTTGGCGCAGGCAACATCGGCGGCACGCTCGCCCTTTTGGCCGGGCTCAAGGAGCTTGGCAATATAGTCCTCATCGACATCGACGACGGCCTGCCGAAAGGCAAGAGCCTGGATATCGCCCAGGCATCTCCGATCGAAGGCTTCGATTCCGCTCTGGCGGGGTCGAAGAACTACACCGCACTGAAGGGCTGCAACGTGGTCATCGTCACCGCGGGGGTCGCGCGCAAGCCCGGCATGTCGCGCGACGACCTGATCGGCATCAACACCAACGTGATGAAAGCGGTGGGTGCCGGGATCAAAAAGAACTGCCCTAAGGCCTTCGTCATCTGCATCACCAACCCGCTGGACGTCATGGTGTCGGTCCTGCGCGACGCCTGCGGGCTGCCGACGAACATGGTCGTCGGCATGGCCGGCGTTCTCGACTCCGCACGCTTCCGTTACTTCCTGGCGGACGAGTTCAAGGTATCGGTCGAGGACGTTTCCGCCTTCGTCCTGGGCGGGCACGGCGACACCATGGTGCCGCTGGTGCGTTATTCCACGGTGGCGGGCATTCCGGTGCCCGACCTGATCAAGATGGGGTGGTCGACGAAACAACGCATCGACGACATCGTCCAGCGCACCCGCAACGGCGGCGCGGAGATCGTCGGCCTGTTGAAGACCGGCTCGGCGTTCTACGCTCCGGCTTCGTCGGCGATCCAGATGGCCGACGCGTTTCTGAAAGACAAGAAGTCGGTCATGCCCTGTGCCGCCTATTGCAAGGGCCCCTACGGCCTGAAGGGCCTTTATGTGGGTGTGCCCGTGGTGATCGGCGCCAAGGGTGTCGAACGGATCATCGAGGTCGAACTGAACGCAACCGAGAAACGGATGTTCCAGAACTCGGTCGGCGCCGTGGAAACCCTGATCAAGGTCGTGCAGAACATGGAAAAAGGCACTGCGGCAAAGTCGGCCGCAAAGAAACCCGCCGCAAAGAAACCGGCTGCAAAGAAAACGGCCGCAAAAGCGGCCTCCCGTTCGACGGCACGGCGGAAACCGGCTGCCAAAACCACAACGCGGGCGCGGCGCACGACCACGAGCCGCAAACCCGCCGGGCGCAAGTAACCGTCCCTTAATATTCGCGCCCGACAGTGCAGGCATGCGTCCGAAAGCGGGCGGATTGGCCGGTTGCGCCCATGCGACAGCCTGCTACATTGTCGCTCCGTTCCCAGGATCGGGCGCTCATGCGCGCCCTCACCCCGCATCGGAGCGTGCTTGTCATCGCGATCGCGTCTTTCTTGCGTGACGCCTGCAATCGGTTCAACCGCAAGGGCATGCAGCCATGAACATCCATGAGTATCAAGCCAAAGAACTTCTTAAGAAGTTCGGCGTCGCCGTGCCGCGCGGCCAGGTCGCCTACACCGTTGACGAGGCGGTGCAGGCCGCCAACGAGCTGGGCGGACCCGTCTATGTGGTCAAGTCACAGATCCATGCCGGCGGACGGGGTGCCGGCCGGTTCAAGGACAACCCCGACGGCAAGGGCGGCGTCCGCGTGGTCAAGTCCACCGACGAGGTCCGGGAGAACGCCAACGAGATGCTCAGCCATGTCCTGGTCACCAAGCAGACCGGACCCGCAGGCAAGGAAGTGAAGCGGCTGTACATCGAAGAAGGCTGCGACATTGCGCGGGAGCTTTACCTCTCGCTGCTGGTGGATCGCGCCACCAGCCAGGTGACGATCATGGCTTCCACCGAAGGCGGCATGGAGATCGAAGAGGTCGCCGCCGAGAACCCCGAGAAGATCATCAAGGTGGCGATAGATCCGGCCGCCGGCATCAGCGGTTTCCATTGCCGCAAGATCGCCTTCGGCCTGGGGCTCAGCGGCCCGCAGGTGAAATCCTGCGTCAAGTTCGTCACCGGCATGTACAACGCTTTCGTCGGCCTGGACGCCAGCATCGTCGAGATCAACCCCCTGGTGGTCACCGGCGCGGGCGATGTCATCGCGCTTGATGCGAAAATGAACTTCGACGACAACGCGCTGTTCCGGCATCCCGACGTGGCGGACATGCGCGACGAGGACGAGGAAGATCCGGCCGAGCTCGAGGCCGCCAAGCACGAGCTGAACTACATCAAGCTGGACGGCGCAATCGGCTGCATGGTCAATGGCGCCGGGCTTGCCATGGCGACCATGGACATCATCAAACTGAAAGGCGGTTCGCCGGCCAACTTCCTGGATGTGGGCGGCGGTGCAACCAAGGAACGGGTCACCAAGGCGTTCAAGATCATCCTTTCCGATCCCAATGTGGAAGGAATCCTTGTCAACATCTTCGGCGGCATCATGCGCTGCGACGTGATCGCCGAGGGCGTTGTCGCCGCGGCCAAGGAGGTGGCGCTGCACGTTCCGCTGGTCGTGCGTCTGGAAGGAACGAACGTGGAAATGGGCAAGAAAATCATGGCGGAATCGGGCTTGCCGATCATTGCCGCCGACGATCTCAACGATGCGGCCGAGAAAGTCGTCGCCGCGGTGAAGGATGCGAGCTGATGGCGGTTCTCGTCGACAAGAATACGAAGGTCGTCTGCCAGGGCTTCACCGGCGCCCAGGGAACATTCCACTCGGAACAGGCGATCGCCCACGGTACCAACATGGTCGGTGGCGTCACGCCCGGCAAAGGCGGCTCGACCCATCTTGATCTTCCCGTCTTCGACACGGTCGCCGAGGCCCGCGCGGCGACGGGCGCCAACGCATCGGTGATCTACGTGCCGCCACCCTTTGCCGCGGACGCCATCCTGGAGGCGATCGACGCCGGCATGGAACTGGCGGTCTGCATCACCGAAGGCATCCCGGTGATCGACATGATCAAGGTGAAGCGCGCCCTGGAAGGCGGCTCGACCCGCCTGGTCGGCCCCAACTGCCCCGGCGTCATCACGCCGGACGAATGCAAGATCGGCATCATGCCAGGTCATATCCATCGACGCGGCAAGATCGGCGTCGTGTCCCGGTCGGGCACGCTGACATACGAGGCGGTGGCGCAGACCACAGCATCGGGCCTGGGCCAGTCCACTTGCATCGGCATCGGCGGCGATCCGGTCAACGGAACGAATTTCATCGACTGTCTGGAACTGTTCCTGGGCGACCCGGAAACCGAAGGCATCATCATGATCGGCGAAATCGGCGGCACGGCGGAAGAAGAAGCCGCGGATTTCCTGAAACAGTCGACGGTGAAAAAGCCCACGGTCGGCTTCATCGCCGGTGTCACGGCACCGCCCGGCAAGCGTATGGGCCATGCCGGTGCGATCATTTCAGGTGGCCAGGGCACGGCGGAATCGAAGCAGGAGGCGATGCGGGACGCCGGGATCCATGTTGCCGACAGCCCCGCGGCCCTGGGCAGCACCATGCTGAAGGCGATGGGGGCCTGAGACGGGACACAAAGATGTGTGCATCCCTAGGATTGCCATAAGGCTGTAGCCGTGGTTCCCCTTCTTCCGATATGGATTGGTTAACATTTCGGCGGTAAAAGTCCGTTAAGCCTTTGCTGACGGCGGAGACGAGGCATGTCCGACTACATCGGCAACAGCTCTTACCTTTTCGGCGCGAACGAAACCTACGTCGCCGAACTGTATGAGAAATACACGCTCGACCCTCGTTCGGTCGATCCCGACTGGGCGGAGCTCTTCTCCGCGCTGGGCGAGGACGGCATCGATTATATCAAGGAATTCAAGGGTCCCAGCTGGTCGCGACGCGAGACCAGCGTGATCGGCGGGAACGGCGAAACCGGCAGCATCTCGGATGTCCTGGAAGGCCGCCCGGCGCCGCCGCCGCAACCGGCGATGATGGCCGCGGTCCCCTATGCGGCTGCACATGCCGCCGGTGCCGAGCAGATCCGCCAGGCGACCCTTGATTCGATCCGTGCCCTGATGCTGATCCGGGCCTACCGGATGCGCGGTCACATGATGGCGGACCTGGACCCCCTGCGCCTTGCCAAGCCGGCCCAGCACCCGGAGCTGGATCCGTCGACCTACGGGTTCGAAGACAAGGACATGGATCGTCCGATCTTCATCAACTACTACCTGGGCCTGGAATCGGCGACCCTGCGCGAAATCGTCAACATCTGCCGCGAGACCTATTGCGGCAAGATCGGCGTCGAATTCCTGCACATCCAGCAGCCCGAGGAAAAGGCCTGGATCCAGGAACGCATCGAAGGCATCCGCAACCGGACCCAGTTCACCGACATGGGCAAGCGCACCATTCTGGAGCGGTTGACCCAGGCCGACGTCTTCGAGACCTATCTGGACAAGAAATACAAGGGCACGAAACGTTTCGGCCTGGACGGCGGCGAATCGCTGGTCCCGGTGATGGAACAGATCTTCAAGCGCGGCGCCATGCTGGGCCTGGAAGAGATCGTCATGGGCATGGCCCACCGCGGTCGGCTGAACGTGCTCGCCAACATCATGGGCAAGAGCTACCAGGCGATCTTCGCCGAGTTCGCGGGCATCTCCGCCAATCCCGAATACGTCCAGGGATCCGGCGACGTCAAGTACCACCTGGGAACCAGTTCGGACCGGGAGTTCGACGGCAAGACGATCCACCTGTCGCTGACGCCCAATCCCAGCCACCTGGAAGCGGTCAACACGGTCGTCCTGGGCAAGGTCCGGGCAAAACAGCGCCAGCGGGGTGACGCCAACCGCGAGAAGGTGATGGGCATCCTGCTGCACGGCGATGCCGCCTTCATCGGCCAGGGGATTGTCGCGGAGACGTTCCTGTTGTCGGAACTGGACGGCTACCAGACCGGCGGCACGATCCACATCGTCATCAACAACCAGATCGGCTTCACCACGAATCCGGCCGAAGGACGTTCGTCGCCCTACTGCTCGGACATGGCCAAGATGGTCGATGCGCCGGTTTTCCACGTGAACGGCGACGACCCTGAATCCTGCGTTCACGTCGCACGGATCGCCACCGAATACCGGCAGCGGTTCGGCAAGGACGTGGTGATCGACATGATCTGCTACCGCCGGCACGGGCATAACGAAGGCGACGAGCCGATGTTCACCCAGCCGCGCATGTACAAGAGAATTGCCGAGCACCCGCGCACCCGGACGATCTACGCCTCGAGGCTGGAAGACGAAGGCATCATCAAGGCCGGCGAAGCCGACAAGGTCGCCGATGACTTCACCAATTACCTGGACGAAGAGTACGAAGCCGCATCGTCGTTCCGCCCCAACAAGGCGGACTGGCTGGAAGGTCGCTGGACCGGGATCGGCCTGGCGGGCGACGAAGAAGCCCGGCGCGGCGAGACCGCGGCCGATATCGGCCTGCTGCGCGAGGTCGGTCATGCCTTGACCCAGGTGCCGCAGAATTTCAACCTGAACTCCAAGATCGCCCGGCAGCTCAAGGCCAAGCAGAAGATGATCGAGACGGGCGACGGAATCGACTGGGGAACCAGCGAGGCGCTGGCCTTCGGTACCTTGCTGTGCGAGTCCACTTCCATCCGCCTGTCGGGCGAGGACAGCGAACGCGGCACGTTTTCCCATCGGCACTCGGTGCTGATCGATCAGGAAACCGAAGCAAAGTACATCCCGCTCAACCACATCCGGATGGGGCAGGCCCCGTTCGAGGTGATCAACTCGCCGCTCAGCGAGTTCGGCCTGTTGGGGTACGAATACGGCTATGCCTCGGCCGAACCCCAGGCGCTGGTCCTGTGGGAGGCGCAGTTCGGCGACTTCGCCAACGGCGCCCAAGTGATCATCGACCAGTTCCTGTCGTCCGGCGAATCCAAGTGGCTGCGGATGTGCGGTCTGGTGATGCTGTTGCCGCACGGCTACGAAGGCCAGGGGCCCGAGCACTCCTCCGCGCGGCTGGAACGGTACCTGCAGCTTTCCGCCGATGACAACTGGCAGGTCTGCAACATCACCTCGCCCGCCAACTACTTCCACGCGTTGCAGCGGCAGGTGCGCCGGAACTTCCGCAAGCCGCTGATCCAGATGACGCCGAAGTCGCTCCTGCGGCATCGCAAATGCGTCTCCAAGCTGGACGAGTTCGCGCACGGAACGTCCTTCCACCGGCTGTTGTGGGACGACGCCCAGTTCGAAGGAAGGCTGGCGCCGGACAACCAGGTCCGCCGCGTGGTCCTGTGTTCGGGCAAGGTCTATTTCGACCTGGAGGAAGAGCGCGACAAACGCGGAATCAAGGACGTCTACATCCTGCGGCTGGAACAGCTTTATCCGTTCCCGCGCAAGGTCCTGGTGGAAGAGCTGAAGCGCTTCCCCAATGCCGACGTGGTCTGGTGCCAGGAAGAACCGAAGAACATGGGCGCCTGGACTTTCGTGGACCGCCGGCTCGAAAGGGCGCTGACGGAAGCCGGACGCGACGGCATGCGGCCAACCTATGTCGGCCGGGCCGAGGCCGCGTCGCCGGCCACCGGTAGCAACAGCCGCCACATGAAGGAACAGGAAGAACTCGTCAACGACGCGCTCACGCTTCCGCCTGCGCCGCGCAAGCGCAGGACGGCAACGAAGAAAGCGGCCAAGCCGGCGGCACCGCCGGCGCCGAGTGCGGAGTAAGACCGCGCGGATATGGGCGAACGGATATTTCGTGGATCGAACGACTTGATCGCCGCATTGGGTGCGGCGCCTGATGGAGTACCAATAGCATGGCAACGGATGTAGCCGTCCCGACATTGGGCGAATCGGTCGCCGAGGCGACGGTATCGAAGTGGTTCAAGAAAGTCGGCGACGCCGTCTCGGCAGACGAGCCGCTGGTCGAACTGGAAACCGACAAGGTCACCATCGAGGTGCCGGCACCGGTTGGTGGCGCGCTGTCGTCGATCACGGTGGAAGAAGGGGCCGAGGTCGAAGTCGGCGCCTCGCTGTGCATCATCGACGAGGGCGCCAGCGGCGCCGCGGCCGCGGCCCCTGCCCCGGCGGCAGAAGCGGCACCGGCCGAACCGGCGCCTGAGCCCGCGCCTGCGCCTGCCCCCGCGGCACCGGCCGCGTCGAACGACACCCTGTCGCCGGCAGTCCAGAAACTGATCAGCGACAACAAACTGGATCCGGCCGCAATCCCCGCGTCAGGCCCCAAGGGGCAACTGACCAAGGGCGACGTCGTGGCCTTCCTGGAAAGCGGCGGCGCGGCAGCCGCCCCGGCTGCGGCCCCGGCCGCCGCACCGGCCCCGGCGCCCGCACCCAAACCCGTCACCACGCCGCCGCCGGCGCAGTCCTTCGAAGCAAAGGGTGAACGTCCCCTCGATCCGCGCGGCGAAGAGCGGGTCAGGATGTCCAAGCTGCGCCGGGTGATCGCCACCCGGCTGAAAGAGGCGCAGAACACCGCCGCCATGCTGACCACCTTCAACGAGGTCAACATGGACGCGCTGATCGCGCTCAGGGCGGAATACAAGGACCGCTTCGAAAAGCGCCACAGCGTCAAGCTTGGTTTCATGAGCTTCTTTGTGAAGGCCGCGATCGCCGCCTTGAAGGAACTGCCGTCCGTCAACGCCGAGATCTTCGGCGACGAAATCATCTACAAGAACTACTACGACATCGGCATCGCCGTCGGCACGCCCCAGGGCCTGGTCGTTCCGGTCCTGCGCGACGCGGACAAGATGGACTTCGCCGAGATCGAGTCGACCATCGCCGATTTCGGCCGGCGTGCACGCGACGGCAAGCTGACCATGGCCGAGATGACGGGTGGGACCTTCACCATCACCAATGGTGGGATCTTCGGGTCGATGCTGTCGACGCCGATCCTCAATCCGCCGCAGTCGGGCATCCTGGGCATGCATGCCATCAAGAAACGCCCGATTGTCGAAGGTGACGAGGTCACGGTGGGGTCGATGATGTATCTCGCCCACTCCTATGACCATCGCATCATCGACGGACGCGAAGCGGCGACCTTCCTGGTCCGGATCAAGGAAATGATCGAGGAGCCCGCGCGCCTGCTGATCGACGTCTAGGCCAAGGCACAGCGCGTCGGCCGGCCTCAGATATCCTGGCCCGTGCCGTCCTCCGCCGGTTCATCGCGCTTGCGGCGGATCAGGATGTCGCCATTTTCCAGGATCTCAGGCGCCTCGTATTGCGGAATGGAATCCATCACCAGCTTCAGCCCGGCCATCAGGTTGCCCAGCGCCTCTTCGATCAGCTTGCGGGCCCGTTCCGCTTCCTCCTGCGCCTCTTCGGGCAGCGAAAGGCCGTCGCCCGCAGCCGGGGCAATGGACGTTGACAAGGAACAGGCCAAGACCGCCGCTGCCATGAAACCGGCATTACGTCCCATACGCATCCGCACTTCTCCGTTGCCGTTCTTGCCGCCCGCCGGGCGTTCTTACCGCCGCGCGGCGCACCGCGACAGCGTCTGCAAGGAGCCACGCGCACGCTCGCTCCTTGCTCCCAAACGGGCTTTACGGCATGGTGCCGCCACCGTCAACCGAGCGTGCTCAAAGGGAATCTCGACATGAGCGAGCAGGAATACGATCTCGTTGTGATCGGCGGCGGCCCTGGCGGTTACGTAGCCGCAATCCGCGCAGCGCAGCTTGGTCTGAAGACCGCCTGCATCGAGATGCGCGGGTCGCTGGGCGGCACGTGCCTCAATGTGGGCTGCATCCCGTCGAAGGCCCTGCTGCAGTCGTCGGAGCTGTATCACGAGGCGCAACACAATCTGAAAGCCCACGGCATCAATGTCGGCTCGGTCAAGCTGGACTTGAAGGCGATGATGGACCGCAAGGACCGGGTGGTTACGGACCTGACAAGGGGCATCGAATTCCTGTTCAAGAAGAACAAGGTCGACTACCTGAAAGGCAAAGGCACGATCGTCAGCCCCACGGAGGTGCAGATCACGCCGCAGAACGGCGGGCCCAGCTCGGTCAAGGCGAAGAACATCCTGATCGCGACGGGGTCGGAGTCGACCCCGATCCCCGGCGTCGACGTCGACGAAAAGCAGATCGTCACGTCGACCGGTGCCCTGGCGCTGCCCAAGGTCCCGACCTCGATGGTGGTGATCGGCGGCGGCTATATCGGCCTGGAGATGGGATCGGTCTGGTCGCGGCTTGGCACCAAGGTCACCGTCGTGGAGTTCCTGGACCGGATCACGCCGGGCATGGACGGCGAGGTTTCCAAGCAGTTCCAGCGGATCCTCAAGAAGCAGGGCCTCGAGTTCAAGCTGCCCACGAAGGTCACCGGCGCGCAGAAGAACCCGGCCGGCGTCGTGCTGACCGTCGAGCCCGCCCAGGGTGGCGAACCGGAAGAGCTGGATGCGGACGTGGTCCTGGTCTCGGTCGGGCGCCGGCCCTATACGGAGGGCCTGGGCCTGGAAGCGGTCGGCGTTGAAGTGGACAACCGGGGGGTGATCCAGGTCGACGACCGTTTCCAGACCAAGGTTCCGGGCATCTACGCCATCGGCGACTGCATCCCCGGCCCGATGCTGGCGCACAAGGCCGAGGACGAAGGCGTCGTCTGCGCCGAGATCATCGCCGGCCAGACGGGGCACGTGAACTACGACGCCATTCCGGGCATCGTTTACACCTTCCCCGAGGTGGCCAGCGTCGGCAAGACCGAGGAGCAGCTGAAAGAGGCGGGCGTCAAATACAAGGTCGGCAAGTTCCCGTTCCAGGCCAACAGCCGTGCGCGCGCCAACGACACGACCGACGGTTTCGTCAAGATCCTGTCGGAGGAAAAGACCGATCGCATCCTGGGCACCCATATCATCGGCCCGGATGCCGGCACGATCATCCAGGAAATCGTCAATGTGATCGAGTTCGGCGGCTCGGCCGAGGACGTGGCGCGGACCTGTCACGGCCATCCCACATTGAACGAAGCGGTCAAGGAGGCCGCGCTGGCCGTGGACGGCCGACCGATCCACATCTGACCGCCCCATCGCCGACCGGCCACCATCCACCAAGGCCCTGATTGCGGCCATGTGCCTGGCCCAGGTGCTGGGCATGACGGGTTTCATGACCTACCCCGCACTGCTTCCGCAGCTCCAGGCGGCGTGGACGCTCAGCAACGCGGCTGCGGGATGGATCACGGCGGTCTATTTCATCGGCTATCTGGGGGCGGTCACGGTCCTGACCAGCCTGACCGACAGGGTGGATGCGCGGCGGATCTATCTCTGGTCGATGGCCGTTTCGATCGTCTCCACCGTCGGCTTCAGCGTCTTCGCCGACAGCATCTGGAGCGCCAGCCTGTGGCGGATGCTGCAGGGGATCGGGCTGGCCGGCACCTATATGCCCGGCTTGCGGGCCTTGACCGACCGGGTCCCGCAGACCGCCCGAAGCCGCGCGGTGGCATTCTACACCGCCAATTTCGTCGTCGGCACCAGCCTTTCCGTCTTCATCGCCGGCGAAGCCTTCCCGTTGGTGGGGTGGCGCTGGACGTTTCTGATCAGCGCCATCGGTCCGGTCGTCGCCTTCGCGCTAGCCCTTCGCGCCCTGAAGCCGCTGGAACGGCCGGGCGGCGGGGTCGCCGCCGGCCCGACTCGCCGCCTCCTGGATTTTCGCCCGGTCCTGCGCAACGGCCGGGCCATGGGATACACGCTGGCCTATGCCTGCCACTGCTGGGAACTGTTCGGCATGCGCGGCTGGATGGTGGCGTTTATCGCCTTCGGCCTTTCGCAGGCGCCGCCGACGGCCTTCCGCGCGGGCTGGTCGCCGACCCATATTGCGACCCTGCTCGCCATCGTCGGCCTGCCCGCCAGCGTCCTGGGCAACGAGGCCGCGGAGCGGTTCGGCCGGCGCCGCGTGGCGACCGTGCTGATGGTGGTTTCCAGCGCCGTGGCGGTGGCGACCGGTCTGGCCGCCACGGCGGCGCCGCTGGTGCTGGCGGCGATCATGCTGCTTTACGGCGCCACGGTGATGAGCGAATCCTCCGTGCTGACGGCCGGCACGGTGAAGGCGGCCGCCGAGGAACATATGGGCGCGACCATGGCGGTGCACTCGCTGATCGGCTTCAGCGGCTCGTTCCTGGGGCCTTTCGCCTTCGGCATCATGCTGGACCTCGGCGGCGGCGAGCTGGAGCGGATTGCCTGGAGCCTGGGGTTCTTGTCCCTGGGTGCCGCAGTGCTGCTGGGGCCGGTGTTTCTATGGCTGCCGGCCCTGCGAAGGGCCTCGGCCCGGCCGGCTGCCCCGCCCGCCTGAAGGCCAGCCTTCCGGTACCTTGACCCAGATCAGCATGCCAAGAGCGGCGGCGCGATAGGGTTCGCCGTGACCTCGCCGACGCCCTTGGCGCCGGCGGGCACGACAGTCCGATCACGGGCCCTGGCATCGAGAGCGTCGAAAGGTGAGCCGCATCGGATTCCTGATAAATCCCATCGCCGGCATGGGCGGCCGGGTCGGCCTGAAAGGGACCGACGACGTGGTCGATGCCGCGCTTGCGTTGGGTGCCGTCCTCACGGCCCACACCCGAGCCGGCGATAGGTTGCCAGGGTATCGCCGGCTCGCCGAAGCCGACGGCGAAGGGATCGCGGTGGAATGGCTGACCTGCGCCGGCGCCATGGGCGCGGCCTGCCTGGCGGAGGCGGGCGTGCGGAATGCAGAGATCCTGGGCCAGGTCCCCGCCGAGACCAGCGCGGAAGACACCAAGGCGGCGGCGCAGTCCTTCCTGGACCGCGGCGTGGCCATCATCCTTTTTTGCGGCGGCGACGGTACCGCGCGCGACCTGTGCAGCGTGGTTGGTGAACAGGTGCCGCTTTTGGGGATCCCCGCCGGCGTGAAGATGTATTCGGGCGTGTTCGGGGTGACGCCCGAACGGACGGCCGATATCCTGCTGGGCTTCCTGGAGGGCCGATTGCAGGTGACCCGTGTCGACGTGCTGGACCTGGACGAGGAGAAATACCGGCATGGCGAATGGGCGGTGCGTCTTTATCATTCCGCCCTGACGCCCTACGAGCCGGCCCTGACCCAGGCGGCGAAAATGCTGATCGCCGAGACCAGCGATGCCGAAGTCAGGGAAGAGATCGGGGACTTCCTGCGCGAGGAGATCCAGGCCGACCCGGGGACGCTCTACCTGCTGGGGCCCGGCAGCACGGTCCAGTCCGTCGCCCTGGCCCTGGGCGTGGAAAAGACCTTGCTGGGCATCGATGCCATCGCGGGCGGCAGCACGGTGGGAAGCGACCTCAACGAGCAGCAAATCGTCGCGCTGATGGACGGCTACCCGAGGACAAAGCTGATCCTCAGTCCGATCGGCGCCCAGGGTTTCATCCTGGGGCGGGGCAACCTGCAACTCAGCCCCGACATCATCGGCCGGATCGGCAACGAGGACATCCTTGTCGTTGCGACACCGGCGAAGCTGCAACGCACCCCCGTCTTGCGGTTCGACACCGGCGACGGCGCGTTGGATGCGCGTCTCGCCGCAAGCGGTTTTCTGCCGGTGATCATCGGCTACCGGCTTCGGCGCCTCGCAAAGGTGCAGCCATGACCGGCCCGGCCACACCTTATCTGCCGCACACAGATGCAGACCGCGCCGCGATGCTGGACGCCATAGGCGTGGAGGGGCTGGCCGACCTGTTCGCCGATATCCCCGCCCACGCCCGGTTTCCCGACCTGGACCTGCCGCCGCGAACCAGCGAGATGGACGTTGTCGACGAGATGCGTGAACTGGCCGACAGTAACCGCGTGCCCGATCGCACGGCGCGCTTTCTCGGGGCCGGCTGCTACAACCACTACATCCCGCCCACCGTCGATTACGTCCTGCGTCGGGGCGAGTTCTACACCGCCTACACGCCGTATCAGCCCGAGATCAGCCAGGGCATGCTGCAGACCATGTTCGAATACCAAAGCATGATCTGCCGCCTGACCGGGATGGAGGTCAGCAATGCCAGCCACTATGACGGCGCGACGGCGCTGGCCGAGGCGGTGCTGCTGGCCCTGGACCAGGTGAAAGGAACTCGCGACCGGGTTCTGGTCTCGCCGGCAGTGCACCCGGAATACCGTGCCGTGCTGCGGACCTATCTGCGCGGCGCGGCGGCATCGGTAACGGGCGACAAAGATCCCGCAGCCGGCATCGATGCGCTGACGGCAAGGCTGGACCAGCGCACCGCGGCGCTGGTTGTCCAGAACCCAGACTTCTTCGGCCAGTTCGCGGATCTGGACGGACTGGCGGGGAAGGTGCATACCGCCGGCGCGCTGTTGATCGTCGTCGTCGATCCCACGTCGCTGGGCCTGTTTCGACCGCCGGGCGCCTACGGTGCCGACGTCGCCGTGGCAGACGGCCAGCCACTGGGCATTCCGGCGTCCTTCGGCGGCCCGCACCTGGGGATTTTCGCCGCGAGGCAGTCCCTGGTGCGTCGGCTGGCCGGCCGCCTGGTCGGCGAGACCGTCGATGTCCAGGGCCGGCGCGGCTACGTTCTGACCCTGGGCACGCGCGAACAGCACATCCGGCGCGCCCGGGCGACCAGCAACATCTGCACCAACGCCGCCCTGACGGCCCTGGCCGCGACGGTCTATCTCGCCACGCTGGGCAAGTCGGGACTGCGGCAGGTCGCCCGTCTCTGCTTCGACAAAAGCCACTATGCCGCGGCAGAGATCGGACAATTGCCCGGCGTCGCGGTGAACCCCCAGGCACCGGCGCGGCCCTTCTTCAAGGAATTCGTCGTCCGGTTGCCGCGCCCGGCCGACGAGGTGAACGCGTTCCTTCTGGAGGAGTGCGGCATCCTGGGCGGCTATGCGCTGGGGCGCGACTATCCCGACCGCGACGGCGACATGCTGATCGCGGTGACCGAGATGAACCCAAAGCCGGCGATCGACCGCCTGGTCGACGGATTGCGGCGGGCAACGGCATGACCGGAGAACCCACCCTCTACGAGTTGAGCGTGACTGGGCGCCGCGGCGCGGATCTGAGTGCAGCCGACGTCCCGGCGGCGGCGCTGCCCGACGGCCTTGTCCGCGAAGACAACGACCTGCCCGAGCTTTCACAAAACGACGTGGTGCGGCATTTCCTGCGCCTGTCGCAACGGAACTTCGGCGTCGACAGCGGCTTCTACCCGCTGGGTTCCTGCACCATGAAGTACAACCCGAAGGTCAACGAGGAGGTGGCCCGCCTGTCCGGTTTCGCCGACAGCCACCCCTCTCAGCCAGACAGGACGGTCCAGGGCAACCTCGGCCTGATGTACCGGCTGCAGGAATGGTTGAAGGAGATCGGCGGCTTCGCCGGCGTCTCGCTGCAGCCGCCCGCGGGCGCCCACGGCGAGCTTTCCGCCCTGTTGATGATGCGCGCGTACCACGCCGACCGCGGCGACACCGGCCGCAACCAGGTGCTGGTGCCGGACTCCGCGCACGGAACCAACCCGGCGTCGTGCAGCATGGCCGGCCTGAACGCCCTGGAAATCCCGTCGGACGACCGCGGCAACATCGACGTGCAGGCCCTGAAGGCCGCCTGCGACGGGACGGTGGCGGGGCTGATGCTGACCAACCCCAACACGCTGGGCCTGTTCGAGGAGCGGCTGGAGGAGGTCGTCGAACTGGTGCATGGCTGTGGCGGCCTTGTCTATGGCGACGGGGCCAACATGAACGCGCTTGCCGGCATCGCCCGGCCGGGCAGCCTGGGCATCGACCTGATGCACTACAACCTGCACAAGACCTTCGCCACGCCGCACGGCGGCGGGCCCGGATCGGGGCCGCTGGGCGCATCGGCCGACCTGACGGACTACCTGCCCGGCCCCGTGGTGGTCGAGGTGCCGGACGGGGACGGCGGCGATCCGCCCTATCGGCTCGACATGCCCAGGCGGTCGATCGGCCGCATGTGCACCTATCTCGGCAATTTCGGGATGTTCGCCCGCGCCTATACCTACCTGCGGGTGCTCGGGGCCGAAGGCCTGCGCGACACCGCCATGCATGCGGTGCTGAACGCCAACTACCTGCGGGTGGGGCTGCGCGACAGCTACCCGGTGCCGTACGACCGGATCAACATGCACGAATTCGTCTGCCAGGGCCGCCCTAAGGGCAGCGACGTGCATGCCCTGGATGTCAGCAAACGGCTGATGGATCACGGCTTCCATCCGCCGACCAACTATTTCCCGCTGATCGTCCCGGAGGCGCTGATGATCGAACCCACCGAGACGGAAAGCCGCGAAACCCTGGACGCCTTCATCGCCGCCATGCAGGCGATCGCCGAGGAGGCCGTCGCCCAGCCGGAAACGCTGCGCGCCGCGCCGACGTCGACGCCGGTCGGGCGGCTGGACGAGGTCAGGGCCGCGCGGACACTGGTCTTGCAGGACACGGCCGGGAAGGAGGACGCTTAGTATGCCCCGAATCCTCGTCACCGGCGCGCTCGGGCAGATCGGCTCGGAACTGGTTCCGGCCTTGCGCGCGCTACGGCGCCGACCGGGTCGTTGCCACCGACCTGCGCATGGTGACCCAGGCGCCTACGGCCGAAGAAGGCCCCGCCGACCACGTTGACTGCACCCAGCCCCAGCAGATCCTGGAGGTGGTCCGCCGGCACGAGATCGAACGCATCTATCATATGGCCGCCCTGCTCTCGGCCGTGGCGGAGGACCGGCCCCAGGTCGCCTGGTCCGTGAATATGGGCGGTCTCTACAACGTGCTGGAGGTCGCCCGTCGCTATGGCTGCTCGGTGTTCTTCCCCAGCTCCATCGGCGCCTTCGGTCCGACGACGCCGCGCGACGGCACGCCCCAGGTCACCGTCCAGCGGCCGACGACCATGTACGGCGTCACCAAGGTTTCCGGCGAGCTATTGTGCGACTACTACGCCCTGCGGTTCGGCGTGGACGCCCGCGGTCTGCGCCTGCCGGGGCTGGTCTCCTCGGTCGCACCGCCGGGCGGCGGCACCACCGACTATGCGGTCGACGTTTACTATCAAGCCATCCGCTATCGCCACTACACATGCTTCTGCGCCCGGATACGCGCCTGGACATGATGTACCTGCCCGACGCGATCCGCGCGATGATCGAGCTGATGGAAGCCGACCCCGCGCGTCTGACGCACCGGAACGCGTTTAATCTCTCCGCGATGAGCATCACGCCCGAGGAACTCGCCGCGGAGATCCGCACCCACAACCCCGATTTCGCGATCGACTACGATGTGGACCCCGTCCGCCAGGCCATCGCGGATTCCTGGCCCCGCGCGGTGGACGACGCGGCCGCCCGCCAGGATTGGGACTGGGTGCCGGCCTTCGGGCTCAAGGAGATGACCGCGGACATGTTGAAGCAGCTGCGCGCAAGACTGCGCGCCGCGCGGTAAAGGATCGGAACGAAGAGGACGCCGCTATGCCCCACGATCGACTGGAAAAACTGCTGAACGCCAAGGTGGAGGAGATCGAACATGCCGGCACACTGAAGGGGCATGAGAGCATCGTCGTCGCCATGCTGCCGCCCGCAGGCGGCAAGGGCCCTCGCTATCTGCTGCAGGGACAGGGCAAAAAGCCTTTTCTCAGGATGAACTCCAACAGCTATCTGGGCCTGTCGTTCCAGGAACAGCTGATCGCGGCGGAGGAAGAGGCCGTCCGGGAGTTCGGGACCGGTCCTGGCGCCGTCCGCTTCATCAGCGGAACCTGGGCACCGCACACGGCCCTGGAGCATCGCCTGGCCGAGTTCCACGGCCGCGCCGCCGCGATGATCTTCAGTTCCGCCTACGCCACGATCATGGGCGTCCTGCCGCCGCTGATCACCAAGGAGACGGCCGTGATCAGCGACGAGCTGAACCACAACTGCATCATCAACGCGATCAGGCTGGCCCAGCCGGCGGAACGGCGTATCTACAGCCACACGGACATGGAGGAACTGGAACAGAACCTGAAGGGCGTGAGCCGCAGCTGCAAGCGGGCGATCATCGTCACCGACGGCATCTTCTCGATGCGCGGCGACCACGCGCCTTTGCACCAGATCGCAGGGATTGCCCGCAAGTATGACGACGCCTTTTCGGAGAACGTGCTGGTGGTGGTCGACGATTCCCACGGCGTGGGCGCCTTCGGGGCGACCGGGCGGGGCACGGAGGAACACACCGGCTGCGAACCGGCGGACCTCCTGGTGGCAACCCTGGGAAAGGCGTTTGGCGTGAACGGCGGCTACGTCGTCGCCAGCCACCCGATCATCGACTATCTGCGCGAGACCTCGCCGTTCTACATCTATTCGAACCCGATCACGCCCGGCGAGGCGGCCGCCGCGAAGACGGCGGTCGACATCGTCGACAGCCCGCAGGGCGCGGCGCTGTTGCAGCATCTGCGGGAGATGGCCGTGTGTTTTGACACAGGCCTGAGGGATCTGGGTTACGAGACGATCGCCGGCGAGCACCCGGTGGTGCCCCTAATGGTGCGCGACACCGGCCGGACCACCGCCCTGGTCACGCACTTGCGCAACCATGGCGTGCTGGCCACCGGCCTCAACTATCCGGTGGTTCCCCGCGGCGACGAGGAGATCCGGTTCCAGATCTCGGCCGACCATACCGAGGCCGACATCGACGAGGCCCTGGACGTGCTGCGCGTGTTTCCACACTGAGCGAAAGGCTCACAATCCTAAGCCACCGCCGTATTGCCTCCAGATCCGGACCGTCAATTCAAGCCGACTCCTAGATTTCGTCGGCCCAGACGCGGAAACCCTGAAGGGTGTTGTCGCCGAACGTCGTTGTGATGGCGACGTCGGCTGCGTCCCTTCCCCGGGCCATGAGGACCCTGCCGAAGCGGGGAACATTGTTTCGGGGGTCGAACGTGTGCCAGTGACCGTCGAGATAGGCCTCGAGCCAGGCCGCGAAATCGCCGGGCGGATAGGGCGGTGACATGCCCGCATCGCTGAGGTACCCGGTGCAGTAGCGCGCCGGGATGTTCAAGGCCCGGCAGAACGCCACTGCCAGGTGCGCGTAGTCACGACACACCCCGCGGCGTTCATCATAGGCTTCCGATGCCGTCCTGGTCGCCCGCGCGTGCTCATAGCCGAAGGTGATGTGCCGGTGCGTGAAATCGCAAACCGCCTGGACGCGCGACCATCCGGGTTCGGTCGCTCCGAAGAGCTCCCACGCCAGGTCCAGCAAACGGTCGCTGTCGCAAAACCGGCTTGCCAGGAGAAACACCAGGGCTTCTTCCGGAAGATCCTCGACCGGGACCTGTCGGGCATCCGGCACCACCGGGTCGGGTCGACCGGTATCTCTGACAACGGAATCGCCCGAGATGAGCATATGACCTGCCGGGGCGACAAGCCTGCTGCACCAATTGCCAAAGCCGTCCCGGTAGCCCGAGATGGGCACCGATGGGCTGACCACGATGTTGTCCGGCATCGCCAGGTCGGAAACGCGCGTGTAGTGGATATTCAACATCAAGATGACCGGAGTCGGCTGCAGGAACTCGTACTGCAATTCGTAGCCCACCCGAAGTTTCATTTCACTCTCCGCCGCGTCGGATCCTTTTTGCCTGGACTTGATAAGGATGTCATAACGCCTCGTCGATAAACATGTCCTGGCAGAAGACGATGCTGAAGTGGCTGATCGTGTTCTTCCAGGACTGACGAATTCCGACCAGTCCTGAAACGGGCTATATCGGCCAATGAGATCACCGCGCCTGATGGCCGAAGAACACGAAAAAGGGTAGACATGGACAAGCAGTTGAACGTGTTCAGCGGGCCCGACGCGATCAAGGACTTCCTGAACCCCGGCAATCTTCCCTACCTGCCTCTGGTGGAGTTGCCGGCAGCGCTGAACCCGTTTCATGCCGACGGGGTGCGGATCCAGGCAAAGCTCATGAACCTGATGCCGCTGGGCAATGTGAAGGCCGTGCCCGCCTACAACATGATCATGGAAAAGGCGGAACGCGGCGAACTCGAGGGTGTCGAGCAACTGGTCGAGAACTCCTCGGGCAATACCGTGTTCTCCCTTGCCATCGCCGCGCGGCAGTTCGGGGTGGAGGAGACCAACGCCTATGTTCCCGCCGAGATTTCCTGGAACAAGCTGCTGATGCTCCTGTTCTTCGGCATCCACCCCATCGTCAACAAAGAGCCGCAAGCCCCGTCCGAGAACGACCCGGCCAGCGGCGTCTACAAGGCCCGAAAGGACGGTGAACGGCCCGACACGCTGAATCCGGGCCAGTACGAGAACCCCGACAATCCCAAGGCGCACGAGAAATGGACCGGTCCGCAGATCTGGGAACAGACCGGCGGCCGGCTCAGCCTGTTCTGCGCCGGCCTGGGCACAACGGGGACGTTGATCGGCACGTCAACCTATCTGAAACGGCAAAACCCCGACCTGCCGGTGGTCGGCGTGATGCGGGCGAAAGACCAGTACGTGCCGGGGGCCCGGACCGAGAAGCTCCTGAATCTCGTGGACTTTGATTGGCGGCCGCATCTGGATCACATTGAGGAGGCGAGCAGCGAGGATTCCTATCGCCTGAGCATGGCCATGAGCCGCATCGGCCTGATGGTCGGGCCGACCTCGGAGATGGCACTGGCCGGGTTGCTGCAGCATCTCGAGAAGGAAAAGGCCGAGGGACGGCTGGACGCCTTGCGTAACGAAGACGGCGAAGTCCTCTGCGTCTTCCCGTGCCCCGACGGACCGCTGCCCTATCTCGACGAGTATCCGAAGTACGTGGACCGGTCGGAGTTTCCGGAGATCGAGAACGAGGAGCTGTTGTTGAACAAGCCGGCGTAGTCTCCATTCCTTGAGGCGCAAACAGCAGTGGGCAGGTGATGAAGTATCTCGTGATTGTCGGGTCCGTCAGGGACAGCGCGCCGCCGCGCCCCAAACGACTTGGGCTGCGGGTCGCCATGGCCCTCGCGGCCCAGCTTCGCTCGGAAGCAAACGAGGTGACGCTGGTCGACCCCCTCGAGATACCGCTCGAGACCCCGTTCAAACCGCACTTTTCCTACGCCAAGGGCAAAGCGCCGCGCGCGCTTGAAGAATGCGCCGAGGCCATCGAAACGGCGGATGGCTACGTCATGGTCAGCCCCGAGTACAATCACGCCATGAGCCCGGCACTGGCGAACCTGCTCAACCACTTAGGCAGCTCGTTGTTTTCCTACAAGCCAAGCGTGATCGCCACTTATTCGGCCGGCCAGTGTGGCGGGACGCGGGCGGCGGTCAACATGCGCACCTTCCTGGCAGAGCTGGGCTGCCTGCCGGTCTCGGCCATGATCCACGTGCCGAAAGCGCATGAAGTCTTCGATGAGGAAGGCGGGTACCTGGACGGCGTCGACGGCGCCGCGTGGGCGTCCTACACCGATCGCGCGCTGAGCCAGTTGGAATGGTGGGCGACGGCCGCCGCCTACGGACGCGAGAAATCCGGAACCGACCGGCTGGAGGCATTCACCCGCAACCCGTCGCAACGAAACGCCCCCTGAAACCCGCCTTCGGAACTTACTGTCCGGGCTTTCGCTCCTGGCCAGGAGCGGACGTTGCATCTGCCGACGGCCAAGGTCCGCTGCCGACTCTCTTGTCACATTTCCGTAACATTCAACTGGTTTGCTTCGATAGGGGTGTCTCGTAGATTCCGTGGGGAGCCGGCATTAGCTGGAGCGGGTGGGGTTGATTCCCTGAACTCGGGATTTCTCTGCTCGCGCTGAGGTCAACCACACCGAACAGGGGCGATAACATGCACTCCCGCTTCGCAACTTCGTGCATTTGCCTTGCACTGCCGGCGGTTTCCCCTGGAATAGCCCAATTCACCGGCCCCGGTTCCCAAGCTCGCGGGTCAACCGCAGAGGCTGCCAAGGACACGCATCTCGGCACCTCTGTAACGCCTGCTGGCCGGATAACTGCGCCTCCGCGCGACGACCTTTATCGCTTCGCAGACGACGGCGGCGAGCGGGCGGTTGACCGCCGGTTCGAGGCGAGGAAGAGACTGGCTGACGTATCTCAATGACAATGGTTGGCGGCTGGGCTTTGTAAGTGGCAAAGCTGACGTGGTTTTCCGCCACCTGACAACAGATAGGGAATGGTGATGACGCCTTTAACTGAACTTGCCCACGATATCAACTTCCCTGCAGCGATGCGTAACGAAAGGGCCCGAAGGCTGGTTCATCGCATTGCCAGTCACTGTCAGCCCGATCGGATCCATTTCTGTGACGGCTCCCAGGAAGAGTACGACGCGCTTTGCGCGCTGATGGTCGAGAGCGGAACCTTCACACAACTCAATCCCGAAAAGCGTCCCAACAGCTACCTGGCGCTGTCCGACCCGAGCGATGTGGCGCGCGTGGAAGGGCGCACCTTCATCTGCAGCCGGCGAAAGCAGGACGCGGGGCCCACCAACAACTGGGTCGACCCGCGGGAGATGAAAGAAACCCTCGACGGTCTCTTCAGCGGCTGCATGCGCGGTCGCACCCTCTACGTCATTCCGTTTTGCATGGGCCCCCTGGGGTCACCGATCAGTCAGATTGGGATCGAGCTCTCCGATTCACCGTACGTGGCGGTCAACATGCGCATCATGACGCGCATGGGCGAGCAGGTTTGGGAGGAACTGGGGGACGGCGACTTCGTCGAGTGCGTCCACTCCGTCGGCGCGCCTCTGGAACCTGGGCAAGAAGACGTCTCCTGGCCCTGTAACCCGACAAAGTACATCGTCCACTATCCTGAGGAGCGATCGATCTGGTCGTTCGGAAGCGGCTATGGAGGCAACGCGCTGCTCGGCAAGAAGTGCTTCGCCCTGCGGATCGCCTCGACCATGGCACGTGACGAAGGCTGGCTGGCCGAACACATGCTGATCCTCTGCGTCACCTCGCCGGAAGGCGAGAAGACTTACGTGGCGGCCGCCTTCCCCTCCGCCTGCGGCAAGACCAATTTCGCCATGCTCGTCCCGCCCGAGGGCTTCGACGGCTGGAAGGTCACAACGATCGGAGACGACATTGCTTGGCTCAAGCCCGGACCTGACGGCCGGCTCTACGCGATCAACCCCGAGGCCGGGTTCTTCGGCGTGGCCCCGGGGACCTCGATGCATTCCAACCCCAACGCCATGCTCGCGCTCCGGGAGAACTGTATCTTTACCAACGTAGCCCTGACAGAAGATGGTGACGTCTGGTGGGAGGGAATGACCGATGACCCACCCGCGCACCTCACCGATTGGCAGGGGCAACCCTGGACGCCCGACGGCGACCAGAAGGCCGCCCACCCCAACGCCCGGTTTACGGCTCCGGCAAGCCAGTGTCCGGTGATCGACGAGGACTGGGAAAACCCTCGAGGGGTTCCCATTCATGCCTTTGTGTTCGGTGGGCGACGGGCGACGACGGTGCCCCTGGTGTGCCAGGCCTTCAACTGGGCCTTCGGCACCTACATGGCCGCGACCATCGGCTCCGAAATGACGGCGGCGGCGGCAGGCAAGATTGGCGCAGTCCGCCGCGATCCTTTCGCCATGCTCCCCTTCCTGGGCTACCACATGGGCGAATACGTCAACCACTGGCTCCAGGTCGGGCGTGCGGTGCAGGAACCTCCCCGGATCTTCTGCGTCAACTGGTTCCGCAAGGGCGAAGACGGGAACTTCCTTTGGCCCGGCTTCGGCGAGAACATGCGCGTGCTGAAGTGGATCGTCGACCGGGTCCGAGGCCGCTCGGGATCGGTTGAGAGCCCCCTGGGTTGGATGCCCAAGTACGAAGACCTCGAGTGGGAGGGACTGGACTTCAGCAGGCAGCAATTCGACGATCTGATGGCGGTCGATCGCGAGGAGTGGAAACAGGAGATCCTCAGCCACGAGGAACTGCTCGAGCGAATCTATGACCGTTTGCCACGCGAGTTCGGGGCCCTGCGCGAGCTGCTCTTGTCGGGGCTCTGGCGATCCCCCGAGCACTGGCACCTGGTCGACGAACGCTACCTCACTTCGCACGGGGCCAGCGAATAAGCGACTGCTGCGGGTGCACTTCGGTTGGCGGGGTGCACCCGCACTGATTCCTGAGCCACGGCTGCGCCATGGGCGCGCCGTGGGACTGTGTCGGGTGCACCTTCAAGAACGGACGGTTGACCGTGCGGGACGAGGCCTTCGGTCGTCTACCCGGTGCTCTGCTTCTTGGCGTCGTCCAATGAAAAGCCCGTGTAGTTGATGCTCTTCAGCTCGGTGTACTCGTGGAGGCCGCCGATCCCGAGCTCCCGGCCGATGCCCGAGCATCCGAAGCCGCCCCGCTGCACCGCGGGATGCTCCGCCAGCAGCCCTTCGCCGGTTGAGGTGGCGTAGACCGCGCCTGCGCGGATGCGGTTGGCGACCCGCCTTGCCTTGGCCGGGTCCGAGGACATCACCGTCGACGCGAGCCCGAACGGCGTGGAGTTCGCCTCCAACACCGCCTCCTGCTCGGTTTCGAACGACCGCACCGAGAGCACGGGCCCGAACACTTCCTTCTGCCAGACGTCCGCGTCACGCGCAACGTGGGTCAGCACCGTCGGTTCGACGTAATACCCGCCCTCGTGGCCGACCGTCGCAGCATCCGGAACGCCGCCGCCGGTGACAACCTCCACGCCCGCGGCCTTGGCCTCGTCGAGGAACCCCAGGATCTTCCGGTGTTGCGATTCGCACACGACCGGCTGGACAACGTCGCTCAGGCCGTCCGCCGAGCCCGGGTCGCCGCGGTCCCTCTCAGAGATCGGGTCAGCGCAATACGGGAGTTTCTCGAGCCTCTCCCTGAGCCTGTCCAGCAGCGGCGCCTCAAGGCCCTTCTGCACCACCAGGCGCGTGTGTGCGGTGCAGATCTGGCCGCCGTTGGTGAGGAACCCGTTCAAGGTCGTCGCGACCGCACGGTCGAGGTCCGTGTCCTCGAACACAACCAGGGCCGACTTCCCGCCCAACTCCAGCGCGCACTGGGAGAGCTTCGGCGCGCAGGCCTCCATGATCTTGGCGCCCGTCATCGACGAGCCGGTGAAAGAGATCATCGAGACGGCAGGCGAGGCCGCAAGGGCGGCACCAGCATCGCGGTCGCCGGTGACGACGCTGAGCACGCCGGCGGGGAGGCCGGCGTCCTGCGCGGCCTTGGCGATGAACATGCAGGAGAGCCAGGCAATCTCGGAGGGCTTGAGGATGGCGCAGTTGCCGGCGATCAAGGCTGGCGCAACCTTGCGAAACGCGACGTTCAGGGGGTAGTTCCATGCGGAGATCAGGCCGATGACGCCGATGGGATCGCGCCGGTAGACCACATCCCACCCTTCAGGCGGCACCCCGCCCTTGCCGCCACCGGCGTTGACCGGCACCTCCTGCTCGGCGTCCAGCACCGCGCCGAGCGAGCACCAGTACTTGGCCTCGGCCGTGGAACCACCTATCGCCGCGGCCGCCTCGCGGAACGGCTTGCCCACATCGGCGGCCTCGATCTCGGCCAGCATCTCGATGTTGTCCTCGATGCCCCGGGCCATCCGGGCAACGACCTCGGCGCGGTCGGCTGCGGCCATGTTTGCCCAGGTGCCCTCCGCCCATGCAGCCTCCGCGGCCGCAATCGCTGCGTCGATGTCCTTGGCCCTGCCCCTCGGGAATTCATGCAACAGCGCGCCCGTGGCAGGGTAATAGGTCGGAAACGTCTCGCCCTCGATGGGGTCGACGAACCGGCCGCCGATATAGAGCTTGTTGAAGCACTTCGCGCTGAGGTGGGTTTTGACCTTGTCCAACGACGTGGTGGTGTTCGCGTTCATGCTTGATCCCGGGGCTGGGGGTGGAGGCGGTTGTGGTCAGCATGTTTAGCATAGCAACGTGTCGTGAAAACCCACTCGGTGATTCCGTGCCGGGGGTGAGACGCGGCCGCGCAATTGCTCGGGCCGGCTGAGGATCCTGCCCCCAGGGTCCTCGCGACGAAACCTGACGGGAGAGACGATGTGATTGCTGTCATCTTCGAGTCCTGGCCGAAAACTGGCAGCGGCGAGACATATCTTGAAATGGGCCAGAGCATGTCGTCGCTGGTCGAGGGTTTTGACGGCTTCATCTCCATCGAGCGCTTCGAAAGCGTGACGGAGCCAGGCAAGTTCGTGTCTTTGTCGTTCTGGCGCGACGAAGCGACCGTGGCCGCGTGGCGCAACGTGGCGGAGCACAGAAGAGTCCAGGAAGGAAGTCGCCGGTCGATCTTCGATGACTACCGGCTGCGGGTGGCCCATGTCATCCGTGACTACGGAAAAGTCGACCGGAAAGAAGCGCCGGCCGACAGCCAGGCCGCCTTTTACTGATCGTCAGATCTTCCAGCCGACCAGGTCGACGCGCGACCGACCCCGCGTCCGAGTCACCCCGCCTTCGCGCGCGGATGGGCGGCGCGGTATTCGGCCATCAGTTTTGTGGAATCGATGGCGGTGTAGCGCTGGGTCGTCGACAACGAGGCGTGGCCCAGCAGTTCCTGGATCGCGCGCAGGTCGCCGCCCGCCGCCAGCAGGTGCGTCGCGAATGAATGGCGCAACGCGTGCGGCGTGGCGCTGTCGGGCAGGTCGAGCGCAAGCCGCACCTGCTGCATGGCGCGCTGGGCCGTGCGCGGCGCAAGCCGCCCGCCGCGGGCGCCGAGAAACAAAGGGCCGTCTGCGCCCGGATTGAAAGGACACAGGGCGAGATACTCCTTCAAGGCCTCGCGTACGGCCGGCAGCACCGGGACCATGCGCTGCTTGCCGCCCTTGCCCGTCACCGTCATCGCTTCGCCCTTGGGAAGATCGCGCCGGTTCAGCGACAAAGCTTCGGCGATCCGCAGGCCGCAGCCGTAAAGCAGCGTGAACAGCGCAACGTCGCGGGCACCGATCCAGGGTTCGGCCACCATCGTGCCCGCGGTCTCGATCGCCTCGGCCGTGTCCCGGACGCTCAGCGGCTTGGGCACGCCGCGGGGCACCTTCGGGGTCCGGACCGAACGGATCGCATGGTTGGTGAAGACGTCGTTGCGTTCGGCCCAGCGGAAGAACCCGCGCACCACCGACAGCGCCCGCGCCGTGGAGGTCCGGGCGAGCCCCTCGCCCGCCCGGTGGGCCAGCCACGCCCTGAAATCGATCGGTTTCAGCACTGCTAGGTCGGCGATGTCCGGCAGACTGCCCAGGTGCCCTGTCAGGAAATCCAGTAAACCGGCAAGATCGCGTCCATAGGCTGCGATGGTGTGGTCCGAAGCGCGACGTTCGACCGCCTGCCATTCCAGATAGCCGCGCACCGCCGCCGCGACCCGCGGCTTGAGAATGTCGGGAAGAAGGTCGTCCGCGCTCAACGCGGCAGATCGAGCCAGCCGCGCACCAGGCTTTCCAGCACCCGCGTCAGGAAGGTCAACAGCTCGGTCGCCTGACCCGGATGGAACTTGGCCGCATTGCGGCTGCCCAGCGCCAGCAAGGCGGGCTTGGTTGCGTCGGAGACCTTCAGACGCATCAGGGCATCGGACCGAACCAGCGGCGCCGCCGCGCCGAACAGGTCCGGATCGCCGGAGATGTCGGAACGCAGAATACAGCTCTGCCCGTAGGGAACCAGCGAGCGAACCGTGCCCTCGCTCAACAGCTGCAGGCCATTGGTCCTGATCTGGGTCTGGGAGTGTTCGACCGCCTCGATGCACAAGGTGACGGCGTCCAGGTCCAGGATCACCGCCATATCGGTGGTGACCGTCTGGATCAGCTCTTCGAAGCTGTTGGCCGCCACCAGCGCCAGCACGCATTCGTGCACGCGCGACTGCACCGACATGTTGACGCGGCTGTTGTCGATCAGTTCCTGGCTCTGGCCACGCGCATTGTCGATTTCCTGGCGCAGCCGATCGATCATGGCCTGCTGGAAATCAGTCACCCCCTCGCCCAGAGACCGGCCGGGCGCGGCCATGTTCTGCAGAATTCGCGGATGCTTAACCAGAAAATCGGGGCGGCCCAGCAGATAGTCCACGACCTGCCGTTCGGTCACCTCGGTGTCCGTCCCGGGCTTGCTTCCCGCAGTGCTTTCCTTCCCCTGACTCATCGACGCACTTTCCAAACGAGTACCCGGGCAGACTCTAACGCGGAAAAACTGATTTTACAGTATTGACTGTCCTGTTTTTTCCCAGTCAGCCAGGAACGCGGCGAGCCCCTTTTCGGTGAGCGGATGACTATACATCTTGCGCAAGACATCGGGCGGGAGCGTCACCACGTCGGCGCCCAGCTTCGCCGCTTCGACCACGTGCAGCGGCCCGCGCGTCGACGCAACCAGGACTTCGGTAGAGAAATCGTAGTTCGCGTATATCTCGCAGATCTCGGAGATCAGGCCCATGCCGTCGTGGGCAATGTCGTCAAGACGGCCCACGAAGGGAGAAATGAAGGCAGCCCCCGCCTTCGCCGCCAGCAACGCCTGGACGGCGGAAAAACACAGCGTCACATTGACCAAAGTCCCGGCCTGGCTCAGTGCCCGGCAGGTTTTCAGGCCGTCACGCGTCAACGGCACCTTGACCGCGATGTTCGGCGCCAAGCCGGCCAGATAACGCCCTTCGTCCAGCATGGTCGCATAGTCCGTGGCCGTCACCTCGGCGCTGACGGGCCCGTCAACCACCCCGCAGATCTCCTGCACCACCTCGACGAAGCTGCGCCCGGTCTTCGCCACCAGCGTGGGATTGGTCGTCACCCCGTCCACCAGGCCGGTTTCCGCAAGGTCCCTGATCTCGTCGATATCCGCCGTGTCGATGAAGAACTTCATGATGCATTCCGCCCTGTCCGTGTGATTTTCGGACCGCCGGGGTTTTGTGAACGATGGTTCAGCCCCCGATGTCCGTTAAACTGCGTGCCATGCCGGACCGTGCCACGACCGCGGGGGACTTATTCATCAGTCATGGCCATCGGGTCAAGGTCCTGCTGCCCCTGCCGCTCGCCGGCCCCTATGATTACCGGGCCCCCGTCGAGACCCGGCCGCCGCGCGGCAGTTTCGTTGTCGTGCCCCTGGGCCAGACCGAGCGCATTGGCGTCGTCTGGTCTGACGGCGACGAAGAGGCGGACCAGGACCGGGTCGCCGACGACCGGTTGAAGGACATCGTGTCGGTGCTGGATGTCCCGCCGCTTTCAGACGACGAGATCGCCTTCATCGACTGGGCCGCCGCCTACACCCTGGCCCCGCCGGGTGCCTTCCTGCGGATGGCGATGTCGGTGCCCGCCGCGCTGCAGCCGCCGCGCCCCAAGCGGGCCTATCGGCGCGCCGTGCCCTGTCCCGAGATCAGATCGACGCCGGCCCGGGAGCGGGTCCTGGCGGTGCTGGGCGACGGCCCGCCGCGTCAGGCCCAGGAACTGGCCCTGGAAGCCGGCGTCGGCACCGGCGTTATCAAGGGCCTGTTCCAGGCGGGCGCCCTGGAGGAGGTGCCGATCGAGCCGCACCGGCGCTGGCCGGCGCCCGACCCCAGCCGCCACGGACCGGTGCTGTCCGACGCCCAGGCCGCAGCCGCCGACGACCTGCGCGGCAAGGTCGATGCCGACCGGTATTCCGTGACCCTGCTGGACGGCGTGACCGGTTCGGGCAAGACGGAGGTCTATTTCGAGGCCGTCGCCGCGGCGCTGGCCGCGGGCCGGCAGGTCCTGGTGCTGTTGCCGGAGATCGCCCTGTCGGCCCAGTGGCTGGCCCGTTTCGAGAAGCGGTTCGGCGCGCCGCCCGCCCTTTGGCATTCGGAAGTGACCCCAACCCGGCGCCGCGACACCTGGCGGGCGATTGCCGAAGGCCGCGTGCGGATCGTCGTCGGCGCACGTTCCGCCCTGCACCTGCCGTATCATGCCCTGGGCCTGATCGTGATCGACGAGGAACACGACCAGGCCTTCAAGCAGGAAGACGGCACGATCTACCATGCCCGCGACATGGCCATTGTGCGGGCACGGTTTGCCGGCTGCCCGATCGTCCTGATCTCCGCAACGCCGTCGCTGGAGACCTGGGTGAACGTGGAGACCGGCCGCTATGACCGGCTGCATCTGCCCGAAAGGCACGGCGCGTCCACCCTGCCAGACGTGTCGCTGGTCGATCTGCGCAAGGACAGGCCTGGGCGGGGGACCTTCCTGGCGCCGTCCCTGCGCGAGGCCCTTGGTGAAACCCTGGAAGGCGGCGGCCAGGCCATGCTGTTCCTCAATCGGCGCGGTTACGCACCCCTGACCTTGTGTCGGGCGTGCGGGCACCGCCTGAACTGCCCGCAATGCACCGCCTGGCTGGTGGAACATCGCCTGACGGGCAAGCTGCAGTGCCACCACTGCGGCTTCTCCAGCCCCGTGCCCGCGACCTGTCCCGAATGCGGCGCCGAACACAGCCTGGTCGCCTGCGGTCCGGGCGTGGAACGCCTGGCGGAGGAAGTCGTGAGCTTCCTGCCCGACGCGCGGACCGCCATCGTCACGTCGGACACGCTGAGCGGACCGGCGGCGGCGGAGGAATTCGTGCGGACCGTGATCGACCGCGAGATCGACCTGATCATCGGGACCCAGATCGTGGCAAAGGGCTATCATTTTCCCGACCTGGCGCTGGTCGGCGTGGTCGATGCCGACCTGGCGCTGGGCGGCGGCGACCTGCGCGCCGCCGAGCGGACCTTTCAACTGTTGCACCAGGTCGCCGGGCGGGCGGGCCGCGAAGACCGACCGGGCCGGGTGTTCGTGCAGACCCACGACCCAAGCGCGCCAGTCCTTCAGGCAATCAAGGAGGGCGACCGGGAGGGTTTCCTGGCCGCGGAGGCCAGGCTGCGCGCCGACGCGGGCATGCCGCCCTTCGGCCGCCTTGCCGCGGTCATCCTGTCCGCGCCCGACCCGGACATCGCCGAGCAGGAAGCGGCGCGGCTGGCAAGGACGGCACCGTTCGGCAAGGGCTTTCAGGTGCTGGGCCCCGCCCCGGCGCCGCTGGCCGTGCTGCGCGGGCGCCACCGGCAACGTTTCCTGCTGAAAGCGACCCGCGACATCAGCATCCAGAAGGTCCTGCACGACTGGTTGTCGGATGTCAGGCTGCCGTCTTCGGTGCGGATGGCCGTCGATGTGGACCCCTACAGTTTCGTGTAGACCCGCAGCGTGAATCGGCCGGCGCGGCAACGCCCCCGGGAACCCGGCGAGTCCTGTTGCAAGCGTGAAAAGCCCATGCTACATGCTCCCTGCCCAAGGGGAGCGCCGCCTTTCGGTGCTTCCGGCAATGTCCGGCTCAACGGGCGTGCCTAGGCATCCTTCCAGGGTGAAGCGGGGGTTCAGGCAGTGGCAGCCAAAGGCGGCTTGAGCGAAATCTATGAGCGGTATGCGACGGCGCTGTTCGAGCTTGCCGACGAAGGCAAGTGCCTGGACGACGTCGCGAACGACCTCAAGACCCTGCAGACCATGTATGACGAGAGCGAGGACCTGCGACGTCTGGTGACGAGCCCGGTGATGGACCGCGCCGACCAGGCGCGTGCGGTGGGCGCCGTCATGGAACGCGCGCAGGTGAACGAACTCACCCGGAAGTTCGTCGGCCTCTTGGCCAGCAAACGCCGGCTGTTCGCGTTCAACGGCATCATGGTCGCCTTCCTGGAAGAACTGGCCCGGCGCCGCGGTGAAGTGACCGCTGAGGTGACGTCGGCCCGCAACCTGTCGGACGAACAGGCGGCTGCGATGGAAGCCGCGCTCAGAAGCGCTGTGGGCAGCAAGGTTTCGGTGAACCACCATGTAGACCCGGAACTGATCGGCGGACTGATCGTCCGCGTCGGTTCCCGGATGGTGGATTCATCACTTCGAACAAAATTGCAGAAACTCTCCTACGCTATGAAGGGGGCGTAAGCCATGGAACTTCGCGCCGCGGAAATCTCCTCGATCCTGAAGGAGCAGATCGCCAATTTCGGAGCCGAGGCCGACGTTTCGGAGGTCGGTCAGGTCATCTCGGTTGGCGACGGCGTGGCCCGTATCTTCGGGCTGGACAATGTGCAGGCCGGCGAGCTGGTCGAATTCCCGAGCGGCGTCAAGGGAATGGCGCTCAACCTGGAAAACGACAATGTGGGCGTGGTCGTCTTCGGTTCGGACCGCGAAATCGAGGAAGGCGACACGGTCAAACGGACCCAGACCATCGTCGACGCACCCGTTGGCAAGGAACTGCTGGGCCGCGTGGTCGACGGGCTGGGCAACCCCATCGACGGCAAGGGCGCGATCGAAGCGACGGAACGACGCCTGGTGGAACTGAAGGCGCCGGGCATCATTCCGCGCAAATCGGTGCACGAGCCGGTGCAGACCGGCCTGAAGGCGCTTGACGCGCTGGTTCCGATCGGACGTGGACAGCGGGAACTGATCATCGGCGACCGCCAGACGGGGAAGACCGCCGTCATCATCGACACAATCCTGAACCAGAAAAAGATCAACGAAGGCAAGGACGAGTCCAAGAAGCTCTATTGCGTCTACGTCGCCGTCGGGCAGAAACGCTCGACCGTCGCGCGCGTCGTCAAGACGCTGGAAGAGAACGGCGCCATGGACTACACGATCGTGGTCTCGGCCACCGCCTCGGACGCCGCGCCGCTGCAATACATCGCGCCCTATACCGGGTGCACCATGGGCGAGTATTTCCGCGACAACGGTATGCACGCCGTCATCTTCTATGACGACCTGTCCAAGCAGGCGACCGCCTATCGCCAGATGTCGCTGCTGCTGCGCCGGCCGCCGGGACGCGAGGCCTATCCGGGCGACGTCTTCTACCTGCATTCGCGGCTCTTGGAACGCGCGGCGAAAATGAACGAAGACAACGGTTCGGGCTCGCTCACGGCGCTGCCGGTGGTAGAAACCCAGGCCAACGACGTCTCGGCCTATATCCCGACCAACGTGATTTCGATCACCGACGGCCAGATCTTCCTGGAGACCAACCTGTTCTTCAAGGGCATCCGTCCGGCCATTAATGTGGGCCTGTCGGTCTCGCGCGTGGGGTCCGCGGCCCAGACCAAGGCGATGAAGAAGATTGCCGGGTCGATCAAGCTGGATCTCGCCCAGTTCCGTGAGATGGAGGCCTTTTCGCAGTTCGCCTCCGACCTGGACGCTTCGACCCAGCGGCTGCTGGCGCGCGGAGCGCGACTGACGGAACTCCTGAAACAGTCGCAGTATCAACCGCTGTCGGTGGCCGAACAGGTCCTGTCCATCTATGCCGGCACGCGCGGCTACCTGGACAAGGTTGCGGTAGGCGATGTGGTGCGTTTCGAGGAGGGCCTGTTGAACGAGGCGCGTTCGGACCACGCCGATACCATGGCAACGATCGATGAGACGGGAGAACTGACCGACGAGCTCGACGCCAAGCTGGGCGAGATCTGCGACGCCTACGCCAAGAGCTTTGCCTGACGCCCACGCTAGGAAGGTTTCGAGGCCCCAGCCATGGCAAGCCTGAAAGAACTGCGCAGCCGCATCGCCAGCGTCAAGTCGACGCAGCGCATCACCTCGGCGATGAAGATGGTTGCCGCGGCCAAGCTGAAGAAGGCGCAGGAGAACGCCGAAGCGTCCCGGCCCTTCACCGAACGCATGGAGCGGATGCTGGGGTCGCTTGCCGAAAGCGCCAAGACCTCGGCAACGGCCCCGCGCATGCTGGCGGGCACCGGCAAGGACGATGTGCACTTGCTGGTGGTCGTGTTCTCCGACCGTGGTCTCTGCGGCGGGTTCAACACCTCCCTGGCGCGGTTTGTTCGCTCCCGGGTTGCCGAGCTGCGCAGCGCCGGCAAGACCGTCAAGCTGGTCACCATCGGCCGCAAGGGATCGATGCTGTTCCGCCGGGAGATGGGGGAACTTCTGGTCGCGACCTACGACGATCTGGCAAGCCCCGCCCCCGCCTATGGCGGCGCCGAAATGGTCAAGGAGAAGATCACCGAGCTGTTCGAGGCCAACGAGTTCGACGTCTGCACCGTGGTCTACAACAAGTTCATTTCCGCGCTGGTGCAGGAGGTGACGCCGCTGCAGCTGATCCCGTTCCTGCCGACGGAAGACGAGGACGAAGAAGACACCAAACCCAAGGGGGCGCAGGCGGTCTACGAGTTCGAGCCGGACGAGGAATCGATCCTCTCCGACCTGCTGCCCAGCAATCTTTCCATCCAGGTCTTTCGCGCAATGCTTGAGAGTTTTGCGTCGGAACAGGGCGCCCGCATGACGGCGATGGACAACGCCACCCGCAATGCCGGCGACATGATCAACAACCTGACGATCCAGTTCAACCGCTCGCGCCAGGCGCAGATCACCAAGGAACTGATCGAAATCATCTCCGGCGCCGAAGCGCTGTAGTCCGTATCGAAGAGACGGGAGTAAGAAATGTCGAAAAACACGATCGGCAAGGTTCACCAGGTCATGGGCGCCGTCGTCGACGTGCAGTTCGAGGGTGAACTGCCCGAGATCCTGAACGCGCTGCACACCGACAACCAGGGCAACCCCCTGGTCCTGGAAGTTGCCCAGCAGCTTGGCGAGAACGTGGTCCGTTGCATTGCCACGGACGGCACGGACGGCCTGGTGCGCGGACAGGAGGTCGTCGACACGGGCGACATGATCCAGGTCCCAGTCGGGCCTGAGACCCTGGGCCGGATCATGAACGTCACCGGCGAGCCGGTGGACGAACGCGGCCCGGTGAACGCCAAGATGTCCTATCCCATTCACAGGCCGGCGCCCGAGTTTGTCGACCAGTCGACCGACACCGAGCAGCTGGTCACGGGCATCAAGGTCGTCGACCTGCTGACCCCCTATCCCAAGGGCGGCAAGATCGGCCTGTTCGGCGGCGCCGGTGTCGGCAAGACCGTGCTGATCATGGAGCTGATCAACAACGTCGCCAAGGGACACGGCGGGTATTCGGTGTTTGCCGGCGTCGGCGAACGCACCCGCGAGGGCAACGACCTCTATCACGAGATGATCGAATCAGGCGTCATCGACCTTGAAGGCAATTCCAAGGTGACGCTGGTCTACGGCCAGATGAACGAGCCGCCGGGCGCGCGTGCCCGCGTCGGTCTGTCGGGGCTGACCCAGGCCGAGTATTTCCGCGACGAGGCGGGGCAGGACGTGCTGTTCTTCGTCGACAACATCTTCCGCTTCACCCAGGCCGGTTCCGAGGTCTCGGCGCTCTTGGGCCGCATTCCTTCGGCCGTGGGCTATCAGCCGACGCTGGGCACCGACATGGGCGCGCTGCAGGAACGCATTACCTCGACCAAGAAGGGTTCGATCACCTCGGTCCAGGCGATCTACGTTCCCGCCGACGACCTGACCGACCCGGCCCCGGCGACGGCCTTCTCGCATCTGGACGCGACCACGGTTCTGTCGCGCCAGATCGCCGAGCTTGGCATCTATCCGGCAGTCGACCCGTTGGATTCGACCAGCCAGATCCTGGAGCCGGGCACGGTGGGCGACGAGCACTATGCGGTTGCGCGCCGCGTCCAGGAGACCTTGCAGACCTACAAGTCGCTGCAGGAGATCATCGCCATCCTGGGCATGGACGAGCTGTCGGAAGACGACAAGCTGACGGTTGCCCGCGCCCGCAAGATCCAGCGGTTCCTGTCGCAGCCCTTCCACGTGGCGGAGGTCTTCACCGGCTCTCCGGGCGTGTATGTGGAGGTCGAGGACACCATCAAGGGCTTCAAGCAGATCGTGGAGGGCGAACACGACGACCTGCCCGAAGCGGCCTTCTACATGGTGGGCACGATCGACGAGGCGCTGGAGAAGGCGCAGAAGCTGGCCAAGGAAGCCGCCTGACCGGCGCAGCGTGCGGGAGGACCGGACGATGTCCGAGAAAGTGGCCTTCGAACTGGTGTCCCCGGAAGCGCTGGTCGTTTCCGACGAAGTGGACTGTGTCGTGGTGCCCAGCCGGTCGGGGGACATCGGCGTCCTGCCGGGACACGCCCCCGTCATCGCCGCCTTGAGGCCCGGCACGATCTGCATCTTCGAAAACAAGGCCGTCGCCCGGCGGGTGTTCGTGGCCGGCGGCTTCGCGGAAGTCACCGCCGAGCGCTGCGCGGTCCTGGCCGAGGACGCCGTCCCGTTCGAGGACATCAGCGTTTCCGACGTGGAACAGGAGGTCGGCGACTATCGCGACGATGTCGCCGCGGCGACCGAAGAGGCCGAAAAGGTCGAGGCCGAGAAGAAGCTGGAAAAGGCACTTGCCAAGCTGGCGGCGATCAAGGACCCGCCGTACTGAGCTGTTGTTGGCCTGAAGGCGCCTAGGCGACGTTTGCCGCTTGCAGCCACGCCCTTCGAGACGGCGGCTTCGCCGCCTCCTCAGGGTGAGGGTAGAGCGAGGCTTTCAGGGACTTATAAGGCCTCATGGTGAGGAGGCGCGCGGCAGCGCGCCGTCTCGAACCATCTGGCTGCAACCGGTTCGCTGCCTGGACCTAATCTGATCCGGGGCTAGACAACCAGATTGAGCAGCGCACCCGGAACCTGAGGCTGGACCTGTGCCGGCTGGTCGGTCTCGGCCGGCAAGGCCTCGTCAATGTCGCGGGGCGATCCGTTGCGCTCAACCCCCTCGACGGGGGGGCACGCCGGCGCGTTGTCAGGCGCGGCACTGCGGGCGATTTCCGCCGGCGCGGCGGCTGCGGCGCCCGGCTCAGCGCCTTCCGTCGCGGCAGTGTTCTCCGTCGACGCCGGGTCTTGCACCGCACCGGTTTCTTCGCGCTGTTCCTTGGCTTCTTCCGCCCGTTCCTCGCGCAGTTCGATGCGTGCCTGCGCGATGCTTAGGTCGGCCTGGGCAGCAACCCGGCGGTCCTGGGGCGACGGGTTACCGGGCGCCAGGGCGGCGCGCTTCACGGTCTGCAGCTTGGCGATGGTCGCCTGCGGATTGCCGGGCACCGCCCCGGCATCGATGCTGACTTCTCCGCCGATGGCATAGCGCCGTCCGTCCGGGCCGGTGGTGTACTGGTACTGGGGCGCTCCGGCATAGGCACCGCCAACGGCGGCATGGGCCTGTTCGTGGCGGCGCACCTCCGCATCCCGCTGCCGCAGCGCCTGAACCTGGCGTTCTTCCGCCGGCGTCAGGCCGTCGGCGCCTTCCTCATCCTGGGACTGCGCCCCGGCCCTTGACGCTCCGGCCTCGGCCGTCTCTTCGCCGGTGCCGTTGCGGGTGCTGTCCTGCTGCTCTTCGGAGGCCTGGGCCTGGATGGCCGCTTCGGGCGAAAGCTTCGCGCCGCGCCGGTCCACCGCCGCCTGCGCCACCTCCGGGACGGGCTCGGGCAGGTCCGGCCCGCCCGGCTCCCCCTGGGCTTGCAGGCCCGGAGCCCGCTGTGCGGCAGCCGCGGCAATGGCCGATCCGGTCGCCTCCAGAATCAAGAGGCGCTCTTCCCGTCGTCGGATGTGCTGCGATTGACCAAGCCGTCCCGCCCCTTCGTCGAGGCCCGCCGCGGCCCAAGCCGGCGGCAAGCGATCAGGCTCAATCCTCGTAAAGAGAGGTTAAGACTTCGCTTTCCCTGGGCCCGATTGCGGCTTCTGACGCCCAGGCGAAGGCCGCGCCAGGCCCCGGAACTCTTCCACAACTTGTTGATAAACTGACCTTTTAAAGGGGATGATCAGCTCCACCAGCCGGTCGATGGGAACCCAGCGGTAGGCGGTAAATTCCTGGTGATGGTTGTCCAGCGCGATGTCCGCGTCCGAACCCAGGAACCGCATCGCGAACCATTTCTGAGTCTGCCCCCGGTAGCGGCCCTTCCAGACCTTGCGGGAAAGCTTGTCGGGCAGGTCGTAGTCCAGCCACCCGGACGTCTCGGCCAGGATTTCCACCTTGTCGGTGCCGACTTCTTCCTTCAGTTCCCGGACGGCGGCTTCGCGCGGGCTTTCGCCGCGGTCGATGCCGCCCTGGGGCATCTGCCAGCTGTCGTCGCCGGTGTCGACGCGGTTGCCAACGAACACCTCGCCGGCCCCATTCAACAGCATGATGCCGACACAGGGCCGGTAGGGACGCGGATCGCCCTTGCCGGATTTCTTTCCCAAGGCCGCCGCTCAGCTTGGCCGGTTGGTCGCCACGACGGCCGTCAGCGGCACGGCGACGAGCCCCTGTTCGTTGATCCTTTTCAGCCACGCGCGCACCGACCCGATGGTGATCGGGTAGGGCTCGCCGACAGCGATGGCACTGCCGTTGTTTTGGGCGATGGTGGCGATCTCGTCCAGGCTGTCCAGAATGCCCCCTTCGCTGGCTTCGGTGTCGATGAACTTGTCCGCCGTTTCGCCGGCGACACCAACGGACTTGATCAGCTGCGGCGTGACGCTGACCACGCTGGACCGGGCATCCAGGAACATCAACCCACGGCGCTTCAGCTCGGCCATGATCGGCCGGAACGCCCTGCTGTTCGACGCGAAGCGCTACCCATGGAAGTTGGTCACGCCCACATAGCCTGTCGTCCGGCTCAGCACCCATTCCAGCCGACGCACGTTCTCGGCCTGGTCCAGTGAGGTGAGCAGCGTGTAGGGCCCGGGATCGCTGCGCGGGAAGTCCAGCGGCTCCATCGGCAGGTTGATCAGGACCTCGTGGCCCGCGTCGCGCGCCTTCTTGACCCACTCCTCCAGCTTGCGGGTGTGCGGCAGGAAGGCCAGCGTCGCCACGCCCGGCAGGCGGATGGCCGCTTCGATCACGTCGGGGTTCTGGCCCAGGCGGGTGATGACGATCGCCACCTTGGGCCGCGAGTCGAGCACGTTGAAGGGGCGCGAATAAACCCGCCAGGCCTGGCGCCCGTCGGCGCTGATCACCGGCAGCGGCCCCTGCTCGCCGGACTGGACCAGTGCCGGATCGGGGTGCGGGTGCAGCAGCGCGGCGAACGGGTCCGGCCCGTCGTCCTCGCCGCTGCCGACGGACTCCGCGAACAGGCGCGCGGCCTCGCTGCCGCGGGCGGCGTCCTGCGCATCGGCCAGGGCGCTGACACCTGGCTGAACCACCGGCGCACCACCGAACAGCACGGTCTGGACCGAGGGACGCTCGGCCTTCAACTCGCTTTCGATCCTTTCGCGGTCCGCCACCAGCCATGCGACGACACCGCCGGCGGCGCCGAAGACAAGCAGATAGGCGAGAACAACGACATAGATCGGCCAGCGTCTCCGTCGCTCGGCCGCCATGTCGGCAGCGTGAAGCGTCGGCGCCCCCGGCACGCCGTCAGTCTCTCTCCTTTTTCGCCCGAGAAACGGAACTTTGAAGCTGGGCAGCTTCACCGTCTCAGGGTCCTAGCCCTCGTTGAACGCACGGCTCCGATAGAGCGAAATGCCGCGAATCAGGTCGATGGCCCTGGACAGTTGATAGTCTTCTTCTGCCACCGTACCGCTTTCTGCGGCCTCCTCGTCGGCTTCTGCGTCGGGCTTGCTTTCCTCGTTCTGCAGGGAACCCATGAGGTCTTCCTCGTGCGTTTCGCGCCGGTTCTCGTCCAACAGCTCGACCCGGGCCCGTTCCACGACGATGTCGGGATCGATCCCCTTCTGCTGGATGGACCGACCGCTGGGCGTGTAATAGCGCTGGGTCGTCAGCTTGATTGCCGCGCCGTTGCGGCTGAGCGGCATGATGGTCTGGACCGACCCCTTGCCGAAGGACCGGGTCCCCAGGACAATGGCGCGGCCGTGGTCCTGCAGGGCGCCGGCAACGATTTCCGAAGCACTGGCCGAGCCGCCGTTGATCAGCACCACCAGCGGCAGGCCGTTGGTCACGTCGCCTGCGGTCGCCTGGAACCGCTGGCCCGATTCGGATTCGCGGCCTCGGGTGGAGACGATCTCGCCCTGTTCCAGGAACGCGTCGCTGACGGCGACCGCCTGGCCCAAAAGCCCGCCCGGATTGTTGCGCAAGTCGATCACATAGCCGCGCACGGAGTCGCCGAGCTCGTCCTGGATCTTGTTGACCGCCTTCTTCAGGCCCTCTTCGGTCTGTTCGGAGAAGGTCGTGATCCGGATATACCCCACGTCCTGCTCGACCCGATTGCGGACCGAGGTGATGCGGATCTTGTCGCGGGTGATGGTGACGTCGAAGGCATCACGGCCTTCGCGCGCGATCGTCAGGGTCAGATCGGTGCCGACGGGCCCGCGCATCTGCTCCACCGCCTGGTTCAGGGTCATGCCCTGCACCGACGTTCCGTCGAGATGGGTGATGAAGTCCCCGGACTGCAGGCCGGCCCGGAACGCCGGCGTGTCGTCGATGGGCGCGACGACCTTCACATAGCCGCCTTCCATCGTGACCTCGATGCCCAGCCCGCCGAACTCGCCGCGGGTCTGCACCTGCATCTGCTGGTAGTTCCGGGGCGGCAGGTACACCGAATGGGGATCGAGGCTGGACAGCATGCCCTGAACGGCCGCCTCGATCAGCTCTTCGTCGGTGACGTCTTCCACGTAGTCTCGCCGGACGCGCTCAAACACTTCACCAAGCAGGTCAAGGAGTTCGTAGGTCTGCGATTGCTTGTCGGTCGCGGCCTGGGCCGGCTGCAACAAGAGGAAAATGCCGATCACCGCGGCCGTGGGAACCAGTCGGGTAGCGATGGTTCGCCTGAGAAGTGTCATCCTTCCTGCACCTTGCTGTTGCTTGGCCTAATCCAGCGCAACGGGTTCACGGGCTGCCCGTTCCGCCGCAACTCGATATAGAGCCGGGGACGGGGACCGCCAACACCCTTTGCAGAGACGTTTGCCGTGTCCGATCGTTGCATCGTTCCAACGGGTTCGCCAGCCAAGACCCATTGGCCCACAACGGCGTTAATAAGTTCTAAACCAGCCAGCACGGTATGATATGCGCCCTCGTGTTCGATTATCAAGATTTGCCCGTGATCCCGGAAGGGTCCGGCAAACACAACACGACCGTCGAACGGCGCCACCACCGACGCCGCCCCGCCCGTTTCCAGCACAACGCCCTTCGAGGTCTGCCCGAAACCGGTGTCCGCGCCATATCGCTGCACCAGCCTGCCCACCGCGGGCGTCACGATCGGCCCGCGAGCCGGAAACGGCCTCAGACCGGTCGGCCGGCTGGTCAGCGCCGCGACGGCGGCGTCTTCGGTCTCCACCGGTTCGGGTTCGACAGCCGGCCTTTCCTCCAGGCGGTCGACCAGATCCTGCAGCGATCGCGCCTCGCGGGTGAGCTTCTCGACCCGCGCCCGCGCCGCCGACAAGGCCCGGCGCGCGTTCTTTTCCCCGGCCGCCTTTTCCTCCACCAGCCGCGCCAGGGCCTGGCGCTGGTCGTTGAGCGCCGCCTCGGCGTCGCGCAGGCTTTCCAGCTTGCCGGAGAGGTCCTCCTGGACCGCCCGCAGCGCGGCCAATTCGCCGCGAAGCTCTTCCGCCTGCCGGTCCAACGCCGGCACCGCCTCGCGCAACAGGATGGAACTGCGGACCGCTTCCAGGGGCGGGCCGGGATAGAACAGGAAGGCCTGCGGCGGCTGGCGGCTCAGCCCATAGAGCACCTGCAGGGTGACGGCCAGCTCGTTCCTTCGCCGGTCGAGCGCCTGGCGGCGCTGGGCGGAATTCACGCCCAGTTCCCTGAGCTGCTCCGCCAGCGACGCCACCAGCGCCTCGCGTTCCTGGGCGGACCGGGCCGCTTCGATCATCTTTTCCCTGAGCGCCGCGCGCTCCGCCTTCAGTCGTTCGACCCGGGTCTTCAGCGCTTGGCTCTCCGCCCGGCCCTGCCGAAGCGCCCGCTCCACGGCCTCCAGGTCGCCTTCCTGCTGCGCGGACGCGGGAACAGCCGCGACACAGGCCAGACACAGGGCAATGATAGGAAGGACGGACCGCGGCACCAGCGCCTGCCACAAGAGGTCGAGGGTCGGGCCGCAGTTTACCCGCCCCGCCTCTCCATGTCTTGTGGTGCGGCACCGGGGCGTTCAAGAATCGGTGACACTGCCGGGAGGCGCCTGTATGGTGCCGCGCTGCGGGGTGCAGCCGCCAAGAGAGGGAGACACGGGGCATGAGCGACGGCACGCTGGTTCTGGTGCGCCACGGGCAAAGTGAGTGGAACGCGAAGAACCTGTTCACCGGCTGGAAGGACGTCGGCCTGACCGAAAAGGGCGAAGCCGAGGCGCTGGCCGCCGGCAAGGCGCTGAAGGCGGCCGGGATCCATTTCGACGTGGCCTTCTCCTCCGTGCTCAGGCGGGCCAACGACACCCTGGACATCATCCTGGAAGAGATCGGCCAGCCCGACCTGTCCTATACCCGCGATCAGGCCCTGAACGAACGCGACTACGGCGAGCTGGTGGGCAAGAACAAGGACCAGGCACGCAAGGAGTTCGGCGAGGAACAGGTCCATATCTGGCGCCGCAGCTACGACATCCCGCCGCCGGGCGGCGAAAGCCTGAAAATGACCGCCGAACGCACGATCCCCTATTTCGAAGAGGCGATCCTGCCCGAGGTCAAGGCCGGCAAGACGGTGATGGTCTGCGCCCACGGCAACTCCAACCGCTCGATCGTGCGCGACCTGGACGGGCTGGACAACGAGGCGATCACAAGGCTGGAACTGGCAACCGGCGTGCCCCTGGTCTACACGATCACCGCCGACGGCACGGTCACGTCGAAGAAAGAACTCCCGATCGACGCCTGCGCGGCAAACACCCGAACCCCCTCATCCGGCCCTTCGGGCCACCTTCTCCCCCATGGGGCAGGGCTATCGCATTTGAGCGAGGGCATTGAGTAGGTAGTCGTCTTCCCACGCGCATCGTTTGACCCGTCTTCGGATAGCGGTCTTAGGATCATCGATGTTTTTGAGGATCGTCATGGCAAGGCG